>Ga0172379_10009864_pt1 | contig 11689 bp, 15 predicted proteins | sample GrowelOW334metaG_FD_119756 | JGI IMG/M metagenome (GOLD analysis project Ga0172379, IMG submission 119756) | Groundwater microbial communities from an aquifer near a municipal landfill in Southern Ontario, Canada - Groundwater well OW334 metaG | ecosystem: Environmental > Aquatic > Deep... | reverse complement strand
GTCAACAATAATTTCAAGATGGAGTTCCCCCATTCCCGCGATAATAGTTTCTCCTGTTTCTTGGTCAGTAGTAACTTTAAAAGTTGGATCTTCTTGGGCGAGACGATTGAGCGCCATTCCCATCTTTTCTTGGTCCGCTTTTGTCTTTGGTTCAATTCTAAGCGAAATAACAGGTTCTGGGAAAACAATTCTATTTAACTCAATAGGATTATTTTCATCACAAATAGTATCGGAGGTAATGGTATCTTTTAACCCAACCGCAGCGGCTATTTCCCCAGCAAAAACTTGTTTTACTTCTTCGCGATCGTTCGCATGCATTCTTAAAATTCGTCCAATGCGTTCTTTGTTGCGAGTGCGTGGATTATAGATATAACTACCTGCCATTAAACTTCCTGAATAAACTCGAAAGAAAATGATTTGTCCGACAAATGGATCAGTCGCCACCTTAAAAGCAAGAGCCGCAAAAGGTTCTTTGTCATCCGCATGTCGAACCATAGGTTCTTCGGTGTCTGGATTAACTCCTGGAATAGGTGGGATGTCAGTAGGGGCTGGCAAGTAATCAACAACAGCATCGAGCACAAGCTGAACTCCTTTATTTTTTAAAGCAGAACCAGCAAATACTGGGAAAATCTCATTAGCGATAACGGCCTTACGTAAAGTCTTTTTCAAAACATCAATATTAGGAATTATTCCTTCCAAATATTCTGTCATCATTGCATCATCAGTCTCCACTATTTTTTCAACAAGATCCCCGTGAAATCTTTCTGCATCCGCTTTCATTTCTTCTGGAATTTCTTTTTCAATAACTTTATTACCCATTTCTCCTTCAAAATAATAGGCCTTCATTTTGAGCAAATCTACAACTCCTTCATGATTCTCTTCAAGCCCAATAGGAATCTGCATACGAACAGCTTTTTTAGTAAGACGATCTAAGATCGTTGCATAAGAATGTTCAAAAGAAGCGCCAGTGCGGTCTAATTTATTTACAAAACAAATACGTGGAACCTTTGCCTCATCAGCATAGCGCCAGTTTGTCTCAGATTGTGGCTCTACCCCAGCTACACCATCAAAAACTACGACAGCTCCATCGAGCACTCGGAGAGATCGCTTCACTTCAACTGTGAAATCAATGTGTCCCGGAGTATCAATAATATTAAAACGATGCTTTAAATTCTTGTTTTTTAAATCATAAGTAGGAGTCCAAAAACAGGTCACAGCAGCAGAAGTAATCGTAATTCCTCGTTCACGTTCTTGTTCCATCCAGTCTGTCGTCGTCTCTCCATCATGCACTTCACCTATTTTATGCGAAACCCCAGTATAAAAAAGCACTCGCTCAGTGGTGGTCGTCTTCCCCGCATCAATATGCGCAATAATTCCAATATTTCTAACTTTTTCTAAAGGATAATCTCTTTCCATATCTTTAAATTACCAAGCAAAGTGAGCAAAAGCTTTGTTGGCTTCGGCCATTTTGTGAGTATCTTCTTTCTTTTTAATTGCTGAACCCTCGTTCTTAGAAGCGGAGATTAATTCATCGGCAAGCTTTATGTGCATAGGGGAACCTTTTTTGTTACGAGCTGCATCACGAATCCAACGCATAGCCAAAGCCAGTCTACGTTCTGCTCGAACCTCGACAGGTACTTGATAGTTTGCGCCTCCAATACGCTTGGAACGCACTTCGGTCATCGGACCAGCGTTTCTCATTGCTAAATCAAAAATTTCTAATGGATTTGGATTCCCTGTTTTTTCCTTAATTATATCAAAAGCCTTATATATTATTTTTCTGGAAGTTTCTTTTTTCCCAGACCACATGACATAGTTAATAAACTTCTCTAATTTTTGAGAATTATAAACGAAGTCCGGTGCTACTGTATTTCTATTTTTTACTTTGCGTCTCATTTTTTTTGTTTTTTTTTGCTAATGCCTAGCGCCTAAAGCCTAGTGCCTATTTTTATTTCTTTACCTCTTTTTTAGGTTTTTTATTTCCGTAAAGTGACCTAGACTGTCTTCTCTTTTCTACTCCCTGTGTATCTAAAACTCCTCGTACAATGTGATATCTTACTCCTATCAAGTCTTTCACACGTCCTCCTCGAAGCATGACTACGGAGTGTTCCTGCAAATTGTGCCCTTCTCCTGGGATATAAGCAGTCACTTCCATACCATTGGTCAATCTAACTCTCGCTATCTTTCGTAGAGCAGAGTTTGGTTTTTTAGGAGTAGTCGTAGAAACCTTGGTACATACTCCTCGTTTAAAAGGTGAAGGAAAAAATACTGGTCTATTCTTTAGGACATTGAAACCTTTCGCCAAAGCCACTGTCTTGTGCTTAGAGCGAACTTTCGTTCTATTCTTCTTAATTAATTGATTTATTGTTGGCATACCTAAATAAAATAGCCCTACAGGACTATTTGCATAATGTACTATAAAAATAATTAAAGTGCAAGTCCTGTGATTAAATGAAAAAGAAAAGAGAGTATTGGATACAAATAATCAGAAAAGAAAACTATAAAAACAAGGAGTAAGATCAATGAATACTGTTCATAAGCTTGGATAAAGGACGAAGATCTCTCTGGTAAAAAAGAAAAAAATATTTTCGAGCCATCAAGTGGCGGGATTGGGACCAAATTAAAAATACCTAGAGCTAAGTTCACGATCACAATGGCGGAAGTTATAAAATAAAAACCAGCAGGCAAAGTAAATCCATAAGAAAAACGAATAATTAGACCAAATACTAATGCAATAAAGAAATTTGCTAAAACACCGGCGGAAGCGACAGCGATAGTCCCCCATTTCCTATCTCGTAAATTATTCGGATTATAAGGTACTGGTTTTGCCCAGCCAAAAATAAAACCAGCTTTTGATAAAATCAAAACTGCCGGTAAAATTATAGAACCAAATAAATCCAAGTGCTTAATAGGGTTTAAGGTCAGCCGATCAGCGTTTCGCGCAGTATCATCACCAAAATATTCGGCCATAAAACCATGTGAAACTTCGTGAATCACGATAGACATGATAAGGATCGCTATATAAAAAATTGCATCGGTGCCTTGCATAATGATGTTTCTAATGATAACATAAAAAAGTTATGAAAAAAATATGCGCAATAACTAAAAAAGGTTCAATCGTCGGAGGCGGATACTCAAACAGAACCCGTGCCACCAAATTCAATCCAACCGGCAAGAAACGCAAATACCCTAATCTTCAAAAGAAAAGGATTTTTATCCCTGAATTAAATAAAACCATCAATATAGAAGTCACCGCCCGTGGTATGCGCACAATGAAAAAGCGTGGTACTTATGCCACTCTCCTAAAAGCTGGGTTAGTACAAGCTAGATAAAATAAAAACCTCACTTTAAAGTGAGGTTTTTATTTTACGCTGGTACAAAGGTCAATGCCGTGCCTTTTTTGCCTGAACGGCCGGTACGGCCTATTCTATGCACATAGGTATCATAAGTTTGAGGTACGTCGTAGTTTATAACATGGGTAACGTCTGGAATATCCAAACCTCTCGCAGCCACATCTGTCGCAATTAAAATATTTATCTGATCTTTTTTGAATGAATCTAAAATACGAATACGTTCTCGGCTTCTTTTGTCCCCATGTATTCCACCAACCTTGAATCCCATATGCCCAAGCTCTTTTGCTAATGTATCTACACTATGTTTCATTTCACGAAAAATTAAAACTTTATCTGAACCATCCATTTTTAGGACTTCATGTAACTTTTCTAATTTATCCTCTTTTGTTCTTACTCGAATTATATCTTGATCAATATTTTTTGCTGTCTCGCCAGAAATTACAGAGATAAAAACAGGGTTTTTTAAATATTGCTCTGTTAACTTCTTAATTTCTGGAGAAAGGGTCGCTGAAAAGAAAAGGGTTTGTCTTTCTGTTGCAGTTTTCCCGATAATGTAAACCATATCATCCCGAAATCCCATATCGAGCATTCTATCTGCTTCGTCAAGAACCACAGAATGACAAGTAGATAAATCTAAAACCTTTTTTTCAATCAAGTCTCGCAAGCGTCCTGGAGTACCGATGACAAAAGAAACTCCCATTTTTATTTCTCTAATTTGTTTCATGATTGGTAAACCTCCTACGCAAGCTACTGAAAACATTCCAAAACCAAAAGCAAAAGTTTTAAAATCAGCCTCTATCTGCAGAGCCAATTCGCGAGTCGGTGCCATTATCAAAACTGTTTCTCTTTTACTTAGTCCTTTAGTCTTTGCAATTTTCTCAATCAAAGGCAAAAGAAATGCTGCGGTTTTGCCTGTACCCGTATTCGCCATACCGAAAACATCTTGGCCTTCCATCACGGCCTTCATAGCTTGATCTTGAATAGGGCGTGGATTTGTAAATCCAGCTCTCTCAATATTTTTATGAAGTTGTGGATTAAAAGGAAAATCCGCAAAAGTATGTTTTGCAATGTAAGGTTTTTCTTCAACATGCGTTCCTTTCTTAATGAAACGAGAAAAATCTATTCGCTCACCGCGAGATCTTTTGTTGCTAGATGGTCTCTTGCCTCTAAAACTAGGACGAGAATTATTAAATTTTCTAACCCCACCAGAACGGGAAACTGGGCGTGAAGAGCTAGAAGCTCCACGCGTAAAACTGCGTTTGTTTATCATATATTTATTTGTGTCATGGACATCGATCACAGGACACAAAAGTCATAGATGATTTCCACAAGCGTCAGTCTCATTATATTAAGCTCGTCCGCCTTTGGCGGGAGTTGAGAATGATATTAAAACAATAGCATTTTTAGATTATTTTGTCAATGTTTCGTTAATAAAAAGAAAAAAGCTATAATAAAATTATGCAAAATAAACTAATCGGTAAACATGCAGATGAATCATACCTAGACCTTTTAGAACATATCATTAAAAACGGAGAAGAAAAGGGAGACCGAACGGGTACTGGAATAAAAAGTCTTTTGGGTTACCAAATGCGCTTTAATTTAAATGATGGCTTTCCTTTGCTTACCACTAAAAAAGTACCGATTAAATCCATAATACATGAGCTTCTTTGGTTTTTACACGGAGATACGAATCTAAAATATCTTGCCGACAACAATGTGCATATCTGGGATGAATGGCCTTATAAAGCATATTTAATAAAAAATAAAATTAATATTCCAGAAATTGGAGGAGGAGAATGGAATGAGGGAATAAAAAAATTTATAGAAAAAATAAAAACGGACAAAAATTTTTCAAAAGAATATGGTAATTTGGGTCCAATTTATGGTTACCAATGGAGACATTGGAGAACTCCAGGCGGAGGAGAAATAGATCAAATAGCAAAAGTAATTGAAAATATTGAAGCAGTAAAAATAGACCCAAAAGCTCGTGACGGAAGACGTTTAATTGTGTCCGCTTGGAATGTGGCAGATATAGAAGAAATGAATAAAGCTGGACTTCCTCCTTGCCATTTACTTTTTCAGTTTTACGTATCAAATGGAAAGCTTTCCTGCCAACTTTATCAACGCTCTTGTGATACTTTTTTAGGTGTTCCATTTAATATTGCTTCTTATTCCTTATTTACTATGATTATCGCTCAAATTTGTGGACTAGAAGCTGGTGAATTTGTCTGGACAGGTGGGGATGTACATTTGTATTTAAATCATTTAGAACAAGTTAATATTCAACTCTCAAGACGAAATGATATACGTCCCCTTCCTAGGATGAAGATAAATCCAAATAAAAAAAAGATTGAGGACTTTACGATAGAAGATTTTGAATTGATTGATTATAATCCTCACGAATCCATAAAGGCTCCTATCGCCGTATAAAATAATATGAATGAAATAGAAGTAAAAGCAAAACTAAAAGATAAAGAAAAAGTTATTGAACATCTTAAAAAGATTGGGGCTAAGTTTTTAGGCGCAAAGAGTCAAAAAGATTTGATTTTTTGGCCCAACGACATAAAAAATTTAAGCTCTAATTTATTAGGAAGAAATTTTCTTCGAATTCGTGAGCAAGAATCAAATGGGATAAAGAAAGTAATTTTTACTTTAAAACAACCACAAACTAATAAAACAGACTGTATTGAACATGAAATAGAAATTAATGAAAAAGACATTCCAGAATTAAAATCTCTCATATCGACACTTGGGTATTATGAATTCGTGACACTCGAAAAAATAAGAACAATAGCTAAAATCGAAGACATAGAAATTTGTATGGATGAGGTTTCAAATCTCGGATCATATATAGAATTAGAAAAATTTGCTCCAGCAAACGAAGCAAAAAAAATTCAAAACGAGCTTTATTCCATCCTAAAATCATTCGGAGTAAAAAAAGAAGATTTTGTTTATGATGGATATGACATTTTAGTACTTAATGCTCAAAAGAAATAATATGATTTCACTAATCGCTGCCATTGGTAAAAATAATGAACTCGGTAAAGGAAATACTTTGCTTTGGCATATGCCTGCTGATTTAAAATATTTTAAAGATGTCACAACTCTTCATCCGGTGATAATGGGAAGAAAAACTTTCGAATCCATAGGGCGCCCCCTACCCAACAGAAGAAATATAGTAATTACTAGAGATTTGAATTATAAAAAAGAGGGAGTTGAGCTCGCATATTCTTTAAATGAAGCGTTGAATTTATTTCCAGACCAAAATGAAGAAATTTTTATAATCGGAGGCGCAGAATTATTTAAACAAACTATGCCTGTCGCGGACAAATTATACATCACCCACATAGATGCCAAAGACAAAGACGCAGATACATTTTTCCCAGAAATTATTCCAATTGTTTGGAACGAAATCTCACACACTGAACACGAGGCAGATAAAAAAAATATTTTTCCATATACTTTTTCAATTTACGAAAAATTTATCTAGCCACAAAACTCGTCGTGGGCATACTTTTTAGAATGCCTTGCGCAGGCTGACGAGCCGAGCAGTTCGCTGGGCTAGCAAGCCCAGATAGATTGCATTATAAAAAGTATGCCGAGAAAGAGTTTTGAAAATGTTTACGGATCCAGTGGAGTTTTAATGCGAATAAAAACATCCTTACCCTCTGGAGATTTTTCTTTTTTATATTTTCTTTTTTTATTTATTTCAATTTTTCTAATCAATTCTTTTTCCAAATCAAAACCCATCGTTTCACACATGCCGAGAATGAATATCATCACATCAGCAAATTCTTCAGCTACCCCAGACTGATTTTTATTATGTTTAGAAAACGCTTCAGAAAGCTCTTCATAAGCTCGACAAAATTCTTGCGCGATGTCGGTCGTGTTGAATCCGTGTTCAACCTTATTTCTTATCACCTCTTTTTGTAATTCTTTTAGATCTACCATAAAATTATTGGTCGTTATACGGTTCAATTTTTTTATTTATAATTTCTAACTTTACTCCAGCTTGCTTAAAAACAATTTTTGACTGTTTGGTTGCATGATAATCTTTTAAGGAAACGACTCTTTTAATACCTGCATTTATAATTGTCTTTGCGCAAGTATAACAAGGAACCATTTTACAATATAAAATTGACCCATCTATAGAAACACCAGAGCGTGCAGCGTTAGCGATAGCATTTAATTCTGCATGAGCGGTTCTCAAACAATGACGAGAAACTGTTCCATCTTCTCTCGTGAGAGTATGCATTTCATGGCCTATATCATCACAATGAGCAATACCAATAGGTGAACCGACATATCCTGTAGCGAGAATTCTTTTATCCTTCACAATAACACATCCGCTCCTGCCCCTATCGCAAGTACCACGAGTACCAACCATCTCAACCATTTTTAAAAAATATTCATCCCACGATGGTCTTTTATATTTTGTTGTAGTATTTCTGGCAACCTTTTTCATTTCTTTAATATACTACTAAACCCTAAAAATAAAAAGATGTTGTTTTAAAAAGCATTGCGCAGGCTGACGAGCCGAGCATAGCAAAAATTCAGCAGAATTTTATGTCGCGGTTTTTAAAATAATATCTTTATATTTTTGACAACAAAAAAATACAGATTTGCTGTATTTTTTTGTTTAATATTTATATTAGTCCTTAACCTCAATCCCCATAGACCTAGCAGAGCCGGCAACGATGCGAATAGCTCCTTCCATATCTTTTGCATTTAGATCTGCCATTTTCTTTTCGGCAATTTCTCCAGCTTGTTTTTTAGTGATTTTGCCCACTTTTGTAGAAGCATTTTTGCCTGAACCTTTTTCTATTCCAGCAGCTTTTAGGATAAGACCTGTTACAGGCGGAGTTTTTACAACGAAATCATAACTGCGATCTTCATAGACAGTGATCTTCACAGACACTTTATCCCCAGCCATTTTAGACGTAGCAGCATTGAATTTAGTAACAAAATCTCCAATGTTTATACCAGCCTGTCCAAGCGCAGGACCCAAAGGCGGCGCAGGAGTAGCTTTCGCAGCTTGAATTTGTAATTTTATTTTTTTGGTTATTTTCTTTGCCATCCCAGTACTAAAATTTTTACTTATAATGAATAAATTTAATCTATACTATTTTTCCCCTTTTGTCTATTTTTCTTAATATTATATTTATTAGAAATTTAGTACGGGACAAGTATTTTTATATCTTTTTGACCTGTAGAAAGTCTAGCTCCACTGGTGTTTCCCGACCAAACATCGAGACGAGCACTTTCACCTTCCCGCGATCTTGATCAATAGAATTTATCTTGCCCTCAAGGTCTTTAAATGGACCATCAGTAATACGAACAGTCTCACCCACCACCATGTCAATATTATGCCTAGCGGTACCAGCATCCATCTTTTTAAATAAGTAATCAACTTCTTCTTTTCGGAGAGGAACTGGGTTTACTCCTGCCCCGACGAAACCAGTCACTCGCGGAGTGTTTCGTACCACATACCAAGAATCATCCGTCACAATCATATCTACCAACACATATCCAGGATAAATCTTTTCTTCCACTTCCGCCCGCTTACCAGCTTTAATTTTTATTTTCTTTTCAATCGGCACAATCACATTAAAAATTTTATCATTCATCCCGAGAGAATCTATGCGCTGTTTCAAATTACGAAGAACAACATTCTCGTATCCGGCATAAGTATGTATTGCATACCAATTTCTAGTTCCTAATGTTTCCTGTTTTGACATATTAAGGGGTAATTATTTTTTGTAAACCTAATGAGAAAATAAAATCAAAAATACCTAGATAATATGCAATCACCACAGACAAGATAATGACTATAAGGGTATAATATAAAGTCTGGTTTCTAGATGGCCAAATAACGTGCTTTAATTCTGTTTTTGTCTCTTCTAAATATTCTTTAATTTTTGACATGTGATTTTACAAAATCATGTCGCGTAATTGTCCGTTGAAACGCGACGCTATTTTGTTGATTATTTTAAAAAAGCCCCCTCTCAAGGGCTCTTTTAATAATACTCTTTTTCCTAAAATAGTCAAATTACCTGATTTCGTAAGTTATAGTCACATCCGAGCTAATTGTATTCTCACCTTTTGGAATTACGGCCGGAGCTGGGGCTACTTCTACACTATCTTTCATCACAGCATTCGTAGCATACATAATTGGAAAATTCCCAGACTCACTAAAAGAAGTGATTTTAACCAAACGTACTCCCAAGTCTTTTGCTAACACTTTTGCTTTTGCTTTTGCATCATCGATAGCTTTCTTTCTTGCTTCCGCTTTCAATGTATCCTCTTTATCGATCGCAAAATTTGGACCATTTAAATCAGAAACACCTGTCGTGCCGAGCCCTTGCATAATGTCACCGACAGTATCGATGTTACGAATTTTTACTGTAATGCTTTCACTCGCTGTATAACCAGCAAGAACTTGTTGACCAGGAGGACAGAAAAAAGAAGAACTTACTGTCCCCGAATTTGATGGGGCTGACTGTGGGCATACAGTATTTCTAAACTCATATCTAGGATTAAAAGAAGCATTCGTAGTCTGAATGTCTTTATCCGCCACTCCTTTTGCTTTTAAAAGATCTAAGGCCTTTTTTTCTATTACTGCCACTCCGGCCTGAGCATCTTTCACTGTTTTGTCATCTTTACTAATTGTAAAGTAAACATTTGCAATATCAGGCACAGCTGTGACTTCACCATGACCAGAAAAAGATATAGTGTTGGGTGTTTTGTTTTCACCTCCGTACCCTCTATCTCCAAACAAAGCATTAGCAGCTACAACAGCCAAAAAAACAATAAGCGCAATCCTCAACCCACGAGATAATCTAACTTTTTGTTCTGGTGATATTTCCATATATTTTTCGCGCGTTGACGCAATAATTTATTTTTTAATTGCTAAAAGCTCGACGTCAAAAATAAGGGTCGCATTTGGAGGGATAACTCCACCAACTCCAGTCGCACCATAAGCATCTTCTGGAGAAATTGTAAGAGTTTTCTTTTCTCCTACTTTCATTCCGACAATCCCTTTATCCCAACCAGGAATCACTTGCCCACTACCCAATTTAAATTCAAAAGGCTGTACATGATTAAATTTTGGATCAACATTTGAATCAAAAACTATGCCATTTACTAAGCGACCAGTGTAATTCATAGAAACAGTGTCCCCTGTTTTAGCTACATCCCCTGCAAAAACAGGATTCTCGGATGGAGTTGTATTTTCAGGAACATTATTTACAATATCGTTCACATTATTATTTGAAGGCATATTTACATTATTTACTTTATTATTCATGCTAATAAAAATCAAAGCTCCTATAAAAACTAAACAAATAACAACAGCCAAAACTATATTCATATTATTTTTCTCTGTATTCATAATTTAAAGATTACTTAGGTTTTTAATAACTTAATTATACACCCTAAAAAACTTAAATCAAATTTACTTCAGGTACTAATTCCATACCAAATTTTTCTTTTACAGATTCTATTATTTTGTTTGCTAACTCGAAAATCTCAGCGCCAGTCGCCCCTCCGTAATTTACTAAAATTAATGCTTGTTTTTCATGGATACCAACATTCCCCACCTTTTTCCCCTTCCACCCGCACTGCTCAACAAGCCACGCAGCAGGAATTTTTATCATTCCATTATTATCAAAATAAGGAATCTCAGGGTAATTTATCTGTAAAGCTTGCAACTGTTCTCTTTCTATAAAAACATTTTTAAAAAAACTTCCAACATTGCCTATAATCTTTGGGTCTGGTAGTTTGCTCTGACGAATAAGCTTTACTGCATCACTAATATCCTTAGGACTCTTAATCTCTATTTTATTTTTTTCTAGGTAATCTTTTAATGCAGGATAAATCTTCTTTTCCCCGCCCGCATCGGGGTGCGTTGCATGGCGGGCAGGTTTTTTGCTTAATTTCAAAGTAACAGCTGAAATAAAATATTTATTTTTAAACTTATTCTTAAATATACTATCTCTATATCCCAGTTCACACTCTTCTTTGCTAAAAATCTTTTTCTTATTCATCTTGCCAGTTTCAATTTCAAAAGTTTCAACATTAAAAAGAACGTCCTTAAGCTCCAACCCATAAGCCCCTATGTTTTGTATAGGCGCTGCACCGACAGTCCCAGGAATAAACGCTAAATTTTCGATACCCCAATATCCACTATTGACCGCAAGCATCACCAAATCGTTCCAATATTCTCCACCCATCGAACGAATATAAACATTTTCAGAATCTTCTCCTATAACTTCCATACCTTTCAATTTATTCAGAACTACTATTCCATCAAAATCTTTTGTAAATAAAACATTACT
>Ga0172379_10009863_pt1 | contig 11690 bp, 7 predicted proteins | sample GrowelOW334metaG_FD_119756 | JGI IMG/M metagenome (GOLD analysis project Ga0172379, IMG submission 119756) | Groundwater microbial communities from an aquifer near a municipal landfill in Southern Ontario, Canada - Groundwater well OW334 metaG | ecosystem: Environmental > Aquatic > Deep... | reverse complement strand
CGCCACCTATCTGCCCCAAGTTACAGCCACAGTTTGCAAAGTGACGCCCTATAACCTCCACCGTTTGCGCGACAATTCTAATCTTAATCCACGGAACTTGTGCAGCGAGGTTGTTGAGAAGACCATTGCTCTAAGCGCCGATAAACCCGGTCTTCGAGAATTCAACGTTAATATCCAAGATTATTTCCCGCAAGCTATTGGCAACTACGTGGTCATGATATCGAGCCCGCTCGTTACCGAGCAGTCCGATTATTCTTGGAAATATTCGACCAGAACCTATGTTTCGGTTACTAACCTCATTGTAACTGAGAAGCGGATTGATCCTCTACTTAACAATAACTACGATTCAATCCAATTGACCGGCGATCAGTTAAGTAAACTCCAAAACCTTTACTGGGTTATTGATGCTAGCACCCAGAAGCCTGTTACTGGAGCTTCGGTTAGCTTATTCAAAGATGGCCAGGTTATGGGGACGGCGGTTACTAATGATAAGGGCTTAGCTTTCCTGACTCCCGTAGCTGGTAGTGATATGGCCGTAGCTAGTTATGGAGCTGATAGTGCTCTTATCTCCGGCTATTCGACGCGGCTCAATTACGCTTCCGAGGCCGTCAACGTCAAGAAAATGTACATTTATAGCGATAAGCCGATCTATCGGCCCGGCCAAGAAGTTAATATCAAAGGAATATATCGCTTGGGTTATGATGGGTATTATGAATTGCCGCCAACCGAGCCGGTAACTTTGACCATCCGTGATTCAGGCAATGAGATTGTCAAAGAGGTTAATCTGACTCCCAATAACTTTGGCTCGGTAAGCACTACCTTCACTTTGGCCAATGGAGCCCACCTGGGTACCTATTCTGTCTGCGTGAAATTCCAGTGCTCGAGCTTCGATGTTCTCAACTATGCGCCGGCCGCTTTCAAAGTTGATTTGCAAACAGCCAAAGACGAATATTTCATGGGAGATCAGCCACAAGTTAATGTCAATGCGAATTACTATTTCGGCGTGCCAGTTTCCAATGCTTCTGCTGACTATCATGTAAGCAGCCAGTACTACTACTTTGACAAGTATAGTGACGAATACTTCAACTTCAATAACCTCTCCGATGATACGACCAGTGAGGGATATTATTATGGCGATCGTTATCTCGGTGACGGACATGTAAGCCTTGACGAAAATGGGAAAGCCCTTATCAATCCCAAGATCGATCCTTCTTCTCTCAAAGACCCGGCCGTGAGCAAGATCATCACCATAGACGCCACGGTCAAGAATCAAGAGGGTCGTTCCATTTCTGCTCAGGAATCATTCATTCTCAATGCCGCTTCGACCTATCTCGGCAGCAAGATCGAGGATCCGTTCCTATCAGCCAGCCAGGCCATCAATCTTAAGCTGAAGTCAGTCGATACGAGCGGTAAGGCCAAATCCTATGGGATGACCGCCACGCTTTATCGCGTTACCTGGGTCAATAACGGAGTAGGTTCCTCTTATAGGTATTCCAATTGGCAAAGGAAGCGCGAGCTTATAAAAACCTTCTCAGCTTCGACTGACGCGTCCGGTAATGGCCAGCTGTCTTTGCTGACCCAGAGCGCCGGCCAATACGAAGTTGATGTCACCTCAGGCGGGGCGGTTGGCAGCCGTTCCTGGTTCTATGTCTACGGCAGCGACAATGTCTCGGTCCGTTCTAGCGATGATACCTCGCTCGAACTTGTGCCCGGCAATGCCACGGTTAAAACCGGTCAAAATGCCGAAGTCCTGATCAAGGTTCCGGAAGGAACCGGCAAGGCCTTGGTAACGGTCGAACGCGGAAAGATTTTCACTTACGAGATTATCGATATAAATGGCACTATGACGAACTACAAATTCCCGGTCGTTAGCCAGTATTATCCCGATGTTTATGTCAGTGTCACTGTTTATTCGCCCAATCGATCGGTTCGATTTGGCAGCTATCTATTTACGGTTAACAGCGATCAAAAGAAAATCAGCTTGAGTATTCAGGCTGATAAGAAATTGTATAACCCGGGAGATCAGGTTACTCTAGAGCTTTCCGCTCGAGATGAAAAGGGACAGCCTGTCATTTCCGATGTTTCAGTAGCTGTTGTTGATCTAAGTGTCCTCGCGCTTCGTGGCAATCCCAAGAAAGATCCGCTCTCGACCTTCTATGGCCATGTACCGCTCACGGTCGAGACTTATTCCAACTTCAAGAATCTCTTGAAGCAAACTGAGAGGACATCAAGCGATGGCAAAGGGGGAAGCGGCGGCGATGCCAATAAAGAGAAGAGCCGGGGCATTTTCAAGGAAGTGGCTTTCTGGCACCCGAATATCCTGACCGATGCCAACGGTCAGGCCACAGTTAAATTTACTCTCCCCGATAACCTGACAACCTGGCAAGCCGAGGTCGTGGGCGTGACCAAAGACACTCAGGTCGGCGTCGCCTATACCGAGTTTATGACCAATAAGACTCTCATGGTTGTACCACTCAAGCCGCGCTTCGTCCTTCCGGGTGACAAATTCTCTCTAGGGGCCACAGTCTTCAATAACAGTGACGCTAATTTTAGCGGCTCATTTAGCTTGAAGGCCGACGCGCTTAATCTGACCCAAGACTCGTTGTCTAAAAATATCAGTATCAAAGCTCATAGCTCTCAAGCTGTCTATTGGGAGGTCAGTGTTCCGGCGATGACTGTGGCCGGGCCTCTAAGCTATTCTATTTCCGCCGCCGGCCAGAATTTGAGCGATGCCATAGATGATACCTTAACGATCAATGAAAATAGTGCATACGAAGTGACGGCCACGGCCGGTCAAACGAGCTCAAGCGCCACCGAGGCGGTCTATGTGCCACAAACAATCATTCCTGGCCAAGGAGGGCTGACTCTTAAGAGTTCGGCCACTTTAGCCGTCTATTTGGGAGATGCTCTTAAGTACATGCTGGATTATCCCTATGATTGCACCGAACAGATCGGCAGCCGTATCCAGACTCTGGCTTTGATGAAGAATGCCGGTATCCTCGTTGATAACGAGGTCAAAAATAAAGCTGATGGACTGGTCAAATCCGGTTTACAGTCTATATATGACCGTCAAAATCCTGATGGCGGTTTCAAGCTCTGGTCTGATGATCGCCAATCCAGCTATTGGGCTACACTTGAAGCTATCAAAACCCTCGATGTCTTACAGAGTTCCGGTTATGCCATAGACTCTTCAGTTTGGGATAAAAGCGCAGCCTATATTCATGATGCCTATTTTGCAAAGCAACTAACCTATTTTGTCTTAGACCCAATCGATCTGGCTAAGGTTCTATTTACGCGGCCCCAGTATTTGGGACAAGGAGATGTTATGCAAGTCTTCACCCAAGCTGCCCAGAGTACCATCAAAGATCCTAAAGCTTCGACTGCCAAACTGATTACTCTTAGTCAAATTCTTCATCGATATGGGCTTATGTCGGAAGTGGCGGTTAAAGCTGATCTAATGCTATCCAATCGCCTAGTTGTTGACTCGCGAGGAAGTTTCCTCGATCTTGGACCAAATAATTCATATACCGGTACGGCTATTAGTAATACAGCTGGTTATATAGATCTTCTATCTCTAAGGCGCCAATCAGATATTGAATTACCCAATCTCATGCGCTGGTTGGTCCGATCGAGGTCCAAAGACGGCGCTTGGGGTTCGACAACCAATACCTTGGCTGTTGTTCGAGCACTGACGAGCTATATCAGATGGCAGCCGGAAACAGCCGCCACCTTCACCCTGGAAAATACCTTGAACGGAAAGGAAGTTCAAAAGTTTGATTACAAGCCAGATAATATTCTGACCCAATTAACCAAGACTATACCCATGGATGGTTTGCGAACGGGAAGTCTTTCAACTGTTAATTTTCAGAAATCAAACATAAAGGGAAGCGATGTTGGAAAGATCTATTATGATATGAGTTTCAAGTATTATCTCCCGGCCAATACTCTCGGTCCGCGTGACGAAGGATTCTCGATAGAGAGGAACTTCTACGCTCTTAGCGATAAGGACGGCACAAAACCGATCCAAAAGGCCAAAGTAGGCGATATCATCCGAGAGCATGTAGAAGTGACCGTGCCGGTTACCCGCAATCAGGTTGTTCTTGAAGATTTCATTCCGGCCGGTACGGAGATTGTTGATACCAGCCTGGCCACTGAAGATAAGACGCTTCAAGATGTTGGCGCAGTCATCAAAAATTCTCGATTGTGGCCAGACCACAAAGAATGGCGAGATGATCGAGCCTTCTTGTACTTCGATCAGCTTTCTCCGGGAACCTACCAGTTCGATTACGTAGTGAGAGCTCTTGTTCCTGGAACCTATTCTGTCTTACCGGCCAACGTCTCGGAAATGTACACTCCGGAGAACTTCGGACGAAGCGGAGCCAGCCTATTCACTATCGAGAAGTAAAGTTTCGGATTTTTGAGCATCCTGAACAGAGTCTATGTGATCAAAAGTAAAAGCTGTCTTATGATCATAAGATGTCTGTGACATGAGCTGCATAATTCGGCTCCAAACTTCTCCCGCTCCGCTCTGTCCGGAAAGGTTTTTCGTGGCTGTGTTATCGGAATTGCCAACCCAGACACCGACCATATAATCCGGCGTATAGCCTATGACCCAGCTATCGCGATAGTCGTCTGATGTGCCGGTCTTCAAAGCGTAATTCTTGAAAGGTAAATTAAGATCGCTTACATAGCCAAATTGATCCATTCCAATGTATCGGTTCGATAAGATTTGGGTAATAAGCTCGGTATACTGCGGATCTATCACTTGCTTTTCTTCACCAGGGAAGAAGTGGTCATTCAGGCTTGTATCAGAAAAAAGGCGGAGCGGCTGGAGCTTGCCCCCGCTCGGGAAGATACTGTAGAAGTGGGTGAGTTGAGGCAAAGTCATATCAATAGTTCCTAAAGCGGCGCCCAGCTGATGGTCGTGAACTTTCTTGACGTCGCTATATCCCAGTTTTTCCAGGAAGTAAGCGAAATTATCTAAGCCCACGAACTGAAGAGTTTTGATAGCCGGGATGTTAATGCTATTGGCTAAGGCGTATTCAACGGTTAGGCGGCCGTGGTATTTGTTATCGTAATTCTTGGGATACAAAGTCCGGCCATCGAAGGTTTTATAGGTGTAGGGAATATCATCAACCAAAGAATCGGGCCGGACCCCCATGGCAAAGGCTTTGGCATAGAGAAGAGGTTTGATGGTCGAGGCCACTTGTCTGGGCTTCTGGAGCATGTTGATCTGCTGGCCAAAGTCACTGGCGGTGGTATCTGCACTGCCGATCATGGAAAGGATTTCATTTCCCGGCAACTTCAGGACAAAAACGGCTAGATTGTGGGCATCGCGGCTGGCTAGTGATGCTTGGGCATCCTTAACTATGGCCCGAATCTTGTTATTAAGTCCTTTATCAATGGAGACTTTTATAATCTTCTCCGCTGGATCTTTGGGAATGTATGCAGAAAGTTCAAAGCTCTCTTCTTGAGCCAAAAAGCGTCTGACATTCTTAGAGGCTATTTCGGGTGAAATAAAACTATCCTTTGTTACTTTAACGTCGAGAGTGGTCGCCAATCTCAAAGCCGAGTCGATGTTATTACCAAGAAGGGGATTGTTATAGCTAGGATTGCCAAGCGAAGCCAGGAGTTGAATAATTTGAGCATCTGATAGATTATCAGCCGGCTTTCCAAAATAAGCTTGGCTAGCGGTCTCAATTCCTTGCAGACGATTGCCGAAATAAATGGTATTGCAGTATTGGAGAAGGACATCTTTCTTACTTGTGAAGATATCAAGTGGCAAGACAGATAGAAGCTCAATAGATTTGTTGGCTAAAGTCCGTTCGTTCTCTTGCTCGAGAAGTAGTTTGGTCAGCTGCTGCTCGATCGTGCTCGCGCCCCGGCGGTTACCGAGACCAATCTTGGCAAGAATAAGCTCTCCAATACTTACCGGGTTTACGCCCAAGTGGCTATAGAAGAAACGGTCTTCCTTCCTAAGCAGAAGCTCGGTAAATCTCTGTGGCGAACTCGTGGCATAGAGGGCGTAATTGCCTTTCTGATTGGGTAGAAGGACAAGTAATTGGTTCTTCCGATCGACAATGCTAACCGACTGGTTTTGTTCATAAAGCTCCGCGAGCTTTTGACTGCTGAAAATTCCATATATGATAAGAAACCCTATTAGGGTCATGGCAATGATTATAAGTATCTTTAGAGCGGGGCGTTTCATTTGGTCAAATACTTCATATTTCCTCAGTATAGCGTAAAATTGAGCATGTTGATGGTTGCCACGACTCTTTGACCGATAGACAAGTTGTAAATTTGCTATACTGGAGGAATGGATTTTCTATTCATCTGTCGCGGTAATGTTGGGAGAAGTCAAATGGCGGAAGGACTCTTTGCAAAGATGACCAATGGTAAGTATAAAGTTATATCTGCCGGTACAAAATTAAGCGGTCTGGAGCAGACTCTCAGGGAATTGCCTTTGGCAGAAAATCTTATTTTATGTATGCAGGAAGAGGGGATTGATGTCTCTAATAATATCCGTAGACAACTGACAGAGAAAATGACGAGCGAAGCCAGTAAAATAGTTTTGGTGATTGATGAAAGTGATCCGGTACCAGATTATCTTAGGAATAATGAAAAAGTCACTACGTGGATAGTTCCCGATCCAAAAGGGACAGATCTTGATTTTCATAGAAAGATCAGGGATCAAATAAAGGAACGAATAGAAGAGCTTGTTAGCGGTCTAAAATAGATTTCAACATTACCTGAGATAGCCATTTTCCATGAATAATGTAGAATTCCAACATGGCCTTCATTTACGAAACAAAGAACTTTATTGTCGAGTCTCGAGAGCAACCTTTTTTACCACGGACAGATGGCGGTCATATTCGTGTTGGTGTCAAAGACAAATCGATATCTGATCGAACGAAACTGGAGCCGTTAGTGGCTATTGAATTAATGAGACTAAGTATGATTGTTGGAGAGGCTTTCCAGATTGCCATGATCAATCGGGGAATTCCTATTGTGAAAATTAACTATCAAGATATGGGAAATTGGGCCGTGAAGACGGGAGATAAACCGTATTTGCATTACCACATATTTGGCAGAGCTTCTAATGCGATCAAACAACCCTGGCCGGAAAGCATGTATTTGCCGGATAGAGGCACGGGTTTTTATAATGGTTTCGAACCGTTGAATGTTGAGGATATTACTGAAATTCAGAAGCAAATTGCAGTTGTTGAAGCGGAAAAGAAATATGGGTTGGAGAAATGGGGACTTTAGACAAAATCTAGCTCTTCTTAGCCTCCTCGCCCGCCTCATAACTGACATAAATAACTCCTCTCTTTGAAACTTTTGAATCAACCAACTTGAAATTCTGGGGTTGCGTACCTTCTGCGAATAGGCGCTTGCCTTGGCCGAGAGTAAGGGGGTAGATCCAGAGATGCATGACATCAATCAGCTTTTCTTTGAGTAAAGTCTGAATAAGATTGCCGCTACCCCAGACCCAGAGATCGGGACCGCTCTCTTCTTTGAGTTTGCGGATCTGAGTCGCCACGTCACTGCTTAGACAGATTGTATTATTCCAGGCCGGCTGAAAGGCCGTATGCGAGACCACATATTTCCGGGTGCTATTGAAGGGTTTGGCAACCTCAAGATCGGTCGTGGCTTTGGGCCAATAAGAGGCGAAGATATCATAAGTGACCTTGCCAAGAAGAAGCTCGAAGGGAATATTGAAGAAGCTCCCAAGAATAGGAGTCAAAACCTCGTCGGGTGGAAATGATCTTTGCCAGCCACCATAAGGGAAGTTGCCTGATGTGTCCTCTTCTGGACCGCCAGGAGCCTGCATAACTCCATCTAGGGTTATGAATGTCGTGGTGATGATTTTTCTCATGGGGTAATTATATCAGAAGGTGTTTTTCTGATAAACTACATATGTAACTATTTAACTTCAATGAAACTCATAACCTTAAACACTTGGGGTACTCGGATCGTTGAGCCATTAACAGCGTTTCTTAAAAAGCATAGTGAAGTAGATATTTTCCTTCTCCAGGAAATCTATGAGAATGACAGTCCAAACAAACCGCTGGAACATCCTCTGACTCCCGTTACAAAGATCCTGACAAATTACAAAGGCTACTATCGTCGGGCTGAAAAAGGCGGTTTTGGCTTGGCAATATTCATAAAGAAGACAATTGAGGTTATGGAGGAAGGTGAAGTCTTTGTTCATGGAGTGAAGGACGCGACTCTCGGAGAGCAATGGTGGCGGGACCTCGGTAAGAATCTTCAATATCTGAAGTTTGACTGCGATGGTTCCCAATATACCACTTTCAATTTCCACGGCCTTTGGGAACCGACGGGCAAGAATGATTCACCCAACCGCCTAAAACAAAGTGAAGAGATCATTTCATTTATGAAGAAACACTCTGGCAAAATTGTTTTGGGAGGAGACTTCAATCTACGTCCGGAAACAGCTAGCATCAAGATGCTGGAGCATGAACTAGGGCTTAAGAACTTAATTACCGAATACGGCGTTACTTCAACTAGAACACCTCTCTATACTCGATCTGCCGAGACATATGCCGATTATCTTTTCCTCTCACCACAAATCAAAATCAAAGACTTTAAAGTTTTGCCTGATGTTGTTTCTGATCATGCCGCGCTGTACGTGGAGTGTGAGTAAAAATAACCTCCGGGCATGGATATATTAACTTTGCAGATTTAATTATTACGAGTTACTATATTTCCATGATTAACGAGCAAGGCGCGAATTCAATAGATGTATTTCATGGCCGGAGTCAAAGTTATGTCATTCAGGCATTTTATAAAGACTCAGTGCCGCTATATGCCGGACTTATCAGAAAAAATCTGAAACCGGGCAGGTATAGTGTGGCTGATTTTGGCGGACATAAGGGTGAATTGCTGTCGGAATTTATTTCCGCCCTACCGGAATACCAGTTTGAACCAATAATTTTGGATAAAGTAGAAGGACTGGAGACTAGTCTCAATTTCAAGAAAATTGTTGGAGATATAATCGGCAATTCTCTACCGAACAAAAGTGTCGATATTGTAATCATGAGATATGTGCTTCCTTGGGATGCATATGAAAATCAGAAGCTAATTCTCAATGAAGTCAAAAGAGTCTGCAAGAATTTGGCAATCATTCAGCATCAAGGAGCACCGAGTGATAATCCGAAACCACTGCAGGAAGCTACCAAAGTTCTTTGGGGTGGAACAATTCCGACCCTGAAGCGCGACCATGGCTTTTTTACTGAATCAAGCCAGGTCGAGAAGTGGATGGTTGAGTTAGGTATGAATTTTGAAAAAGTTGAAGAGAAATATATCGAAACTCTCTCCGAAATGTTTATTGAAAAATTCAAATTAAATGAGTCCGAAGCCGATCAAACAAAGAAGATACTGAATGGATGTGACGGGATTACGATAACCACTTGGGTGGTGAGGGGGTAGAGAAGAGTTGTGAGTTAGTGCCTTATGAACTTCACCAAACAATTTACACATCTCTCCAAATCCGATTCTTCTATTGCCGGAGGCAAAGGCGCTTCGCTTGGAGAAATGACTCGGACTGGTATTCCGGTACCACCGGGGTTTGTAATTCTGACAGGTGCTTTTGAACAGTTCATAAAAGAATCAGATTTAATCGCGGAAATTGATACGATCCTTCATAAAGTTGATCACAAGGAAATTCATACTGTCGAGAAGGCTTCCGAACAGATTCAAGCTTTGATCTTGCAAGCGGGTATACCAGAGGATATAGCCTTGGAAATAAAGAGGGAGTTCAAATCGTTGGGCACAGAATATGTAGCTGTCCGCTCCTCGGCCACAGCTGAAGATTCTTTGACTGCCGCCTGGGCTGGCCAGCTTGAATCATTTCTCAATGTCACCGAAACAGATCTGATGGAGAAGGTTAGGAAATGTTGGGCGTCATTATTCAGTCCGCGAGCCATCTTTTACCGTTTTGAGAAAAACTTGCATAAGAGAAAAATATCAGTGGCGGTCGTCATTCAGAAAATGGTCAATTCCGAGAAATCTGGCATTGCCTTTTCGGTTCATCCGGTCAGCCAGGATTATAACCAGGTTATCATCGAGGCCGGATTCGGTCTTGGCGAGGCGATCGTTTCCGGTCAGATCACACCCGATAGTTATGTGGTTGAAAAGAAACCGCGAAACATAATTGATAAGAATATTTCCAGCCAGGATCGTGGGCTCTATAGACTTGCCGGTGGTGGAAGTGAATGGAAAGATATTCCAACAGATTATAAAGGAAGACAAGTGCTTTCCGACAACGATATCCTCGAACTTTCAGAACTAATCTTGAAGATAGAGAAGCACTACGGTTTTCCTTGCGATATTGAATGGGCTTACGAAAAAGGTAAATTCTATATCGTGCAGAGCAGACCGATAACGACTCTGAGTGTCTAAATTTTGGTCCTGGCAGTATGCTGGCCAATTTAATGGAAGTGATTATAATGGAAATGCTTATATGTCATCAAACAAAGCGAAATTACCTCGAATAATGTACGACCAGAGCCAATTTACAGCCATATATTTCATTGGCAAGAATGGCCTTTGGCTTAACGAAAGCATGTACGAGGACATGGGAAAGATTTCCGGCTATGCTCCAGAAGCTTGGGTGACCTACACTCAGAATCTACCGGAATCATTCTTTTTCGGGGCCTATGAAGATGCTGCTCTTGAGAGGGAAGGTGAAGTTGGTTTAAAGAATTTTTCGGATCCGGAATTTTTGACAGAATTTGAAAATGCTACCAAACAAAGTTATCAGATGACGGTGGAATTAAAGAACCATTATTTCAAAGAGCTTTACGGTTGGGAAAAGAAGGTTGTTCAAGAATTGCCGGAAAAGGTGATTGATTTTATTTCACAAGTTCAGAAAGTTAATTCATTTATTACTTCGTATTATTTTCTGACTCAGCCCCAAAGGTTCTATAAGTTCGAAGAAGAACTTAAGAAACAAGGTCTGAATAAAGACACCGAGCTTATATCGACGAACGGTCGATCCTTGACTTATGTCTCCGAATTGAGAAAAGTCGTTTTGGAATATGCCGAGCAGGTCTTGAAAGCAGGGATTGGACCTGAAAAATTTAAGATCAAAAATAGTTCGGAATATAAGTCGCTTCTAAAAGCCGTGAATGATCTAGGCTTTCTTAATTGGGGTTTACTAGGAGGAGATTTTATTGATGCACAATACATTGATAAGGAAGTCGAAAATCTAGTTTCGGACAAAATTAAACTTAAAGAAGAAAAGAGCAAAATGGACGCTTTTGTTTCTGCTGTGAAGAACAGAAATGACCTAGTAAAAAGTAATTCCACTAAAGCCTATAAATTGGCTGACATAATGGGTCATGCTTCTGTTTTGCGTTTTGATCTACAGACTTGTACTCTTTGCATACTTAAATACGTTGATAATCTGCTTAAAGAAGTAATGGCAAAGTATGATATGAGTGAAAATGAAATCAAGTCATACGAGTTTGATGAAATTCTTGAACTTATAAAGAATGGGCAAAAAATATCTCAAGATCTAGTTTTAAAAAGACAAAGAGGTTTTCTTCGGATTTACGAACAGGAAGGAGTAAAAACCTATATAGCAGAAGATGCCCATAAAGAAATTGCCCAGCTTCTGGAGTTTAGGAAGAGCGAAGTACTTGAGACGAAAAGTCTGAAAGGTGCGG
>Ga0172379_10009862_pt1 | contig 11692 bp, 5 predicted proteins | sample GrowelOW334metaG_FD_119756 | JGI IMG/M metagenome (GOLD analysis project Ga0172379, IMG submission 119756) | Groundwater microbial communities from an aquifer near a municipal landfill in Southern Ontario, Canada - Groundwater well OW334 metaG | ecosystem: Environmental > Aquatic > Deep... | reverse complement strand
GCTCCCTGGCATGAGCGGCATCGAGACTTGCAGGACGCTCAAACAGGACGAAAAAACAAGGCATATCCCCATCATATTCCTCACCGCGAAAAGCGAGGAAAGCGACAAGGTGATCGGGCTGGGGCTCGGCGCGGATGATTACATCACCAAGCCTTTTGGATTGCGCGAGCTTTTCGCGCGCATCGAGGCGGTGCTGCGCCGCTCCAGCCAGGACAGTCCGGCTTCAGCCCAGGCGGCCGACCTTCGCATCCAGGACCTTGCGATACACGCGGAAAGCTTCACTGTAGAAAAAAAGGGGGAAAAGATCCCGCTATCGCCCACGGAGTTTTCCCTGCTCGTCATTCTGGCGCGCAACGCCGACAAGGTCGTCGCGAGAAAGGAGCTCATGGAATCCCTCGCTCTGGCATCCGAAACGGCAGAAGGGCGCTCGCTCGACGTTCACTTGCGCAATTTGAGAAGGAAGCTGGGAGAAAGCCCCCGCGCTGAAGGATACATAGATACGGTACGCGGGTTCGGGCTTAAAGCCAACTCATGAAAAGAATGTTCTTTTCGGGAAGCCAGGGCGAAGCCGCCCATGAAACCGGCTCGCGCGAAGACTGGCACGATCGATGCGAGGCGCTCCAACTCCAGCTCGAAGAAATGACGAAGCGGAACAACGAGCGCAACAACTACATCAACTCCGTTTTCTCTTCCATGGAGGATGGTTTTTTCCTCACCGACATAGAGGGACGGATCGTGCTTTTCAATAAGAGCGCCGAGGATCTGCTCGATATCCACGCTTCCTGCCTTTTCGACGAAAGTGAAGAATCGCACAACGCGGTGACGAAGGGCATTTTGTCGGAGTGCAAACTCGCGTACGGCGCCAGCGGCCAGAAAACGATTGAAACAAGGAACGCGAACGGGGCCGATATCCAGGTCAGCATTTCTCCCGTCATGAGCAAATATGGAAAGAAATCGCTCATCGGGATGCTCGCTATCGTGAAGGATATCACGGAAAGGAAGAGGGTCGAAAACATCCGCAAGGACTTCGTGGCCACCGTATCCCATGAATTCAGGACGCCGCTCACGCTCATTTCCGGCTTCATCGAGATGCTGAGAATGTACGACAATCTGCCGCCCGACGATAAAAACCGAAGCCTGGAAATTCTGGAAATCGAAACCGAACGCCTCAAGAAACTGATTTCCGAACTCCTGCTTCTTTCCAAGATGGAGAACAAGATTTTCACGGAAGAGCCCGGCTCGATCGATGTCGCCACGGTGCTTGGCCAGGTGATCACCGTGTTGCGCCCCCTCGCGGAGAAGAAAGCGCAGACCCTCGAAACGTCGATAGCGCTGAATTCCCCCGTGATCAAGGGCGACGAAACCTGGCTCTTTCACGCCATTCATAATCTCGTTGAGAACGCGATCAAATACACGCAGGAAGGAGGAGCGATATATCTCGAAGCGCGCAACGACGAGAAGGAGCTCTTCATCACCGTGCGCGATAACGGAATCGGCATAGGGCCTGACGATCTCGACAAGATTTTCGAGCGCTTCTACAGAGTGGATCAATCGAGAGGCTCCCAGACCGGGGGCAGTGGCCTCGGCCTCGCCATCGCCAAGGATATCATCTCGCTTTTCGATGGATCGATCAGCGTCTCGAGCGAACAGGGACAAGGTTCGACCTTTATAGTACGCGTCCCTCTGGGACATGATTCCTTCAGGACGTGATTTTGGGGCCTCAGCCCTTCAAGCGCGACCCAGCACCTATCAACGACAACGAATCTGGAGTATTTGCACATGAAACTGGAACCCACCGAAAACAGCGTAAAACCGGCCGTCGAGCTCTGGTCCTTTGGCTTCAAGTATGGGGCGATCGACGCCAACCTCGTGGTCGACGCGCGATTCTTGCCCAATCCCTACTATGTGCCATCGCTCTGTCACATGACAGGCGAGGACGCGCCCTGCGCGGCCCATGTGTTCAAGGATCCAGGCACGGAGGCCTTCTCCGAAGCATTGGCTGACCTCATCCACGCGATGGAGCGGGCTTTCGGCGAACAGGGAAAGAAGTCGCTAAAAGTCGCCGTCGGCTGCACGGGAGGCCAGCACCGGTCGGTGGCGGTCGTTGAAACGGTGGCCAAAACACTGCGCGCGGCGGACATCGACCTCAGCGTCCATCACCGGGAGCTGGGAAAAGCCGTCTAAACCCTGCCGCCATTACTATGGCGCCGCCTCTTGCATTCCCGGAAACGGGGAGTTACTATCGGCAGTTACATATGGGAAAGCGAATGTTGGATAATTATACAAGCGCTTGGCATAATTATCCCAAGGCCGCATTGGATGAAGGAAAGCCGGGCATGCCGCCGGCCGCCGGGCTCTATGATTCCGCCAGTGAAAGGGACGCCTGTGGCCTCGGCATCATCGCCGATCTCCACGGACGACCGAACCATGCCGTCATCGATGACGCCCTCACCGTCCTGCGCAACCTCGAACACCGAGGCGCCGTGGGCGGGGACAAGAAGACAGGGGATGGAGCCGGCGTTCTCTGCCAGATTCCCGACCGCTTTTTCAGGGAAGAGATGGGTATCGGCCCCGAGATTGCCGTATCGGATGCCGAGGCAAAGGCGGGCTATGCCGGCCTGCCCTACGGAATCGGCATCTTTTTCCTCCCGAACCAACCCCTCCCTTTCATCGCCGCAAAAGCGCTCATCACCGCGGCGGCCGCCGGCGAGAACATGGAAACCTTGTCGTGGAGAGACGTGCCCCTCCTCCCCCAAGTGCTGGGCGAGCGGGCTGGGAAGAGTCTGCCGAGAATTTGTCAGGTCGCTTTTGTCATAAAGAAGGAAGACGGCTCTATTCTTTCGGGCGAAGCCCTCGAACGCAGGCTCTACATCGCCAGGAAAAGGATCGAGAGCGAGGCGAAGAAGGCTGGATTCACGCTCAACGACTTCTACATTCCCTCGCTTTCCTCACGCACCATCGTCTACAAGGGGATGTTCGTGGCATCGCAATTCGCCTCCTTCTACCCGGACCTCGGCAATGCCCGCTTTGAAAGCGCCTTCGCCGTCGTCCACCAGCGCTACAGCACGAACACCTTCCCCTCCTGGCCTCTCGCTCAGCCATTCCGGATGATCTCCCACAATGGCGAAATCAATACTTTGCGAAAAAACATGAGCGCAATGAGGGCGCGGCAGACAACCCTGGAGTCTTCCGCCTTTGGCGATGATATCGTAAAGCTCCTCCCCATCATCGAAGAGGCGGGTTCCGACAGCGCCATGTTCGACAATGTCTTTGAGCTGCTCCTTCGAGCAGGGCGGCCCCTCGAAGAGGCTTTTATGATGATGGTGCCCGAACCCCATGGATCGGACCCGGGCATTTCGCGCGACAGGAAGGCTTTCTACGAATACCACGCCGCCCTCATGGAGGGCTGGGACGGCCCCGCCGCGATGACCTTCACCGACGGGCTGAAGGTCGGCGCCGCGCTCGACCGCAATGGCCTACGGCCCTTCCGCTATTCGCTCACCCGGGGCGGGCGTTTCGTCGGGGCAAGCGAGGCGGGCGTTCTGGAGCAGGACGAAGCCGACATCATCGAAAAAGGCATGCTGAAGCCAGGCCGGATGCTCCTCATCGACGTCGGGCAGGGGCGGCTCATAAAGGATCGCGAGATCAAATCGCGCATTTGCCGCGAAAAGCCCTACCGGCGCTGGCTCGAGAAGAATCACATAGAGTTGCGCGGCCTTTTTTCGGCGGCCGACGCCGCCGAGGCTGGCACCGATTCGTCCCGGCTGGCCGATTATTTCCGCTACAACGAGGAAACGGCCCAAATCCTGAAGCCGATGCTACTCACGGGGCAGGAAGCCATCTCCGCCATGGGTACGCGCAAGCCGCCAGCCGCGCTTTCCCGCAAGCCTGTCCTTTTGTACTCGTACTTCCGCCAGCTTTTCGCCCAAGTGACCAATCCGCCGATCGACCCTTACCGCGAAAATCTCGTCATGTCCCTCGAAAACTATATAGGCAAGGAGAGAAATCTCCTGGATGAGTCGCCGGCGCACTGCAGACAGCTCAAGCTCCTCCATCCTCTCCTTTCCAATACCGACATACGGCGGCTCCGCGAATCGAAGCTGCCAGATTTCCGCGTGGCGACGGTTTCGATGCTTTTCGAGGCCCCGGGTGAAGCCGAGGCGAGAGGCGGGGGCGGCGGCGAAGCGGGGGATGGCTCAGGTGGTGCCGGCGGCTCAGGTAGTGCCGCCAAGGGCGAGCCGGGAGTCCTCCTGACCGCGGCGATCGACCGCATCTGCGCCCATGCCGAACGATACATCGACGAAGGCATAAGTCTGATCATATTGAGCGACAGGGGCGTCGACGTCGGGCATGCGGCCGTGCCGGCCCTCCTCGCCACGTCAGCCTTGCACAGTCACCTTGTGAAAGCGCGTAAGCGACACATGGCGGGACTCATCGTGGAAACGGGCGAAGCCAGGGAAGTGCATCATATCGCCGTTCTTTTGGGCTGCGGCGCTTCAGGCGTCAATCCGTGGATGGTCTTTGAGCGAATGCCGGAACTCTTGGTGGCGGCGGGAGGCAATTGCGCGCCGGCCCTGGGGCGGGCGGCATCGAAGGCGGCCACGGGTACCATGCCGCAAGAAGCCACGGCGCAAGAGGCGGCGCCGCAAGGTGCGGCAACGAAGACGTCGGCCCCGCAAGGAGCCACGGCGCAAGAGGCGGCGCCGCAAGGTGCGGCAACGAAGACACCGTCCCCGCAAGGAGCCATGGCGACGGGATCGGCCCCGCAAGGAGCCACGGCGCCGGGGGCGGCCCCGCAAGCGGCCGCCATGAGCGTGGAAATGGTTTCCGACAATTACATCGAGGCCATGAAGAAGGGCATCCTCAAGATCATGTCGAAATTGGGCATATCCACGATTTCCTCCTACCGCGGCTCGAGGCTTTTCGAAGTCGTCGGGCTTTCGGAGGAACTTCTGCGCGATTATTTCGCGGGGGCGGAGAGCAGGTTCGGCGGCATCGGCATCGGGGAGATCGAAGCCGACGTGCTGGAAAACCACGGACGCGTTTTCGGGGAGACCCGGACAGCGTCGGCGGAGGGCGGGCGGCGCGATAAGCGGCCGGGCGCGCCGCAGGCCGAAACGCCGGAGGGGGCCGAGGAGAGGCGCCCGGCCGCGGCTCGCGAGCAGCCCTGGCCGCCCACATTGGCGGCGGCGCTGACAAAAGCCGTGCGCGAGGGCGACATGGCCGCCTGGCGAAAGTACGCCGATGGCATGGACGATCAAGCGCGGCAGCCCTTTACCTTCCGCGACCTTTTTTCGTTTAAGCGCGGCAACGCCGTGCCCCTCGAATCGGTCGAGAGCGTCGCCGATATCGTCTCGCGCTTTTCTGTTGCGGCCATGTCTTGCGGCGCCATCAGTCCCGAAGCGCACGAAGCCCTGGCGGCCGGCGCGAATTCGGCCGGAGCCTGGAGCGATTCGGGCGAAGGCGGGGAGGACGACGAGCGCGATTCCTACAAAGGCCGAGGCTTCGATTCCCGGAGCGCCTCGCGGCAAATAGCCTCAGGCCGCTTTGGCGTAACCGCTTCCTACGCGGCCAAAGCCCTTGAATTGCAGATTAAAATCGCCCAGGGAGCCAAACCCGGCGAGGGCGGCCAGCTTCCCGGACCCAAGGTCGACGCCTATATCGCGAAGCTTCGCCACGCGGCCCCGGGGCGTTCGCTCATAAGCCCGCCGCCTCATCACGACATCTATTCGATAGAAGACCTGTCGCAGCTCATCCATGATTTGCGCTGCGTGAATCCCAAAGGCAGGATCGCGGTGAAGTTGGCCGCCCAGGCTGGCATTGGCGCCGTGGCCGCGGGCGTTGCCAAGGCCGGAGCCGACTGCGTCATCGTCTCATCGGGCGACGGCGGCACGGGCGCCGCCCCTCTTTCTTCGCTCGACTATACGGGCAACACATGGGAAGCGGCTTTGCCTGAAATACGACAGGTGCTCGCGATGAACGGCCTGGACGCGAATATCGTCGTGCAGGTCGACGGCAGGCTTCGCACCGCCCGCGACGTCGTCATCGCCGCCATCCTGGGCGCCCGCGAATTCGCCTTTGGAACCGCGGCCCTCCTCTCCATGGGCTGCATCGCCTGTGGCCAATGCAATCTCGACCGATGCCCCGTCGGCATCGCCACCCAGGACCAGTCGCTGCGGGCGAAATTCAAGGGGAACCCCGACCACATCGCTGCCTTCTTCACCTATGTGGCCGAGGATGTCCGAGCTTTGCTCGCCTCGCTGGGCGCCACCAGCCTCGACGAAATCGCCGGCACATGGGAACTCCTCGACTTCGGCGGACGCGCGGCCACGCGGCGCGAAAGCCTCCTCCATTTCGACAAAATCGTGGCCGCGCTCGAAATAGCCCGACGCTACCCCATCGACGAGGAAGGCGACACCGATGGGTCGGGTCCTCCCCTCTTGCCCCCGCCGGCTGCTGGCCTGCGCCGCTTCGGCGGCGGCAACCGCCAAGCCTTCTCCATCCCCGAGATCGACGCTGCTCTCATCGAGAAATGCTCGGGCATTGTCGCCGCGGGCGGGCGCGTCGATGTCGAAATGGCCATACGGAACGCCGACCGTTCCATAGGCGCGGCCCTGAGCGGCGCCCTCCTCAGGTCGGGCGCCGCCCTCGCCCCCGACGCCGTCAATGTCCGCTTCGAAGGCTCGGCCGGCCAAAGTTTCGGGGCCTTCCTCAGCTCGGGAATCACTTTCACCCTCACCGGCGAAGCGAACGATTACCTCGGGAAAAGCCTCTCAGGCGGCCGCATCGTCGTTCACCCCCGGACCGAATCCCGCTTCTCGCCCGAATGGAACGTCATCGCGGGAAACGTCTGCCTCTTCGGCGCCACCGAAGGCGAAGTCTTCCTGAACGGTCAGGTGGGGGAACGTTTCTGCGTGCGCAATTCGGGCGCCCTTGCCGTCGCCGAAGGTACCGGCGACCACGCCTGCGAATACATGACGGGTGGCCGCGTCGTTATCCTGGGTAGAACGGGAGCCAATTTCGGCGCTGGCATGTCGGGCGGCATGGCCTTTGTCCTCGACGAAGACCAGCTTTTCGACACCCGCTGCAATCCGGGCGATGTCGACCTCGAAGCCTGCACTCAGCCCGAAGACATCGCTTTCCTCAAAAGCGTCATAGCCAGACACCATGCGCTCACAGGCAGCCCTAGAGCCAAACTCCTTTTATCCGATTGGGAGGAATACCATCCCCTTTTCGTGAAGGTGACGCCGCGCTGATCGACAGGCGAGGGCCGGGCCCTCGCGGCGATTTTGCTCTTGCTTTCCCGCCCCGCTGGCCTTAGGCTTTCTATCCGGGAGGCGATCCATAGTGCCCACGAAAGCCACCGCGAAAAACGATCTGGCGCGGGACGAGGAAAACTATCGTCTCCTGGCCGAAAACTCCACCGATCTCATAATCCGCGTCTCCATCGATGGATTTTTCCTCTACGTCTCGCCCGCCTGTTCCGAGCTTCTCGGCTATACAAGCGAAGAGCTGATCGGCCGCCAGGCCTTCGATTTCATCCACCCCTTGGACAAGCGGGAAGTGGCCGATGCCCTTGAACCCGAGATTCTTTTCCGTTCGCACCGCAAAATCGTCTGCAGGCTAAGGAAAAAAGACGGCTACTACGGCTGGTTCGAAACCAAGTTCCAATTTTTCGGCGATGTGGGGTCGAAGCAGCTTCAGGTCGTCGCCGTTATCCGCGATATCGGCGACCGCGTCAAGAAAGAACGCTTTGAGACGCTCCACCACTCGATCGCCGCCCTCAAGACGACCGAGACCGACCTGGAGCGTGAATTCGCGCGCATTCTGGAGACGATATGCACGACGCTAACCTGGGAAATGGGCGAGATATGGCTCATCGATGACAAAAAAATCCTGCTCAAGCGAAAAAGCTTCTGGTGCGGCCCATCCCAGCGACTACGGCATTTCGCCGACGACCGATCGAGACGGGCTTTCGCCCCTGGCGTAGGTCTCCCCGGCCTCCTCTGGAGCAAGGGGGAAACGAGCGTCGTGGATGATCTGTCTTCGCTGAACATATCCATCGAATGGAAGAAGTACGATGAGGCGGGCATCAAGTCGGCGATCGGAACGGTGCTCAGCGACGAATCGAAAATCTATGGCGTCGCGCTCTTCATGAGCCGGAGGAAGATCCAACGAAACCGCGAACTTTTGGATATGATCGCCACGACAGGGTCTGAGCTCGGCAATTTCATCGCGAAATTCAAGGCGCGCGAAAGCCTCGATGCCCAGTCGGAAAAACTCGGGGCCATGGTGGAGGAAAGCACGGCGAAGATCAGGATGCTCCAGGCAGAAGTGACACGCCAGCAGCGTCTCGAACAGGACATTCTCATGGCAGCAGAAATCCAGAGGGCCCTCCTTCCCCTGGGCAACCCCGAGCTGCCGGGCTTCGAGTTTTCATCGGCGGCCATTCCCGCCCGCTACATCAGCGGGGACTTCTTCGATTTTTCCCGGCCCTCCCCGGCGCTCTGCGATATCATCATCGCCGACGTCTCGGGAAAAGGCATCGCAGCGGCCATGATGACCGCCGCCGCCAGGACGATATTCCGCTGCGCCGATCTCGCGGACACGATGCCAGCGCGCCTTCTCGCCGAGATGAATGGAGCGCTCTACGCCGACCTCGAGCGGACGGAGATGTTTCTCACCGCCCAGCTCATCAGGGTCAACCTGGATACCGGAGCCATTTCTTACGCCTCGGCCGGCCACACCGAGGCCCTCCATTTCCGCCCCGTATCCGGCGAATGCATCCGCCTTCCTTCCACCGCCCCTCCCATCGGCGTGATACAGGATGCCGACATTGGGCAGATCGAAATCAGGACAAGGCCGGGGGATTTTTTTGTCATCTACAGCGATGGCGTCACCGAGGCGGTCGATGCCGCGGGTGAACTCTTCGGCATGGAGCGTTTCGTCGCGATTCTCTACCGGAAAACCTACGAATCGGCTGCCGACCTCGCGCAGGCCATACTCGCCGCGGTGCGAGAATTCTCAGGTGACACGACGCTCTCCGATGATCTTACCCTGGTCGTCCTGAGAGCGGCTTCCCGAAATCTCAGGCTCCGCCTTCCCTCCCTCATGAAAAATCTCGACTCGGCCGTCGCTTTTGTCCGCGACGCTGCCCTCCCCTATGGCGGCCGAAACGCCGATGAGATGGAGCTGGTCGCCTCGGAACTCGTGACGAATGTCATCACCCATGCCCATCTTGATTCGCCAAAGGTTACGGGGAACGATGGCCATGTCATGGATCTGGAGATTCAACTGGAGGCCGATCGGATCATTCTCGATCTTTTCTATCCCGGAGAGCGGTTCGATCCCGACTCGAGCGGACGCGACCTGCCCGATCCGCTGAAGGAAGGGGGCCGCGGCATCCACATCGTCCGCGCCCTCGCCGACGAAATCGAATATTCCCACCATTCCGGCATGAATCGCTGGCATCTCGTGAAAATGGCCGCCCAGGAGAAAAATTCATGAAGTCCGCCACGCAAAGCGACTCCCGACTCATAATATCTCGCGCCATAGGCCTCATTTCCATGGCGCTGGGGCTGAATTACATAATTTGGCGTTACGCGGCGAGCCTCAACACCGCGGCGCTCTGGTTCGCGATACCCATGGTGATCGCCGAGAGCTACGGCATCATCGACATGTGCCTTTTCGTCCTGATGTCGTGGAAGCAGGCGAAACGGGTGGCTTTGCCCCCACCCGACAAGGCCGATGTCGACATCTTCATCACGACCTACAATGAGCCCGAGGAACTCGTGGGGACGACGGCCAAGGCGGCGATGAAGGTCGACTGGCCCGACAAGAAGGTGTACATCCTGGATGACGGAGCCCGCCCTTCGATGAAGAAGTTGGCCGATGACATCGGCTGCGGCTATATCAGCAGGGGCCCGGAGTGGGCGAAAAAGCCGAGGCACGCCAAGGCGGGCAACGTGAACAATGCCCTCCTCGAGACAACCGGCGAATTTGTCCTCATCCTCGACGCCGACCAAATTCCCGCGCCTGCCATCCTGCGCAGGACACTCGGTTTTTTCGACGATCCGAAGGTGGCATTCGTGCAGACGCCCCAGTACTTCTACAACCTCCTTCCCGGCGACCCCTTCGGGAATGAGGCTTCGCTCTTCTATGGGCCCATCCAGGCCGGCAAGGATGGCTGGAACGCCGCCTTCTTCTGCGGATCCAATGCTGTGTTGAGGCGGGAAGCCCTCATGCAGATCGGCATTCACGAATATGTCGCGACAATGGAAAAACGCGAAAAGGAGACGATCAAGGCTCTCATCCAGCGCGCGCAAAAGACATCCTGCGACGATAAGGAATCCTGCGCGGCCGTCAGACAGCTCGTGGATGGGCTAAAGCATGCCCAGGCCGCTCTCGGCGACAACGCCCCCCTGGAGCGAGTGAGCGATCTCGTCATAGAAGCCATCCGCGACGCCGAATTCCTCGTCTCCAGGAAGGAAGTGGGAGAGATTGCCACCGCGATGAACGAACTCGCCGAAAGCGGCGATATGGAGGCGGCCGCCGTCTATCGCCACATCATAGGGAACCTGGACTCCATCGCCCAGAAGACTCCCACCTCCTTCGAAGCCCTGCGGGGATCGAAGGAATACCTTGAGGCGCTCAACTTGTCGCGCACCGAGGAAGCCCTCCCCGTGCAGGCTCTGGCAACGATAAGCATCACCGAGGACATGGCCACGGCGATGCGGCTCCACTCCTTCGGCTGGAAGAGCGTGTTCTACCCCGAGATTCTGGCCTATGGGCTTGCCCCCGAAGATTTCGGGTCTTCGCTCAAGCAGAGGCTCCGGTGGGCTCAGGGCACGATCCAGGTCTTCTTGCGGGAAAATCCCCTCTTCAAGAAAGGGCTCTCCCTTCCCCAGAAGATGATGTACTTCGCGACCATGTACTCATATTTCTCAGGGTTCTTCAACCTCGTCCTTCTTCTCGCCCCCATCGTCTTCTTCTTCACGGGCATAGCCCCCGTCGCCTCGTGGTCGATAGCTTTTTTCGCGCGCTTCATACCTTTCTTCGTCATGAACAAGATCATGTTCCGCTTCGTCGCCTCGGGCATCCCCGTATGGAGGGGCGAGCAGTATAACCTGGCCATGTTCCCCCTGAACATCAAGGCCGTCCTGAGCGTCTTCATCGGTAAGAAACTCACCTTCGTGGTGACGCCCAAACACAAGGAGAACGGCCAGAGCTTCCGGCTCATCTGGCCCCAGGCTGCCGTGATCGTCCTCACCGTGGCCGCGGCGACCTATGGCCTCATCCTGTTCTTCCTTGGCAGGGGGCTCAATCTCATCGGGCTCGCGGTCAATCTCATATGGTCGGTCTACAATGTCGTTTCGCTGGCTATCGTCGTGAAGGCGCTCTACTATCAGCCTCCCGAAGGCTGGAGCGCCCAACTTCCCGAGTTCGCGCGCGACTCCACCCCCGACGCGACCGAAAAATAATGATAAATGAGGAGAATCACATGGACCTTGTCATAGAGGAAAAGAGTGGCGTTGAAGAGTACGGCGTCGTGGCGCTTTCAGGCAGGCTCAACGGCGCGAGCGCGCCGGAACTCAAGCGCAGGATAAAGCAAATCGTGGATGCCGGCAGGGCCAAGCTCATTCTGGACATGTCCGGGATCGTCTTCATCGACAGCTCGGGGCTTTCCGCCCTG
>Ga0172379_10009861_pt1 | contig 11692 bp, 2 predicted proteins | sample GrowelOW334metaG_FD_119756 | JGI IMG/M metagenome (GOLD analysis project Ga0172379, IMG submission 119756) | Groundwater microbial communities from an aquifer near a municipal landfill in Southern Ontario, Canada - Groundwater well OW334 metaG | ecosystem: Environmental > Aquatic > Deep... | reverse complement strand
TCCGCGCCTCCTCATTTTTCGAGGAACCGAGCGGCGTTCCGACGTCGAACCATGCGCGCTGATACCAAGCGCCGTCCCACGCCGATTTCTCGATGGAAGCGGCAAGCCGCTCCGACTTTATAATGTATTGCGCCGCCGACTCCGAGGTTCCGCCCGCCAACTCCGTAAGCCCCGCGAATTGCTTAAGCGTATCCACGAGGAACCACGCAAGCCACACGCTTTCGCCTCTGCCTTCCGCCCCGACGAGATTCATTCCGTCATTCCAGTCTCCGGTTCCCATCAACGGAAGCCCATGCGGGCCGGACGTGATTCCACGTTCAATCGCCAACCTGCAATGTTCGTAAAGAGATGCGCCGTCACGCGATTCAACGGGCGTCCCGAAAACTTCTCGCTCGCCGGCTTCGAGCGGCTGGGCTTCGAGGAAGCCGATTTGTTCCTTAAGAATATTTACGTCGCCCGTGACACGTACATAGTTGGCAGTCACATAAGGAAGCCACAGGAGATCGTCGGAGCATCGCGTCCTGACGCCGGCGCCGCTCTGCGGGTGCCACCAGTGCTGTACGTCTCCCTCCCGGAACTGCCTGCCTGCGGCGCGCAGCAGATGTTGTCGCGCCAGTTCTGGCGCCGCATACATCAGGGACATCACATCCTGAAGCTGATCCCGGAAACCGAATGCTCCGCCCGACTGATAGAAGCCCGAACGTCCCCACAGCCGGCAACTCAACGTCTGATAGAGGAGCCAGCGGTTCAGCAGCAGGTTCACGGAATGCGATGGCGTGTTAACTTGAACGGTTTCAAGCAGTTTGTCCCACCATGAGTTGGTTTGCTCCAGCGCAACTTTAACGGCTGCGGCGCCGCGATATTTTTTGACGAGAGCTTTCGCCTCATCTGCGGAACCCGCTTCGCCGAGCAGACAGAAAATCTCCGCACTTTCACCGGGCGCAAGGTTGACTTTCACGTGCAGGGCCGCGCAAGGATCGAGTCCTGTGCCGACCCTGCCCGAAAATCCGATGCGCCTTAGGGCAGCCGGTGTCGCGAGGCTGCCGTTTCGGCCGATGAACTCCGAGCGGTCGCCGGTGTAAGTCTGCGGAGCCGGGCTCGTTGTAGCAAAGGCGACACGGTCGCCGTAATCTGCGCGATAGTGGTTGCGAGCCAGTATTGTCTTTGAGTCCCGGTCATACGCGGTGATGATGTGCGTCTGCATGTTCTCGCGATGTTCGCCGAGCGTCCATTCAACATAGAAAGTTACTGAGAGCTTTCTCGGCCGGGATGAGTCGTTGCGGAGTTTGAGCTTTCGGATGCTTATCGGATCGCCGCCGCCGTCTGTGACCGGCACGAACATCGTGAGCTCCTGTTCAATGGCATGGCTGTTGTGCTCGAAAACAGTATAGCCTGCGCCGTGCCGTGTGCGGTAAGCGTCGCGTTCCCGAATCGGCAGCGGAGTAGGTGTCCAGAAGGTTCCAGTCTCCTCATCGCGAATGTATACGGCTTCCGAACAAGAATCCGACACCGGGTCGTTCGACCATCCGGTAAGCCTGTTCTGCTGACTGTTGCCGTACCAGGTGAAACCCGAACCGGATTCGCTGACCATGGTTCCGAAAGTCGGGTTCGCTATTACGTTCACCCACGGGGCCGGCGTCTGTTGGTGAGGGCCGAGGAAGATAGCGTATTCCCTGCCGTCTGGCGTGAAACCGCCCAATCCGTTGAAGTAAGGCAACTCAATGAACGGAAGTTGCGCCGAGGGCTCTTCCTCGATATATTTCGTGGCGAGCGCACCGGGCAGTTTGACCACCTCGTGCGGTACGCTCAACTGCTGTGGTAGAGGACCGCGCGCCGCGACAAGCACAACACGGGCGGCCGCCAGCATGAGGTTTAAATCTTCCGCCGGAATCTGGTTTGCCGTTCTTAGAAATACTCCGCCGGGCACATCTATGCCTGTATTCATCGAGTGACTTATGATCAGGCGTTTCAGTTGCTCGTTGAGAGGCAACTCGTAACTGGCGGCTTCCTCGTTGAGGATCAATAGATCCGCAACAAGCCCGTGCAGTCTCCAGTAGCTGTGGGCCTGCAACACCTGTCTCACAAGGTCTATATCCATATCTTCGCCGATAACGACAACAGCCATCGGCAGGTCGCCTGATATTCCGTAAGGCCACAATCGCGGCTGTCCCAGTTTATTCTGTTTCAGCAGTTCGCTCCATAACCGAAGCTGGGGGTTGGGATAGAGCATCGAGTTTGCGAGCTCCTGAAAGCGTCGGGCGTCATCGGGTTGAATGCGCAGGTGGCGCAGTTCGAGTTGAGCATGGCTCCATGACATATCGAGTTCCCGTGACACCGAATGAAGGTGGCTGTACTTTTCGATAAGCGAAACAATTTCGTCGTATGTTTCCGCGGCGCAGAGAACCAGAGAAAAATCCATACGGCCGCCTGGTTCGAGCGTAATCTTCCTGCGCAGGCTGAAAACCGGGTCCAGCGTCGAACCCTGGGTGTTGGAGAGATCATCGCGAAGCGCCGCAGGATTGGCTGTTGTGCGTCCGCGTCCTATGAAACGCTTGCGATCTGTTTCGAATTCCATCTCGCCCTGAGGCGCGTCCTCCGTGCAAATCAGGTGGGCTGCCCAGACCTGCTGTTCATTCGGGCTACTTGTGCGGCGATGGGCCGTGAGCGCGCCGAACCGCGGTTCCGTTTCCGTATGCACGAACATCTTGCTGAAAGCCTGGTGCTGAAGGTCGGCATTGTGCGGAGCGAGAGCCAGTTCAATGTAGCTTGTCACTTCGAGTTCGCGTTTCCGGCCGGATCTGTTGATAAGACTGATATGGCGGATTTCCGCATCGTCTTCCGGAGCCACGATGATTTCCGTTTCTGTTTCGATGCCGTCGTCGGAACGGCGGATATCCGCGTGATCGAGTTTGAAGCTGACTGCGTAATTGTCCAAGATGCCGCATATCGGCTGAAAGCCGTTGTTCCACGCGCGCTGGCTCTGCAGGTCGCGTATATAGCAGAAAACGCCCCATGGATCGCGCGTCGAATCGGCCCGCCAACGCGTGATGTCGAAATTCCCCCACCGGCTGTAACCGCCTCCGGCGTTCGTGACCATGAGAGAGTATCGCCCGTTCGAAAGCAACTGTGTTTTTGGATAAGTTGAATGAGGAGTGGTGAATTCGCTTACAGACGGAGCGATCCCCTCCGGCGCCATGCGCGAAGACAATTGGTCCCGTTCTGAACCTTGGTAGATCGGAGGTGAAACCGGAACCCGCTCGTAGAAAAGCGGTTCACTCGCCCGCACCCGCGCGTCGCGGTGAAACCTCCGTTGCATTGGCCTGTCGTTGACAAGATTGTCTATAGCAAGAAAACTCATCGCCTGATGGTGCGCCATATAAGCTTCCACTATGACGCCGCGTTCGCCTTCGCGGCTTCTTTCGCGTGAGAGATCGAGCGACTCGTAGAACCCGAACGCGCCATAGAGTCCGAGGCGTGACAGGCGCTTGAGATTGAGCGCCGCTTCGCGAGGCGCGACAGCAAGCGCGAGCATCGTGGCATACGGAGCCACCACGAGGTCTTCTCCTATGATGCGTTTCAACCCCAGCCCCGGCACGCCGAATGCCTGATACTGGTATGTGTGGTTCGAGTCCACGTCGCTGTACGCCGATTCGGAAACGCCCCACGGCGTTCCCCTCCGCCGGCCGTACTCGATCTGCATGCGCACCGCCTCGCGGCAGGCTTGGTCGAGAAGTGAGTTGTCATAATTCCTTTGAAGCAGCAGAGGCATGAGGTATTCGAACATCGTTCCGGTCCAGCTCAGCAGCACGCGCCTTCCTTCGATTGAGCCGTACGGCCTTGACATTGCCATCCAGTGTTTGGACGGCACATCTCCCCGCGCGATTGCGACGAGACTTCCGATCCGGGCCTCACTCGCAAGAAGATCGTAGTGCGACGTGTCGAGCCTTTGTTCCTTCACGCTGAACCCTATGGAAAATAGACGCCGTTCTTCATCGTAGAGGAACCGCATGTTCATGCCATCCGACAACTCATGGATGGAATCCAATAGTCCCACGGCCCGGTCGAGCATTTCCGCGGCCATCCATTTAGCGCGCGCGAATGCGTCGCCGATTCGCCGATTCCATTCGGCGGGTTCCTGTCCGTTAATATCATTTTCGGAGCTCAACACTTTATTCAAGAGAGATACTTCGCCAGAGGCGAGCTGCCGCATTGACGGCGCGTTTTTCAAAGCATCCCGGCGGTCCATGATAGCATAATCCCCAGGCATAACCGGCGTCTCGTGTGGCTCATCAGCAAGGATTTCCACCCATGGCAGATATCGATCAATTAATATACTCCACGAAGTCAGCGTCGATTCAATCTGTCCCGACCAGTAAATCGCTTCATTATCTGATCTATCGCGTTCACGCAGCGCCCGAAAGAGCATCCCGGCCGGACCGCTCGCCATGCGGATTCGGCCTATGAGTTCGTACAAAGTTTCGGGAGGATCGCTGAACTGATGTTCGAGCAGTTTTATGATTTCCATGTACTCTTCAATTATTTTGGTCTTCTCAAGCGATTCACACAGAACGTGAAGCGTATCAAGGAGACCGTTAAGCGCTCGCGGTCCGATTACAGGTTTATCAAGAATCTCCTGTATGCCTGCGTCGAGCGTCCATAGACAGCCAAGCAGGTTGCCGCTGTCAACTGTCGACACATACCTTGGTTCGAGCGGCGCGAGCGTCTTCAGATCGTACCAGTTGAGAAGGTGTCCGTTATATTTTTCAAGTTGTTTAAGGGTGGAGAAACTTCCTGTTGCGCGTTCCATGACCTCGTCGCAAGTCAGAAAGCCGAAATCGTGAGCGCCCAGATCGCCGAGCAGGCTAAGGCCTATGTTGGTGGGACTTGTGCGCATTGCGAGATTATTTCCGAATGAAATCTGATAGTTGTCCGGCGGCAGCCACGCGCTGTCCGGTCCGACAAATTCGGCAAAATAACGCCAGGTGCGCCGGGCCGTATTTCTCAGCATTTCTTCATCTTTCGGCGAAAGCTTCTGTTGCTTTCTGTGTTGCCGCGGAGCGCTCAGGCGCATTCCTGCTATCGGGGCGGCTATCCAGAGTAAAAGGAAAGGTATCGCGTACAGGAGATTACCTGGATGCAGTTGCCATATTGCAATAATTGCCGCTATGGACAACAAACTGACTGCGCCCAATTGAATAAGAAGCGGACGAAGCCGGCCTGACGCTTTCTGCTGAACCGCCTGCGCCGTGGCCCATTCGAGAAATTTGCGGTGGCTGACCATCCGCCTGTAGAACACTTTTAGTATCGCGTCTGTCGCCACAACGGCCCGGTGCGGCAGAAATATCAGTTCGACGAAACAACGCAATGTGTTGTGACCCAGTATCCTCAGCGATGCGGATTCCGAACCGCGCTTGCTGGTGACAAGAGTGACAAGTCCCAAAAACACCGGAAAGAATGCGAGAAGGCCTGCCAGAAGGCTTGCCGCCGCTCCCAATGCCGAAGAAATCAACCACGACGCTACGAGAAACACAATCGTCACGGCCGGAACAACGCTGCGGCGGAGGTTATCGCCTATCTTCCAGCGGTTCAACGCGCTCAACGGGTTGGGCGCTCGTTTCCCGTCGCCGGACGGTACGCGAGGCATGCACCAATCCGCAATCTGCCAGTCGCCCCTGATCCATCGGTGTTCTCTTTTGGCATACGAGAAATAGTCGCCGGGAAACTCGTCGAACAACTCGATGTCGCTGACATATCCGACTCGCAGATGCGCGCCTTCAATCAGATCGTGGCTTAAAATTGTCTGCTCCGGAAACCTGTTCTTCAGGACATGGTGAAATGTGCGGGGATCGTAGATTCCCTTGCCGATATAGGACCCCTCGCCCGAGATGTCCTGATATACATCTGAAACCGCTCTGGTGTACGGGTCGGTTCCGACAGGGTCCGTGAAAAGCCTGCTGAACGCGGTTGCCGTTGCGCTTGGAAGGCTTGAACTGACGCGCGGCTGGATGATGGTATAAGCGCGCGAACCGGTCCCTTCGGCAGGGTCGAAAGGAGGCCTGTTCAGCGGATGGGCCATCGTTTCGATCATGCGCCGCGCGGTGTCTCTCAGCAACTGGGTGTCGCTGTCGAGTGTTATGACGAAACGGACGTTGCTCAGAAGATCGGGGTCTCCTACGTGAACAATTTCCTGACCGTCGGGAAGCGCCTCTCCGTTCAGCAGCCTGTTTAGAATTTCCAGTTTTCCCCGTTTGCGTTCCCATCCGATAAAGGATTGTTCCGACTCCGTCCACACGCGGTCGCGGTGAAACAGAAGAAAACGGTCGGCGCCGTAACGCTCGTTCAACGCCTGTATTCCATCAACGGCAGCCGTCAGAAGCTCGGCGTCGCCTACCGCATGGACCGTATCGGCGCCGGTGTAGTCGCTGAACAAGCTGAACAGAAGGTTTGCATCCGGATTGGCGAGGTAACGGACCTCGAGTTTTTCAATCTCTTCACGCACTGTGGGGAGATTGGTGAGCATCATAGGCACAACAACAAGCGTGCGGAATTCGTCGGGGATACCTTCCTTCTCGAAAGACATCTTTGGGAGAAGGCGCGGAGGAAGAAGCCGTGTTACAAGGTAATTAACCGTCTGAACGGCAATCTGACTGGCCGGAAGCGCGCCGAGAACTGCCGCTGCGGCTATCAGAACCGCATGTTCTCCGGCTATTAGGCCCACTGAGAACAGAGCGGCGACGGCGGAAGCGGTCAGTATGAGAATAGATGCGATATAAATAATAGTGTGGTTTCGATAGACCCACTGGATCGTCCGGCGCCGCCGGGTTTCGCGGCATGACAATTGCGAGGCTAATCGGGGACGGCCCTTGTCAATCAGATAGTAGCCGACGTGGTCCAGCCGCTGATCGCGCTCCGGGTTGTCGGCGGATGCCATGGCGACCGCGGCCGAAGCTACGTCCTGCTCGGAAACACCGCTGCCGCGGGCAAGCTCTTCAACAGCGTGGCGATATCTGTCTCTTGTCGCGAAATCCATGCGGAGGTAGATGCCGGCCGGGTCTGCATGAAGAATCTTCTCAACCGCGTTCTGCTCTTCAAAAACTTCCCTCCAGTCGAGAAGCGACAGTTGGCGAAGGCTGGTAATCGCATTGCCGATTGAAGCGTGGTGAGCAGCCTGACGAGCCTGCTCACGAACGGTTCCGTCAACAAAGTTGCTGGTTGGCTTCCGCTCCAGCCAACTCTTCACATGAAGTAGAACGTCGCTTTCGCCGAAGAGGCGGCTTGTCAGATGAAACGCAAAATGCTCGCTCGGCTCAGGTTGTTCACTCGCCAAATCGGATAGGAAGGAAAAGAGGCGCTCAGGATCGCGTCGTGAAGCGGCCTGCAGGCGGTTGGCCCAGAAGTCGGCGGACTCGCGATCCCGCAACCACTTGATCATCTGGCCTGTCAACCGCCTGATTTGGGCTATAAGAGCGATTCGCAGCATCAGGGGCGCGGCCCACAACTCACCCATCGTCAAGGATTCGATCTCCTGATAATTGTTGAGGTGATTTGATATTATATGGCGATCCAGTTGGCCATCCGTATGGGAAATCAGGTCAGACGCAATTCCGTAAATGCGCGGCATGCCCTTCAACGGTTCAGCGATCAGGATTGGAAGTTCGCGATAGAATTTTTTGGGCAGATTAAGACGCACGTCGTCGGCGTTCGCTTTTATGAGGTGAAAGTTGTCGAGAATCCATTCGGCGGAAGGCGAATTGCGCTGTTCGAGTCGCGATGCCTCGTCGAGTTCCCGCCGGCACTGATCAATCTCCGCAAGGCAGGAATCCACTTGATCGAGGAGCGGTGGCTTGTGTCCTATATACGGCTGAACGTTATGATATCCGGCGAGCAGACGCGCCTGGGCCGACAATTGGGCCGCAGTCATGTTCTTGGCCTTGGCCGGAACGGGCGCAGCATCTGTTTTTCGATCGGGGTGAAAAACAAAGATCGCGGGTTGTGCCTGACCCGCGCCGCGCAGAAGGTTGAGCGCCCGCTCCAGAGCCACAGACGGCGCCTGCACGATTATGACCGTCTCTCCGGCAACCAGCCGCCCTAAGTATATTTTCACCAAGTCACTGTCAATGTATACCCGGAACACTCTGGCCGCGAGCAAAGTAGCCATTGACCCAGCGGCAGCCGAGATAACCACAGTAAGAACCCCGGCTAACTGAATCAGCGCTGTGGCGGTTCCAAAAATCAAAACTGCTATCGGTATTCCAAGCGCGAAGCCAAGGACCGAACCCCAGGCAATCCAGAATAACGGCGATATGGCAACCTTATGGAAACGGCCGTCAACGGATTTAGAGATTAGAGCGGTTCGGCGGAAACGGTTATGGCGTAACCTCCGGAGCGCTTCTGTAGCGTCTTTCTGTACAATATAGAATCCAAGGATAATACCTGTATCGCTCATCAGCGCCTCAACAGCAATATTAACGTATATGTAATCGCGTTCTGCTTGTCTTATTTCATTATACATAAAAGAATGCATTTACACGAATTCAGTTTTGAATCGACATCGACAACTAACATGCGAGTTTCCAACATCTTGTTACTATTGACGGCGCGTAAAGATTGGAATGACGTTCTTTCCAAAATTATATTTCACAACTCTCCGCCTTTTAATTGAATCGCATCGTCGTTATTGATATAATAATTCAATCAGTCGACGACTATGCAGATACAACAGGTTCCGGAGCGATATAATGAAGTTGAAACCGCATGTTTATATAAAGCCGCATTCCATACTGGCCGTTGCAGCGTTAGTGATTTGCATGGCCGCTCAGTCCGTCCTCGCTCAGAGCGGCGGCAAAGGCGCGAAAGCGCTGCACGCCTATTCGTTTATATCGATTACGACTGACAGATTCGGGAAAGCGGACAACGTCGGCCTGTCGAAAATTCTGGATGGCCTTGTCGATGATTTGTACAAAAAGACGGGCATTCATGCGGTTGTCGTAAATCCGGGCGCCGGATCCTATGTAGAGAGCATTCGAAAGAACAAACCAGACTTCGCGTTTATGGGAATCGAACATGTTGTGTTGCTTGAAGAATACAATATGGATTGGCAGCCCATGGTTATAGCCAGTCTGCTCGGTTCGCCCGGCATGCGGATATGCATATACTCAACTAAGGATTACAAAGATGTCAAAAGCCTTCGCGGCGCAACGGTGAATTTATACGGCGGCGGAACATATACGACGGCCCACATGGCGATCAGAAAGCTGCTATTCGATAATGGCATCGACATGCCTATCGAAAACTTTTTCGGCGACATCTACAGCATCCCGTTCGAAGGGTCCAACTTTCAGGCGCTGATTCTCGGCAAAGTTGACGCTGTTGTGGAAGGCGACTGGAACTACAAGTTTTACGGCGCAAACCTGCCTCAGGCAAAGACGATCAAAACTGTGGCCTGCACAGACGAGTATCCGGCAGTCGGCATTTTTATGAAAAAAGGGTTGGACGGCGCCGATGTGGCCAAATTGAAAGATTATCTGAAAAACATTCATAAAAATCCGAAATTAAAGGAGCTGCGCACGTTGGTTGTCGGTTTAAAGATTCGTTTTGTCGATCCGGACATGAAACTCATGGAAAGCGTTGATTTATTGTATAAGGAGTCCGCGAAAAAAGGATGGCTCAAAGAATCGAAACAACTGACTGCGAAGATGGAGAAACTGCCATTCGGACAGGCGCTGAAAAAGGAAAAGAAAACTTACGACCAGTGCAAGAAAGAATGTAAAGGCGATAAAAACAAGGAAAGCTGTATGGATAAATGCATGGGAGAATGAGCAAACCGCGCGAGATAGCCTGGTATAAGAAAATGGGATTCAGGCTCGCGACTCTTGTCGCTGTTTCTATCCTCGCTTTTTCATGCATTACGCTCCTGTTGCAGGCGCGGCGCGTCGACCGTCTGTATTCAATCGAATCAACTGACTGTAAAATTAAACTTTCCACTGCGCTCGAAAAGACCATCCGCGATTATATTCTTCCCGGCGACACGGGCAGGATCGCGCCATATTTAGACAGATTTGTCGAGCAGAATCCGGACGTCGCTTACATCTGCATCGCGAGCGCCGACAAAGTAATCATTTCTTCTTCCGGCAAAGGCAAATGCCCGGGATTCCCCTACAAAAAGGAACTTTCCGCTTATTCGACAAACGTAATGCGCGTCTACAGGATTGAAGGCCAGAGGCGCGGAGCCGGTTATCTCGAAACAATGTTCTATCTCAGCCCGGACAGGCGCGACTTAGGCTATATTCGCCTGGGATTCTATGAAATGGACGCGACGGCGGCGGAACGATTTCGCAAAGTTATCGGTCTCGAACGCTACATATCCTCAAATGTCGAGGGCATGATCAGTAATTTTTCTTTTGCGGGAATAGACCGTCTCGCAGCCGACATGGCCGGCGGGGATACGAACATCAGATACGTCATCGTAACGGACGGCGATTTCCAGACGCTTTTTCACCCCGACAGCAAAAAGAAATTCATCCGCCTGACGGACAGCGTGGCGCTGAAAGCTGAAAACACCGGGCCTTTCAGCCCTATCATGATTCAATACGTTGAACGAGGCGGCGATGAAATAATGGATGTCGCCATGGGAATGTTCAGCGGCGGGCAGCGGATCGGCGGCATCAGGATCGGATATTCATTGCGGGCGCAGAAGCAGCGCACGCTCATTTCAGGCTTGCAACTTGCTCTCATAGTATTTCTGCTTGTCGGCATAGCGCTGACGCTGTCAGTCGTCATCGCGCGCCGAATCTCAGCGCCCGTGGTTTCGCTTTCGGAAACCGCTCTGAAGGTCGGAAGCGGCGATCTCGAATCAAATGCCGTCTATCAGTCAGGCGGCGAGGAAATGCGGCTTCTTTACGAATCGTTCAACCAGATGATATCAGGCCTGAAGGAACGCGATTTTGTGAAAGACACTTTCAGCCGCTACGTCACTAAACAGGTTGCTGAGGAGATTCTTAAGAATCCGTCACGTATTACGCCCGGCGGAAAGAATCAGGAAGTAACAGTCCTTTTCTCCGACATACGCGGGTTCACGACATTCGCCGAGGGACGGCCGCCTGAACAGGTGCTCGCGCATCTCAACGAATACCTCTCGGCAATGGTGGACATCATTTTCAAATACGAAGGGACGTTGGACAAATTCATCGGCGACGCTGTCATGGCGGTGTTCGGCTCGCCCATAGCGCACGACGACGATCCCCTGCGCGCGGCGAAAACAGCGCTCGAAATGCATGAGCGGCTAAAAATCCTCAACGAACAGTGGGCGAAACAAGGAAAAGAAACGCTCGAAATCGGCGTCGGCGTGAACACCGGCGAAGTAATCGCCGGAAACATCGGCGATATCCGGCGCCTCGAATACACTGTCATAGGCGACAACGTGAATCTCGCCTCCCGCATCGAGGGACTGACAAAGGAATATCACTGCCCGATTATCATCAGCGAAAGCGCCTACGCGAAAATCAAGGAACAAGTTGTGGTGAAAAAAATCGGGTATGTGCCGGTAAAAGGAAAAACTCAGGAAGTCGAAATATTCGAACTAATCTCGTTGAAATAATGGAAGGTATGATTGTAAGAGCAGGCATGATGAAACGTAAATAAATGATATTGATAAAATGGGCTGCAATAAAAAACACTTATGAAAAAGAAAAAG
>Ga0172379_10009860_pt1 | contig 11694 bp, 10 predicted proteins | sample GrowelOW334metaG_FD_119756 | JGI IMG/M metagenome (GOLD analysis project Ga0172379, IMG submission 119756) | Groundwater microbial communities from an aquifer near a municipal landfill in Southern Ontario, Canada - Groundwater well OW334 metaG | ecosystem: Environmental > Aquatic > Deep... | reverse complement strand
CCCCATCATCCACGAACGGCTTGGTGAATATGCGCTGGGCTTTGAAACCGAGCGCTTCGGCAATGTGTGCACCAAGGTGATGGTGGATTACGGCGATCTGGAGCGGGGCTTCGCGGAGGCTGACCTGATGGTGGAGGGCGAATTCGTCTCCCGCCACCAGCAGCACGCGCCGTTGGAAGTACACGGCGCCGTCGCCGAATGGGATGCCCGGGGCCGTGTCACCGTGTGGAGTACGACCCAAAAGCCCTTTGCCATGCGGCGCTACCTGGGCCAGTCCCTTGAGATGCCCTTCTCGTCCATCCGGGTGATCGCGACACGGGTTGGCGGTGGTTTTGGCTCCAAGCTCGAGTTGCAGGCTGAACCCTTCGCCCTGCTTTTGGCCAAAAAAGCCGGCCGCCCCGTAAAGGTACTTTACTCGCGGGAGGAGGACCTGTCCTCGGTAGTCGCCAGGCACCAGACCTGGTTCCGCGTGAAGACAGGCGTCAAGCGCGATGGGACCATCACCGCCCGGGAACTGGAGTACGTCTTTGATACGGGAGCCTATTCGGGGAACGGACCCACCACGCTCACCCTGGCTACCCAGGTCTCCACTGGCCTGTATAGGGTTCCCGCCCAGAGGGCGCTGGGTTTCTGCGTATACACGAACAAACTGAATTGCGGCAGTTTCCGCGGCCCCTCGGCGCCGCAGACGACCTTTGCCATAGAATCCCACACCGATGACATCGCCCGTAAACTGGGCATGGACCCGCTGGAATTCCGCCTGAAGAACCTGCTCAAGGAAGGGGAGCTCACCGGTTTTGGGCAGCGCCTGGAGGACGTGGATTTTGCGGCTGTCGTGAAGACCGCCGCGGAGCGGGCTGGCTGGAAGGAATTCAAGGCCCGACGCAGTGCGAAAAAATCCGGTACGGCTTCTGGAGAGGCCCCTGGAGAGGTTTCCGGATCAGTCTCCGGACCTGGAATCGGCATGGCCTGCGTCTATTGGCTTACCGGCGGTTGGGCTACTTCCGCCGAGGTGCGTATCTGCGAGGACGGGTCTGTGCTTCTGGTAAGCGGCGGCGTGGATATGGGCACCGGGTATTTGCACACGGCGGTACGGCAGATGGCCGCCGAGGAACTGGGGGTCCGTGCGGAAGACATCACCATCATCCAGGCCGACACTGACGCCGCTGGCTACGACCACGGCATCGGGGGCAGCCGGGGTACAGCCGCCATCGGTCAGGCAGCGGTGCGCGCCGCCGCGGAAGCCAAACGGCTGTTGCTGGAAGCGGCGGGCCGAAAAACAGGGCTGCCCGCATCGGCCTTCAGGGTAGCCGACAGCCGCATCATACCAGTCAGCGGTGTAGGTCAAAGTTACAGTTTTGGCGACATCGCCTACGCCGAGCACATGGTCGGCCGGGGACCCATCATCGGCATCCACGCCTTCCTCCCCGCAATGACCCCGATAGAGGGCAACCGGACCCGGGGGCTTTCGTTCACGGCCTTCAGCGGTACGACCATTGGTTGCCACATAGCCATCGCAGACATCGACAGGCATACGGGTGCCATCGCCGTTACCCGGGTGGTTGCGGCCCACGATGTTGGTACCCTGGTGAATCCACGCGCAGTGGAAGGACAGATCGAAGGCGGCGTCGCCCTGGGACTGGGCTTTGGAATCTACGAAGAGATGAAATTCGATGCGGATGGACGGATGACGAACGACGGATTTTCGGACTACAAACTGCCCCACTCGATGGACGTGCCCGAGATCATTCCGGTCATTTGCGAATTTCCCGCCCGGGACAAACCCTACGGCGTTAAGGGTGTAGGTGAGCCAACCATGGCGCCAACAGCCGCCGCAGTGCGCAACGCCGTACAGGACGCCAGTGGCGTCGCGCTGGTGGAAACGCCCATGAGCCCTGAACGTAATTATCGCAGGATGACCTAAAGCCAAGCCGGGTTTCTCACACCTAGTCGCATCTCGTTCTCTGGTGAACATTTTCCCATTCAGGTGCGACAAGGCGTGAGAAAACCGGGTTAGACCATCATGCTTCGCTCGGCCTTATAGCGCTTGAGCAGGAACTGTGTGCTTACGCCCTGTATGCCAGCGAGGCTGGGCAGAAAGTTGTTGATGAAAATGGAAACATCCTCCACGTCGGAAAAGAAACCATGGACATGGAGGGAGTTCATGCCTGTCATGCGGTACACGATGGTGATGTCGGGGTTTTTGGACAATTCGAAGGCCGTTTCCTCGATAGTGTCCGGCGCGACCTGTATTTCGAAAAACACAGGCAGTGGCTTGCCAAGATATTTGGCCGGTACCTGGATGGTAAATTTTTCAATGATCCCGTTGCGCTGCATGGCCAGCACACGGTCCTTGATGCTGATCCGGGAAAGACCCACCAGACTGGATAGTTCGGAATAGGTCATCCTGCTGTCCTTGATCAGTTCTGCGAGAATTTTTCGATCGATTTCGTCGAGGGAATCCGCGCGCGGCCCCTTGCTGACGTCCAGGCTTTCGTTCATGTTTTTCCTTGACCGGGTGAAAAGCAAACCGGTGTAGGCTTGATTCTAGTCGCGATGGGCTTCAAATTTCAATCTCCAACCCGGTTCCTTGGCTCCCCCTAACGAAAAGTAAAATATAACGCCTTTAATATATCTTTATGTAGGTATTATACACTATTTATACGCTTAATGTTGTTAATTATCCCATTATATGCTACATTTAGTGCATTCCAGTTCTTGACCAATTCCATCCGGAGGTCCTTCGCATGAAAGAAATCAGGTTACATGGCCGGGGCGGCATGGGCACCGTAAAAGCAGCTGAAATAATAGTCACCGCCAAGGTGTTGTCCGGAGGCTATGGCAATTCCATCCCCTTCTTCGGCTTTGAACGCCAAGGAGCGCCGGTTACGTCCTTCGTACGGCTGGACGAGAAACCTATCAGGCCCAAAACCCAAGTATATTATCCAGATTGCGTGATCGTGCTGGACCCGACCATCCGCCGCGCGGTGGATGTATTCGAGGGGCTCAAGGATGGGGGTTGGCTAATTATCAACGCGGAACCGGGAACGAAAGCAGCCGACCTCGACCTGCCGTCAACGGTAGGCACGGTGGTCATGATCGACGCCACGGGTCTGGCCCTGAAGCGCTTGGGAAAGCCCATAACGAATACCGCCATGTTGGGAGCCTTCATAAAGGGCACCGCCTGGGTGGGCCTCGAGGACGTCATGGGAAAGGTCAGGGAATTTTGGGGCGACAAGAACGCGGACCTGCTCAGGGAAGCCTACGACGCCGCCCAAATCGTCAGCCTGCGTTGAGGAGGGGGAAGTCATGAGCGAAAACGAGAAAGATTACGCCGGTCCCGTCGGGGAAGGCCTGTACTCGGTGAATACCGGTGACTGGCGCACGCAGTTTCCAAATTTGGACCAGCAACTCTGCATCCGTTGCGGCAACTGCCTTATCTACTGCCCCACCAACTCGGTGCGCAGGGTAGACGGCCGTTTCGAGATAGACTTGTCCTTCTGCAAGGGTTGCGCCATCTGTGCGGAGGAATGTCCCAAAGATGCCATCACCATGAAAAAGGAAGGCAAGCGATGAACGAAATAGCCGTAATGAACGGGAACTTCGCCGCCGCCACCGCTGCCAGGCTTGCCCGGCCGGAAGTGATCGCGGCGTACCCCATCACCCCCCAGACCCCGGTTGTGGAATACCTCACCCAGTTTGCGGCCGAAGGCACGCTGGATTCCCAGATGACCGAGGTGGAATCGGAACATTCCGCCATGTCCATACTGAGCGGGGCTTCCATGGCAGGCGCGCGTTGTTACACCGCAACCTCGTCGCAAGGTCTGGCACTCATGTACGAACCCTATTTCCGGGCATCCACCCTCCGGTTGCCCATCGTTATGAACATCGTGAACCGGGAAATGATATCCCCCCAGTCAGTTTGGGGCGGCCCCCAAGATTCCCTTACCCTCCGGGACGCGGGCTGGATACAGATATATGTTGAGGATAACCAGGAAATCCTGGATACCACCATCCAGGCCTTCAGGATCGCCGAGGACCCACGGGTCCTTTTGCCGGTGAATGTCTGCTACGACGGGTTTTATCTGTCCCACATGACCGAACGCGTCGAGCTGCCCACCCAGAAACAGGTGGACGGCTTCCTGCCACCCTACGAGGCGAAACACCAGATACTGGATCCCCGGAAGCCCATGGCCATCGACCCCCTCACCAACGGGTACCTGGTCATGGAATACCGCAAGAAGCACATGGCGGCGCAGGCGGCCGCTTTGGGAGTGCTTGCCGAGGTAGACCGGGATTATACGGCCCTTACCGGCAGGTCGTGGAAGGGCGCCATCGACGAATACCGGATGGACGACGCGGAATACGCCGTTGTCACCCTGGGTTCGGTCACGGGAGCGTGCAGGGAGATGGTGGATGCCAAACGGGCAGCCGGGGTCAGGATGGGACTGGTAAAGATACGCTGCCTGCGCCCCTTCCCCCGGGCGGCCATCGCGGCGGCGCTTTCCAAGGTTAAAGGCTTTGGCGTTATCGACCGCAACGTATCCTTCGGCTGGAACCACGGGATCATCTACCAGGAGGTCAAGGCCGCCCTGTACGGAAGCGGCTGTTCCCTCCCCTCCATCTCCTTCATCGGAGGCCTGGGCGGTGAGGACCTTACCCTGGACCTGGTGTCGCAGGCCTTCGACGCCATAGTCGCATCGGTCGACGCGGGCAAGACCGTCGACGAGGCAGTGTGGCTTTGGAGCCCCCGAAAAGGAGTGAAGTGATGAGCGTCGTCGATACACTCGCCGAGCGCGAGGACATGATATCCCCCGGAATTTCCGCCTGCATAGGCTGCAACGTCGAACTCACCCTCAGGACAGTCATGAAGGTATTGGGGCCGAACACGATTCTGGCCATCCCCCCGGGTTGCATGGGCGGCGTCGGTGTCGTGGGCTGGAACAAGCGCTCCGGCTCGAAGGTTCCCGTTTTCTTCCCCTTGCTGGACAACACCGCCAGCATGCTGGCCGGTATCAGGCTGGCCTACGACGCCAAGGGCAGGGACGCCAATGTCGTCGCCTTCGCCGGCGACGGCGCCACGGTGGACGCGGGCTTCCAGGCCCTCTCGGGCGTCGCCGAGCGCGGTGACCGTATCATCTACATCTGCTACGACAACGAAGGTTACATGAACACAGGCTACCAGCGGAGCTCGTCCACCTCGAAGGGTTCCTGGACGAGCACGACACCGGTCAGCAAGGAAGGCCGCGGCGGCAAGCGCCAGAACGGCAAGGACTTCCCCATGATCATGGCAATGCACGACATACCCTACGTCGCCACAGCCTCCCCGGCCTACATCCCCGACCTCGTCCGCAAGGTGGAGGAGGCCATGAAGGTGAAGGAAGGCCTCGCCTACATCCACGTCTACAACCCCTGTCCCACCGGCTGGGGAATCAAGCCGGAAGAATCCATCATGGTTTCGCGGCTGGCCGTGAAGACCCGCTTCTTCCCCCTCTACGAGGCGCGCAACAGGAAATTCCGCATCACCGTTCCGGTGCCCAAGCCGCTCCCCGTCCGGGACTTCACCTCGCGGATCAAAAAATTCAGCCACCTGAACGAGGAAGAAATTGCCGATTTGGGCAAGCTGGCCGAGGAACGCTACCTTTTCCTTGAAGGCGCCTGCGCCAGGAGCTCCGCCGATGCCTGACATGCGCGCGTTCTTTGACGCGAAGGGGTGCGCCGTCATCGGCGCCTCCGCGAACCCGACGAAAGCGGGCAGGCAGATCCTGGCCAACATGATTGCCGCAGGGTACGACCGGGGCCTGTTCCCCGTGAACGCGTCGGGCGGCGAGATTCTGGGCCTGCCAGTATACGCCTCCGTGGACGCCATAGACGCGCCGGTGGAATTGGTCATAATCGCCGCCCCTGCAGCCGCCACGCCGGACATAGTGGCGCAGATGAAGAGGCGGATGGACGAACGCGGCGACCTCCGGGCGGTGGTCTGCGCCGCCGCCGGTTTCGCCGAGCTGAAGAATGCCGAAGGCGAAGGTCACCAGGCCCTGCTCGCGGGCTTCTGCAAGGAAAACGGCATTCGCCTGCTCGGCCCCAACTGCGTAGGCGTCATAGACGTGAACAACAAGATCGACACCACCTTCATCGCGGGCACCGCCCACGTTCCCGGCGGCATTTCCTTTGTCTCCCAAAGTGGGGCGGTAGGAGCCTGGCTCCTCATGTCCTGGGCATCCATGCCCGCAGGCGGGGTGGGCTTCAACAAATTCATCACCGTCGGAAACATGGCCGACGCCGACATCATCGAATCCCTGGCCCATGCTGGAGCCGACGAGGCCACCCGCGCGCTCGGCGTCTACATCGAGGGCTCACCCGAGTCCCGCCGCCTGGTGGAGACCGCCGCGGCGGTGGCCCGGAAAAAGCCCGTCGTGGTCCTCAAGGTGGGCCGTACCGACGAAGGCGCCCAGGCCGCCAGCTCCCACACCGGCTCGCTTGCAGGAAGCGACGCCCTCTACGAGGGTGCCTTCAACCAGTACGGCATAGTCCGCGCACGAAACGTGGAGGAACTTTCAGATACACTCCGTGCATTCGACGCCCTCCCCCTTCCCAAGGGCGACGGGGTCTTCATACTCACCCAGGCCGGCGGACCCGGCATCATCTGTGTGGACGAACTCTCTTCAACCAATCTGTTCAAGCCTTCCCTGGTCTCCGACGCCACCAAGCAGGCCCTCAAGGAGTGCCTGCCCCCCATCGCCTCCATCTGCCACCCGGAGGGCCACGCGGACATAACCGCCGCCGCCGGAGCGGAACACCATGTCAGATCCCTCGAAGCAGTCCTCCGTGATCCCAGTGTGCATGCGGTGCTCTTCATCACCGTGGCCACCCTCTTTTTGGATCTGGCCGGCATGGCCCGGGGCATGGTGGAAATGATCGAACGCTTGCGCAAGGAAGGCATCGACAAGCCGGTGTTCCCGGCCATCCTCGCGGGTAACTGGACGCAGGAGTCCCGGGGTATTCTGGAAAAAGCCGGGCATCCTAGTTTCGAGAGCCCCGATCGGGCAGTACGCGCCCTTGTGGCCATGCGCCGCTACAGCCTGTTCCGCGAGAGGAGCCGATAATGAGAAACCTGGACGAATTTCCGGCCCTCGCGCTTCTTGGGGAGATAGGAATACCTACCGTCAGGTACGAGCTGGCCGTTTCCGAAGACCAGGCCGTCGCGGCCGCCACAAGGATAGGCTACCCGGTGGCCATCAAGCTTTCCGCCGAAAAGATCCTGCACAAGACCGAACTGGGCGGCGTGGCTCTGGGGATCGCCAACGAAGCCGAAGTCCGCGCGGCCTACAAGCGACTTGTCGCCAAAGCCGCCACCGCAGGAGTTGTCCCGGGCCCGGGTGGCGGACTCCGTGGCGTCCTCGTCCAGGAAATGGTGAGTGGCGGTTCGGAGTTCATCATCGGCGGTTTCAGGGATCCCGGCTTTGGACCGGCCATCATGTTCGGCCTTGGCGGCATCTACACCGAACTTTTCAAGGACACCTCGTTCAGGCTCGCCCCCGTCGACGAGGCCGAGGCGGCCCGCATGATACTGGAGACGAAGGCCAAAGCCCTGGTCGCCGGTTTCCGCGGCACCGCCCCCCTGGACCTCGCCGCGCTAAGCGGAGCCCTGGCCCGGCTATCCCAGCGTATGGCGGCCAGCGACGAAATCCTGGAATTCGACATAAACCCCTTCGTTGCCCTCCCCGCGAAGGATGGAAGACCGGCAAGAATCATTGCGCTGGATGCGTTGTTCAAATTGAGCTGATCGGCATGATTAACCGGGCTATCCGAGAAACTTTCAGGTAACGCGGACTCTCCCATTCCGGTTGCGGAGCAGTCTTGGGCCGGCCCATCACCGCGCCCGTATCACGGTCATCATTCCCCCGTCTTCATGGTCAATGATGTGGCAGTGGAGCAGCCAGTCGCCAGGATTGGACATGTTGAAGACGATGTCGACGTAGCCGTCCGATGGTACGGGTATCGTATCTTTCCAGGTTTCTCCTGGAGGAGCCGTTCCATTGATCGACAGAACCTGGAATTTCACGCCGTGTATATGAATGGGATGATCCATGCGGTGTCCCATCATCATGGACATGGTATCCTTATTGTAGATGCGCATGGTGACGGCCTTGCCCACCCCAACCTCCAGGGCCTTGGTATCCGGGTAGGCCTTTCCGTTGATCGTCCACCGCATCATGCCAGAGCCTCCACCCATCATGCCTCCACCCATCATGCCCATGGCGGAAGATAGTTCCAGCGTAAAGTCCGGCCGCTCCGACACGGCTACGGGGTACACTCTGGAAGGCGGCGGCACAAAGGGTGACGCAAGCGCGGGCACGCTGCCTTTGCCGTATAGTATGGGTATCACCATGCCGAGTTCCCGGCGCGAACTCGCCATTTCATAACGCTCGCCTTCTTTCCCGGAGGCGAAAAGTTCCGCGTCGAATCGTTCGCCCGGGGCGATGACGATCTCGTCGGTCGTGTAGGGTTGCGCCAAGGGGTGTCCGTCGGTATGCGTGATCCGGAAGCGGTGCCCGCTGACACCGATGGTGTGGACGGCCGCCGTTGACGCGTTCACGAAGCGCAGTTTATGCAGCTCCCCCGATTTGAGCGTGAGGGGTTCGATCGCCTCATCCATCTTTCCGTTCACCGTCTCGACATTCCCAAGGCGTTCCATATCTCCGGCGGCGGTGCCTTCCAGCCTGCGGCCCCGGACATCAAGGAGCCAATCGTCCAGGATATACGTATGGTCGCCCGAATACTTGGAATCCTCCGGCGCGCTTATGATGAAGGGGGCGTACAGCCCCCTATCCAATTGGGGGAGGACGGGCATCAGATGGGGATGGTACCAATAGGTACCGCTTTCTCCCGCGACGAAATCATAGCGGAAAGTCGCGCCCGGCTTGATGGTTATGAACGGGCCGTCCTGATCGTTGGGCAGGACGAGTCCGTGCCAATGGATATTAGTCGCGTCGGGGAGACGGTTGACGACGTCGATCAGCACTCGTTCGCCGGGACGCGCGACTATCGGCATCCCGGGAACGGTCCCGCCATAGGTCCAAACGGCAGTTACAAGACCCGGCTTGAGTTCCCAGGTTCCCTGTTTTATTTCTATCCGATACTCCATGGCGAATAAACCTTGGCCAAGAACAATGAATAGCAATAAGGCAATAAATCGCAGGCGGGCATGAAACGTGGTACGCATAAACATCGTATTCCTCCTTCAAATTGGAACATCGTGGGAAATATAATAAAGAGCTGGGAGGATCTGAGCGCATTCACGCAATTCGCATGGAATAGGCGCAGTCGCGCTATATGAAAGCCGGCCGGATCGGGATCCCCATCGTGGGGATGATTCAAATGCATACCCGCTGGTTCAACCTTTAAAAAAGCGCCCTTACTTGGTCCCCAATCCCTCAATTTTCATGTAAAATACCCCAACCTTAGGAGTACAGCGCCATGGCTTCCTCCCTATCCGATCTGATCTGGTCCGTCGCCGACCTCTTGCGGGGCGACTACAAGCAGTCCGACTACGGCAAGATCATTCTGCCCTTCACCCTACTCCGGCGTCTGGACTGCGTCCTGGAGCCGACCAAGACAGCGGTCCTCGCGGCCCTTGCGGATCACAAAGGCGAAAGCGGGCTCCAGGTCGAGCGCGCCCTCACGAAGGCTTCCAGACACTCCTTCTACAACACGAGCCGCCATACCCTTTCCACCATGCTCTCCGATCCCGACCAGATCAAGCAGAACCTCCAGCAGTACGTGAACAGCTTCTCGGTCAACGCCCAGGATGTTTTCGCCAAGTACAAGTTTGCCGAGCAGGTCGATTTCCTCTCCTCCAAGAACCTCCTCTACCTCGTGCTCCAGAAATTCACCGCCTTCGATCTCAGGCCCAAGGCCGTCTCCAACGCCGACATGGGCCTCGTCTTCGAGGAGCTCATCCGGAAATTCTCGGAACTCTCCAACGAGACCGCCGGAGAGCACTTTACCCCGCGTGAGGTCATCCGCCTCATGGTGAACCTCCTCTTCTGCGAGGACAGCGACGCCCTCACCAAGCCCGGCACCATCCGCACCCTCTACGACTGTTGCGCGGGCACGGGCGGCATGCTCTCCGTCGCGGGCGAGCACCTGCGCTCCATGAACCCGGAGGCGGTGCTCAAGGTCTACGGCCAGGAACTCAACGAAGAATCCTACGCCATCTGCAAGGCGGACATGCTCATCAAGGGCGCGGACGTCAAGAACGTCATCCTGGGCAACACCCTGAGCGCGGACGGCCTGGCGGGCAAGACCTTCGACTACATGCTCACCAATCCCCCTTTCGGCGTCGAATGGAAGAAGGTCCAGAAAGAGGTGGAGGCGGAGCACGAAAAGCTCGGGTTCGCCGGCCGCTTCGGCCCCGGCCTCCCGCGCGTCAGCGACGGCAGCCTCCTCTTCCTCCTCCACCTCCTGTCCAAGATGAGTCCCGTGGACGAGGGCGGGAGCCGCATCGGCATCGTCCTCAACGGCTCGCCCCTCTTCACCGGCGGCGCGGGCTCCGGCGAAAGCGAGATCAGACGCCACATCGTAGAGAACGACTTCCTGGAAGCCATCGTCGCCCTCCCCACCGACATGTTCTACAACACCGGCATCGCCACCTACGTGTGGATCCTCTCCAACCACAAGGACAAGAAACGGAAAGGCAAAATCCAGCTCATCAACGCGGTGGACCTCTGGAAGAAGATGAAAAAATCCCTCGGATCCAAGCGCAAGGAACTCGGCGACGACGACATCGACCGCGTCACCAAGGTCTTCGGCGCATTCAGGCAAAATGAAATCTGCAAAATCGTCCCCAACGAGGCCTTCGGCTACCGGACCATCACCGTGGAGCGCCCGCTCCGCGACGCCGCGGGAAACCCCGTGCTCGACAAAAAGGGCCATCCCAAACCGGACTCCGCTCTCCGCGACACCGAGAACATCCCCCTCATCGAAGACATCGACGCCTACTTCGCCCGGGAGGTGGCGCCCCACGTCGCCGACGCCTACATCGACTACGACAAGACCCGCGTCGGCTACGAAATCCCCTTCACTCGCTTCTTCTACAAGTACGTCCCGCCGAGACCGCTCGCCGAGATCGACCGCGACCTCAAGGCCAAGACCGACAAAATCATGAAGCTCCTCGGGGAGATTTCCGAATGATCGGAATATTTTGGGCGCCCCGTCGTCTCCCTTCGGTCGCCGCCGTCGGGCTCTTCGGGGCTTCGGTCCCGGCTGACGCCGTGACAGCGGAGCGCCCTGCGGGTGCCCCGCTCCCCTCCGATCCCTGGCGCGGAAGAAAGGCGCTGCGATGAAGTTCAAACCGTACCCCAAGTACGCTGACTCCGGTGTGGAGTGGCTAGGGGAGATACCGGAAGGGTGGAGTATCTCAAAGCTTGGTTATGAAGCGTGGGTAAGGGCAAGGTTGGGATGGAAGGGGCTGAAAGCTGAAGAATATGTCGACAATGGTTTTATTTTCTTATCAACTCCTAATATTAAGGGAAGTAGTATAGATTTTGAGAATGTCAACTTCATTGATGAGGCTCTTTCAAAAATCCCTTGGCAGCATGATTTCTGGTAGGAAGCGGGGGCCATTTCCTGTAGGATAGGGTTGTCTAGACTCGAACCGAACAGGAGGAGAGCCCCCGCGATGAAGACTGT
>Ga0172379_10009859_pt1 | contig 11695 bp, 14 predicted proteins | sample GrowelOW334metaG_FD_119756 | JGI IMG/M metagenome (GOLD analysis project Ga0172379, IMG submission 119756) | Groundwater microbial communities from an aquifer near a municipal landfill in Southern Ontario, Canada - Groundwater well OW334 metaG | ecosystem: Environmental > Aquatic > Deep... | reverse complement strand
TTCGGGGCAGTTGCCGCTGGATGGAGGGATGATAGCGACCGCGCTGCTGACGGAGAGGGAACATCCGCGTGTTCCGCGAACAATGATTGAGAAGTGGTTTCCGACGCTTCCGCTGATTTCGACGCTTATGACGCGATGCGGGCAGGTTGTAGGCGTGACGGAAAACGCCGAGCGGCTTCTCAAACGCGGCGAGTTGCTGATGATATTCCCTGAAGGCATGAAAGGCTCAGGCAAGCTGTATTCGCAGCGCTACCAGTTGCAGAAATTCGCCATGGGATTCATGGAGTTGTCGATACGCTACAAGGCGCCGATCATACCGGCGGCGGTAATCGGCGGCGAGGAGCAGGCGCCGAGTTTCTACAACGTCGAGTCTATCGCGAAAAAACTCGGCATGCCGTATTTCCCGCTCACTCCTCAGTTCCCCTGGCTCGGGCCGCTCGGCCTTATGCCGTTCCCGTCAAAGTATCGGATATACATAGGCGAACCGATGGACTTCAGCGACCGCGCGGGCGATCTCGACAAGCCGGACGTAATTCGAGAACTCGCCGACAGCGTTCGCGAGCGCGTTCAGGAAATGGTGAACGAGGGCCTGAAAAAGCGGCCGTTCCCCGGATTTTAAGCCTTAATAAGATTTATCAATTTATCAATCAACAAAAAAGCCCCGTCTCCGGGGCTTTTTTTTTCTATTAAATAATAGGGTTGTTATCAGCCTTTGTTGATATGCTCGATAACGATATTCAGAATTCTTCTGATCGGTTCGGCTGCGCCCCAGAGGAGCTGGTCGCCGCAGGTGAAAAGCGCAAGGTATTCAGGTCCGATGTTCATTTTTCTGATTCTGCCGACCGGGATTTCGAGCTTGCCCGAAACCGCGGCGGGCGAAAGGAATTTCCGCGTGTCGTCCGGATTGTTCGGAATGACTTTAACCCATTCGTTAGCGCCGGCGATTATGCTTGTGATTTCGTTGATCGGCATGTCTTTGGTCAGTTTCACTGTTATCGCCTGACTGTGGCATCTCATCGCGCCCACGCGCACGCACAACCCGTCGACGCTGATCGGATTCTTTGTTCCGAGAATCTTGTTCGTCTCGGCGAATCCCTTCCATTCCTCGCGAGTTTGTCCGTTTTCCAGCAGGCTGTCGATCCACGGTATCAGGCTGCCGGCCAGCGGCGCTTTGAAATTGCCGATCGGGAACTCCGCGCTCCTTATGGTTTCGGCGACTCTGCGGTCGATTTCAAGGATGCCGACATCCGAATCGTTGAGCGCGCCTTCAACCGATTTCGCTATGACGCCCATCTGCGCGACTAATTCGCGCATGTTGTTTGCGCCCGCGCCGGACGCCGCCTGATAGGTCATGGACGATACCCATTCGACCAGCCCGTTTTTGAACAGGCCGGCGAGTCCCATCAGCATCAGGCTCACCGTGCAGTTAGCTCCGATGTAGTTCTTTACGCCGTTTGCGAGCGCCGTGTCGATTACGTCGCGGTTTACAGGGTCCAGAACAAGAACGCAGTCGTCATTCATCCGCAGCGCCGACGCCGCGTCTATCCAGTAGCCGGCCCATCCTTTTTCGCGAATCGCGGGATAAACCTTTTTCGTGTAGTCGCCGCCCTGACAGGTGACAATGATATCGTGTTTCGAAAGGCTGTCGACATCAAACGCGTCTTCGAGCGGTGATGCGCCGGAGCCGAAATCCGGACCGGACTGCCCAACCTGCGACGTCGTGTAAAACTTCGCCTCGAAACCTTTGAAGTCGCCCTCAGCCGACATTCTATCCATCAGCACTGAGCCGACCATTCCTCGCCAACCTACAAATCCTACTTTCAACATACGCACACCTCCTGATGTTAAAACCAAACATATTATGCATATGGAGAGCATTTTGGGTACTTTTTTAACGAAATATTTTAAGTCCATCGCCACGCTAAACAAAAGCTCCGTCATTCCGGTCGGAGAACCGGAATCCAATTTGACAGGATGTCAGGGGAGTTGGGCTTTCTGAACAAAATGGATTTCCGATAACAACATTCGGGCATTACGGTTAAAAATGCTTAGGCGCTGAAAACAATATTGTTGACAGGCAGCGAAACGACAAGTAATATGGGGACATGTCCCAAATCGTAAGATTGGCAGTTCACAGGGGGTATTCTAAATCTGAGTTGTCACATACGAACAAACAAGCTGCTTGAAGAGAGCGGTTTATAACAAGCTTTGAAAAGAAATTTGAGCGGATATTGATGCCTCAAAAACAAGGACCGAAATCTGCGAAAGTGGGAAATTAAGTATGGATGCCCCCGAATACGTGATATAATTGAGATGGAATATATCGCTATGGAACATAAAAAAGAAAATTTTGATTTTTCAAGAGCTGCTTTAATATATTACTTGTTTTTTATTTTAACAATCATTGCCCAAGTATTGCTTGAATTTTATAATCATGAAGAAGTGTCACTTGAAGTTGTTGTTAATTCACTTACATTTCATTATCATCCAATATCCTCATTAGGCCCTTATATATTTTTCTGATTTGGCTCGTATTTTTTGTACCTCTTTGTATGCCGGAACATTAATGCAGGTAAATGAAAAAAGAAACAACAGAAAGTAAGATTATATTATTTAGTTAACAAAAGGTTGAATCATGGCTATATTAGCAATGTTATTATTAATATCGTTCGCTATTATATTATCATTAATATTGCAATCGGATGAAATAGGCGCAATATGGAAAATATTAATAATATTATTATCAATTATCATTACAGTGTTTATTAAATGGCTATTTTAATTGTTGTAAGCATTGAGTTCTGTGAAACGAGAACTTCGCATAGTACATACCTTGGATATGGGGGACAAAACACTGGACATACAGGTTACGGGATCGTTCTCACGTTTCACGTTGGTATGCAGACGAGGACGCTTCGCGTTCTGCTTTCGAACCAGCGCATTACCCGCAACACAAGCTCCGTCATTCCGATCGGAGAACCGGAATCCAATTTGACAGGATGTCAGGGGAGTTGGGCTTTCTGAACAAAATGGATTTCCGATAACAACATTCGAGAATGCAGGACTTTTATGATCGGAGTATGGCGGACTCTAAATAGCTGACATGTTTACAATTCCCATTATCGCAGATTAAAATATTATCAACAATTGTTGAGACACCGGTGAGCATGCATAAAGAAAATGAAACGTCGGCGCTGTGCGGCGCGCGCGAAAAAGCGCCTGAGTTGTACTGGAAAATGTACGAACTGTTCGCGCCCGCTATTCTGCGGTTGCACCGGGTCGATATAGTTAACGAGAACAATCTGACGCCGACAGGCGAGGGCGGCCTGATCATCGCAGCAATCCACAACGGGGCGCTCGACGGCGCTTTTATCGCTCTTGCCGCGGGACGACGCGGCCGGGCCGTTCGCTTCATAGGCGACGAAGAGTTGTGCAACACGCCTTTTCTTGGAAAGTTGGTGCGGGGCGCGGGCGTAATATCAATCGCTTCCCACAGAGGGAAAGGCGCAAAGCCGGAGCAGGTACGCATAGCGCTCGCCGAGGCTGCGGAGGTCATACAAGCCGGCGGCACGATCGGCATTTTCCCGGAAGGCATAATACGTCCATTTTTCAGCACGAGAAAGTCGTTCCCATTCAAAACCGGCGTCATCCGGCTCGCCGTTGCAACAGGCGCCGCTATTGTTCCCGCATGGGCGCAGGGCGCAGGCGCTGTTTTCCCTTGGATATCGCCTTTCAAGGTAAAAGGAAAAACGTTCTATGGCGCCATTCCTGTTTGGACGCCATCGCATATAAGGGTTCACTTCGGCAAACCGTTTAAGGTGGATAAGAGCCTTACGCTCGAATCGCCTGTGGATGCGTTTATAAAGGAGTCGGAACGTCTCATGCGCGCGGCAGACGCTCTGCGGAATTCCTGACTTTCACGATTAAATCGAATATTATGCTGTCTTGCTTGCCACTTTGAGGTTGAGAAGGCGCTGCGCGTTTTCATAGAGAATTTTGCGGCGCGATTCCGGGTCGCCCTCGGTGGCGATAAAAATCTTTGAGAGCGGCATTGCAAGCGGATAGACCGGCCAGTCCGAGCCATACATGATGCGGTCCGGGCCAATCGTGTCGATCAGCTCGCGCACCACATCGGGCGGCTGCCCGCCGATTTCGAGGTAAGTGTTGCCGTGCTCTTTCGCCATGGCGACCGCTTCGCGGAAAAAGCCCATTCCGGCATGTCCGAGAACAAACACGGAATCCGACAGACGGCGCAGAGTCTTTTGGTAAAGTTCGATATGCGAGAACTGCCGCAGAACTGAAGGTTCGACGCCGTTATGCGCGGTGTGGAATAGAATCGGAAGTCCCGAGCGGGACCACCGGCGGAAAAGGCGTATCGCCATCGGGTGGTCCGGAGCCATGACGTTTATGTAGGGGTGATATTTCAAGCCTTTGGCGCCCATCGCGAGGCATTTCTCAACATGCCGCTCCCAGCGCAGAGAGCGCGGGCTGACGCCGCAGAACGGAATCAGGCGTCTGCCGTCGCCGGCAGCTCGAATGTGGCCTTCGGACGCTGTCATGCTGCCCGGAAGGTCCATCGCCAGCAGTACGCTGCGCTCGACGCCGCAACGGTCCATCTCTTCGAGCAGATTCGGCGCTGTGTAGGTTGTAGCGGCGCCGCTGCCGAAAAATGCAGCTTCAGCATAGTCCCGGAAAAGGCCGCCACGGTTCTCCTGAGTCAGGTTGACCCCGGAATACACGGAAAGATCGACGCCCATGCCTTTTTCGCTGAAACTGTGTTTAACATAGGGGGTGCGGCGCGATAAATTCAGCGGCGGCGCGATCGCTGTTGTAAATCCAAGATGTGTGTGCATGTCGATGATCGGGCCAAGCTCTTTCGACGCCAGTTCGATCTTCCCCGACTCATTCAGCTTGAAATATTCTAATTCCGATAGCGCGTTCACGCTTTCAAATGTCATTTTGGTTTCGTTCAAGTCGCTGTTCCCCTTTTTTGTTTGTATCTTAACAATCAGCATAATTTAATACGCAGGCTTTGTCCATAGAATACGGCTTGTCGAACTGAGCGAAGAACAATGAATAGACCGGTTCGAGGAAGGAATACCGTACAAAAGAAAAAATCGAGATATTTATCGTTTAACGCTTTTGACGGGTGTTTTCAATGAAGTTCGTTTAAGCGTGAAGTTTCCAGTGCGCTCATTCAATGAGATGATGTCGGCATATAAGGGCGTTGCGTGGCCGCCTGATTTTTTGAATGTTATGAGGGCGACAGTGTATTTAGGTTTTTCAACTTTTAGAAAGTATCTCGCGCCGGCAGCGCCGGTTGTGCCGGCGTTCACAACGAGCGAATTTTTAAGCGTTTGGGCATAAGCATTATGCGTGTGCCCGGCAAGAATAACCGGAACGCTTCCAGCGAGCGATCTGCCGATGTGCGGATAGTGGACAATTAATATGTCGGGCTTTTTTGAAGCCGAACGAATGACGCCTTGTATCCTTTCTCTGAACGCGCGGCTTTCTTTTGCATGCATCGACAGCTTGACCGATTTGCCTGCGAACGGGGAGGGGGAGCCGAAACCTAATATGCGAAGGCCCTTCACTTCGATCATGTTTCCGTCGAGAACAACAGCTCCGAAGTTTTTCTTCAATTCCTCGACTGCTTTCGGAAAGTCGTGGTTGCCCGAAACAAAAATCATAGGTTCTTTCAGGCGCTTGAGCGAGTTCATCATATTCAGTTCGAGCGGCATTCCCAAGTCTGTTATGTCGCCGGAGTTAAGGACGATATCCGGCGCGAGCGTTTTATAAATCTTGTAGACCATTTCCGCCGCTATCGGGTTGTTATGCATGTCTGAGATATGAAGAACTCTTATGTATTCGGAAGTTTCGCGGCTTTTCGCATGCTTATCATTTTTCAAATAAAAAGACGCGAGTTTTTCAGTGACGAGATCCAAACGGTCCCTGAAAGCAAGGCCTTGTTCGAGAGTGTCCTGTATCTGCGGGAGTATATCGGAACTCTCATTAATTGCGCCGCTGTATTCCAAATTGTTGAACGCTGTCGTGTTATATTGGATAGCTAAAATTGTTAATAAAAGCAGAGGAGTCGCCGCTCCAACAGCGGCGCCGGCCATCAGTCGTTTCAAGGTTATGCTTCTGCCGAGGATTGCTCCGAACGCTCCCCCGATGATCCCGAGCAGGAACAGTTTGAACAAAAACTTTGAAATCAGCCACATCGCGTCGTGTTTCATTTTCCGCGCGATTTTTCGCAGGTCCCAGCCCTTTTTTACGAACGCCTTCGCGTCGCTGACTGAAATATCCTGAACCGAAAGAACAATCGCCACAGGCAGACTGTGAGTGTGCGCGGAGATGCGGCCGAACGGATTTATGGAAAGCTCAGTGCGGCCGTGACTCGTGAAATGTATGGCCGTTCGGATCTCAAGCGGTCCGACTTTTCTTGAGCTGGCGCCGAGCATAAACACGAACGCGATAGCTAATGTAGCCGAAACAAGCGCGTAAACAGCCGTTGAAATGTTATTGTTACGTTCGATGTCATTGTTTTTGCGCATTGTATAAAGGATACACCATCGAAATTGTTTTGAGAAGGCTGCAAAAATGAGAAGATAAGCGGTTTTAGAAACAGAAATTGAGGCATGAATCGATAGATCTCTCTCAGGCAGGCTTTTTAATGCGAACGCTGATATTTGACTCGATAATAAATGCAAAACGGGTTGCAAAATATTAGGAAGTCGAGTAATATACTGACATGTCAGTTCAGTTTTTGGCGGGTCTATGAAAGCGGATGATAGAAAAAAACAGATTCTCGACGCGGCGGTCAAAGCTTTTGCCGAGCACGGTTACGAACGCGCGAGCATTGCTATTATCTGCAAAGAGGCAGGGATAGCGCGGCCTACGCTCTATCAATATTTCAATGACAAACGATCTCTTTTCAGGGAACTGCTTGAAGGCTATCTGCTCGGTATGAACGAAAAAATTCATGCGAGACAGGCGGCAAAGGACGATGGGAAGGTTCTTTCAAAGCGCGAGATTCTTAATTCCCTCCACAATGTTTTGTTCGAAGAGATAATGAACAACCGCGATATCTACATGATCATCATAAAAGAGGCGAGGGCGAGAAACGCTGAAACGCAGGACATTGTTCATGGAATCATGCACACAATGATAAGCGAGTTCGAATGCGAGATGCAATCGGAGTTTATCGGTGAAAAGGCCGTTTTCACAGATCACGAATTTGCGGCTGTATATGTGCTGGGCGGCACGATTCAAGCGATAGAATATTTTTTGTTTGACAGGGAAAGAGAGATGACAACTAAGGAGTTCGCGGAAAAAATAACTGAGATTGAGTCGAAACTATTCGATTTCGATCATGAAGAGGCATTGAAACCATAAGATAATTTTTTTGCGCTAAACTGAACTGACATGTCAGTATTTGTAGAATCTTTGTTATTTCTCGATTGTGTGATTGATAAAAAGCTACGGCTGGCAACTTCACGGAGGTAACCGGAATGAACGATGAATTCATTGAAAAAATCTACCGGATAGGCAAATTAGGAAGAGCAAAAACGCTTGCCGATTTGGAGAGCGAACTTGTCGGGATACCCGGAGTAAAATTTGTTGACTTTGAGTTTCCGGTCGTGGCGCTGCTGATGGATGTGGACCCCGGAGTTTTTAAGGATTCCGAGGCGCTGGAGCTGCTGCGACGCTTGGGTTTTCCTATTGAAATGCAGTTGGAAGTTGCGAAATGAAGCTGGAAACCACAGGCAAGAGCGTAATGTCGAAAAGAAACGTAACTAACCGAAGATTAAATATAATAAATATCGTCTCAACTGCGGCTGTATTCGGGACCGGACTGATATTGCTTATCGAATTCCATGTAGGCGGCGGAGGCTGTCGCGAGCAGTTTATGAACATGTCGAAATCCTTTTGGCTCACCATCCACAAGGCAGCCGCGGTTATGTTCTTTGCCGGCGCTGCGATCCACATTGCGCTGCATCGCAAGTATATCAAAACAATCGCTGGCCGATGGGGCGCAGGGCTCGGACGAAAGCTGAAAGCGAGATCGATCCGCCAGACGCTGCTGTTCGCGGCCTCGGCCGTTGTAATCGGAACGGGATTCTATTTATGGGCGGCATATCCGGGGGCGGCGCTCAATAACGAGAAATTTCATCATTTGCTGGATGTGCATAATATAATCGGGCTGATGATGTTAATTAGCATGTCGGCGCATATCATTGGGCGAAGGCAGCGAATATTCCGTGCGAGCGCGAAGGCTGCGCCGTCTGCCGGCGCAGGCGCTGGCATCTTACATAGGCGAGGCGCGTCGATACTTTTCCATAATCCGTTCGTCCGGCACACGCAAACAATGCATGTCAGCGTGGATGTCAGGAAATGTAAAGCTTGCTGCGCATGCGCGGCGGTTTGCGGAAACGATGTATTGGAAATAATAGATTTGAGGATTCACAGACATGTGCACGTGAGCCGCGCTGAAAAATGCCGGGGCTGCGGCAAGTGCGTCGAGGCGTGTCCATGTGGGGCGTTCGAGAAGAGGCTGAAGAAAGCGAATTGCTGAATTGCAGTCGGATTTGAATGTTGCTCTTAACGAAAAAAGCCCGCAAGAGCGGGCTTTTTAGAAGTCGCGAGGGCTGGATTTGAACCAGCGACCTTCGGGTTATGAGCCCGACGAGCTACCAGACTGCTCCACCTCGCAGCATAAGTATAAGCATTCTCTCACAGAAGTAAAGGCGTTTTCGAAATCAGGAGTGATTCGAAGCTTTATTTTTGCCATTAAGGTCTATTTTTGAGGTATTAAACGTTTATTATAAGTGATTTTCCAGAATGCGGATTCAATGAATTATCGCTGCCATAAGCTTTTCACGAAAACGTTGTTATTATTTCCTGAAACAGGCGCTGATTTCGTAAAAAAGAACGGATGGAAGCAGGCGGCGGAGGATTTTTTCGTCTATGAAGTCAGCGAGAGGCCCCAAAGGCTGAACGATTTTGTATGTGGGCCCGAAACGTTTCAGTTTGTAAGCCACCTGCCAGTGGACTGTGTGCAGCAGCGAGTGGGCGTTGCAGGCGACCATTTCGAGGCTGGCCTTATTTCCGTATTCTCGTAGTTGCCGCTTTGAATAGGATTTTTCAAGTTCGTGGTCGAAGCTTTCCTGACCCCGTTTGAACAGTTTAAAAAACAGACCCGGCAGGAAAACGAGCAGTCTGATGATTGCATTCACGAATTGGCTCCCGGTTTTCTGTGGCTCCCTGAATATGAGAAACATTCCGCCGGGTTTAAGCGTCCGGTGCATTTCCCTGAAGAAAAGTTCCTCGTCGTCGAGGTGATGAAGGAACCCGCCGCCGCAGATGAAATCGAGTGATTCGTCACGGAAGGGAAGCCTTGCGGCGTCCGCTTTGACATGAGCAGCGTCAATGCCGTTGAGTTCGGCTGTTTTTTTTGCCGCTTCAAGCATTCCAAGCGAGATATCGAGGCTTATGACGGACTTCGCGAATCCCGACACAACGAGATTGCAGCCGAGCCAGCCGGCGCCGCAGCCTATTTCGAGAATTCCCGGAGCGCCGCTTTTCAGGCTTCCAGTTCTTTCAAAAACCTGTTTCCTTACGGCATCGGCATTCGCCAGGCTGATAATCTCAGGCGGCGGAGTTTCGAGTGAGTCGTAATACTCTATGTTTGCATTGATCGTGTCAGCTATGGCGCGCACATCCTTTCAGAGCGCTTATTATATCATAGTTCACATGTTTTCCGCGAACCGTTAAGCGCAGACGGGATGAGTCATTCTTAGACATTAACGCTCATTGGGACAAAACGGATTCCATTCTTTTCCTGCTCGACATCTATAGCTGAAAAACCCAAGCGTTCGTAAACTGTGACGGCATAAGGAGATGAGTTGACGGAAATTTGCTTCAATTCCGGGTTTCTGATCAGACATTCGGATTTGGCGAGACCGAATAATTCGCGGCAAATTCCTTTTATGTGATACTCTTTGTCGACAAACATCAGTGATATATGTTCGTTGCCGCGAACTTCGATATAGCCGGCTATTCTATTTTCGTCTTTTGACGTGAAACCGAAATGGCTGTCGCTTTCTAATCGTTTTGCCATTGCCGAGGCTTCCGCATAATCCAGAAAAGTATCCACGCCTTTTTGCTCGTAGCCGGGCGCAACAAACTCGCCGAAGACTTTCCCGATCATAGCGCAAATTGTTTGTGAATCCTGTGAGAGCGCCATCGAATATGTCAGATTCATTTTGTCTATCCTCAATTGCCGAAATAATGTTAATTGTAACAATATTCTTCATGAACGCCATCAACATTCTGACTTTATATAAGATAATAATGTGCAGTTTGTAACCTTCGCAAATGACACAATAAAGGTAATTATTTTAGTTGATTTTGGTAAACGCTGATAATATGATGAAATCGATATAGCAATTATTATTAGGAGGAGCGACATGGCTGACATGGTTACCGGGCTGACGACGCAACTGACCGAGCGAAGCGTTGATCTGATGAACCGGAGAAGCATCAGCGCGGAACAGAAGGATGCTTTTCGGGCAATTCTGGATAAGGTTAGCGGGCAGGATGTCGCGGCAAAACCCAAAGACGTTTTATTATCATTGGTTGCGGATGAGCTTGCGCTTCTGTCGAAGGTTCACGGGCTTGCGGAAACAGCGGTAGTGGGGCGTCTGGATGCGGAAGGCGCTTACAACCTGTTGCAGCAGCCGGATTCATACGCTGACTTGAATAATGACGGATTTGTGCGCGTGGGAGAAGCGTGGAATTGGTCGTTTCCGCCGCCGAACGCGCCGCAGAACGTGAAGGATGCCTGGGCCGAATTCACGTCAGGCATGACCGAAATGGAATCGATGCTGGCGATGGCGCCGTACATGGCGGCTGAAGCTGCTGCGAATATCAGATACGACGCTTATGGAACGCCGATCGGCATCAACGGCCCCGACCAGCCAGGCTACCGAAATATTTATTCCGAATCAGGATTCAGCTATCAGGACCTCGTCCGGCGCTGCATCAGCAACCTCGAAGCGGGCCGCGGGTACCTATCTCTGAAGGACTATACCGAGAAAAGAGAGATGCTCGATAAATTCCTCAATATTCTCCAAAAGCATGATGTTGGTTAGAAGCGTGAGGCTAACCGTCTAATGAAACATTTTCCTCACCTATGTTGATTCAGTATCTTCTTGCAGACTGAATGATGATGAACCTTCGCAGTTCATGATTGATTTCAACTTTATTTGCTTTCTCCCTAATTTTACATAGTAAAGTATTGCGCCGAAAATGACGAATATCAAAAAAATCCAAGCCCATCCTTCTCTGGATTTCCTACTTATACTTTTATTGTTTAAACAATTGTAAAACATTCCAATGAAAAAATAGATAAATGCAAAAGTGAAAATAACTTCGAGCGCAACAAATAAATAGGCATAAGCATTTATTTTCATAATTGCATTTGATGAGTCAAAATCCACCTTTGAATATGCAATAAGAAGAATTTGCAAAAACACAATTGAGAACAAAATAAGAAGAATATAATCATATCATTTGTGTTCAATCAAAATCCCTCCAGAACGAGTTGGCAAGAAGATGGTATAAATGGAAGCGATTTCCATTTATCGTCGAGCAAGTCTGACAGGAGATATGGCGAGAAAATATTAAGCTG
>Ga0172379_10009858_pt1 | contig 11697 bp, 10 predicted proteins | sample GrowelOW334metaG_FD_119756 | JGI IMG/M metagenome (GOLD analysis project Ga0172379, IMG submission 119756) | Groundwater microbial communities from an aquifer near a municipal landfill in Southern Ontario, Canada - Groundwater well OW334 metaG | ecosystem: Environmental > Aquatic > Deep... | reverse complement strand
GTCTTGGGGGTCATTACCCGCACCGACCTTCTCCATCTGCTGGTCAACGATCCGGCCCACATCCCGCGCCGGTTGCTGGCCGACACCGACCAACCCTCCACGGCCCGCAATCGCAATCTGAGCGATCTGATGGCGGAGGTCTTGAACCGCGAGATCATCCTCCTTTTGCAAACCTTGGGCGAGGTGGCGCAGGAGTCCGGCTGCCACGCCTATGCGGTGGGTGGCTTTGTCCGCGACCTGATGCTGCACATCAAAAATCTCGATCTGGACGTGGTCATCGAGGGCGACGGGTTGGCCTATGCCAAAAAACTCGCCAAAAAACTGGGCGGCAGGGTGCGCACCCATGAGAAGTTCGGCACCGCCGTGGTGAAACTGCCCGACGGGTTCAAGATCGATATCGCCACCGCCCGTCTGGAATACTACGAATATCCGGCCGCCATGCCTACGGTGGAGCTGAGTTCCATCAAGCTCGATCTCTACCGCCGCGATTTCACCATCAATGCCATGGCCATCCACCTCAATCCGGACACCTTCGGCACCTTGGTGGACTTCTTCAACTGCCAGAACGACCTGAAAGACCGGCAGATCAGAATCCTGCACAACCTCAGTTTTGTCGAAGACCCCACCCGGATCTTCCGCGCCATCCGCTTTGAGCAGCGCATGGGCTTCAAGATCGGCAAGCACACGGAAAAACTTATTAAAAACGCAGTGAAGATGGAGCTTTTCGACCGCTTCTTCGGCCAGCGGTTTTTCAACGAACTCACTTTCATCCTCTCCGAAGAGAATCCCATCCCGGCCATAAACCGCATGGCGGATCTCGGGTTGCTCAGGTTTCTCCATCCCACCCTCCGCATCGACCCAAAGCTCACCACGGTTCTGGAGGAAACCCGGCAGGCCCTGGCCTGGCACCGACTCCTCTACCTTGACCAACCGTGCCGACAATGGCTGGTCTACCTCATGGCCCTCATGACCAGCCTTACTGTGCGCGAGGTGGTGGCCTTTTGCGAACGCTTCGAGGTGCCATTACGCCACCGGCAGTTTCTTGTCCGGGAAAAACTCGCGGCCACCCGAATTGTCGGCATCATGAAACGCGCCATGCCGGAACACCCCAGCGGACTGTACCATCTGCTCAAGGATCTTTCCCCGGAAGGGCTTTTGCACCTCATGGGGCTCATAAAAAAGAAATCCGGCAAAAAGGCTATTTCCCTCTATGTTACGGAGTGGAGCCACCTGAAGCCGGAAACCGACGGCAACGACCTGGAACAAATGGGCTACCCGACGGGACCGCTGTATGGTACCATCCTGCGCTGCCTGCTCGACGCCCGCCTTGATGGCCTGGTGCACGACCGGGCCACGGAAACCGCCTTCATCAAAGAACATTTTTCGCTCCCGGATCAATAACCGCCCATGGACATCCCCAAGCTCATTCAAGAAATCGCCATCCTGGCCCCCCCGTTTTTACTGGCCCTCACGGTGCACGAATTTGCCCATGGCTTTGTCGCCTACAAGCTTGGCGATCCCACGGCCCAACGGTTGGGACGGCTCAGCCTCAATCCGCTCCGCCACCTTGACCCCCTTGGGGTGCTGGCCTTTCTGATCATGAAGATCGGCTGGGCCAAACCGGTGCCGGTGGATGCCCGCTATTTTAAAAATCCACGCCAAGACATGGTCTGGGTCTCCCTGGCCGGGGTTTCCGCAAATCTTTTGTTGGCTGTGGCCAGCGGCCTTGCCGCCCGGCTACTGATCCCGCTCGCCAATATACTACCCATGGCTCTTTTCTGGCCGCTGATCCAGATGATCGCCGCCAGCGTCTGGATCAACGTGATGCTGGCCGTTTTCAACCTGATCCCCATCCCGCCCCTGGACGGCAGTCAGGTGCTCAGCAACCTTCTCCCCCATAAGCTGGCCCGAATCTACGGCAAGCTGGAACCCCTCGGCTTTTTCATCCTCCTGGCCCTGTTTTACACCGGCGTCATCCCAAGGATCATGCACCCCCTGATCTCTTTTGCGCAAGGGCTGATCCTGGGCTGAAAAATTGTTGCCTGTCCGCCATATCTTCTATGCTACACTTGAGTGCAGGATAATAAGCAGACCCGCGCCATCGCCGTTAACACTGCTGCCGCGAGACACAAAAAGGGATGCATTGAATGAGTCCGAACAGCCCGAATATCCATGAGGTACTTGCCTACGAGATAAAAAAGGAGATAGCGGACCGTTACTTCGGCTTTAGAAAACTCATTGAGGATGACAAACTCGACTTTGCCGAAAAGACACGGCAATATTCCTTTATCCTGGAAAAACGGATCAGTTTTGATCTAATCCGCATCTACATTGTTCTTAAAGGCGAAGACCTCATCCACCGTTTTTTAGCGCTTACCAGCCTGCCGACAGATCTTTTCTACGACCCCTATCTGACCCAATCCGCCACCATTCAACAGAGGGTTTTTTCCGGAGTGCGCATCCACGGGCTTTTCCATGTCAGCCGCTTTAAGAATCTGGTATTCGACTGCTACGGACGCCTTGAAGTGAATGTTGTCGAATACCGAACAAAATTCAACGAACTCAAAAAATATCGAGAGACAATCAACGAAGAAATTGAGACCTTCTACCGGAAGAACGACCTGGGGTCTATCATGGGTTTTCTCAAAACCCTGGGCGACCCCAACAAGGCGGGCAGCATGGAGGGCGGCATGGAAATGGGGATGGCCCAGAGCCTGGAAGCCAAGATGCACATCGACCCGCAGCTCCCGCCGGAACACTACCTGCCGATTATCCAGTCCCTGCCTCCCATGGCGAGCATCAAGGGCGAGCTGAAAAGCATCATTCGCGCCGCATACGAGAATCACGGGGAGGAGCTGATCCACCTTTTGTCCCGGAAAGACAGCAAGGCCAACCGCTGATCCCCAATGCCTCGGCTATCGCCAGACCGACCGGGACAAAGTCCAACTGGGCCTGGATAAGATCAGGGCAGCGCCGCAAACGGCCAAAAACGCGCACCTGTCCCATCCCGGCGATGGTCCGCATATTGTCCTCAACCAGTAGTTGATCTTCCTCTGCTGCGGCATCGGAAAACACCACCCCCAGAACAGGGATCTCCCTGTGACGCAGGGCCTCCAGGGTGAGCAGGGTGTGGTTGATGGTGCCAAGGCCGCTCTTCGCCACGACCAGAGTAGGAATCTGTAGCTCGCGCAGCAGATCCGCCAGCAGCAGCGCCCGGTTGAGCGGCACCATCAACCCACCAACCCCTTCGACAATGAGCAGTGCATGGCAGGCCAGCATCTCCTGATACCGGGCATGAATCAACGCCGGATCAACAACCCGCCCTTCCTGCTCGGCAGCGAGATGGGGTGAGGCAGGCAGGGCGAAATGATAGACCACCTGGCTGCTGACCAGCTCCGGGACAAAAGGAAGTTGCGCCATGCGCAGGCATGCCGCCAAATCAGCAGGGGGAAATTCGGGGCCGGTGGCCATCCATTTCTGGTAACCGGCATCGCTCCCGTTTTTTCGAAAAAAATCAAGGAGCAACCCGCAGACATGGGTTTTGCCCACATTGGTATCCGTGCCGGTGACAAAGATCGCACTCATTTTTCACCCCTAACGACAAAGGCCTGATAGGTGGCAGGATACCCGCCTTGGGTTGCCTGAAACCAGGACTCAAGTTGCTGCAACCTTCCCCTGGTCAAAGTACCCGGCAACTGGCCGCCGCCGGTACCGGTCTTGCGGATATGGTCAAGCAGATCAAGAAGCGAGGGATATTCTTTGAGCTTAAGCACTTCCTGCACGGAAAAATACGAAAAGATCTCCCCCAGCATGGCTTCCAGCTTTTCTCCTGAGGGAAACCCATAGGGCGGCAGCCGCACCTCTTGGCCAAATACCTGACTCAGGCCTTGGCCCAGCTCGGAGAAAGTCCTGGGGCCGAACACCACCCCGACAAAACGACCATGATCTGAGAGCAGCTGCCCAATCTGTCCCAGCGCCGCCCCGACGTCATCAAACCATTGCAAGGTGGAATTGGCGCAAATAAGATCAAAGGTGCCGGGGCAGGCAACCAGGAACCGCTCCCCATCCTCGCAGAGCACGGAAACATTACCCTTGTCTTCCAGCCGCTTTCTGGCCAACTGCACCATGCCTTCGGCAAAATCCAAGGCGGAAATCCGGGCCTCCGGGTACCGTCCGGCAAGAAACGAGGTAAAATGGCCTGTGCCGCAACCGATCTCCAGGATACGTTCAATGCCTTGCGCCCCGGGTCCCTCGGGAAGCTCCTTGAGCAAGCAAGCCGCCAGATCCTGCTGCATCTCGGCATGGGCATCATAGGTCCCGGCAGCACGGGAAAACCGTTGCCGTATTCTTTGTTTCCGGGAAGTCACCAAGGAACGAACTCCCGATCGAGAAAAAGCGCATGCCCGCCATGTTCGCTGATCACGACGTGGGCTCCGGGAATTATGGCTTGCTGGGCCACAGGCGCGATGATATCCCGACGGCCATGCCAGCAAAAGACCGGGCATCGCACCCCTCGCGCCAGCAGACGCCATTGGGCCAGATAGTCCAAGCCCCGACCAAGGGCCTGCATATCCAGAGATTCCATGAGCTCCTCCTGCTGTTCGACCACAAACCGCCGGAATTCTTTTTTATAGCCCAAAAGACTTTTTCGATAAAAATCTCGCAAAAATGCTCCAGGATCAGCCTCCAAGGCCAGGCGGATAGCGACGATTTCCGAAGGCGGCCAGGAAGCCCGCATGCCGAGCAGGGTCAGGGTCTCCACCTTTTCGGGAAAGGCACAAGCAAAATCAAAAGCCAGGGAAGCGCCCATGGACCAGCCGACCAGCTGAATGGCCTCAAGGTTTTGCTCGGCAAGAAAATCCAAAATCTCCGCCTGGGCGGTGGCAGGATCCAGCGGAGCCTCTGGTTTCACCCAAGAGTACTGCTGGTGCGCCAGATTGAGCACCTGTCCGGAAAATCCCCAACCGGGCAGAAAAAGAAAGGGAGGGTATGGCAAGGATTTGCCCCCCTCTGCATGATAAATCCAGCTCTGCGCCATCAGTATTCAGGGCTGTGAGGGTTAGAAAAACGCCGAATTAGCCCGGCGCCAGTCACGAAAACAAAAAACTCCGCTGTTTTTACCTGGGCCTGTTTCGCAGAATAATGCTGTATAGTCATATGGAGGACGCTGCGCTCATAATCAGAGGTTCACCTTATCTTTATGCAGCGCATCCTACTATGGAAGGAGCAAATTCTCAAGCCACCGCTGCCATGAACCCGTCACTACAGAGAAAAACCAGCAGGAGAAGCAGCATGCCTGACTATGATTATGACCTCGGCATTATCGGCGGCGGAGCTGCAGGCCTCACGGTTGCTGCCGGTGCGGCGCAGCTTGGGGCCAAGATTTTGCTGGTAGAAAAAGAAGAGGCACTGGGAGGCGATTGCCTCCACTATGGCTGCGTGCCGAGTAAAACCCTGCTCAAGACCGCCCATGTCTATCATCTCATGAAAAATGGGCCAAAATTCGGCCTTCCGGCCATTACTCCGCCGGCCGTGGATTTTCGGCAGGTCTCCGCCCGGATCAATTCGGTGATCAGCGCCATCCAGGAGCACGATTCGGTGGCGCGATTTTGCAAGCTCGGCGCCCAAGTCAAATTCGGCAACCCGATGTTCACCGACGAACACGCCATTGCCCTTGATGGCAAAACCATTTCTGCCCGCGCCTGGGTCATCGCCACCGGCTCATCCCCATACATTCCTGCCATTGAGGGCCTTGACACAACACCTTGTCTGACCAACCGCAATCTGTTTTCCCTAAACACGCTGCCCGCCTCAATGATCATCCTCGGCGCGGGCCCCATTGGAGTAGAAATGGCGCAAGCCTTCTGCCGACTTGGCACCCGGGTGACGGTGATCCAGCGCAGCGACCAAATATTAAGCAAGGAAGACCGGGATCTGGCCGATAACGCCCAGCAGGCCTTGGAGGAGGAAGGGGTTACCTTTTTGCTGAACACTGCGGTGGTCCGGGTGGGTGACCTGGGGCGCGAGCGGGAGGTGGTGGTGAAAAATGCGGCTGGCGAGGTCATGGGCCTCAAAGCCGAGGCGATTCTGGTCGCCCTTGGCCGCACCCCCAACGCGACTGGCCTTGACCTGGAAAAAATCAATATCCCTTTCAACCATAACGGGATTGCGGTGAACAGCTCCCTGCGGACCAGTCACCGGCATATCTATGCCGCAGGCGATGTCATCGGCGGCCACCAGTTCACCCATGTCGCCGGGTATGAGGGTAGTGTGGTGTTACAAAATGCAGTTTTTCATCTGCCCCAAAAAGCTAATTATAGCCTGGTGCCTTGGTGCACCTATACCCATCCGGCCCTGGCCAGCATCGGCTGCAATGAAAAACGCGCCAAAAAGGCCGGGATCGAATACACGGTCTGGAGCGAGGAGTTCACGAACAATGATCGGGGCTTGGCCGAGGGAGAAAGTGTCGGGAAGATCAAACTGCTGCTGGACCGCAGGGGAAAACCCCTTGGCGTTCAGATTCTCGGCCCCCAGGCCGGGGAGCTCTTGGGCGAGTGGGTGGCTGCCATGAACGGCGGGATGGGATTGGCAAAAATTGCCTCAGCCATCCACCCCTACCCCACCTTGGGTGAGATCAACAAAAGGGTGGCCGGCGCGGTTTTTGCCAAAAAGATATTCTCCGCCCCCGTGCGCAAGGGCCTCAAATTCTTTTTCGGCCTTAGAGGCCCCGCCTGCGAGGAGGGGAATCCCACCTCTATTCCACCGTAACGCTCTTGGCAAGATTGCGGGGCTGGTCCACATCGCAGCCGCGCAAGGTGGCAATCTCATAGGCCAGCAATTGCAGGGGCAGCACAAAGAGAATCGGATTCAGCTCCTCGTGGCAGACAGGCACCGTGATTACCTGCTCGGCGATGCGCTTGCAGTTTTTGTCGCCCGCATTAGCAACGAGGATGATCCTGCCGTTTCTGGCCTTGACCTCTTCCACGTTGGAAATGACCTTTTCATAGACGCTGTCCCGAGGGGCCAGGGCGAGAACCGGCATGTCCCGGTCGATGAGGGCTATGGGGCCATGCTTGAGTTCTCCGGCTGCATAACCTTCGGCGTGGATGTATGATATTTCCTTGAGCTTCAAAGCTCCTTCCAGGGCAATGGGAAAATTGCTCCCCCGGCCAAGATAAAGAAAATCCCGGCTCTGGGCAAAGGCCTCGGCAATGCGGGCCGTTTCCTCCTGCAATCGGGGCAGCTCCTGCTCCATGAGCCCGGGCAGATCGAGGAGGGCCTGGCCAATGCCCTTGCGCTCCTTGGGGGCAATAGTCTTGCGGACCTCACCCAGAAAGAGCGTGAGCAGCAGCAGGGCGGTGAGCTGGCAGGTGAAGGCCTTGGTGGAGGCCACCCCGATTTCCGGCCCGGCATGGGTGTAAATCGTGCCGTGGGCCTCGCGGGTGATGGTGCTGCCCAGCACATTGCAGATGGCGATGACCTTGGCCCCCATCTTCTTGGCCAGCCTGAGGCCCGCCAGGGTGTCGGCGGTTTCCCCGGACTGGGAGATAGGCACCACCATGACGGTGTCATCGAGCAGCAGACGGCGGTAGCGGAACTCCGAGGCAATATCCACCTCAACCGGGATGCCCACCCATTTTTCCAGCCAGTATTTTGCCACCAGGGCCGCGTGCCAGGAGGTGCCGCAGGCCACTAGGGAGATGCGGCTGATCTTCTTCAGCTCCGCCACGCTCAAGCCTATCTCCGGCAGCTGCACCTTGCCGGTTTCCGGATCGAGCCGCCCCCGAAAGGTGTTGAGAATGGCCTGGGGCTGCTCGAAGATCTCCTTGAGCATGAAATGCCGATACCCACCCTTCTCGGCCATGGCCGCGTTCCATTCGATGGTCTTGATCTTCTTGACCACCTTTCGGCCATTGGCAAGGCTCATCACCTGCCAATCCCCCATTTTCAGGACGGCAAGCTCCCCATCCTCCAGAAAAACCACCTGGTTGGTATAGGGAAGCAAGGCCGGGATATCCGAGGCCATAAGGCAACCACCCCCCTCGGCAAGCCCCAGAACCAGGGGACTCTGATGTCTCACCGCCACCAGCCTGTCCGGTTGACCGGCCCACAAAACCCCGATGGCGTAGGAGCCTTCGACCTTTTTCAGGGCCTGACGCACCGCCTTGACCAGATCGCCGGAAGAGAGATGCTCCTCGACGAGATGGGCCAGCACCTCGGTGTCGGTTTCAGAACAAAAGACATGCCCACGCCCCTTCAGCTCTTCCCGGAGGGTATGATAATTCTCGATGATGCCGTTATGGACCACGACCAGGTCGCCGCTGCAATCGCAGTGCGGGTGGGCATTGATCTCGGAAGGCGCGCCGTGGGTTGCCCAGCGGGTATGGCCCAGGCCGATATGACTGTCGCGGTCGCGCACCGATTCCAGCAGCTCTTCGAGCTTGCCGAGCTTGCCGGCGGCCCGGTGCTTCTGCAACTTGCCCCCATGCACATACACCACCCCGGCGGAATCATAGCCCCGATACTCCAGACGCTTCAATCCTTCCAGAAGAATGGGCAGCACATGCCGCTGTCCCACATAACCCACTATTCCACACATGGCAAAATCCTTGTTACGTCATATCAGGAACAGGATGCCTCGGCTATATCCGTAGCATCCTGTTCAGGGCAAGTTTGGCTTCCGCCGCCACGTCGGGCGAAACAGTGATCTGGTTGACCACCCGCCCTTGGGCCAAATTGTCGAGCACCCAAAGGAGGCTGGCAGGCCGGATGCGGTACATGGTCTCGCAGAGGCACGGGGACGAAGAGAGGGGATGGATCTCCCGGTCGGGGTACTGGCGCTTCAGCCGGTTCACCAAATTGATCTCGGTGCCGATGGCCCATTTGCTACCCGACGGAGAGTCGCTCACCGCCTTGATGATCGCTTCGGTGGAGCCATACTGGTCGGCCAGGCTCACCACCTCGTTGCGGCATTCGGGATGCACGATGATTCGGATTCCCGGAACCCGCTCCCGCCATTGATTCACCTGGGAAGAGGAAAACTCCATGTGGACCGTGCAGTAGCCGTCCCAGAGGATCACCTTGGCCTTGCGCAAGGCATCGGGAGTGTTGCCGCCTAGGGACATACCGCGCTGCCACAGCACCACCTCATCCTCCGGGATACCAAGGGCGCTGGCGGAGTTGCGGCCCAGATGTTCGTCCGGGAAGAAAAAGACCTTATCCCCCTGGGAAAGCGCCCAAGTCAGCACCCGCTCGGCGTTGGACGAGGTGCAGACTGAACCGCCCCGCATTCCGACAAAGGCCTTGATCCGGGCCGAGGAATTCACATAGGTCACGGGGATCACCCGGCCCGAAGCCACGCTGGCAAGCTCCTGCCAGGCCGAGTCCACCTCGTCGCTGTCGGCCATGTCGGCCATGGGGCATCCGGCGCGCAAATCGGGCAAAATGACAGCCTTATCGGACGCGGTGAGGATGTCGGCGGATTCCGCCATGAAATGCACGCCACAGAAGACGAGGTATTTCGCCTCCCCATTCGTGGCGGCCTCGCGGGCAAGCTTGAGGGAATCACCGGTCAGGTCGGCGAACTGAAAGGTCGCCTCCTGCTGGTAGTGATGCCCCAAAATCAAAAGATTGCCGCCCAACTCTTTCTTGCGGGCGGCAATCTTTTGGCAGATTACATCTTCTTTTTCTTGCAGGTATTCCGAGCCAAGCTCAACCTGCTGCAACACTGTCATCTGTTAGTCCTTCACTCCAAGACTACTTGGAACAACAAGCAAAATGTACAACGCAAAGGCGCAAAGAAACGAACTCGGTATCTTTGCGCCCTATGCGATTTCACGTTCGCTCTTTTTATTTAACCAACTTTACCCAAGCCGCAGTCGGCCCCTTATCCCCTTCACCCTCGCCAAAACGAACCTCGTCGCCTTCGGCCAACTGGGCCATGGTCACATCCTTGAGGGCATTCTCGTGAAAGTACACCTCTTGGCCGTCCAGGGTCATGAGAAACCCGTATGATTCATAGGGAAACAGGCTCTTGATGGTGCCCATGGCCGGGCCGACAACCCCAGCCTCCGGCTCCTTGCCGTTCTGCCGCCGCTTACGCTGCAGCTCCTTCAACTGGAGGCCAAGGGTATCAAAGGCCTCCACCAGCAGAGGCCGCACCGTCTCCCCCTTTCTTTTCACAACCACGGTATCGTTGGGGATGGAAGCCACCATGCGAACCTCATGACCACCCGCTTTATGCCCGGAGGTCTCCTCAATGGAGATGCGCAGATGATGAACAAGCCCGGGGTGGTGGCGATCAAGGCGCCCTTTCTCCTCTTCGATCTTTTCCTGCCAAGCTTTACGAATTTCCAGGTTCCGTCCTTCAACTTGTAGTTCCATGCAGTTCCTCCATCACAGTGATTAAATTGCCGCCCACAGGGAGCAGCCGATTGGAGAGCTTTCGTTTGTATTCTACCATAGTTCCCGGGCGAAAAATAGTTTCTCTTCGTGCGGGTTACAAGAAAAAGACCAGAGCGGGAAAGGCGGGATGAGACCATCGGGAAGTTTCTGGAAAACAAGAAGCCCCTTCCCTAAAGGAGGGGGAATTGAAGCTGAGATGAAAGACATGAGCGGATGTCTTTGAAGGAATGTTCGTTTTCGGGTAGATTGATTCTTTTCAACACCACAAGGACAACTACGCATGGAAGCCTCGATACTGCAACCGAAACTTGCCACGAAAATAGCCGACCTCTACAGCCGGATGGAAAAGGCCTACGACATTGTCGCCCGGCAGCTGGATTTTACCTGCCAGGGCTGCCCGGACAACTGCTGCGATTCCTATTTTCAGCACCATACCTATGTGGAGTGGGGTTATCTCTGGGTGGGGCTGATGGAGCTTGAGCCGACGCGGCGCAAGGCCATGGAGACCCGGGCCGCCGAGTATGCCGCAGCCTGCGAGGCGGCGCTGGCCAAGGACGAACGCCCCCAGGTCATGTGCCCGCTTAACGAAGAGGGACGTTGCGGTATCTACCAACACCGGCTGATGATCTGCCGGATGCACGGGGTACCGTCCAGGCTCACTTTTCCCAACGGCAAGATGCAAAAATTCCCTGGCTGTTTCCGTTGCCAGGAGATCGTGGGGGGGCGGCAGACTGTGCCCACCGTGGAGCGGGCGCCCCTTTTTCGGGAACTGGCAGGGCTGGAGCAGACGTTGCTCGGGAACCAGCAGGGCCAGCTGCCCAAGGTTAAGAAGACCATTGCCGAGATGATTCTGTTGGGGCCGCCCAGACTGTAAGTTTTTTTTCAGAAAGTTGAGCACAAAAAATCCCGACGCATGGAGAATGCGTCGGGATTTTTTGTCTGCAAAAAGAAGCGCTTATTTTTCCCGCATCAGCTCGGCGATCTGGAAGGCCAGTTCTAGGCTCTGCTCTGCGTTGAGACGCGGATCGCAGTTGGTCAGGTAGTTCTCGGCCAAATGGTGGTCGAGGATTTTTCTGCTTCCGCCGGTGCATTCGGTGACGTTTTCCCCGGTCATTTCAAAATGGATGCCGCCGGGCACCGTGCCCTCGGCCCAGTGGATCTCGAAAAACGAGCGGATCTCGCTCATGATTTCATCAAAATTCCTGGTCTTGTGGCCGCTCTCCGCAGTGTAGGTGTTGCCGTGCATGGGGTCGCAGCTCCAAACCAGCTTGAACCCTTCCTGCTTCATGGCCC
>Ga0172379_10009857_pt1 | contig 11697 bp, 7 predicted proteins | sample GrowelOW334metaG_FD_119756 | JGI IMG/M metagenome (GOLD analysis project Ga0172379, IMG submission 119756) | Groundwater microbial communities from an aquifer near a municipal landfill in Southern Ontario, Canada - Groundwater well OW334 metaG | ecosystem: Environmental > Aquatic > Deep... | reverse complement strand
GAGCTGGGCTGGGCGTGCGTGGCGATGCTGAGGATCCACGGCTCGGTGAGGTGCGTGTAGCGATAGACCCACACACGCGCCGACGGATGGCGGGCAATCTCCGGTGCGAGCTTAAGTGTCTCCTCGGGGGAGAGCACGGTCTTCGAAAAGCCAGGCATTGGCGGGAAATGGCAATTGGGGAAACGCGCGCGCGCAGAGATGCGCTGCAGCACCGTACTAAAGGTATGGCGCGGCGTTGCGGGACGGAACGCACCGCACGGAGATGGCGAAGCGTGCGCGCTGCGATGCCTGAGGACCTGACCGCGTCGTCGCGCCTGGTGTGGCAGCGGCCACTCCGGCTTTCCGGCCAATCGGGGTATATTTAAAGGTTGCACCCGCAACTCTTGAAAATCTTCGCACCCTAGAGGATAGGATGAGACTTGGCATACCCAGGGAGAGCGTACCCGGCGAACGCCGGGTGGCCGCAACTCCCGATTCCGTAAAGAAGCTGCGCAAGCTCGGCTTCGACGTGACCGTCGAACGAGACGCTGGACTCGCGGCAGGCTTCGACGACGCGGCCTATGCGTCGGCAGGCGCGGTAGTGGCGGACCGCGCGAGCACGTGGTCCGGCGACATCGTCGCCAAGGTCCGACCCCCGGTGGACGACGAGGTCGGGTTCCTGAAGGACGGACAGACGATCATCAGTTACCTCTACCCGGCCTTCAACAAGGACTTGGTCGCGAGATTGGCGGAGCGCCGGGTCAACGCGCTCGCCATGGACCAGGTGCCGCGCATCACGCGCGCGCAGAAGGTCGACGCGCTGTCCTCAATGGGCAATCTCTCGGGGTACCGGGCGGTCATTGAGGCGGTCAACGTGATGCAGCGGCCGCTCCGCGGCCAGTCGACCGCGGCCGGCAAGATCCACCCCGGCAAGGTGCTCGTCATCGGGGCGGGCGTCGCCGGCCTCGCGGCCATCGGTGCGGCGCGCGCGCTCGGCGCAATTGTCCGGGCCTTCGACACGCGACCGGCGGTCAGGGATCAGGTGACGTCGATGGGCGCCGAATTCCTGGAAGTGCAGATCGAGGAGGACGGCAGCGGCACCGGCGGCTATGCCAAGGAGATGAGTCCGGCATTCATCGCCGCCGAGATGGCGCTGTTCGCGGCGCAAGCCAAGGAGGTGGACGTCATCATCACGACGGCGCTCATCCCCGGCAAACGCGCGCCGGTCCTTATTACCGCCGACATGGTCAAGTCCATGAAGCGCGGATCGGTGGTGGTGGATCTCGCCGCCGAACAGCAGGGCAACTGCGAACTGACGAAGCCGGGCGAAGCCGTGGAGGTGCATGGCGTCACCGTGATCGGGTATACCGACTTTCCGTCGCGCATGGCGCACCAGGCGTCGAGTCTCTACGCCACCAACATCGTGCACCTGCTGGGCGAGATGGGCGGGGCGGAGAAATACACGATCAGCGACACCAACGACATCGTGCGTCCCATGACGGTGCTGAAGGCCGGCACCCTCATGTGGCCCTGCGAAACATGCGCGAAGCAGGTGCATGTCACGCCGCACGTCGCGAAGGCGCCGCTCTTCAGCGAGGAGCATGGCCCGCCGGTCTTCGAAAAGATGACGGCGTTCTCGAAGCGCTCCCTGCTGCTGCTAGCGCTGAGCCTGGTCGGCATCGGAATCACCGCGCCGCCGGCCTTCCTGACGCACTTCACCGTCTTCGTGCTGGCCTGTTTCATCGGTTACCACGTCGTCTGGAGCGTCACGCCGGCGCTGCATACGCCCCTGATGAGCGTGACCAACGCCATCAGTGGCATCATCCTGATTGGCGGCATGCTGCAGGTCAGCAGCAGCACCGCGGCCCGGACGCTGGCCATCGCCGCCATCGTGCTGGCGACGATCAATGTGGCCGGCGGGTTCCTCGTCACACAGCGGATGCTGAGGATGTTCCACAAATGACACCCTCACTGCTCGCGACATCCTACATTGGCGCCGGCGTCTTGTTCATCATGAGCCTCAAGGGGCTCTCGCACCCCGAGACGGCGCGACGCGGCAATCTCTTCGGTGCGGTCGGCATGCTGGTCGCGGTGCTGGCTGTCGCCATCCAGTCGGGCATCCTCACGTCGCCGTCGGTCATCGGGGCCGCGCTCCTGGCGGCGCTGATTGGCGCCGTTGTCGCGGCGCGCGTCGAGATGACGGCGATGCCGCAACTCGTGGCCATCCTGCACAGCTTCGTCGGCGCGGCCGCGGTGCTCGTCGGGGCGAGCAATCACCTGGAACCGGCTACGCATCTCGTCGGCGCTGAGGCGACCATCCACTCCCTCGAGACCATCGTTGGCGTCTTCATCGGCGCCCTCACCTTCACGGGTTCCGTGATCGCGTGGGGCAAGCTGCAGGGCGTCATCCACAGCAAGCCGCTGATTCTCCCCGCGCGGCACCTGCTCAACCTGTCCATGCTCGCCGCGTGTGTGTGGATGGCGGTGATCTTCGTGCAGGGAGGAGCCGAGGCGACCTCGGCGCTGATCTGGGTGACGGTGCTGGCTGGCGTGCTCGGCATCCACCTGGTCATGGCCATCGGCGGCGCCGACATGCCGGTGGTGGTTTCCATGCTCAACAGCTACTCCGGCTGGGCGGCCTCAGCCGCCGGCTTCATGCTCTCCAATGACTTGCTGATCATCACGGGCGCCCTCGTCGGGTCGTCCGGCGCCATCCTCAGCTACATCATGTGCCGGGCGATGAACCGGTCGTTCATCTCGGTCATCCTCGGAGGCTTCGGCGTCGAGGAGGGCTCGGTTGCCTCGGGCGGCGCCGTGATGGAAGGCGAGATGATCGCCACCACGGCGGAAGAGGTCGTGGAACTCCTGCAGGACGCGCAGTCGGTCATCATCGTGCCGGGCTACGGCATGGCGGTGGCGCAGGCGCAACATCCGGTGCGCGAGATCGTCGACATCCTGCGCGCACGCAAGGTGCAGGTGCGGTTTGCCATCCACCCGGTGGCGGGACGGTTGCCCGGCCACATGAACGTGCTGCTGGCCGAGGCCAACCTGCCGTACGACATCGTGCTCGAGATGGATGAGATCAACGAGGACTTCGAGAAGACCGACGTCGTGCTGGTCGTTGGGGCGAACGACATCGTGAATCCGAGCGCGCTCGACGATCCGACCAGTCCGATCGCCGGCATGCCCGTGCTTCCGGTCTGGGAGGCGGAGAGCTGCATCGTCTTCAAGCGCGGCCGCGGCGCCGGGTACGCCGGTGTCGAGAATCCGCTCTTCTTCAAGCCCAAGACGCGTATGCTGTACGGCGACGCCAAGTCGTCGGTGGATGCCATCCTGAAGCTGCTACAGGCCTGAATCTGCCCGAGTGCCCGGACCGGGAGCGATGCGTGACACGCAGCGCTCCCGGTCGCGGTATTCCCCAGCTCGACGTGTTGCCCCGCCGCCGTCGGCATTAGATTCGCGATCACCGGTTGCCGTCCGCCGACTGCCGTCTGCCGTATCCCATCTGCCCCCCTCCCCCCATGGCCACGCTGACCGCGCCTGCCGCGACCGAGCCGCACGACACGTTCCCGATCAACGGGACGGATTACATCGAGTTCTACGTCGGCAACGCCAAGCAGAGTTCGCTCTACTACCGCGCGGCGTTCGGTTTTCAGTTGATCGGATACCGCGGGCCGGAGACCGGCGTGCGCGACCGGGCGTCGTACCTGCTGCAGCAGGACAAGATCCGCATCGTCCTGACGACGCCCATCCATCCGGAGGGGCCCATCAGCGACCACGTGCGCCTGCACGGCGATGGCGTAAAGGACCTGGCCTTCTGGGTGGACGACGCGCGTGACGCCTACGCCAAGGCGATCGCGCGCGGCGCCGCATCGGCGCACGGCCCGGAGGTGCTCGAGGACGCGGACGGCGAGGTGGTGATTGCCGCGATCAAGACGTACGGCGACACCATCCACTCCATCGTGGAGCGCCGAAACTATCGCGGGCTCTTTCTCCCTGGGTTCCGCGCCATGACGCCGGAGTTCGCGCCGCCGCCTGTGGGGCTCAAGTACGTGGACCACTGCGTGGGCAATGTCGAGCTGGGCAAGATGAATGCCTGGGTGGATTTCTACGCCCGGGTGCTCGGCTTCTTCAACCTGCTCACCTTCGACGACAAGGACATCAACACGGAATACTCGGCGCTGATGTCCAAGGTGATGAGCAACGGCAACGGGCGCATCAAGTTCCCCATCAACGAGCCGGCGTCAGGCAAGAAGAAGAGCCAGATCCAGGAGTACCTCGACTACTACAGGGGTCCGGGCGTCCAGCACATCGCCATGGCCACCGACGACATCATCGGCACGGTCAAGGCGCTCCGGGCGCGCGGCGTGGAGTTCAACCAGACGCCGACCACGTACTACGACAACCTGCAGGCGCGCGTCGGCACGATCGACGAGGACCTTGCCACGCTGCAGGAACTCGGCATCCTCGTGGACCGCGACGACGAGGGATACCTGCTGCAGATCTTCACCAAGCTGGTGCAGGATCGCCCGTCGCTCTTCTTCGAGATCATCCAGCGCAAGGGCGCCAAGGGCTTCGGCAAGGGAAACTTCCAGGCGCTGTTCGAAAGCATCGAACGCGAACAGGCGCTGCGGGGAAATCTGTAGATGCCATTCTACCACACGCTCGGGCAGGTGCCGCGGAAGCGGCACACCGTCTTCCGCCGTCCCGACGGCGGGCTCTACAGCGAGCAGCTGATGGGCAATGAGGGTTTCACCGGTCCCTCGGCACTGCTCTACCATATCCATCCGCCGACGACGGTCCTGGCGGTGACGCGGATTCGCGAGCTGCGGTGGGAGCGCGACCTGGATCTTGCGTTGCGCCACCGACATTTCCGGACGCGGCAGCTTCCCAGGGGCGGCTCCCCGACGCTGGATCGCATCCCGCTGCTGTTCAACAACGACATCGCGATGCTGTGGTCGGAACCGGATGTCGAGGACACGCACTTCTTCCGGAATGCGCAGGCCGACGAGGTGGTCTACCTCGCAGAGGGGGCAGGCACGCTCGAGTCGCAGTTCGGCTATCTGCCGGTAAAGCCCGGCGACTACGTGGTGCTACCGCGCGGCATCATGCACCGTTGGCGGTTCACGTCGCCGGCGAAGATGCTGATCATGGAGAGCCGAGGGTACGTGCGTACGCCGAAGCGCTACCGCACCGAGTTCGGACAGATCGCCGAGGGGGCGCCGTACAGCGAGCGCGATTTCCGGCGGCCGACGGAACTCGTGACATTCGATGAAAAGGGCGAGTTCCCCGTGATCGTGAAGCAGTACAACGGGCTCACCGAGATGGTGCTCGACCACCATCCGTTCGACGTCGTCGGATGGGACGGCTTCTTCTACCCGTGGGCGTTCAACATCCACGACTTCGAGCCCATCGTCGGGCGCATTCATCAGCCGCCGCCGGTGCACCAGACATTCCAGGGCGACGGATTCGTCATCTGCTCGTTCTGTCCGCGGCCGTACGACTTCGATCCCGCGGCCGTGCCGGCGCCGTACGCGCACAGCAATGTTGATTCGGACGAGGTGCTGTTCTACGCGTCGAGCGAGTTCATGAGCCGCAAGGGGATCGAGTACGGTTCGATCACGCACCACCCCGACGGCCTGCCGCACGGTCCGCATCCGGGACGCACCGAGGCGAGCATCGGCGCCAAGGCGACCAACGAGCTGGCGGTGATGATGGATTCGTTCCGTCCGTTGCACGTGGCCAAGGCGGTGCTGAGCGCGGAGGATAAGGAGTACTACCGGTCGTGGGTGGAGGCAGGACCAGGGTTCAACCCGCCGACGAGCTGAGCAGACACGCGCCGCCCGAGGGCGGCGCGTGTAGTTTTGGGGTGTCGATTCTGTCATCTGCTATCTGCCATCCACCATCTGCCATCAGCCAGCCGCCTCTCCGAATATGCCTCGACTGAGCGCCCGCTTCTCATCACTGCCCGCATACATGCTCGCCTCCATTCCGCAGAAGAAGCGGGATCTCATCGCACGCGGCATGGACGTCATAGACCTCGGGGCGGGGGATGCCGATCTCCCCGCGCCACCGCGCGCCGTGGAGGCACTCGCCGAGGCGGCCCAGGATCCGGCGATGTCGCGCTACGGTTTTGGGCTGGGCCTGCCGGCGTTTCGCGAGGCGGCGGCCGCCTGGATGGAGCGTCGATTCGGCCAGCGCTTCGATCCGCTGCGCGAACTCGTGCCCCTCATCGGGAGCAAGGAGGGGATCGCGCACCTCGCGCTCGCGTACCTCGAACCGCATGACGTGGCGATCATCCCCGATCCGGGCTACCTGTCATATCTGGGCGGTACGCTCCTCAGCAGCGCGACGCCTTACATGTATCCCATCACGCCGCGGACGAACTTCCTCGTGGATGTCGACGAGATCCCCGTCCCGGTGCGTGCCCGCGCGAAGCTGCTCTACCTGAACTATCCCAACAACCCGACGGCGGCGGTGGCGCCGCGTGACTACCTCAAGAAGGTCGTGGACTGGTGCGCCACGCACGACATCCTGCTCGTGTACGACAACGCGTACAGCGAGATGACCTTCGACGGATACGTGGCGCCGAGCATCTTCGAGATCGACGGCGCGCGCGACGTGGCCATCGAGTTCCACTCGCTCTCCAAGACGTACAACATGACCGGGTGGCGGCTTGGCTGGGCGGCGGGCGCCGAGAAATTCACGGCGCCGCTTGCCAAGGTGAAGAGCTTCCTCGACACCGGGCAGTTCATGGCCTCACAGCGTGCCGGCGTCGCGGCGCTGGAGAGTCACGCCGAATGGTTGCCCGGCAATCTCGCGATCTTCCGCGAGCGCCGCGACGCAGCCGTGGCGGCGTTCCGCGCCGAGGGGTTCACCGTGGACGTGCCGAAGGCGTCCATGTATTTGTGGGTGCCGTTGCCGGACGGGGTGGGCTCGATGGAGTTCCAGGATCGCCTGATGCAGCAGGAAGGCGTCGTCGTGCTGGCGGGCAAGGCGCTGGGCGACGGCGGCGAGGGGTTCTTCCGCGTGTCGTTCATTACGTCGCCCGAGCGCCTGGCCGAGGCGGCGAAGCGGGCGGGACGCGTGCTGAGGCAAATGTCACCGTAGGTCGCCGCCGCCGGCCACGTGCGACCGACGTACCGGCGGTGCCCAGGTTGAGGGGAATGCCGTGAACTACCGCAATGCACAGGCGCCCAGTGCGGGCGTCATGGTTCGACCGCATCATTTCTCGGTCAACCCCGAGACCGCGGCTGACAACGCCTTTCAACTGCCAGGCGAGCACGCCGACGCGACGACCGTCGCCGCGCAGGCGCGTGCCGAATTCGACGAGGCGGTGGCCCGGCTGACCGCCGAGGGCGTGCGCATTCACGTCTTCGATGACTTCGGGGGGCAGGAGACACCGGATTCGGTCTTTCCGAACAACTGGTTCTCCACGCATCACGGCGGACTCGTCGCGATCTATCCCATGTATTCGCCCAGCCGGCGGCGCGAACGTCGGGCGGACGTGATCGACATGCTCAAGACCACGTATCGCGTGCAAGAGGTGGTGGACTTTTCGGGCCTCGAACTCGACAACCTCTTCCTTGAAGGCACCGGGGCCATGGTGCTCGATCATCTCGAGCGACTGGCGTACGTGAGCAGTTCGCATCGCGCGGATCCCATCGTGCTGGAGCGGTTCTGCACGATGTTCGGCTATGAGCCCATGGCCTTCGCGACGGCCGATGCCAACGGCCGTCCGATCTATCACACGAACGTCATCATGACCATCGCCACGGAGTACGCGCTGATCTGCCTGGACGTCATTACGGACCCGGGCCGACGGGACGAGATCGCCGCGCGGCTGGCAGACGGGGGACGCACGGTCATCCCGATCAGCCGCGAGCAGGTCAGTGAGTTTGCCGGCAATGCGCTCGAGATGACCGGAACCGACCATCGGGTGCTCGCGCTCTCGGATCGGGCCGCCGCGGCGCTGACCCGGGAGCAGGTGAAGACGATCGAGAAGAGCGCCAAACTCCTTCCCCTGCACATTCCGACGATCGAGCGCGCCGGTGGCTCGGTCCGTTGCATGATTGCCGGCATCCACCTGACCGCGCGATAATCGCGCCAGCGGGCGCGTGGTGCTGGCACACCCGCGGCACGGCGCGCAAACTCAAGGGTCCATCAGCGCGGCCCGTCCGCGCGCCCTGCCATCTTCGTGAGGACTTTCGTGTCACGCTTCCGGCTCTCCACGCGCCCCCTCGCGTTCCTCCCATTCATCGCGCTCGCCGTCGCCACCGCCAGCGCCCAGGTGCCCATTCGTCAGGCGCAGGCACCCGCCACGCCGCAGGATCGGCTGGTCGCGGCGATGCACGGCGTCTCGTCGAACGTCATTCTCGATTACGTGAAGGAGATGACCGACGAGAAATACGGCGGGCGACTCACGGGGACACCCGGCTACGATGCCTCCGCGGCGTGGACCGCGGACCTGCTGCACGGATGGGGCTACAAGCCCGCGGGCGACAAGGGGACGTGGTACCAGAAGTTCCCGAATCCGTACACGCTCGTGCGTCCGGGCACGGAATTGTCGCTGCACGTGCCGCAGGCGGGCGGCGGCACGATCGTGAAGTCGTACACCTGGGAGCAGGAGTTCTTCCAGGGGTCCACATCCGACTCCGGCAAGGTCACGGCGGAAGCGGTCTACGTCGGCTACGGCATCACGGCGCCGGAACTCGGCTACGATGACTACGCCGGCGTCGATGTGAAGGGAAAGATCGTCGTTGTCGAGCCCGAAGCGCCCATGGGACCCATGCCGGACACCGCGTTCTTCAAGAAGTGGCGTCCGTACTCGTTCCACCACTACAAGATCGAAAACGCGGCCAAGCACGGCGCCGCCGGGATGGTGTACGACTACCACATTGTCAATCCCAATGCGCGCTTCGTCAAAGGGCTGATTCTCACGTACGTGAGCCGCTCGGTGATGGACGACTTGTTCGCCGGCCAGCCCATGAGCTGGCGCCAGACGGTCGACCAGATTCGCAACACGCTCAAGCCGGCCTCGCGGCCGCTTGGCAAGACGATGACGCTGGCGAACAACACGCAGCATCACCCTGAGGGCATCGGATCGAACGTGGTCGCCGTGCTGCCGGGCAGCGACCCGGCGCTCAAGGACGAATACATCGTGCTCGGCGCGCACCTCGATCACCTCGGTTACAACCATGAGATGATGCCCGGTGCGCATGACAACGCCTCCGGGGTCGCCGTGCTCCTCGCCGCGGCCGAGGCGATCACAAAAGCCAAGGTGCCGCTGAAGCGCAGCGTGCTGCTGTTGATCTTTGGCGCGGAAGAGCAGGGGGTGTGGGGGTCGGAGTTCTACGTGAACCATCCGGTCGTACCGAACGCCAAGATCAAGGCGTTCCTGAATCTCGAGAGCGTCGGCCGCGGCGAGCGCATTGGCGTGTCGTCGGGCGTCGAGTATCCCGAGATCTACCAGGCCATGGAGCGCGCGAATGCCCAGTACGTCCATCGCGCGATGGGAGCGTTCGCCAATCTCAACCTCGCGCGGCCGCGGCAGGATGCGGCGCACTTCCTGTGGGCGAAGATCCCGACGGTGTCCATCGGCACGAGCGGAGCGCCGCCGCTCCCATATGCGAGCTACCACACGACCAAGGATCGCTGGCAGATCCTGACGCCGGAGATCATGGAGGATCTCGCGCGGATCACGTTCCTGGCGACGGTGGATTTGGCGAACCGGTAGGGTCAGACGGTAGTGTCCACGCAGGCGCCGTCCTGGCAGCGGGCGGCGCCCAGCACTGCGCGTAAATCATGCGTTACCAACAGGAGATTCGCGCCGCGCCTCCCGCGCGGCGCGCGCACGGCCCCCACGGTTCTTCCGCACACTGGAGCGTTCATGTACCGTCGTTTCGCCCTGCTCGTTCTCGCGCTGCCCCTTGCTGCCCAGCAGCCCGCGCCCGCGGCGGCCCCCGCCGCCGCACCGCAAGCCCAAGCCGGTCCCCGCGCCTTTACCCCCAGCGACTGGTACAAGGTCACCCAGCTCGCGTCTCCGGCCATGTCGCCGGACGGCAAGCTGGTGGCATTCACGGTGACGACCGTTGTGGAGCGCGAGAACAAGCGGCACAGTGAGATCTGGGCCGTGGCCACGGCAGGCGGCGCGCCGGTGCGCTACACGTCGCCGGGCTACGAGAGCTCTAATCCGCGCTTCTCGCCGGATGGGAAGTATCTGTTCTTCACCTCCAACCGTCCCGGCGGCCGCGGCGCCACGTGGGCGCTGCGCATGGACCAGCCGGGCGGCGAAGCCACGCAGGTGGAGAACTACCCCGTCGGCTCCGTGCCGAACGACAAGAGCTTGGCAGTGTTCACCGACGTCGTGGACACCACGGGTGGGGGCGGCGGCGGTGGCCGAGGCCCCGGCGGCCGCGGTCCGGGCGGCGGCTTCGCCATGCCCAGCGCGGGCGCGGCGAATGCGATGGCGTTCCCACCGTACGGCGCCATCACCAAGCCGGTCGAACAGTCGCGCTTCGATGGCCGCCAGATCGTGAACTTCCCGTACAAGGTCAACGGCGTCGGCTTCATCCCGAATCCGCGCGAGGCGCGGGTCATCAAGCCGCAGCAGATCTTCACGCAGAAATACGACGGCTCCAAGCGCGTGCAGGTGACCAATACGCGCTACTCGCACTCCCAGGCGGCGGTCTCACCTGACGGCAAGTGGGTCGCCTTCGTGGCGGACGCGCAGCTGCGCCCAGACTCGGTGGTGACGCAGATCGCCGACTCGCTGGCGAAGCTGCCGTACGACGCGCTACGCGATGAAGCGCCGCGCAACGACCGCGACATCTACGTCATCTCCATCGCCGGCGGCGAGCCGCGCAAGCTGGCGTCGCTGCAGGGGGATGAGAGCAGTCTCGACTGGTCACCCGACGGAAAGAAGCTCCTCTTCATCGGCCGCGCCGAGCGCACCAAGAACGCCCGCCTCATGCTCATTGATGTGGCCGGCGGCGCGCCGCAGAACCTCACCAACGGCTGGCAGTACGAGCCGTCCAGCGCCGAGTTCCTGCCAAACGGCGAGGTCCTGATGAGCGCCGACATCGGCGCGCGCACCGCGCTGTTCACGGTGATGCCGAAGAATGGCCAGATGCGCGAGACGATCGGCGGCCGCCGGGTGATCCGCGGCTTCGCGCGCGACGAAAAAGCCACCAAGGTGGCGTTCGTTGCGACGAGCGTGAACTCGCCCACCGAGTTGTACATCGCCGACCTCGACAGCCGCAAGGATGGGAAGAACGACGGCAAGAACGAGCGCAAGCTGACGTCGTTCAATGACAAGGTGAACGCCGAAATCGCCTGGAGCGACGCCGAGAAGTTCACCTTCCAGGGCGTCGGCGGGCTGACCATCGAAGGGTGGGTCATGAAGCCGTTCGGCTATCAAGCCGGCAAGAAGTATCCGCTGGTGCTCTACATCCACGGCGGTCCGCACTCGCGCTACGACGAAGGGTGGTTCGATGAATTCCAGAACCTCGCCGGCGCCGGCTTCGTGGTGCTCTACACCAATCCACGTGGCTCGAGCGGCTCGGGGGCTGACTTCACCTTCAGCACGCGAGGCCGCTGGTTTGCGGAGGACTTCAAGGACCTCATGCAGGCCACTGACATCGCGGCGCAGCGCGCCGACGTGGACAGCACGCGGATGGGCGTGACCGGTGGCTCATACGGCGGTGTGATGACGGCCTG
>Ga0172379_10009856_pt1 | contig 11698 bp, 11 predicted proteins | sample GrowelOW334metaG_FD_119756 | JGI IMG/M metagenome (GOLD analysis project Ga0172379, IMG submission 119756) | Groundwater microbial communities from an aquifer near a municipal landfill in Southern Ontario, Canada - Groundwater well OW334 metaG | ecosystem: Environmental > Aquatic > Deep... | reverse complement strand
GCGCCATTTCTTCTTTCGATTGTCTCTAGCGCATGTTTTATTATTGTAAGATTTTTAAGACCCAAGAAGTCCATTTTCAAAAGACCAAGTTCTTCGAGCGGCTTCATGGAATATTGAGTAATAACGCCCTCGTCACTGGTTGATCTTTGCAGTGGAGTGTATTTGCTTAGCGGTTCTTCGGAAATAATAACGGCACACGCATGAGTTCCTGCATGCCTCACGGTTCCTTCCAATTTTATTGCATTATCAAGAATTTTCTTTGAATCTTCATTGGTCTCATATTGTTTTTTGAGTTCAAGATCATCCTTAACCGATGTTTTAAGTGGCACATGTTTGCCCTGCAAGGGTGGGGGAACCAGCTTTGCCAAATGATCCACATCTCCATATGGATAGCCAAGCACGCGGCCAACATCACGAACGGCCGCACGCGGAGCCATTGTTCCAAAAGTTATAATCTGCGCAACATTCTGGCGACCATATTTTTCAACGACATAATCCAAAACCTCATTTCTGCGCTCATCATCAAAATCTATATCAATATCGGGCATCGATACGCGAGAAGGATTCAAAAAACGCTCGAAGAGCAATCCATATTTAAGTGGATCTACATCTGTAATTTTTAAACAATAAGCCACAAGCGAACCGGCCGCAGAACCACGACCCGGCCCAACTATCACACCTTTTTCTTTGGCAGCCCTAACAAAATCATTAACTATCAAAAAATAAGTATCAAAACCGGAATTATGTATAACCCCAAGCTCATACTCAAGCCTTTTCTTTATATCTTCCGAAATTTCCTCGCCATATCTCTCTTTTAAACCAACCTCACAAAGCTCAAGCAAATATTCTTGTGCCGAAATGCTATTTGGAGTTTTAAAACTTGGAATTAGATTCTTTTTAAATTTAATTTCCACGTTGCACCTCTCAGCTATTTTTAGGGTATTTTCAACAGCCCCAGGGAAATCCTTAAATACCGACTTCATTTCTTCCGGACTGCGAATGGAATAATCACCAACATAATGCATTCTATCGGCATCCATTATTTTTTTGCCCGTCTGAATACAAATCAAAATGTCGTGAACGCCACTATCTTCCTTTCGCGGATAGTGATTATCGTTGGTTCCAACAAGAGGCGCACCCGTCATCTCCGAAATCTTCAACATTTCTTGATTAACCACTATCTGGTTCGAAAGTTCCGGATGATCTTGCACTTCCAAAAAGAAATTTTCTTTACCCAATATATCCTGATACATCTTTATTATTTCTGCAGCTTTTGCCTGATTCCCATTCAAAAGTGCCTGCGCAACTTCGCCCTGCATACAACCGGAAAGCCCAATAAGTCCCGTGCTGTGAGCTTTCAAAAGCCCATGATCAATGCGCGGCTTATAATAAAAGCCTTCCAAATTTGCCTTACTCACAAGCGTCATTAAATTCTGGTAACCCTCCATGTTTTCACATAAAAGAGTTAAATGATGGATTTTAGTTCCGGGCTCTTTTTTAAATCTTCCATCCGGCGCAACATAAACTTCGCAGCCAAGAATTGGTTTTATGCCTTCTTCTTTTGCCACTTTATAAAATTCAACAACACCGTGCATATTGCCGTGGTCTGTAATCGCGATTGCCGGACTTTTTTGCTCATGCGCAACTTTCACACAATCCTTTGGCTTAGAAAGCCCATCTAGTAGGGAATAGTGAGTGTGATTATGAAGATGAACAAACGACATGTTATTTGCGTTTTAAATTGAAAATTCTATTGTTTGGTCTGACCAACTACAGACTGGATCCAAATATTTACAGCAGTAAAAAAATCTCCAACAAAAGGCATGTGACTCAAAACTCTCGTTAAAACAAATCCAACAAGTGTTATAACCAAAGAAACACCTATTATAAATCCAAGCCCTCGAGAAGTGCCCGCCAAAAAATTAGCCCACATAATTCGCCATGGGGAATGAAGATAATTAGTAAATTCCTGAAGCTCTATACGCTTTAGCTTTTCCAAAATTTGGTCCATTTTGCGCACTTCGCGCTCCGTTTTCCTAACTATTTGAGACTCGTTCATATACCAGCTTAATGTATCAAGCCTAGCCTCACAGTTCAACCTAGTTTTTAGTCATCTAAAAGCGAACTTCAACGATTTTCTTCTTTGAAGTATGACCTTTTAGAACTCTCACAAGTTTTGACGGAACATTAAAAAGATCAGCCATTAATTTCTCAACCGCTTCGTTAGCTTTACCATCCACAGGAGGAGCCTTAACACTCACTCTATAATTGAGCGCATCAATCTTCTCAACGGAATCTTCTTTCGCGTGGGCTTTTACCACAACGAAGATTTTCATGCTTTCGATATTTCCCATAAATTTAATGGTGCCCAGGGCGAGACTCGAACTCGCAAGCCTTTCGGCACTAGCTCCTAAGGCTAGCGCGTATACCAATTCCGCCACCTGGGCAATTAACGTGGCCCTATACTACCTTAATTATTCGCTAAAAAAAACTCCTTCTATCTTTTCCCCATTTTATTTATGCCACCGGCCAACAGGCAGTCTATATATACACCTTCACGTGCCTCCGTTTCTTTCATCTCAGCCATTAACCTAACAGCTTCGGCCGGCATTGGTGACCTTGGGGGATCTTTTCGCATAGTCTGTTCTATCACAGTAAATTCATAAACCAGTCTTGCGACCCTATCTGCAAAACCAGCACACTCATCCAAAAGCGCTTTCGGCACTTCTTCTACTATAACCGGTTTAGATTTGACTGGTGGCGTTTTTGTTTGAGCATCCACTCCAGATGGCAACAGTGAAAGTAGCCCCACTACAACGGATTCTTTTATTCCAAATTTCCCCATTAGCTAAATCTTAATTAAATTCTTTAAAAAAGTCATCCTGTGAATTGCACTCGGCCCAAGCTTTTCCAGAGCGGAAACATGCTCCTTTGTCCCATAACCTTTATGCTTACCCAAACCATATCCGGGATAATCCAAATCATACTCAGCCATCAAATAATCACGAATAACTTTTGCAATTATGGAAGCAGCGGCAACCGATTTTATTTTTTGATCACCATGAATTACGCCTTTTTGTGGAATTTTTAAATTCGGAATAGTCCACGCATCCACCAAAACAAACGTTGCGCCTTCAAAAGCCTCCACGGCACGTCGCATCGCCAGCAAACTCGCTTGTCTTATATTCAAGCGATCAATTTCTTGCGGAGTTGCAATTCCAACCGTCCATTTGAGTCTCTTTTTAATAATTTTTTCCACTATCTCTACTCTTTTTTTTGCACTCAATAATTTTGAATCATGAATTTCCGAAATTCCCGCATTTAGCGGCAAATGAAAAGCAACGGCAAGAACCGGTCCCGCCAAACAGCCACAACCGACTTCATCAACTCCAACTACAAAGTGCCCATCTTTTTCCAAAGCTTTTTCCAACTTATATGTCGGTTTTTTCATATTTTATGAAAGTATAGCAAAACACATGAATATTTAAGATTACCCCCACCTAAATGATATTTCGTAAATTCCACCTGAAACGCAAAATTTAACATTCTCTCCTGAAAAAAGCCCCATTCTAAGGTAAAAACTTCGCTATTGACAATCACCAGAAGAGCGTTTAGAATGTACTCCTTTTAAGAACAAACGATAATCTTGCATGAATTTCAACTTTCTTGCTTGACTACTAAGTGAAAAATGAATAACTTAACTATTGCCTTTAAAAAAATAACAACATTTTAATCAATTTACCTTTATGAGCAGCCAAATTCAAAACGATTCATCCCAAAAATTGGACCTTACAAAAATCCTCGAAGATATTTTCTTGGTTCTTACACCAAAAGAAAAAGAAGTAATCATCAAACGCTTTAGTTTAAACAACGAACCAAAGCAAACTCTGGAAAAAATCGGCCAGCAGTTTTCTGTAACACGTGAACGTATTCGTCAAATCGAAAAAATTGCGCTAAGCAAGCTTCGCAGAACTTTGGAAAACACAAAGCTTTCCGAAATCAGCCGACTTGCTCGTGAAATTCTTTCCGGTCGCGGAAATCTTTGCGTGGAAAACGAATTGGTAAGCGAAGTGCTAAAAGGAATTTATTCAAGCTCCGAAGTTGACGCTCACATTTCTAAGTTGGCATTGGCAATTAGCCACGACTTTACTTATGGCGAGAAAAACGGCTTGTTCCACCCTTTCTGGATGACCAAATCAATTGCCGAAAGTGAATTGATAGAAGTTAGCGAATTGGCACACACTCTTCTTTTAAAGAAGAAAGATGTAGTTCCAACTGCAGAACTTGTAATCGAACTTGAATTGCAATTAAAAGAAAAAGGAAAAACATTTGCCAAAGAGACATTACATTCATTAATGGCAATCGACGTAAGATTTAAGAGAGTTAAAGAGGGAATTGGACTTATGAGCTGGAGACACATCAATCCAAAATCAATTCGTGATAAGGCTTATATTGTTCTAAAACGCGGTGGCAAACCTATGCACTTCGTTGAAATTGCAAACAAAATTACAGAATCCGGATTCGACAAGAAACTTGTAACTACACAGGCTGTTCACAATGAATTGATCCGCGATGAACATTTTGTACTTGTTGGCCGTGGCCTTTATGGACTAAAAGAATGGGGCTACAAAAAAGGAACAGTATCCGAAGTTATTGAAGATTTGCTACGCAAAAAGAGCCCGATGAGCAAACAAGAAATCATTGCCGGAGTTTTAAAGCAGAGACAAGTTAAGAAAGGAACAATCTCTCTAAATCTTCAAAAGAACGCTCAGTTCGTTCGTGTTGGACGTGCTGTTTACTCTTTGGACGAAAGCAAGAAGGTAGCTGCTTAACCAATAAACTCTCAAGTGGAAAATCACAGTCTTGCGTGGTAAAGTGTGCTCATGGATGACTGTCTTTTCTGCAAGATAATTGAGAAACAAATTCCGGGAAAAATTCAGCACGAAGATGATGTGTGCATGGCTTTTGATGATATTCACCCAAAAGCGCGAATACATGTTTTGCTTGTGCCCAAAAAACACATATCCACGATTGCGGATATGGTGGAAGGGGACGAAAAGATAATTGGACATCTGATTAAGACTGCGAAAGATTTGGCGGTTAAGTTGGAATGCAAAGGCTACAAATTGCTTTTTAACGTAGGCAAAGAGGCAGGACAAGTGGTATTTCACGTGCACCTACATTTGATGGGATATTAGGGTTTCACGCGATTCTCATGCTAAAATCCAGCATTTTGGCGCTGTGAGTTAGCATTCCGAGAGAAAGAATATTTACTCCGGTTTTTGCATAAGCGCGCATGTTTTCTGCATTTATTCTGCCGGAAGCTTCAAATATTATTTTGCTCCAATCATCAGGATATTCTTTTTTAATTTCATTAAGCGTCTTTTTAATTTCTTGCGGCTTCATATTGTCGAACATAATTACGAAGGGGATTTTGACTCCAACATTTATTGCATCAGCAAAAATTCTGGCTGCAATTAAAGCATTTTTGCCGTTTGCAACTTCCACTTCGAAGAATTTAATATTTGGATTTTGCATTTTTATAAATCCGCATAACGCAGTTATCAAGAACTTTTCAAAACCGACGGACGAGGCTTTTATGTGATTGTGCTTGATTAAAACGGCATTATCCAATGCAAGTCTGTGAGTTCCACCTCCGCCCAGCGCGCACGCCCTTTTATCTAAAAGTCCCCACAAAGTCTTGCGCGTTGGAACTATTAATACGCTTGAATTGGCCACCTTAGCCACTTTGACTAGTCGACTAGTCAAGGTAGACACTCCACTCATTCTACCAATTAAATTAAGAATTATTCTTTCTATTTTCATCAAATCAAAAATTGGCCCACTTAGTTCGAGCACTATTTCACCTTTATTTAAAACCTGAGAATCTTTTTTATTGAATTTATAAGTTACAGACTTAAAACCCCTTAAAAAGAATTCAACTTCTTGCCTACCAGCGAATATTCCCTTCTCTTTAGCCAAAATAACCGCTTTGGCTTTTTTATTCTCGAGACTGACTTTTGTAGTAATGTCAAAAATGCCCAAATCTTTTTCCAGTTCATCGAATGTAAATTTCTCGACCCACGCTTTATATCGTGGATTTGAAATAGTAAGCTCTTGCGACTGACAATGAGTTTTTAGCCCCAATATATCTTTCATGAACATGATGATTTTAATTTTGCGCTCTTTGATTTTGATGATTTTTCGCTTATATCAAACATTTTCTCAAAAGCCGCAAACGCCTTAACCCTAATGTTTTCCGGCACTTTTACTTCATATTGTTCCGTCTGCAAACATTCCAACACATTCTCCAGCGTATTCTTTTTCATACTAAAACAAACGCTGCAAAGAGTATGAAACTTTTTATTTGGCATTTCTTTTTGCATTCTAGAAACCATTCCACATTCCGTAGTGCAAATAAACTCATCCGCATCCGATTCTTTCGCAATTTTCATCATTCCGCTTGTGGAAGTTACAAAGTCTGCCATTTCGCGAACTTCATCAATACATTCCGGGTGAGCTATCACTTTTGCCTTTGGGTATGAAGCCTTTGCCAACAAAAGCTGCTCTGCGGTAAGCCTTTGGTGAATTGGGCAAAAACCTTCCCACGGGATTATTTCTTTTTCCGGAACCTGCTCAGCAACAAACCTCGCCAAGTTTTTGTCCGGCACAAAGAGTATGCGTTTTGAGGGCATAGCACGCACAACCTCTACGGCATTGGAAGAAGTGCAGCAAACATCACATTCCGCCTTAACAGCAGCCGTAGAATTCACATAGCACACCACTGCAGCGTCGGGATACTTCTTTTTCTTGGCTTTTAGGGCTTGCACGGTAATCATGTCTGCCAAAGCGCAACCGGCACCAAGGGAGGGGATAATAACCTTCATTCCCGGGTTTAAAATTGCAGCACTCTCTGCCATAAAATAAACTCCGCAAAAAACTATGACTTTAGCCTTCGAATCTTTTGCTTTTCGACAAAGTTCAAGCGAATCACCTATAAAATCGGCAATTTCGTAAATTTCCGGACGCTGATAGTTGTGACATAGCAAAATAGCATTCTTCGCACGCTTTAGGGCGCGAATTTCTGAAATCAACGTTTTTTGTGAGTTGGTTAATTCCAAGGTATGGCTAAAGTATCACAAAAAACAGACCTTGTCTAAAAAATACCCACCAACTAAACCCCATGAACAATCTTGAGCCACAAGTGCTTGATGAGTTCGTAAGTTGCGTGTGCAAGAATGGCAAAATAATCCTTAACTTTTCTGAGCTGCATAACCACTATATTCAGCTGGAATGCATTTTTATGAGCAGTCTTGCTCAGTTTTCCAAATTCTTTAGTGAGCTTTTTCTCTTCTTGTCTAAGCTTTTTCGTAATCTGTTTTATCATTACTTCTCTTGGAGGAATTGCCGCCAGTAGCTTTGCACGAATAGCCTCAATTTCGTCATCTGTGCGTTTTGCTTTACCTTGCCCTGCTGCATACTTACTCTTGTCCTCTCCAGCAGATTCCGAAATCTTTCCATCTATTGCTTCTGCACCATCTTGAGATTCCGCATTATCAACTGAATTGGCACCCAAAACATCAGAAGCTTTTTTACCTGCTTCTTTGGCGGCACTGGGCTTTTCGGCCTGTTCATGAAGGCGAACAGTCTCCGCCCCACGGGACTCTAACCTTTCTCTTGATTGAGGACTTGACGACTGATCCATATCTACTTAGATTATACTGGAAATATGATTGGCTGACAATCATCGCTCTAAAGCTTTTTAAGCGCTATTAGAGTGATATCGTCAGCTTGAATTTGCTGACCAACGAAATTTCCGAACTCCTTAGAAATATTCACAAACAATTCTTCCGGGGTATTTGCATTTGAATATTGAGAAATAGTGTTTTTTAGGCGTTCTATGCCAAACATTTCACCCTGCATATTTTTTGCCTCGGTAATTCCATCCGAATATAAAATCACAAAATCACCTGATTCGAGTGGAATTTGTTCTTCTTTAATAATTTTAGAAATATCCGGAACCATTCCAAGTGCAATTCCTCCGCTTTGTTTAACTTCGCACACACCCTGTTTCTTATGGAAAATCATAATGTGCTCGTGACCTGCACCGGTGTAATACATTTTTTGATCCTGCAAATTCCAGCGGAGCAAAACACACGTCATAAACCTGCGTGGCTCAATTCGCTGTTTTAGAATTCTGTTTGTATTAACGATAATGTCATATCCATTTTGATAAACCTCGCTAAAAGTCCTTATTAAAGTGTTTACCATCACCATAATAAGTCCGGCAGGAAGCCCGTGACCGGTAACATCACCAATATAAACATAAACATTTCCATTCACATCGTTGATGTCAAAACTATCTCCGCCAACCTCGGAAGCCGGTCTTGTACTACCATGAATTAAAAGACCCGGTATTTGAGGCATCTGAGTTGGCAGAATTTTCTTTTGAATATCGCTACCTACCGAAAGTTCCTTAGACATGCGTCGGCCCTCTTCCATATCAAGAGAAAGACGCTCCATATTTTTTGTAACTTCGTTAAAAAAATGGGCCAGAACGCCAACTTCATCAACCCTTTGCGTAAAAATCTTCTTATATGGACGACTGGTCAAAAGAGCCTTCATCTGGATAAAAACCTTAGAGAGAGGCAAATGAATAATAAAAACAAAAACCGCGAACGCAAAAACAAAAAGCAAAAAATAAAGTACAAAATCACCATATCCATTAAAGTTCGCATCAATATAATCGCGTCCCAAATACTTCAAAACAGAAAATATGAGAAACCCAATAAACAGTGTTATAAAAGCTTTTTTCGCAATACTTCGTCTAAAAAAATCCATAATTATTGTTTTGTAAAACTTATTGCTTCATTTATTTTAGAAAACACATGAAAAAGTTTTGGCACACCCATCGCCTCCAAAACCTCAGCCACATTCGGCCTTAAACCACACAATATAAGCTGTTTTTTCTTATCAACCAGTTTAGTGTTTACATCAACTATAAATCCAATTCCCTCACTATTTGTAAAAGTAAGATTTGTAAAATCAAAAATTAAAAATTTGCGGTCATATTTTTCCAAAAGTTCAAAAACCATCTTTTCGGCATTTCCTATTGTCGACTGATCAAGTTCACCATAAAACTCTACCACTTCATAATCATTGTCGCGTACGTCCGTTGTGAATTTTAAAGTCAAAAGTCCCATAAAGTTATTTTATCATAATGGTAAAGCCTGAGGTGAAATTTTGTTTTCTGTATAAAGCCTTTGAGCCAAAGCCTCTTCTATGGCACAAAGCTCTTCGTGTTGATCGAGTAATTTATAAAGTCTGCGCAGTTTCTCCAAAATTTCCGGATCTATTTCATCCAAACACTTGCCTGGCGATTCATGCATTAAGATATTAAGTTTATCGGAAATAACAGAAACCAGAGCATGCTCAACCATCCTTCTGGCCTTTGGAGTAAGCCTATGCAAAAACCTTCGCATTGATTCGAATTGATCTGCAGAGAAAGAAAGCAGTTTTTCCAGCAATATATTAAATCCTGTCGCATCACCACATTTTGTTAGGGCAAAGGCAGCTTCCAGTTGCGTTTCCGCGTCACCATACCTTATGGCATCCAAAAGAACTCTCTTTCGTTGCAATCCAAGTTCGCCAAGAACAAATATTCCGGCCTTCAATTTTTCTGGCTCATTACTTTCAAGCAATTCGGTAAGTCCACCTTCAAGTGTATTTTTATACTTTGGGAATTGCCACAATGCGATTATTGCACTGGCCTTAACAAGAGCGTTTGAATCATAAAGATATGGAGCAATGTAATATGCAGCCGTCGGGTCTTTAAATAGGCCAATTGTAAAAATACAATCGGCACGCGCCTCTGTATTTTCCTTTAAAACTTCCAGCAAAAAAGGCACAACGTCAGATTGTCTAAGCACGGAGAAAACCCTTATAATCGCGCTTCTAACAGATGAAGATTTTTCCGATTTAAAAACTTCTTTTAGAATTTCAATCATCCTGTAACGGGAAAAGGCCTGTGTATAAAATTGTTCACCAATGTCATAAAAATTCATAAGCGCATGAGCCGCTTCCAAACGCACCTCCGTATCTTTATCGTGCAAAGTTTCCAGGATTTCCGGCAGAGTTTTGGAATCGTGACACTGGCCAAGGGCATTCAAAAGTTTTATGCGAACAAAAGGATGTTCTTTATCCAAAGATTCTTCCTTTTTTAAAGCCTCGGTAAGTTTTTCAGCAAGAATAGAAGGCGCATTTTGGTGTCCGCGCTGCGCTAAAATCTCAATTGCATTTATTTTTTCCGGATAAGCCAAATTAGAAAATAATTGATCGCGCGAAATTTGAGTGTATTTAGATTGCAATTTTATCGTGGCAAACAAAACACAAAACATCAAAGCCACCATAAGAATATGAATCCACATTGTAAGCTCTTTACCAACAAAAAATATCTGCAAAACAATTAAAAACAACATTCCAATAACCGTTCCCATAGGCCTTACCATTCCTTCCAAAAATTCCGCAGCTTGATCGCGAACTGTTTTTGGCAAAGCATAGTGAGAAGTAAAATATGCATTTTTGTGCACAACATTGGTAACGTCAAAACTCATTTTTGTAATGATCGAAGAACTAACACCGAATTTCAAAAACATTCCAACTAGGCTCATAAGCATAATAATCGGATGCAATAACATGCTTCCAACAACGCCCAGCGAAGTTATAAATCTTGAAGCCAAAAGAATCTGTGCAACGAGCGCTCCAGCATGAAACAAACCTTTCCAAGTACCAAGTTTTTGAGTGAGCATTTCTTCCTGCTCAGGGGTAAGGGACCTTTGAATATCAACCTGTTGCGGAAGCGTAGATTCTATAGTTTTAACCTCCTGCGCACCAAGTACGGAAGCTTTTAAACTCTCGCCAATCTGCGGATGAAGAACAATCGTTGCTTCTTTTTGATTTGTAATCGTCTGTTCAATAGCCTTTGTATATTGAAATTCCAAAATATTCATAAACACCCATTGAAGAAGAACGATCATAATAAGCCCTTTTAAAAACGGCATTTTGCCTATGCTGGCGAAAATTTGTTTTATTTGATCTTTCTTGCCGATTTTTCTTTCTTCGGAATTAACCCTAAAAGGAAGTGGAGGCAAAGACTTCTTTGCATAGTTTGTCATTATGAAAACCAAAACAACAAAAGCCAAGAAAGAAATCCACAAATATAAAAACCAAGGGATTGGTATTCTGGATGCAAAAATTCCAACCAATACACCGCCTATCATTCCACCAAAAGTTTCGGCAGATTCAATAAACGGGAATGTTTTTTGACTTTCAAGGGGAGTAAATTTATCTCCAACTAGAATCGGGAGAAATACGTTAAACTGGGCAAAAAACACCGATTCGGCAATAATTATTAAAATGAAAAATACAGCAGGGGATTTTGAATACAGGAATGTGGCGAAAAACAAACAAATGCCACCCAAAAGAAGCATCAAGATCATAAGCACTTCACGTTTTATGCGCATGATGAATTTTTCAAAAACAAAGGTGCTAACCATTATCAAAATTGCATTCAATATAAAAAGCGCAGGCAAGAATGCAATTCCATACTTGGATACAAACGCAGCCGTTATTACTGTCCAGCCAATCGCCCCACCAATCTTAAAAAAGAAAGTTATAAGCCAACATTCGGTAACCCGCG
>Ga0172379_10009855_pt1 | contig 11698 bp, 9 predicted proteins | sample GrowelOW334metaG_FD_119756 | JGI IMG/M metagenome (GOLD analysis project Ga0172379, IMG submission 119756) | Groundwater microbial communities from an aquifer near a municipal landfill in Southern Ontario, Canada - Groundwater well OW334 metaG | ecosystem: Environmental > Aquatic > Deep... | reverse complement strand
ATTTATTTTTGTGCCTTTATACATCACTGCAGTATTTTTAGCTAAAATGGTTATTCCTTTTTCCCGTTCAAGTGCGTTGCTGTCCATGATGGTTGTTTGGGTCATTTCAGCCTGATTATCCCGGAAAGTATGGGTCTGTTTGAGCATCCCATCGACAAGAGTGGTTTTGCCGTGATCAACGTGGGCGATAATAGCTATATTTCGAATATCCATATACTGTTTTGGAATACAAAAAACCCGCAGGGCAAAGCGGGTGATTCACCTTTTTTTCGTCTACCTACTATAGAGTATACCACAAAAATGGAATTGTATTTGGAAAGGTTTGGCCATATACTAGTAAACACTATTATGTTTAAAAGAAAACGGAGTTACAAAAAACGCGGTCCATTAAAAATGATGAAGCTAAAAAAGCAGACAGTCTATACTGTTGGAGCTGTATGGCTTTGGCTATTTTCCGCCGTGATTCTGCTTTCATTTTTTATTGATGCAAAAATGCTTTCACCCCTGCGTGAAGAACTGTATTCTAGTTTAGGATGGGTTATGTATCCTCTCCCTCCTTTGTTGGTTTCAATAAGCTTATTATTTTTTAAAATTAAATCTGACATTGCCAAACCAAATGTGTCTATCGGACTTCTTGTCATGCTTTTTGGACTTGCGGGGATGACTCAGGCAGGATTAGTAGGTGAATCACTGTGGAGGGTATCAGCAAATGCTATAGCTGCAGAAGGATCAGTGTTAGCGTTTTTGGGATGCATAGTCATAGGATTTATTATAACTTTTAATGCATCACTAGACAGTATGGTTGATATATTTTTGAAATCGTTGGCTATATTAGGTACTATGATCGGAAAGGCTTTTGAAAAAAAACCTTCGTTCGCAAGTGCGATGGATAAACCAAAATTGACGATTAAAGGGGAAGATGAAGAAGAAAAACCAGCTCTCAAAATTGGTACACCAGCAATTGCTCAAGCTAAACCCGGTCCAACAGCACTTCAAAAAGAACAGTTGAAAGTAAATAATCCTATGGCCAACGATCCAAATGATACGGCAATGTGGGAGTATCCGCCTGAATCACTGTTGTCTGATGGACCTAAAGAGAAAGCAGATAGAGGAGATGTCCGGAAAAACGCAGACACCATTGAGCGGACGTTGGAAAGTTTTGGGATTAGAGCAAATGTCGTTGAGGTAAATCCTGGCCCTGCTGTGACGCAGTATGCCCTCAAAATTAGTTTAGGAACAAAATTATCAAAAATTACTTCGTTATCAAGTGATCTTGCTCTTGCGCTTGCTGCGCCAACAGGTCAGGTTCGTATCGAAGCACCTATTCCAGGTCGGGATCTTGTAGGCATTGAGATACCAAATAGAGGACTTGAGTTTGTAACGTTGAAACGCATGTTATCATCGGAGGTATTAAGGCACGCAAAAAGTAAACTTACCGTTGCTCTTGGATTGGACGTATCAGGAAAGCCAGTGGTTGCTGATATTGGAAAAATGCCTCATGTACTCGTAGCTGGCGCGACAAATTCCGGTAAATCTGTTCTTATGAATACTCTTATTTGTTCGCTTCTGTATAAAACGACACCCAAAGAAGTTCGTCTTATTCTTATTGATCCAAAACGTGTTGAGCTTACCGGATATAATGGTATACCTCATCTATTGACCCCTGTCATCGTTGAACAAGAAAAAATATTGTCAGCACTACACTGGGCAATTAATGAAATGGAAAACCGATACAAAAAATTTGCAGAGATAGGTGTTCGGAATATTGATGGTTTTAATGAATGGAGCGGATTTCAGGCGCTTCCCTATGTGGTTATTTGTATAGACGAGCTTGCTGAAATTATGGCGTTTGCTCCTGCTGATGTTGAGGATTCTATTTGTAGACTCGCTCAAATGGCTCGGGCAGTAGGTATACATTTAGTAGTGGCGACACAACGTCCAAGTGTAGATGTTATTACAGGTTTGATTAAGGCAAATATTCCCACAAGAATAGCTTTTAATGTGACATCAATGGTTGATTCAAGAGTAATCATTGACATGCCTGGAGCTGAAAAACTTCTTGGTCGCGGTGATATGTTGTTCATACCTCCCGATCAGAGTAAACCAAGCAGAATTCAAGGAACATATGTTTCCGAAACTGAAGTGAATAAAGTAGTAGAATTTTTAAAATCCAAAAATGTTGTTGCCCAATATACAGAGGAAGTTGTCACCATGCCTGTTACGTCACTCAAAAAAGGAAATATTTCAACTAGTGGTACTGAAGGAAAAGATCCATTATTTGAAGATGCTATCCGACTTATCTGTCAACATGATAAGGCATCCGCTTCTTTATTGCAGCGGAGACTTTCTGTAGGGTATGCACGCGCTGCGCGAATTTTGGATCAGTTGGAAGAAACAGGTATTATCGGTCCGGGAGAAGGAGCAAAACCAAGAGATGTGCTTGTAAAAAATGCTGAAGAGTATATTGCGCAGCAACAACAAAAAACAGATACAATTTAGATTGTCATACCGTTCAGGATAGAATCGGGAGATAAATTCAGAAGATCAGTAGTTTGGAAAACAGGTTTTTTCGTTAAACAATAAATTGGAATGATATATTGGAAAGTATGATTTATGAAAAGTGTTGGTTCGATACTCTATGAAACACGTCTGGCAAAAGGTATTTTTTTGGAGGATGTTGAAAAAGCCACAAAAATTCGGAAAAGATTTTTAGAAGCCATCGAACAGGATGACTACACTATTCTTCCATCAATTGCCTACGCAAAAGGGTTTGTCAAAAATTACAGTGAATTTTTAGGGTTAGACAGTCAAACAACGCTTGCATTTTTTAGAAGACAATCTCAAGATGCATCAAAACAAAGTCTGCTTCCGAAAAAATCTAATATAACGGAGCATTCTTTTTTTTATCTCACCCCCAGTCGCTTTCTTGTACTTTTACTAGGAATCTGCACCGTCCTTTTTTTGTCATATTTTATTATTCAATATTCCAGGCTTCAGGCATCTCCAGTATTAACTATTGAAAAACCAGAACAGGAAAAAATAGTGGAAGATAGGAAAGTAGACATACTCGGAACAACGGATTCTGATGCCACTGTGACGGTAAATGGCGTGAGTGTGCTCGTGCGAAGTGATGGTAAATTTTTTGATCAGGTTTCTCTTGATCCAGGCATCAATACAATCACTATTTCATCCACATCGCGGTATGGTAAAACAACAACTATTGTTCGGAAGGTGGGATTGAAGCAATAAGAGAGTTGACAGAACTTCTTTTTTCCTTTATTGTTACCTTACAATGACTGTGTAGATAGTCATAGACACATAGGTTCATTGCTGCCCATATGGATCCGATTCAAACTGTTATCATTTTTGTCAGTGTTACCCTCACAACTATTATTGCTATTCTCAGTATTCAAGTGTGGAATATTCTCAAAGAGTTTAGGATATCCGTCCATAAAATGAATGGTATACTTGATGAATCCACGCTATCACTTCAAAAGGTCAATAAAATGCTTGATGACGCTGGAACAGTATCCGGGACGGTGAGTCAGGGAGTCGTGCAGGCTTCAGGATTTCTCAGTGGTATTAGATCAGGTATATCGATGTTATCTGCATTTATTCCAAAGAAAAATTATAATGAAGAAAAAGGAGGATCTCATGAATGATAATCATATCGATAATAAATTTCTTTTTGGATTATTTTTGGGTGGAGTGATAGGAGCAACAGCTATTTTCTTTTTAGGTACAAAAGAGGGAAAAAAGACTGCGAAAATGATTGGAAGAAAAGGGAAAGAATTAATGGGTGATCTGGAGGAAAAAATTGAAGATCTTGAAGAAAAAGGAAAGGAATTGATCGAAAAAGGACAAGAAATTAAAGAGCAGGTCATTGAAGAAATGAAAGATAAAGCTCAGGATGTCTCTCAAGAAGCCAGTGTTCGGATTGATAGAGCATTGGAAAAATTGGAAGATGTGCAAAAAGGATCGTTAGAAACAACAGCATCGATCCGTAAACACTTCGTAAATCTGCCGAAAAGGAAGTAAAGAAATGCCTAACTTTACTTGAAATAATCCGTATAGTACCATTATCCAAAAGTGGTCGAAAGGAGTTTGTATAATTATTTCCATATTTTTCCCAAAAAAAGTATTTTCTGACGAACAATTAATACGCCTCACAAGATTAGGAGATGTGCGATTTTCTGAACGTGATGGCGAGATGACGATACAGGAATGTATAACTTTTGCGAAAGGATCCGAATATCTTGGGTTAGATCCTGATAATTTAGGTGGATTTGAACTTGCCAAGGAAAGGATTACGAAACTTTTGGAAGCAGTGCCAACAGTGAAAGGTATTGCGCTGGCAACAACGTCTTTTGGGTGGATTGATAGAGCCTATTGTAGATCTAAAAATATTCCCATTTCCAATGTCCCCGGATATTCCCGGGAAGCTGTTGCAGAGCACACTATAGCAATGCTTCTCTGTATGGCAAAGCGGATTCTCATTTCGGATCGGAAAACACAAAAAGGCGCATATGAGAAAGAAATGGGATTTGAATTGAAAGGAAAAACACTTGGAATAATCGGTATAGGAAATATTGGTTCGCGGACTGCAGAAATTGCGCGAGGAATTGGTATGAATGTAATCGCGTATAACAGGACGCCAAAAATAGTTCAGGGAGTCACTATGAAATCCTTGGAAGAGGTGTTGAAAGAATCAGACGCCATTGCATGTCATACCACTCATGAAGATTCAAATAAGAATTTTATTGGATCAAAAGAAATTGCGATGATGAAAAAAGGAGTGATTATCGTCAACACCGCGGATAGAGAAATTATTGACGAACAAGCGCTTGCTGAGGCAATTACATCCAAACAGGTCGATATGTATGCCTATGAAGCAGAAGATATTCAAAGACCACCTCTTGGGGATCTAGAGAGAGTCATTGGACTCAAATCATTTGGGTATTACACAAAAGAAGCGATCTATTCGTTATTTGATATTTTTATTTCCGATATTCATGCTTTAGTTGAAGGTAAACCACAAAATGTAGTAAATAACTAATGCGATTTACTTCTTAAGAGAACGATCATTGATGGAACTATCGTGAAAAGAGTAATCACTCCCAGCGCGAACATGACTCCGCTGCTTCCCCATTTGGTGAGGATTGGATTAAGTCCCAAAGATAGGAGGAGATAAATCAGGCTGATTATCATACTGAGAGCCGAGATTGCGGTCGCTCTGTATTTGGATTCAAATTCCTGATTTGCATATTGGTCAAGGAATATGTATCTGGTGATTCCGACACAATATATAAGGAAAATACTTATGGTTGCAAACCATCCTGATAGATACGGAGTAAGAAAAAATCCAATCAACATGATGATCGGGAAATAGAGATAAACGACTGTTCGATTATGAACAACGCGTCGGGCAATAAAAATGGCAACAAGTCCTACAAGGATGCTATTGGCTGCACCAATCCAACCACGTTCAACAGCAGAAAAACCCGCGTCAGTCATACGTGCGTTGTACAGAAAAAATAGATAGTACCAAGATATGCCTCCTATGGAAACGTAATATATGGAAAAATCACGAATATAAGATGTTTTCCAAAGTTGAGCAAATCCTAATTGGGTTTGCAGTAGGTAATTTTTCAGCGTAAATTTTTCAGAATCAATTGTCGGCTCCACAGAAAAAAATGTGACGATGCCAGCTATAATGGTAGCAATTCCAACGAGTATGTATGGGAGTTGCATATTGATTGTAAAAAGATATCCTCCCATTGCTGCCGCAAGAGTAATGCCGATTCTATATACAATTTCGTTTTTACTCATGATGTTGGTAAATTGAGATTCTTTTTTTAACTCTTTCAAAGTGTCATAGAGAAGAGCAGTATTTGCTCCGGACACCAATGTTCCTCCAACTTGGTTTATCGCGTACCCAGTCCAGAGCCAGGACATATTTTGTGCTTGAGAAAGAAAAATATAGCTTGCGCCTTGTATGAGAAATCCAGCACAAACGACATTTTTTCTTCCAATAAGATCAGCAAGTGCACCGGTTGGGAGTTCTAAGACAATGGATATAAGATACGTTGCTGCATACATGGTTGCAAGAGCTTCCGGAGAGCCAAAACGCCGTTCAAATGCATACCAGATAGGAAGAAAAAACAATAAAGCGGTAAAAAAGAACTGCAGGCGGGAGATGAGAATATTACTATTGAGACGTTCCATGTATGTCATACGTACAGTATATATCAAATAATTGTGCTAAAATAGGTTGATGCATAGGAATATTTTAAGCATCTATCCGCGCAATATGCGCGTTTTTTATTTTGTCGACACATTTCGTGCGATGTGGTTTGTCACATCAATTTGGGTCGTATATGAACGGCAGTTTCTTACGCTTTCTCAATTGACGATTATTGAAGCCTGTATTCTTGCTGTGACCCTCAGCATGCAACTTCCGACCGGTGCATTTGCTGATCTGTTCGGGAAAAAGAAAGCGATGATCATCGGAGGACTTCTCTATTCGACATCTATGTGGATATATTCTTTTTCTACGACATTCTCAATGTTTTTTGTGTACGCAATTTTTGCAGGGCTCGCATCAGCATTTATTGATGGTACAAGGGAAGCTCTTTTATACGATACTTTAAAGCAAGCCAAAAAAGAAGATCAATTTTCAAAAATTGCATCAAAATTATCCATGATTTTTCAGTTAACGTTAGCTTGTGCAGCACTGATCGGGGGATGGCTGGGTATGTATTCATATGTGGGAGTTATCAGATTGACTGCAACTGTGTTTTTATTTGCAACCGCAGGGTGTCTATTTTTTATTGAACCAGCAATTGACACGGAAAAGTTTACCGTCAGAAGGTATATTGCAAAAACAAAGCTGGGAATAGGAGAACTTTTCAAAAACGCATACGTGAAAAAACTTTCTTTATACTACATATTAATCGGATCTTTGACGTGGGTGAGTGTTATTACCTTTAATATGATGTTATTGTCAGAGCTTCATTATTCAACGTCAGAAATTGGACTGACGGTAGGAATCGGAAGGATTGTGAATAGTATACTGCTTTTTAGATTGTTGCATGTGGGAACATTTTTTACGCGAAGGCGTACTTTTTTACTTTTGCCCATCATATTAATTTTTGCCTACATACCCGTTGTATATATGACCAAATGGTGGGCAATTATTCCTGTCATGGGTGCAATGATTGTATCGGCGGCTCGTTGGAATATTTTATCCCACTATACGAATATAGAATTTGACTCAAAAAATAGAGCCACAGCCATATCCGCACTTTCTATGGTCATAGGTATAATATTTGTTATTGTTGTGGGTGCATCCGGATATATTATGGAACATTTTGGTGGAATACGTATTCTGTATACGCTTCTTGGATGTATCACACTTATTACGGCATTTCCACTTGGTATTCATTTGGCGAATATTCACAAACAGGATCATCTAAAATGATATAATATAAAGATGACAGCCCGCGAAATTAGACAGAAATTTTTAGCGTTTTATGAAAAGCAGGGACACCGCGTGATTCCTTCTGCCCCATTGGTACCCGAAAACGATCCGACAACTTTATTTATTTCTTCCGGTATGCAGCCTCTCGTGCCCTATTTATTAGGTCAACCACATCCATTGGGGAAACGCATTACCAATAGCCAAAAATCATTTCGTGCGCAGGATATTGAAGAAGTGGGGGATAACCGACACACAACATTTTTTGAAATGCTTGGTAATTGGTCTCTGGGAGATTATTTTAAGAAAGAACAACTACCATGGGTGTTTGAATTTTTTACAAAGGAAATCGGATTAGACCCAAAACGTCTCTTTGTAACTGTGTTTGAAGGAAATGAATCAGTACCAAAAGATGAAGATTCTATTTTCATTTGGAAGACTGTGTTTGGTCAGGTTGGGATTGATGCGAAACTAGGAGAGAGAATATTTGTTTATCCGGCAAAAAAGAATTGGTGGAGTAGGAGTGGTGAACCAGATAAGATGGCCGTGGGTGAACCGGGAGGTCCGGACAGCGAGATTTTTTATGATTTTGGCGAGGAATTAGGACTCCATGAAAAATCTGTTTTTAAACATGAAACATGTCATCCGAATTGCGATTGTGGAAGGTTTATGGAAATCGGAAATTCCGTGTTTATGCAGTATCAAAAACAAGCAAGTGGGCTCCTGAAAGAATTACCTCAGAAAAATGTAGACTTCGGCGCAGGATTGGAGCGGATAAATGCTGTTGTCAATAACCAAGCAGATATATTTTTGACGGATTCATTTTATTCAATTATTAAGATGCTTGAACAATTGAGCAAACATAATTATGGAGAAAATGAAGAAATTACAAAAGCAATGAGGGTGATAGCAGACCATATTCGTGGTGCAGTGATGATGATGAGTGATGGAGTATTGCCTTCAAATAAAGCCCAAGGGTATGTGCTTAGAAGATTGCTTCGACGGTCTCTTTTGTATGGAAAAACGCTAGGGTTATGGGGAAATTGGGAGTATGTGGGTCAGTTGGTCTTGCCAGTTGTCGCTCTATTTGCTGATGTGTATTCTGAAGTAGCTCATCAACAATCCTTTATCATGGAAACGATTAAGAACGAAGCAATACGATTTGGTAAAACAGTGGAAAAAGGACTAAAAGAAATTGAAAAATTATCATCCATTACCGGAAAAGAGGCGTTTGTTCTGTATGAAACATACGGATTTCCATGGGAATTAACCGAGGAAATAGTTCTATCCAAAGGATTGAAGGTTGATCGCATACAGTTTGAAGAAGAATTCAAAAGACATCAAGAATTATCTAGATCCGCAGCATCAGGAATGTTTAAAGGAGGATTAGCAGATAAAAGTATAGAAACAACCAAATTACATACCGCAACTCACCTTCTTCATCAGGCGCTCAGGCTTACATTGGGAAACCATGTATCACAAAAGGGAAGTAATATTACCGTTGAGCGGTTGCGTTTTGATTTTTCCCATCCGCAGAAATTATCAGAAGATGAGATCAAGCAGGTTGAAACTATAGTAAATGAACAGATTCAACAAAACGCACCAGTTACCATGGTGGAGATGGACAAAACTGAAGCGCTCAATAGCGGAGCTTTGGGATTTTTTGTGGAAAAGTATGGGAGTAGGGTAAAAGTCTACTCAGCGGGGGATTTTAGCCGGGAAATCTGCGGCGGACCGCATGTCAGCTTTACAGGAGAGCTTGGTCACTTTACAATAATAAAAGAGGAGTCTGCTGCCTCTGGAATTCGTCGAATCTACGCAAAAGTCCATGGTCATGAAATTGTTTGAAAAAATTCAACATTTAGTGCAAAAACCGCCAAAGGTCGAACCAGTGATCTTTCTTTCTCTTATACTTGATGAAGCGTATGTTCAAGCAGCAGCATGGACTCTTGATAAAGAAAATAAGCCACATATAATCCAAACGACATCAGAACGAGCAGCACATCCTTCATGGGATGACCGGATACGAATGGTTGATCACGCTATCGGAAAATTGGAAGAAGAGTCAGGATCAACCAAATTATCGAAAGTTGTTCTTGGGTTGGGAGACAGATTCTTGACAAAAGAAGGTGATATAGAAAAATCTGTGAGACCGCATTTGAAGTTGCTCACACAAAGCCTTGCTCTGTCTCCTTTGGGATTTGTTCCGCTTTCCACGAGTATCGCTCATTTTTTAAGAAAAATAGAAGGCATTCCAACAAGTGTGATCCTTATTGGTGTAACGGAACGGGATTTTGATATTTCCATTTACAGGGTCGGGCGCTTAGCGTTTTCGATAACGGTGAAGAAAACAGAATCAGAAGGAGAAGATATTGAAAATGCCCTGAAGGCATGTACCGACGCGGAGGTATTGCCATCGCGAATCCTCCTGTATGGGGCTGATGAAGTGAGAATTGAGGAATCTAAATCTCTGCTTCTCCGGCATCAATGGACAGCAAAAGCAAATTTTCTTCATTATCCGAAAATAGAATTATTTCCGTTTGTTCAACTGATAGATACTGTTGTTGCAGCTGGTGCAAACGAAATTACACAGGAGATCAAGGAAGATGAAGATCAATATCAATCTTTTCAAGATTCCAGTAAATCTGATATGTCTGATGTTTCTGATCATGATGATGACAAAGTGGCAACAGATGCGCCATTAGTTGAAGAACCCGAGTCAATATCTACAGGCAAAGAAGATAAAGAAAAAACACATGTGGTGGTTGTTCAACCTGAAACGATGGGTTTTCATGAATCCACAGATGACAGGGAACCGAACCTATCATCTTCTGGAGATTATGAGGGATTGCCTGAAGTGGTGGATGAAAATCCATTGGAATTTGACGATATAAAAAAGGAAAACTTGCTGGAAAAAGAAATGAGAGAAGAAAAGGAAAAAAATTCCATGGATGATATGCTGCGCGAAGAAAAATCAACCCCTTCAAAAGGTGCGCGGTTTGCAGGTTTTCATACAATATTTCATGTAGGAAAGAGAATGTATCACAAGACACCCAAAAAAATGATGTTCCTCATGGTATTTATTTTTATCCTTGCAGCTGTTGTAGTTTTCGGTGTGACTAGGGTGTTACCTCGTGCTTCAGTGACGCTGACAGTACTTCCAAAAGCGCTTACCTTGCAGGATACGATTTCTATAGATCCTCAGAGAACTGATATAGACATGGAAAAAAAGATTATTCCTGCAAATAAATTAGAAAAAGTTGTGACAGGAGAGAAAACAGTACCGGCTACAGGAAAAAAGAAAATCGGTGAGGCAGCAAAAGGGTCTGTCACGATATCCAATAAAACATTGAGTTCATATACATTAAAAAAAGGTACAATATTGACACATGGAGCATTACGGTTTTCCCTAGTGGGAGATGTATCGATAGCATCAGCCAGTGAAAATATTACAAAGGATGTTCGAACATACGGGAAGGCAACAGTTGGCGTAGTCTCAGAAACTATTGGACCTGAAGGGAACATTCCTGCAAATGCAGATTTTACTCTTAAGGATTATTCATCGGATACTCTATCTGCAAGAAATGAGCAGCCATTTACTGGGGGGACGAGTAAAGAAGTGACGGTAGTATCCCGTGCTGATACTGATACATTGTTAAAATCATTGACTGCCGACCTTATAGAAAAAGCGAAAACTGAGTTATCTCAAAGTGTTTCAGGAAAAGAACGCATGATTGATCAGACGGTAAAAACTGTCGTAAAAGAGAAACTATTTATTGAAGAAATCGATCAGGAAGCAAAAGACCTTCATGGGACACTGACTGTGTCTGTGTCAGCATTTACATATAACGAAGAAGATGTGAAGTCCCTTCTATCCCGTGTTTTGGAAAAAGATATTCCTTCAGGATATACAGTGAACCCGGGTCGTATATCAGTATCCATAGGAGAAGTTATAGTCGCAAAAGACGGAAAAATGAGTGCAAAAGCAAGTTTGTCTGCAGGCGCAATTCCTGGAATAAATGAGGAATATATTAAAAAAACAATCGCAGGGAAAAAACTGAGCGCTGTAGAAAATGAATTAAAAACCATTCCTGGGGTAGCAAGTGCTGAATTTATATTTAAATGGTCTTTCATGAAAGACGTGCTTCCGGTAAATCCTGATCATATTTCCATTACTGTACTAACTGTCGAATAATTTTTCTTCGTCTTATGGCTTTGTAT
>Ga0172379_10009854_pt1 | contig 11699 bp, 7 predicted proteins | sample GrowelOW334metaG_FD_119756 | JGI IMG/M metagenome (GOLD analysis project Ga0172379, IMG submission 119756) | Groundwater microbial communities from an aquifer near a municipal landfill in Southern Ontario, Canada - Groundwater well OW334 metaG | ecosystem: Environmental > Aquatic > Deep... | reverse complement strand
GTGAATTTTACGGCGGACGAGGACGGCGTCTGCCGGCAGATCCCGCTTGCCTATACACTGAACGGAAAAGAATTGTATTCACTCTCGTTCGATGTCTACCGGACATTGTTCAATTCATCATCACCAGTCGACCGATCGATCCGGTCGCCGTATCTGATCTACTGGTACGGCAAAGGGGGGCCGGACGGCGCATTTAAATATTATTCCATTCACGCGGTGATCGTTTCTGCCACGAAAGAACAATACGGGATGAAGCCGGATCTTGCCCCGGGACTATTTAAAGACAAGATCGTTTTTATCGGTTCGAACGCCCCGGGACTACTCGACCTTCGCCCGACTCCGTTCACCTACCTTGAGCCGTATCCCGGAGTGGAAATTCACGCGACGGTGCTGAGCAATTTTCTCCAGAAGCATTTCATCTCGGAAGTTCCGCTGCTCTGGCTGACGCTGCTCAGTATCGTGTTCGCATTTCTTATCTCCTACATTTCGAACTATGCGGAAAGCATCATCACCTCGACCATCGGCGCTCTTTTCATCCTTGTCGTGTTATTTGCCGGATCGACGCAGCTGTTCGTCTCGAACCTCGTCTGGATGAAAATGGTCTTCCCGGTCTTTTCCGTGCTCATCGCGTACGTCGTGTCGATCGGTTGGAGCTTTGCCACGGAAGGGAGGAGTAAGAAGCAGATCCAGAAGATCTTCGGGCAATTCGTCAATCCGCATATCGTCAAACAATTGAGCCACGATCCCGAACGGGTGGAGCTTGGCGGCGAGGAAGTGGAAGCGTCGATCATGTTCTCCGACATCGAAGGGTTCACTTCGATCTCCGAGACCAAAAAACCGAAAGAGCTGGTGGCATTCCTGAACGACTATTTTTCCGTGGCGAACGACATCTTCTTCAAACACGAAGGGACGATCGACAAATTCATCGGCGATGCAGTGATGGTGCAGTTCGGCATCCCGCTCAAAAATCCGAATCACCGGATCCTTGCCGTGCGCGCAGCGTATGAATTTTCGCAGGCAGTTTCCTCAATGAAGAAAGCGGCGCAGGAAAAGGGTGAACCGGTCTTCTCGACACGCATCGGGATCAACTCCGGGAACATGGTCGTCGGGTACATCGGCGGAAGGTCGAAGAAGGAGTATACCGTGATCGGCGATACGGTGAATCTGGCGTCGCGGCTCGAGGGAGTGAACAAATTCTACGGCACGTCGCTGATGATCAGCGAAACGACCGCCACCGATCAGGTGCGGGACGAATTCCTGCTGAGGGAAATGGACCTCATCCGCGTGAAGGGGAAGAAACATCCTATAAAGATATTCGAGGTCTATTGTATGAAGGCGGAAGTCTCCGAAGAGAAACTGCAGATCGTGCAGACATTTGAGGCGGGATTGAAATTGTACCGCGAGCAGCACTGGGACGACGCCGTTTCGATGTTCCTGACGGTGCTTCAGAAAAAAGAGAACGATTACGCTTCCACGATGTATATCGAGCGGTGCAAAGAATTCAAGAAGGACCATCCCGAAAAAACTTGGGATGGAGTGTACGTGTTCAAGAGCAAATAAAAATTGGAGAAGAGTATGAAATATCGAATCCTCGTTTTGTTCACCGTCATGTTCGCCGTAGCCGGAGAAGCGCAGAAATTGAAGACGACACAGCCGACGAATTACCTCCGGGAAGGCCCCGCTTCCTATTTTCAGATCATCGGAATGATTCCCGGTGCAACGGAAGTGAACAAGGTCGATCAGCATGGGAACTGGCTGAAGGTGAAGGCGAAAACCGATCTCGGCTGGTTGTCGGAGAACAGTTTTACCCTCCGTGAAGGGAAGAATTCCCGAGATGAAGAGATGATCAAAGGAAAAGCGTCGTCGCGTGCCTCGCGTGCGGAACTTGCCGCGGCGGTGAAAGGATTCGGAAAAAAATATGTGGAAGGGAGCGGAGAGACATCCGAAGAGATCAGCAAGTACTCCGATCCGGAAGTGACGCCTGACGAAATGGAACAATTCGAGCATAGTTTTTCTGTCGAGCCGTTCCGAGGATACATGAAGATCGAGAAACCGTTCGACCTGCAATTCCATGAAGAGGGGATCGGATTAGGGATCGCCGAAAAGATCGTACGGCAAAAAGGACTTGTGGCGAACCGCGCCGCAACGCAGTACGTGAACATGATCGGGAATTATCTTTCCGGGTACACCAAAGCGTACGATCTCGGGTTCCGGTTCTATATCCTGAACGACGACCGTGCCAGCGCATTCGCTTGTCCCGGCGGATACATTTTTATCACAAAGGGAATTCTCCGGTTGTGCACCAATGAATCGGAACTGGCTTCGGTGATCGCGCATGAAATGGTCCATGTGATACAGCGCCACGGAGTGAAAGAGCTGAAATTAAGCGAGGCAAAGATCAAATCCGAAAAAGCATTCGCGGAACTGGAAGAAGATACCGGCGAAATGAGCGAAGAAGAAAAGGATCTGGAGCAGTACGCCGACAATGCGTACCAAAACATCATCACCCCGCGGTTATTGAGCTATGAAAAGGAAGCGGATGAAATTGCCATGGTGTACCTGAAACGGGCCGGGTACGATCCGACCTCGCTCGTGACGATGGTGGAGCGGCTGCAGGAAACGCCGGCGTCGCATCCGGATATCTTTGACGACAACTATATGAAAAAGGACGAATTCCGGGAACGGCTGATGAATGCGCAGGCAGCCGCAAAGGATGAGGGATATCGTTCAAATGACAAGAGACAGTACCGGCAGAGATTCGAGCGGTACCTGAGCTCATTCCAATAAATGATCGGTTGAAACAATCGCATGAACAATTCCAGTCCTATAGAAAAATATCTTTGTCTCCTGCTTCTGCTCCTTTGTGTGCCGGCACGACAGACGGCATATGCGCAGGCGAACGATGAAAAAACGGAATTTGAGAAATTTAAAAAGGCGCAGGCGCAGGGGGTCCGCGACCAATCGGCGGCGTTTCAGCAGTACAAGGAAACTGTCACGAAACAGTATGATGAGTATGTAAAAGAACAGGAGCGCCTCTTCAAAGAATACACCGGCCGGATAGAAAAACTGTGGGGAACAAAAAAATTACAGGTCAGTATGAAGAAAGAGTATGTGTCGTACGATTCTTCATTCGCATCCCGCCGTTCGATCGATTTTGAAAAAGGAACCGCGCGGGTAGAGGTGCTGGTGACCGAACGACAGGCGCAGGACAGAGCGTTTGTCAACGATGCGCTCCGCAATCAGGTCGAAAAAATCGTGACGTCAAAAGGGGGAGAGGATCCGCTCGAAAAGAAAACGAACACCGCTCCCGAACCGAAACCGCTCCTTGATGGTCAGATCCGGACGACAGCCGGCGCACCTGTCACCGAAACGAATGCCGCACGGTTTGCCGATCAGGCGGTTCAGTCATTTTCGGTGAAACAGCAGACGGTAGTCGGAGCCGACGGCGTGAAGCGGGTTGTCATCGGCGTGCAGCTGCCGTTGGTGCCGGACCATTTAAAGAAACGGGCATCCGAATTCCGCAGCCGCGTCCGCACCGAGGCGGTCCGGTTCGCGATCGATCCGTCGCTTGTCTTTGCCGTGATGCACACGGAAAGTTATTTCAATCCCATGGCGCGCTCGAGCGTGCCGGCGTACGGATTGATGCAGCTTGTTCCGAAATCCGGCGCGCGCGATGCATACCTGTTCGTCAATAAACGGGATTCGCTGGTCTCGGGGGAATACCTTTTCATTCCCGGGAACAATATCGAACTCGGGACGGCGTACCTTGCCAAACTGCTCACGGTCGATTTTGCATCGATCCGCGATCCGAAGAGCAGGATGTACTGCGCCATCGCCGCGTACAACACCGGCCCCGGCAATGTTGCGAAATGCTTCTCGGGGAAACGGAATGTGAAAAGTGCAGTACCGAAAATCAACGCGATGTCGTCCGATGAAGTGTTCGATCACCTGAAAAAAAATCTCCCGTTCGCCGAAACGCGGAACTATATTTCTACCGTGTCGTCGCGGATGGGATTGTATAACGAATGGAGCACCGATCATTGAATAAAACCATGAAAACGAAACGAACATTAGAAGTTATCTCAAAAACGAAAAGTCATTGCGAGGAGTCCTGTTTTATAGGACGACGAAGCAACCCTTCCTTCATTCCCGGATTGCTTCGCCAAAAATCCTCCCTGCCGGTTTACGAATCATCGAGCAGGAAGGGGGCTCGCAATGACGGCGGATTTTTGAGACCGTTTGTCGTTATCCCGATTCTCGCCGTTCTCTTCATCACCGCCGCATTCGGCCAGGGGAAGAAACCGTCGTGGGTGGAAAAACGACCGACCGCAGCCGGATACTACCACGGCATCGGCTCGGCTCCGAAAACAGGAACGCCGCAGGAGTACATGCAGCGGGCAAAAGATGCGGCACTGAACGACATCGCCCAGCAGATCGTCGTGTCGATCGACGCCGAGCAGATGAGCAAACTTTCCGAAAAGATGGGGGAACTGAGCGAAGAGTACCAAACCGCCGTGAAGACCTCCACGAAGGCGGACCTTGACGACGTGGAGACGGTCGATACGTGGGACGGCGGCGACAATTACTGGGTCTACTACCGTCTCTCTATCGAAACGTATCGAAAGAATCATGCGGAGAAACTGAGGAAGGCGTCATCGCTGGGGCTGGATTTTTATTCCAAAGGAAAGAGCGCGGAGAAGAACGGGAATATCACCGAAGCGCTTCAATCTTATGTGCAGGGACTTTCAGCGCTGGAAAAATTTCTCGGCGAACCGATCGAAGTACAGTATGCCGGGAGTTCCATATTCCTGAGCAATGAACTATTCAGCTCCCTTCAGTCGCTGCTCAACCAGGTGGAATTGAAAGCAAAGAATCCGAAGCTTGATGCGCAGGTGGGAAAACCGATCAGGCAGCCGCTGGATGTTATGGCGACGAACAGTGCAGCGAACGCTCCCGTTCAAAATTTTCCGGTAAAATTTTCGTTTGTCAAAGGAGAAGGGGATATCGTCGCATCGTCGAAGTCGGATAAGAACGGCATCGCCTCAACGCAGGTGACGAAAGTGACCGCAACCGACAAATTGCAATTGATCAAAGCGGAAGCCGATCCGGCATCGCTTGCAGGGCAAAACGCCTCTCCGCTTCTTCAGACGCTGTTAAAAGGATTTTCCGTCCCTTCCGCCCGATTCACACTGAATGTCACATTCCTTTCCGTCGCGTTCGAAACGGAAGAGATGATGCTCGGAACTAAGCTGCGTCTTCCGAGAATTGAACCGATGCTGAAGAACTCCCTCTCGTCGCAGGGATTCACGTTCGTCGACGATCCGTCGAAAGCCAATCTGATGATCTCGATAAAATCGAACGGAAGAGACGGGGGCGAATACAACGGTCTCTATACGATCTATGTCGATGCGAACATCTCTGTGCTCGATCTGAACTCCGGCGAAGAGGTGTACAAGACCTCATTGAACAACGTCAAAGGGGTCAGCATCAACAACGAAAAAGCGGGAATGAAAGCGTATGACGAGATCGCGGCAGAGCTTCAAAAAAAAGCGATCCCCAAAATTCTTGAACAATTGAAAAAGTGAGCATTTCAGGGACGTTTTTCCCGGAAAGGACAAACGTGCGCTGAATCATACAGGTAACAATTTGGTAAGACCGGAATCTTTCTTTTGGATATGAATCTCTCTATATTTGCCTGTTGTTTTGAAATGAACATGCTGTGAATGATTGACGTTCTCTTTACTTTCCCATCACCTAACTCATCGGAGGTTTCAATGCGTACACTTTATTCTCTTTTTACAGCTGCTCTATTGGCGACTGTAATTGTTGGCTGCGGCGGATCGGAACCACTTCAAAAAACGGATACCGGCGATATTCCGGATTGGTACATGAACAAACCGGAAGATCCGAACTACCTGTACGAACCGGCAACAGCCACATCGAAAGATATGCAGCTTGCGGTCGATAAAGCCGTTCAGGCCGGGCGGACCGGCATCGGACGCCAGGTTGAAACGAAGATCAATGCGCTGCAGAAACGATTCCAGGAAGAGACCGGGATCGGCGACGATGCGCAGCTGCTCGATCAGTTCACTCAGGCCTCAAAGACGATCGTCTCCACATCGTTATCCGGCTCGAAAGAGAAATACAAGAAGATCGTGAAGGACGGCAACAACTGGCGTGCATACGTTCTTGTTGAATATCCGCTCGGCGCCGCACAGCAGGCATTGAAAGAGCAGATCAAGAACAACGAACAGTTGTACACCCGCTTCCGCGCATCCGAAACATACAAAGAACTCGATTCCGAAGTCGAAAAATATGAGCAGTTCAAAAAAAATAATGCTCAATAATCACGATCGATAGATGACAGGCGCCGCCGGAGCATCATCCGGCGGCGTTTCTTTTTTAAAGGTGACCGTATGCGAACACTTTTCCTGATTCTTTTCCTCTTCCAGGTCCCGGCATTCTCGCAGCAGTATCCCCGGTGGTTTCTCTACCAGGGGGAAGTGAATTGCCGCCCCAATGCCGCCGCGATCGTCGGCGCATCGACGTTTTACCGCGACTCGGCCGTTGCCGGCGGATTCCGCTCGGCATGCACGCTCCAGGCGAAATATTTTCAGATGGCTGTCACCGGGGGACAGGCATTTTGGGGAACGGAAGGGGGAACGTTCGCCATCGGATCGGAGTACGCCGAGCGGTACGATTCGTCGCTTGTCGATCTGTTCCTGTCACGATTTCATGTGCTGGCATCGTTCGGAGACAAACAGCAGATGATCGTCCTTGCCGGCGACAGGGAGTGCGAATTGAGCGATGAGATGCGGGAGTCCGTTTCGCTCAATACGATACAACAACCGTCGTGGATCGAGTCGCTTCCCGAACAGGAGGGGTACATCTACGGAGCGGGAATGTCGCAGGAATATTTTTATGAACAGAGTTCGTGGCAGAGTGCCGAAAAGAATTCGTACATGTCGATCGCCCGTTCAATCGGCATACGTGTGAAGGGGATGCAGAAACAGGATTCGGCCGAACATCAGGATGTGCGGGACGAGGAGCTCAATGCGGTGATGCATCAGGTCGAAGTGATCGCACGGTGGAGAGATACTGCCGATAAGGTGTTCTACGTCCTGTCCCGGGCGAAAAAATAGCACGGCCGTTTTTTATATTGAAACTCCTCTGAAATTCAGATACATTTTGTCAGTTCATTCATTCACCCCATTCGACTGTTGCCATGACCACTCGCCGAACCGTTCTTAAAACATCCGCCGCCGCCGTTGCCGGTATCGTCGTCGGACTTTCGCCGTTCAATGAAATCTTTGCCGGCGAAAAATTCGCTTCCCGCCGTCCCCCATTGAAAAAAAGGAAATTCACAAGCGATGCGGTCGAATCGACGATCGCCTCGGTTCAAAAGGATATCGACGATCCGGAACTCCGCTGGCTGTTCGGAAATTGTTTTCCCAACACGCTCGATACGACCGTCGAAACAGGAGTCCGCGCCGGGAAACCCGATACGTTCGTCATCACCGGAGATATTCATGCGATGTGGCTTCGAGATTCAACCGCGCAGGTTTGGCCGTATCTTCCGCTCCTTGCCGAAGACAAGAAATTGCAGCGCCTAATCGCAGGGGTCATTCACCGTCAGTCGTACTGCATCGCCATCGACCCGTACGCCAATGCGTTCAACAAAGGGAAAGAAGGAAGTTACTGGCAAAAAGACCTTACCGCAATGAAACCGGAACTGCACGAACGGAAATGGGAGATCGATTCGCTCTGCTATCCTGTCCGCCTTGCCTACGGATACTGGAAGATCACCGGAGACGTTTCCGTGTTCGACAGCGAATGGGAAACGGCGATGATGAAAGTGATCGATACGTTCCGCGATCAGCAGCGGATGATCGACAAGGGAAAATACTCATTCAGGAGAAACACCACCACGCCGTACGACACTCTGCCGCTCGACGGATACGGAAATCCGACACGGCCGAACGGATTGATCCATTCTGCATTCCGCCCCTCCGATGATGCCTGTATCTTTCCGATGCTGATCCCGTCGAACCTGTTTGCCATTGTTACGCTGCGGCATCTTTCGGAATTGTTGTCGAATTTTTCATCCGATTCGGAGCGGGCGGCGGAGTGCGATGCGATCGCCGATACGATTGAACAGACCGTTCACGCATCGGCGGTGATGGAGCATGGGAAAAGAGGATTGATCTATGCCTACGAGATCGACGGATTCGGCAATGCATTGTTCATGGACGATGCCAACGTCCCGAGCCTCCTCTCCCTGCCGTACCTCGGCATCTGCCGCAGCGACGATCTGCTCTATCAGCGAACGAGAGAGTTCGTGCTGAGCGAAGACAATCCGTACTTTTTCAAAGGAACTTCAGCGGAAGGAATCGGCGGTCCGCACGTCGGGCTCGATATGATCTGGCCGCTGGGGATCATCATGCGGGCGCTGACGAGCGACGATGATGAGGAAATCCGTTCCTGCCTGCGGATGCTGAAAACCACACACGCCGGGACAGGATTTATGCACGAATCGTTCCACAAGAACGATCCGGCACACTTCACACGCAAATGGTTTGCCTGGGCCAACACACTGTTCGGCGAACTGGTGCTGAAAGTGCATCACGAGCGTCCTCATCTCCTGAAAGGGAATTTATGAAACGAATGGTGTTATTCCTTCTGATCGCGGCTCTGCACGGAAATTCTCAAACCGCAAGAATTGCCGGGGCGGATTCGATCGCCGGAGAGGTGAAAAAAGAATTTCTTCATTCATGGAATGCGTACAAAACGTTCGCCTGGGGATCGGACGGCGTGAAGCCGATCTCGAAAACGCCGTACTCGTGGTACGGCGAAACGCTGCTTGTCACGCCGGTCGATGCGTTCGATACGATGGTCCTGATGGGATTGAAACAGGAAGCAGCTGAAGCGCAGAAGCTGATCGATTCGACATTATCGTTCGATAGAAATATCCGTGTAAAGAATTTTGAGATCACCATCCGGATACTGGGGGGATTGCTATCGGCCTATCAACTGTCCGGGGACGAAAAAATGTTATCACTTGCACAAGAGCTGGCGAATCGGCTGCTGCCGGCATTCGATTCTCCTACCGGCATGCCGTATGTGTATATCAATCTTGCTACCGGAAAGAGGGAGAAACCGCTTTCGAATCCGGCGGAGATCGGCACGCTGCTGATCGAATTCGGCACTCTTTCCAAACTGACCGGCAATCCGGTCTACTATGCCAAGGCAAAGCACGCACTGGTCGAACTTTTCAAACGGCGTTCCGCGATCGGCCTGGTGGGAGAAACGATCGATGTCGAGACAGGGAAATGGGGAAGCACGGCGAGCCATGTCGGCGGAATGATCGATTCGTACTATGAATATCTTTTTAAATGCTGGAAACTTTTCGGCGACGAGGATTGCCTTGCTATGTGGAAAGAGAGCATTCCTGCGGTCAACCGATACGTTGCCGATACGGTTCGGGGTGAATTATGGTATGGTGTCGTCGACATGAATACCGGCAAGCGGACCGCACGGGAATTCGGCGGACTGGAAGCGTTCATGCCGGGACTGCTTGCGTACAGCGGCGATGTCGAACGGGCACGGGAGCTTCAACAGTCCTGTTACAGCATGTGGACTGCAGAAGGAGTTGAGCCGGAAGTGTTCAATTATGAATATAAAAAAGTGCTCTATCCCAATTATCCGCTCCGGCCGGAAATCATCGAATCGGCGTACTACCTGTACAGGATCACCGGCGATACACTTTACCAGCGGATGGGAGTGACATTCTTCAATTCGCTGAAACAGTACTGCAGGACGGAGGGGGGATATGCCGAGCTGGCGAGCGTGATCACCAAAGAGAAGAAGGATATGATGGAGAGTTTCTTCCTGGCCGAGACGATGAAGTATCTCTACCTGCTGTTCGCCGATCCGGCGATCATCGATTTGAAAACGACTGTGTTCAATACGGAGGCACATCCGATCAAACGAACGTGGTAGGGAGCTTGAATATTGTTGGATATCTTTCTCAAGAATTCTGTGCAGAGATAAATATTCGGAAGAGCAAAGATTTCTTTTCTTTCCGAGAAAGAAAAGAAACAAAAGAAATCTTTCGAAATCGGAACGCTCGATTCAATCGTCCGGCGCACATACCCGGAATCACGCCTGCGGCGTGATTAATTCGCTTCCGATTGAATCTGCCCATTCGCACAACGCCGCCGATTTCGGGCCGACACGCTTAGGATATCCAATATCGATATATTGTTAAAAGCGACTCCAAAAAAGTTATCATTCTTGAAACTCGCTCTTGCCACAATACGCTTTCAGACTTGCGGGACATATATCGAAAATTTTTAAGTCAAATTTTCCGGAGAGAATTCAATGAAAATATTTTTTTCGCTGCTTGTGCTGCTTTCGATCTCATACGCACAGGACGATCTTACGCAGTTCGTCAATCCTTTCATCGGCACGGCGCAGCACGGGCATACGTACCCGGGAGCGACGGTGCCGTTCGGGATGGTGCAGCTCAGTCCGGATAACGGCATGGAAGGATGGGATTGGTGCTCGGGATACAATTACGCCGACTCCGTGATCAAAGGATTCAGTCACACGCATCTCAGCGGAACCGGAATCGGCGACCTCTGCGATATCCTCTTCATGCCGGCGATCCTCGACGATCCGAACGGAGCGTACGCATCCCGATTCTCGCATGCCGAAGAGAAAGCGGAGCCGGGATATTACCGGGTGCATTTGCTGACACCGAATATCGCCGCCGAACTGACCGCCACAACCCGTGCAGGATTTCACCGGTACACATTTCCCGAAAGCGAACACTCCAGGATCATCATCGACCTCGGGCACCGGCTGAACTGGGATTCTCCCGTGAAATCCCGCATCACCGTTCTGAACAAAACATTGATCACCGGGTACCGTTTTTCAGAAGGATGGGCGAAGGATCAGAAAATATTCTTTGCGGCGAAATTCTCGAAGCCGATACGACAGTTCCGCCTGGGGAATGATTCCATCGTGTTCAGCAATATCAATGCGATCGAAGGAGAAGCGGTGAAAGGAGTGCTCGATTTCGAGACATCGAACAACGAGAAGATCATGGTCAAAGTGGGGATCTCCGCCGTCAGCATCGACGGGGCGCTGAAGAACCTCGATGCCGAAATCCCCGATTGGGATTTCGACGGAGTGCGGAAGAGTGCGCAGCAATTGTGGAACGGCGAATTGAAAAAAATCAGGGTGACCGGTTCCGACCGGGGCGAGAAAGAGATCTTCTACACTGCGCTCTACCATACGATGCTTGCTCCGGTAGTCTATAACGATGCCGACGGAAAATACCGCGGGGGTGACGGTGAAATACACAACGGTGCCGGCTTTACGAATTACACCATTTTTTCGCTGTGGGACACATTCCGTGCTGCGCATCCGCTCTACACCATTATTCAGCCGGAGCGTGTGAACGATTTCATCAATACAATGCTTGCATTCAAAAAAGAATCGGGCTTCCTGCCGGTCTGGACACTGCATGCCAACGAAACGAACTGTATGATCGGGTACCATTCGGTTCCGGTGATCGTCGATGCCTATATGAAAGGATTTCGGAACTACGATACGGAAGAGGCATTCGCTTCGATGGTGAAAAGCGCCCAAAGGAATGCGAACGGCCTGCAATGGTACCGGGAGTACGGGTATGT
>Ga0172379_10009853_pt1 | contig 11699 bp, 9 predicted proteins | sample GrowelOW334metaG_FD_119756 | JGI IMG/M metagenome (GOLD analysis project Ga0172379, IMG submission 119756) | Groundwater microbial communities from an aquifer near a municipal landfill in Southern Ontario, Canada - Groundwater well OW334 metaG | ecosystem: Environmental > Aquatic > Deep... | reverse complement strand
TATAGCTCATATAGCGGGGCTTGTGGCAGGCAGGGCCATACCAAACCCCGTTCCATTTTTTGATATCGTTACAACTACAACACATAAAACATTGCGCGGCCCGAGAGGAGGAATGATAATGTGTAAACAGCAGTTTGCAGAGGCAATAAATAAAGCTGTTTTTCCAGGATTTCAAGGCGGACCGCACATGAACAATATTACTGCGCTGGCAGTAGCTCTTGGTGAAGCACAAAAGCCGTCATTTAAGGCTTATGCAAAACAAATTATAAGAAACGCCAAAGCTTTAGAACAAGAACTTAAAAAACATGGGTTTAAATTAATGTTCGGCGGCACAGATAATCATATGGTTTTAGTTGACGTTTTTTCTAGCAAAGGAATCACGGGCAAAGAGGCGGAAAAAGCCTTAGATGAAATTGGCATTACTGTAAACAAAAATATGATACCCGACGATCCAAGAAAGCCGATGGATCCAAGCGGTGTCCGCATTGGAGTTCCTGCAATAACAACAAGAGGTATGAAAGAAAAGGAAATAAAAATAATTGCTAATTGGATTAATTCGGCAATAGAAAATCATAATAATAAAAAAATACTGATAAAACTGCGCAAAGATGTAATTAGTCTTTGTAAAAAATTTCCATTGCCAAAATAATTATGAATTTAGATTTATATATTTTTAACTTAATTAACGGACTAGCATACAAATGGACATGGCTGGACTATTCGGCAATATTTTTTGCCAAATATTTTGAGTATTTTTTAGCTGTTATTTTATTTTTATTTTTAATTTTTAGGTTTAATAAATATTGGAAAACAATATTTATTGCTTTGTTATCGGCCATTATTTCCAGATTTGTAATAGCCGAAATTATCAGATTTTTATGGTTTAGGCCAAGACCATTTGTAGAAAACAGCGTTAATTTATTAATAAATTATAATTCGGCCAAATCATCTTTTCCTTCGGGACACGCCTCTTTTTATTTTGCGCTTTCTACCGTAATTTATCTTTATAATAAAAAAATCGGGGCTTTCTTTTATATCGGAACTTTTTTAATTGTTATTTCCCGGGTTTTTGTCGGGGTCCATTGGCCTTCGGATATTTTAGCAGGGGCTTTATTGGGAATATTCATAGGGTGGTTTATAAATAGGTTTTTTAGGAAAAGCCAATCAGTTAAGAATATAAAAAACTGAGATGCACTGCATCTCAGTTTTTAATTGTGCCGCGGGTGGGAGTTGAACCCACATGTCCTTGCGAACGATGGATTTTGAGTCCATTGCGTCTGCCAATTCCGCCACCGCGGCTAATTTTTTCTATTTTAGCAGATTTTGAGCGATTTTCAAGAAATATTATTCCCACGAGGCGTCGATTACCCTATTCGGAGAATTTTCTGCTAGTTTTTTAAAATTTTCACAGGCTGTTCTATGTAAAACAGCAGATCTGTGTTTTGTAATGTATGCTTTTACTTTGTCCTCTGGACCCGGGTTGCAGCATTTGGCTTTTGTAATTAGCATACTTTTTTGGCCCGCCAGATAAATTTGTCTTGGGCCCTCTTTCTTTATTAGTTTTTTTTCTTCCTTTTTCCTTCTAGTCAGTTCTGAAATTTCAAGAATTTTTTTTTTTATAAAAATAGGAATCGGAAATCTGAACAAGGGCTCATTTTGATCGGTTGCCTTTTTTATATGCGACTTTGCCAAACTCGTCTTAACAGATCTCAGCCAATCGGAAGAAGGCTTTTTCTTTTTATTTGTAATAATCTTTACAATATCTCCGTTTTCTAAGCAATGAGAAAGCGGCACAATTTTTTCTCCTATTTTTGCCGATTCGCAATGATTTCCAATTTCCGAATGAATTGCGTAAGCGAAATCAACAGAAGTAGATCCTTTTGGCAAAACTATCACATCTCCCTTGGGGGTAAAAGTAAATATTTGTTTTGAAAAAAAATCAATTTTAAATGTTTTCCAAAATGTCGGAACGTCTTTTACCCAGCTAAATTTTTCTTTTTCTTTTTCTAAGTTAATTTTTTCTTTGTATGACCAGTGTGCACAAACTCCGTATTCTGCCTCTTTTTGCATTTCTTCGGTTCTGATTTGAATTTCTGTTATTTTTTCTTTGTCGCAAAAAACAGTAGTATGCAACGATCTATATCCGTTTAGCTTGGGTTTAGCTATATAGTCGTTTATTTCTTCTGATATGGGCCGGCAATATTTGTGTATTGCCCCTAAAACCTTATAACAGCTTTGTACGTCTTTTACTATTATTCTTAAAGCCAGAAGGTCATGGATTTTTTCAAAATCCATATTATGTCTTACAAGTTTTTGATAAATACTCCAGTGCGATTTTGCCCGCCAGTTAATGTCTATAACTTTTATTCTCTCTGATTTTAATATTTTTTTTAAGCGGGGAATAAACCTTCTAAGATATACCTCTCTTTTTTCAAAGGGTTCTTTAACATTGGTTTCTATCCACTTAAACTTTTCCGGGAAAAGACTAGAAAAAGATAAATCTTCAAGCTGTCTTTTTATTTCTCCAAGTCCCAATCTGTTGGCTACTGGAACAAAAATTTTTAATGTTTCAAGTGCGTATAATTTTTGCTTTTCTTCTGGAAGGTGTTGAATAAAGTTCAACCCGTCTAGGCGCGATACAAGCTCTATTAACACCACTCTTAAATCCTCGGCTAAAGCGAGAAACATTTTTCTTAAGTTTTCAATTCTTTCTTTTGTAAAGAGCTTTTTTTCGTTCAGATTTATTACCAAAGAATAGCGAATCTTTGGAAGCCCGGAAATTTTTTCCACTAAATATGAAATTTCTTTGCCGAATTTTCTTTCAATTTCAAGAAGCTGAATTTTTTGGGAAGCCATGGGGATATCGTCAGCTATATCATGTAATAGAGCGGTTGCGATAGTTACTGCATCAAGACCCATGCGGCTTAAACTAAAGGCTACCCTCGTGGCGTGTTCAAGATAGTTTTCTCCGGAGGCGCGAAATTTTTCTTTATAGGCCTGTTTTGAAAATTCAAAAACATCCGCAATTAATTTTGGGTTAGAGCTTCTATCTATAATTTTTTTGATGGCGCTGATTGTTCGCATTCTTTATTACTGCACCTTAATCCGTTTTTGTATTTTGTCTCTACTAAAATAGATTTGCATTTTGGGCAAAACTCATTAACCGGTTTGTCCCACAAAGCAAAGTCGCATTTTGGAAAAGCACTGCATCCGTAAAATATCTTTCCTCTTTTTGTTTTTCTGCTGATTATTTCTCCTTTTTCGCATTTTGGGCATTTTATTCCTAAAATATTTTTATCGCCATCAACGGATTGGGTGTATTTACACTCCGGAAACTTTGAGCAGGCGTAAAATCTTCCGAATCTTCCAAGCCTTTCTATCAATGGAGCGCCGCATTTTGGGCAAATTTTGTCTGTTTTTTCGGAAAGGTCTTTTTTAATAACCTTTTCGTATTTGTCTTTGAGGTTTTTTGCAAAAGGATTATAAAATTCTCTGCACGTTTTTATCCAAGTGTCTTTTCCGTCTGCTATTTGGTCTAACTCTTTTTCCATTTTGGCGGTAAAATCAATGTCAACTATTTCCGGAAAATTTTCCGCCAAAACATCATTAACTATTATTCCCATTTCATTTGGGAAAAATCTTTTTTGATCATTTTTGGCAATATAATTTCTTTCCTGGATAGTAGACAAGGTGGGAGCGTAGGTCGAAGGTCGGCCTATGCCATTTTTTTCTAAAATTTTAATCAAGCTTGCTTCGGTATATCTTGCCGGCGGTTCTGTAAAGTGCTGTGAGGGAGTTATTTTTATAAGGCTTAAATCGTCTCCTTTTTTTAAATTAGGCAATTCCGTTTCTTTAAACTTGGTCGGATAAACCTTTAAGAATCCGTCAAATTTTAATGTTTGGCCATTGGCGCGAAAAACATATTTATTTGTTTTTTTCTGTTTGTCACTTGGCGTTGCGCTTGCAGCTGCAATATCTGCTGACACAGAATCGAATAAGGCCGGAGCCATTTGGCAGGCGATAAACCTTTGCCATATCATAGTATATATTTTTAATTGTCTTTGGTCTATTTCTTTTAATGATTCGGGATTCTTGTCAGCAAAGGTTGGCCTTATCGCCTCGTGAGCTTCTTGCGCATTTTTATTTGCTTTATATTTTGTTAATTTTCCGGCCCAATAATTATTGCCAAATTCTTCTGTGATAAATTTTTTAGCGGCAAGTAAAGACGTTTCAGATAAATTTAAAGAATCCGTTCTGTGGTAGCTGATAAGCCCTTGTTCGTAAAGCCGTTGAGCTGTTTGCATTGTCATTTTAGCAGAAAAATGAAACCTCTGCCATGCCGACTGTTGCAGTGTGCTGGTAGTAAAGGGCGGAAAGGGATTTTTTCTAGTGTCTTTTTTTTCAGCGTTTTCTACCGAATAAACTGAATTTTTTAAATTTTCTAATATTTCATCTGCCTCCTCCTTGTTTTTTACTTCAAGTTTTGTAATAATTTTTTCATTTTTTTTAACAAGTATAGCTGTAAAATCTTTTGGATCATCAGGGTTTTGGCTTAGGGGTTTTTGGAGCAAGGCTTCAATCTGCCAATATTCTTGAGGAACAAATTTTTCTATTTCTCTTTCTCTTTCAACAACAAATCTTACGGCCACTGACTGTACTCTTCCGGCTGATAATCCTCTGGCCACCTTTTTCCATAAAAAGGGAGAGAGTTTATATCCTACAATCCTGTCTAAAATGCGCCTTGCCTGCTGGGCATTAACCATATTTAGATCAATACTTCTCGGATTTTCTAATGCTTTTTGAATGGCGTCTTTGGTTATTTCATGGAACACAATTCTTTTCGGGTTTTTTAGTTTTAGCGCTTCGGCTAAATGCCAGGCAATTGCTTCTCCTTCTCTGTCTTCGTCAGTTGCCAAAATAGTGTTATCAGCTGAAGCCGACTCTTTTTTCAATAAAGAAACATTTTTTTTGGCTTTTGTCGGGATAATATATTTTGGTTCAAAATTATTTTCAACATCCACGCCCAATTCTCCTTTTGGTAAATCCCTTACATGGCCGTAAGAAGACAAAATTTTGTAATTTTTACCCAAAAATCCTTGTATTGTTTTAGACTTTGTAGGGCTTTCTACTATAATTAAATCCATTTTAAATTAAAATTTAAAATTAATATTTAAGAGACAGCATAAATATTTCCTCCCAAGCTACGTATTTTACCTGAAATCTCCATTAAGGCAAGGGTTGTTGCTACAACAGATGCGCTTAAATTTGTTTTTTCAATAATTTTATCAATGTGAAGGGGTTCTTCTTTTAATGTGCCGAAAACAAGCCACTCCTCCTTGTTTTCGGTTTCAATATCTTTTTTTGATTTTTGTTTTAAACTAAACAATCCTACTAATCCCAGCCCAGAAATTACATCTTCTGGACCCTCTACAAGTTTGGCCCCGTTTTTTATCAATTGATTCGGGCCTTTTGAATTTAAAGAAAAAATTGGGCCGGGCACGGCAAAAAGATTTTTCCCCTGGCTTATGGCGTAATTTGCGGTAATTAAAGATCCGGATTTTTCTTTTGCCTCAATCACCAAAACTCCAAGCGATAATCCAGAGATAATTCTGTTTCTTTTTGGAAAGGTAAATTTTGAGCCGCGCGTTCCAGGCGGTAATTCTGAAATTAAACACCCTCCGTTAGCGATAATTTTTTTTGATAAATCTAAATTAGTTTGAGGGTAAAGAGATTTTTCGTCTAATCCCGTACCTAAAATAGCAATTGTGCGCTTTTTCTTTTCTACTACGGCTCTATGTGAAAATGTATCAATGCCGGGAGCCAGCCCTGAAACAATAGTTAGCCCGGCATCTGCCAGTTCGCCTGATATTTTTAAGGCAATTTGCTGTCCGTAAGAAGAGCATCTTCTTGTGCCCACAATGGCAAAGCAGTAATCTTCGCTGTTTGGAAGTATGCCTTTAAAATATAAAACCCCCGGAGCCCCGGGAATTTTTTTTAATAACTCCGGATAATTTTTATCTTCTATTGATATACTTTTTATATCCTCCATTTTATTTTATTAACTATAACAGAATTGGCTGTGTATTTGCAATTTTTTGTTTTTTTTACTGCCTTAACTTTTCAACCGCTTCAGATAAAACTTGGCAATACAAATTAAGCCCGATTTTGTTTATGGCTCCCGACTGTTCTTTTCCTAAAATATTTCCGGCTCCCCTTAATTCCAAATCTTTAATCGCGATTCTATATCCTGCCCCCAGTTCTTTTGCGTCTTCTAGTGCCTTTAATCTTTCTTTAGCCTTGACGCCGATATTTTTTTTGGAAAAAAACATATAAGCAAAACTTTCTGTATTTGACCTGCCAACTCTGCCTCTTATTTGGTGCGCCTGCGAAAGGCCGAGCCGTGAAGCGTCTTCTATTATTATGGTGTTTACATTTGGCAAGTCTAATCCGTTTTCAATAATCGTAGTAGCCACTAAAACATTTATTTTTTCTTTTTGGAAATCATCCATTATTTTTATTAATTGTTTTTCGCGCATTTTCCCGTGAATTATACCTATTTTTGCTTTAGGTAATAACTTTTTGATACTTTCTTTTGCTTTCTCAATAGTTTGAACGCGATTATGTAAAAAATAAACTTGGCCTTTTCTTTTTAGCTCAAAGTTTATCGCTTCTTTTATTATTTTTGAGTCATACGGCAAAACCTGTGTGCTTATAGCCATTCTTCCTTTGGGGGGAGTTTGCATTAAGCTTATATTTTTAAAAGAAGAAAGCGCTAAATATATGGTTCTTGGAATAGGAGTGGCCGATAAGCTTAAGACATCCAAGGATAACTTAAGCTGTCTTAATTTTTCTTTTTGTTTTACTCCAAATCTTTGCTCGTCATCAATAATTAATAACTGTAAATTTTTAAATTCTATATCTCGAGATAAAATTCTGTGTGTGCCTATAACAATATCTATTTTCCCCTCTTTTAAATCTTTGATTATTTTTTTCTGTTCTTTTTTAGTTTGGAGCCGTGAAAGTACGGCTATTTTAATGGGAAACTTTTCAAATCTTTTTTTAAAATTATTAAAATGTTGGAGAGCGAGTATTGTTGTGGGGCAGATTAAAACCGTTTGTCTGTTGTTTACAGCGGCGAGCAGGGCGGCTCTTATGGCTATATCTGTTTTACCAAAACCAACATCTCCACAAACAATTCTGTCCATTGGCCCTTCTTTGCTTAGGTCTTTTTTAATATCTTCAATTGCCTGTATCTGGTCTGGCGTTTCTTCGTATATAAAACCAGAACGTAACTGTTCTTCTAACTCTTCGTCCGGAAAATAAGGAGTTCTTTTTGAGATTTCTTTTTGGGAGTATAAAGCTAAAAGTTCTTTGGCTAATTTTTCTACCTCTTCTTTTATTTTTCTTTTTGTTTTTTGCCATAAATTAGATCCCAGTCGCGAAATCTTAGGATCTGTAAACCCGACATATCTAGAGAGTTTTCTTTCTAATCCCAACGGTACATATAACCTATCTTCATTGGCATATTCTAAAACATAGTATTCTTGAAATTTATCCGCCGGTTGGCGGATTGAAATTTGAAACTTCTCAATGCCAATAAATTTTCCAACGCCGTGATCTAAGTGTGTTAAATAGTCGCCCGGTTTTAAGTCCTTAATATCGGAAAATATTTTTTGAGATTTTAAACGTTTTTTTAAAATATCTTTTGATTTCTTTTCGTTGTCAATTTTTATATCCAACAATTCTATTGTATCTATTTTATTTCCTAAAAAATCCAATCTCACTGCCCGCGTTAAGTTTATTGGAAAAATATCAACAAGTCCGCCTCTTTGTGAAAACTCTCCGGGTTCGGATACCTTAAAAACCCTCTCGTATCCCATTTCGTCTAATTTTCTTAACAATCCGGAAAAACTATGATTTTCGCCGTTTTTAATAAACACAGCGTTGTCCTGAAAAAAAGACTGCGAATTGCTTGTTTGTAATATTTCACTAAGATTTTGTTCAAACCAAAAAACCTCCTTATCTAAAAAATAGGGGGTAATTCCGACGATTAATAATTGATTCAAACTTTCCTTATTCATTTATAAGTCGATAGTATAATAATTAGGAGCAGGGGTCAAATCATTGACGCAATTGTTTTAATGTTATATATTTTTTATGATAGCGAAAAATTGTTTTTCGCTGTTTGTAACCTTTTTTAGGAGGAAGTGCTATGGCCAACACAACTAAACTGGCCAGCATGTTTCCAGCGTGGCGTTTGAGCTTCTCTGTAAGACCAGAGTACTTGGTCCAAGCAAACAATCGTTGCGCGGAACTCGGGTTGCAACCCAAAATTTGCGGTTTCCAGGATGGTCGCGCAGTGATTCGGGTTTTTGTACCCGATACAAAAGGAGAAAAATCTTGTCCGCTCATTTTTAAAAAAGAACTTGAGGGATTTTATGCCCTCTTGTTTAAAGGTATAAAAGTTCAACTTTTATGCCCACCGACGGAGCAATGAGGTCGCGGGAATTTATATTCTCATGACAACAAAGCCTCGAAACGAATTCGTTTCGAGGCATTTTTTATGTTTAAAAATTAAATGATTAACTGACAACTGATAGTTAGAAATTATTTATTATATTCATTCATTGTCTTTTCCAATCCTTTTTTGATAAAAAAATCAAGGGACTCGGTTGCCTTGTTGACTGCGTTGTTTACAATTTCTTTTTTTTCTTTGGTAAATTTTTTTAATACAACGCTCATTGCTTTAGTTTTTTGTTCAGAGCCAATTCCGATTCTAATTCTAATTAATCCTTCGTTCCCAATATTTTTGATTATTGATTCTACGCCCTTGTGTCCGGCAGAGCCCCTTTCTTTCACTATTTTTATTTTTCCTGTCGGTAAATCAATATCATCATGAACAATAATTAAATCATTTAACTGCGATTTATTGTTTTTTAAAATTTCTTTAGCCGTTTTTCCCGATTCATTCATAAACGTTTGAGGTTTTGCCAGAATAATTTTTTCTCCGCCAATAAGGCTCTCTGAAACCAGTGCTTCATATTTTTTTTGCAACACAAATTCCGGAAAGTCATTTTTTTCCGCAAAATTATCCAAAACCATAAACCCGACGTTATGCCTGGTATTTTTAAATTTAATTCCCGGATTTCCTAACCCGATAATTATAATCATATTTTAGCCCCACTGACTAAAGATTTTTCTACTGCAATTTTTATCTTTTGGCTGCAAATTTGCTAAAATTCGTCGGCTTATACACTGTATAAACCTCCTCATTTTATCAAATTTTCGCTACAAAATCTAAAAATTTCGTTGCGAAAACCTTTAATCAGTGGGTCTTATTTTAATTTACTCTCTTTATCTATATTTTTCAACTTCCTTGAATTTCTATTTAAAAGAAGATACTGTAAATAAAATATAAAAAAATGAAAAAACAGATTAGAATTTGCGATAAAAAAATTGAATATACGTTAAAAGTTAGCAGGAGGGCTAAAAGAATAAGGTTGGCGATTTATTGCGATGCCAGTTTTGTAGTTACAGCCCCCTTTGCAATGCCATACAACATAATAGAAAAATTTATTGTTAAAAAATCTAAGTGGGTTATAGGCAAGATAGATTTTTTTAAAAAAATAAATAAATTAAATAAAAAAAAGCGGGTGCGGATAATCGGAGACAGAGCAGACTTTTTAAAATATAAAAATCAGGCACAAGAATTTGTAAAAGAAAAAATTAACAGGTTCAATAAGTTTTATAATTTTTCTTTTAATCGGATAAATATTAAAAATCAAAAAACCAGATGGGGAAGCTGTTCAAAAAAAGGAAATCTAAACTTTAATTACAAAATTATTTTTTTGAAAAATAACGTAGCTGATTATCTTATAGTTCACGAGCTTTGCCATCTAGCTGAATTTAACCACTCTTATAGGTTTTGGAACTTGGTAGCCAAAACAATCCCCGACTATTTAAAAAATAATAAAGATCTTAAAGATAACTATTTGTTAAGTTGACTCTTCACCTTTTGGGATAAAAGTATGACGGGTAACAAAACATTTTTTAATTAGATGTTTTTATAGCCGAAGGGTGAAGAGTTGACTTCTTTTTTTAACGGACATATAATTTAAATCAGCACATTACTTTAATAAAGAAAGGAGGTGGTTAAATCTTTCTTTTGTTCGTTCTTTCTTAAGAAGAAAGGAGGTGAAAAACATAGAATATCCATGGCTCTATTTCTAGGGACAGAGAAGGGGCACCGTTTTTTTCGGCTTTTCTTTCCCTCGGAAGGAGTCTCTTTTATGTGCAAGACGATTAACTCGCACCGTCACCTAACGACCGAACATAAGGAATTTTTAATTGAGCAGGCAGATCAACTCAATGGAAGCGCTTTGGAGGGGCGTTCTCTCTTAGATCTTTGCTATCTTTTCCATAAAAGGTTTCGTGTCCGGGTTCATAGTTTGGTGGTGCGACGTCTATTAAGGAGAGCACAAAAAAAAGAGGTACAAAAAAACGCAAAGATAGCTACGGGGCAGCGGAAGCCCCGATTACGGCAAAACGCCGTACGTAACGTCAGTTAAAACCCCCTTTTTCCTTCATATGGGTTGCGACAAGGACTGTCGCAACTCTTTTTTATTTACCGATTATAATTAGGGTCCAGTTTTTATTGGAAATTAACGCTATTGCAACAATTTGAAAAACATGATAAAATAATTTATAAATTACAGTAAATATTAGTATATTAAACTATAAAAAAAATGGAAGAAACAAATAGCAATAATACCAATAAAGAAATAAATAAGGAAATTGGTGGCGAGGTTATAGAAAAAAATATAGGCAGAAAGGGCATTAAAAATCTTTTGCCGTTTGCTTGGGAAATTATTCAGATAGTTGTTATTGCCTCGGTAATAGTGTTGCCTATCCGTTATTTTTTATTTCAACCCTTTATTGTAAAAGGAGAATCAATGGCGCCTAATTTTAAGCCGGGTGACTATTTAATTGTTGACGAAATATCTTATAGGTTTTCAGATCCTCAGAGAGGAAGTGTGGTTGTTTTTAAATATCCAAAAGATGAAACTCAAAGGTTTATTAAAAGGATTATAGGATTGCCCAATGAAACAGTTGAAGTTAAAAATGGCAAGATAACAATTTATAAGGAAAACAGTCTTGTGTTAAACGAAGAATATCTTCCAGACGATCTAAAAACCGAAGGAGATATAAAGATTGTTTTGGGTCCGGATGAATATTTTGTTTTAGGAGACAACAGAAGCTATTCTTACGACTCAAGAATGTGGGGAACCGTTCCAAAGGGGCATATTATAGGTAAGGCATATTTAAGAATTTTTCCCATAGAATCATTATCTCAAATTTCTACCCCAAGCTACTAAAAGGTTATTAATTTACAAATCAGGATCAATATGCGTATTTGTTCCGTCAGCTGGCGGATTAGTATATTGGCAAAAATTCGTAAATTCGTAGCCCTTTAAAAAAATAATTTATATTATGAGCACATCAAAGACAAAAGTTCAAAGCCTAACAGGAATGCACGATATTTTGCCAGAAGACCAGGTCTATTTCCAAAAAGTTCAAAAAGCAGTTGAAAACATTACCGGTTACTATGGATTTCAAAAAATAGACACCCCTGTTTTAGAACAGGCAGAGGTTTTTTTAAAAGGCACTGGAGCCGGTACAGATATAGTTGAAAAAGAAAT
>Ga0172379_10009852_pt1 | contig 11701 bp, 9 predicted proteins | sample GrowelOW334metaG_FD_119756 | JGI IMG/M metagenome (GOLD analysis project Ga0172379, IMG submission 119756) | Groundwater microbial communities from an aquifer near a municipal landfill in Southern Ontario, Canada - Groundwater well OW334 metaG | ecosystem: Environmental > Aquatic > Deep... | reverse complement strand
CTGATTCATGCGAAGCTGAAAATATAGCTCATGGCAGGCGTTCCCCTGAGCCTTGTCTCCGGTTTCGCCGATTCGATAATTACTTCAGCGCCCTCCTCTGGAGTTCGAAGAGTTTTTTAATTCCTTTTTCCGCGACTCTTCTCATTGCGTCGAGCTCCTTTTTGGAAAAGGTGCTTTCCTCGCCGGTGGCCTGAATCTCGACAATGCGCCCCCCGTCCGTCATCACGAGATTCATGTCAACATCCGCATTGGAATCCTCCTCATAACAAAGGTCCAGGAGGACTTCACCCTTGAAAATCCCGACGCTTACGGCGGCGATATTGGATTTGACCGGATTGGCTGAAAGCTTTCCGTCCCTGATGAGTTTTTTAATCGCCATTTGGAGGGCGACCATTCCGCCGGTGATCGAGGCGCAACGCGTCCCGCCGTCGGCATCAATCACCTCGCAGTCTATATAAATCGTACGGGGGCCGAGCCTTTCGAGGTCAACGGCGCCTCGGAGGCTTCTTCCGATGAGACGCTGGATTTCCTGGGTGCGGCCGCTGGGATGACTGGTCTCCCGCCTGCTTCTGTCATGGGTTGAAGCCGGAATCATCTGATACTCTCCGGTTATCCAACCTCCGCTTACTTTCTGCGCCCTCATCCAGGAGGGAACCTCTTCAGCAACGCTCGCCGAGCAGATGACCCTTGTGTTGCCGAATCCGATCAGGGCCGAGCCCGCAGGATGCTTTAAAAACCCCGGAGTGATTTTCACAGGTCTGAGCTGTCCGGACTTTCTTCCATCAATTCTCATGATATATTCCCCTTGATTAAGGAGTCGTGCAGAAATAGCTTTTACAAATGTAAAAGTTATTTCTGCACGGCTCCTAAGTTTAAATTTCCATAAAAAATGCTATAGTCACAATTTAACCGGAAAACAAATACTCTTAAAGCTCCCAATGAATAAAACATATTTAATATTCTGTTATTCAGCCGTTTTAATCTTTTCATGCACCGTTTTCGGCGGCTGCTCGAAAAAAACGGAGGTACCCGACCCTCCCACCGCCCGTTCGGTGCTTGTACTCGACCTGTTTTCAGCTCTCAATAAAAAAGATCACAACTCCGCGCTCGGCAAAATTGAACGTCTGAGGAAGCTTGATTCCGGAAACCTCTTCTTGGCCAGCCTCGAGATCAAAGAAAAAAACAATGCGACGATTTCCGAAATCCAGAACCTTCTTGACGGCGGGAAGATAGAAGAAGCGCTTAATCTGACAAATGATTTCATCCTGAAACGCGGCAGAAACGAGGATTTCATTTCGATACAGAACGAACTTCAGGTCATAAGACAATTGAAGGAAACCGTTGACGCCCTGAACGATCCTTCAAACTCGACACGTCTCGCCAGAAACTCCGCCAAACTGAAAGCCATAGCGTCAAAGTACAAACCGGCTGAACTTTTCATCCCCTATGCAAACGAGAAGCTGGCTCTCGCAAAAAGACTTTTCAGCACCGGAAAGAAAAAGGCGATTGAAGACCTGTCTCTGGAGATAACAGGCCTCATATCTAAAAAAGATCCGAAAGTGGCCAGTGTAATTGCCATTCTCGCGATAGAAAACCCGGAACATCCTGTAATTATGAACTATATGGATTATATTGGCGGTTCAACAGCTAAAATGTCTTTATCAGGCACTGAAAAAAACAAATTGAAAAAATAGAAAAGGCGGGAAGATGATGAAAAAAGAATTATGTCTCATGTCGGTATTGTTGATCCTATGCTCCGCGTACAGCGACATCAATGCGGCTGAAAATGGAAAGGCGGCACCGGCCGCAGCAGCTGTTCCAGCTCAGGCGCCGTCAGCGGTTCCGGCTCCTCCTTCCATCAAGCCCGCTACCAAGGATGCCGAAAAGAGTGCGAATGCGGATCCGCTGGCATTCCTTCCGGAAGTTGTCGCCAAAATCGGTGATGATAAAATCACAAAGGCGGATATTCTGGTCGAGTTCAAGCCTGTCATCGCAATGATGAAGGAAAGCGGACAGCTCGATTCAGTCCCCGCAGATGTCTGGAAGTCGGAAGTCAAGGAAAGGCTTGAGGACTTGATTGCCACTAAACTTCTTCTCAAGCTTGCGGAAGCCGACGGATACAAGCCGGATCCCGCCAAGGCCGAAGAGGAATTCAAAAAACTCACGGCCCAGCTCCCTCCCGAACAGCTTGCGGAAACACTTGCAAAACAGGGTATGACTCAGGAAGCCATCAAGGCGAGAATCGCAATGGGGCTTGTAATTCAGCAGTGGATTGAGGAGAAAGTCGCCCCAAACATAAAAGTTTCCGACGAGGACGCAGAGAAGTTCTACCGTGAAAACCAGGAGCGTTTCAAGAAACCCGAAACGATCCGCGCCTCGCACATACTTGTAAAAATTGACGAGATAGATCCTGAGAAGGCAAAAGGGATGACCGACGAACAGAAGGGCAAGGCGTCTGATGAACTGAAGCAGCAAGCCCTCAAAAAGGCCCAGGATATACTTGCAAAACTCAAACAGGGCGAGGATTTTGCGAAACTCGCAACTGAAAACAGCGCATGCCCCAGCAAGGAGAAGGGCGGCGATCTCGGAACGTTTGAAAAGGGAAAGATGGCCGAGGAGTTTGACAAGGCGGCATTCTCCCTCAAACCCGGGGAGTTGAGCGATGTCGTTGAAACGGAATTAGGATACCACATAATCAGGACCGCTGAAAAAAAGGAATCCGAATTCATGCCCTTGCAGGATGTCAAGGGTTTTCTTGTCGAAGGTTTGAAAAACCAGAAGACCTCTGAAATCATCCAAGACAGGATCGAGACCGAAAAAAAGAACAAAAAAGTTGAAATATTTGTAAACTGAGGAGGCCTGACATGAAGACATATTCCACAATTGCAATGTTCGCCGCACTATTGATCATCGCCTGCGGTTGCGGAACCGATCCTGCGCGAATTGATGCGACAGGAAACGCGGGACTCACAACCACGGATGAAATCAACTTCAAGGACTGGCAGATGGCCGCTGAAAAATGCGTGAACTCCCTTCTTGAATCGGGTACGCTCGTCCGACCGGACGGGAAAAAATCCGTCGTGATGGTCAGCACCGTGAAGAATTCCACTACGCAGCATATTGACGTACAGATACTCACGCAGAAGATCACCAGCGCAATCCTTCGTTCAGGGAAAGCCGTTACAACAACTGCGGTAAGCGGCGCAGGAGCCACGGACAAATCCACAAAACAGGTCCGCGACCTGCAGGATGACGAAATGTTCAACCAGAAGACCGTGAAGAAAATGGGAACAGCGATCGCCCCGGATTACAGTCTTGCGGGTGAAATCACCCAGATGAAGACGGCGGAGGGCAGGATGCGGGAATCATATTTCTATTTCCACATGACCCTCACCGACCTTGAAACCGGTCTGGCCGTATGGGAAAGCCAGGACATCGAAATCGCAAAACAGAGCAAAAAGGCGCTGATGGGGTTCTGAGGGAACCGACGGACAGCACCCTGCCTGATAATAATCTGAACTTCGGACATTCAACATTCCCTGTTGGATATTGAAACTTCTCGCCTTTAAAGAATCTTACTTTCCGTGTGTTTCGTGGTAAAAAAAATGAACTCTGACTTTGAAATTTTCCTTGAACTGGTGAAGAAGCGCAGAAGCTGCCGCGATTACAGCGAAGCTCCCGTGCCGGACGAATTGATCGCAAACTGCCTTGAAGCCGCCAGTCTCGCACCTTCAGCCTGCAACAAACAGCCGTGGCGTTTCATGATTGTCAAAGACTGCGAACTTCGCAGACATTTATGTTCAGAGGGGCTTCTGCCCGGACTTCCAATGCCATGGATGATGAAATCGCCCGTGATCGTCGTCCTGTGCGCGGAGACAAGCATGTTCACTCACTTTGTTGCACCTCTTGTTTCCAAGGTGCAGTATCATCTGATAGACATCGGAATTGCAGGCGAGCATTTTGTCCTTGCCGCCGAAGCGCAGGGACTCGGCACATGCTGGATCGGCTGGTTCAACGGGAAAAAAGTCCGCAAAATCCTCAATCTGCCCCGCTCCCTCAAAGTTCTCTCGCTTATCAGCCTCGGCTATCCTGCGAGTCCCACTGAGCCAAGGGATGGAACAAAACGGATGGAACCGGAAGAGATTTCAAGATATTACTGAGGCGGGCTGTATCCGCGCCATAATGCGTCAGTCTTTACAAAAACGCGGTGTCGAGTATTCGCCGTAGGAGTTTCTTTACTGTTTTAAAAAGTCCATCTTTGAATTTCCACAATCAATAAAAGCATTGTATACCTCGGCGGAGTCAATTGTCGCCTTCAGATCAATCCAGAGGTTCTTCGCTAAAAGATGCGACAGTTTGTCGGAAAGAATTCGATGCCTTGGATCCGTGGACTGTTTTAGCATGTCCAATGTTCTCTGGCAGCGTCTACTCAGCTCATCAGTATAAAACCTGCCAGGCATCACCGTGGAATCGGCAACAGACATTTGGCCTTTATCCGTTTTCAGTACAACAACGGAATATGCGTCAATTGTAATATCAGCGTCCGCGCTTCCATCCTGCACGGTGATATTGTGCCCGTCACCCGTGACGGATATTGCCCTTGCCTCCTGGCATGACAGTTTTAATTTCACCTGTGAAGCAGCATAAGATTCATTTACAAGATAAAGCAATCCCTGCCCGTCAGCATAGGCGCCATATATGCCCACCGGCTGTTTTGATGAATCCATTTTCTTAAACGGAACCGCTGGCAGAGACCGGTATGCCTGTGCAAATTTTCTCATTTCATCTTCACGTCCTGCCGGAGCTTGGAAACCACCCCACAGAATATCATATGGATTGTAACTATTCATCGCGTGAGCGAACGGTTCAAACTGGTATGGCTCGGCGGGGACATGTGTCCCCACTATCCACACCTGCGCAAAGTCAAACCATTTCCCCTGGGCTTTACAAACAAAATCATCCAGCCGGGTTTCATAATAAGTATAATACGAAACAACTCCCATGGGCAGGCCTGCACGTTTTAAAATGTTATCCTGTTCCACCGATGAATCCCATTCCCTTGTATATTGTCCAAGATAGTCTAATTCAAAGAGGGCATACGTTGAAAACCCCCCGTCTCTCCGGTATTTCATTACAACAGCATTGCTGACACCTTTAAAAAGGCTCATATCAATTCCCATCTCACGCATGTATTCTGCCGGATTGAATTTTGGATCCCGAAGGACTGCCAGATTAGATTTATCGCGAAATGACGGCATGAATTTACCCGGCATAAAAGCAAGATACAGTTTCAAGTCACTGCGCACGGATGAAATTACCGTTGCCACATTCTTTATGAAATCACATATTCTTCGACTTCGCCAGGCGATGAACTCTTCACGCCTGGCAGAAGTCAGAAATTTATATCGTTCTGCAAAACGACTTGGATTCTCTGCGATACCCGGAACCTTGATGCCGGTTTCTTTTTCAAAAAGCGCGATTACGGAATCGCCGTATCCATATTCCAGGTTTTTATAGCAAAAAGATCCGCCAATATGGTGTGACATGCGTATTTGGATCCCGGCAAATGACGAATGCCCCTTGTAGCGCTCGGCTATCTCCCTAACAGCCGAAATGACATATTCATGCCATTGACGGCTCAGAGGCTCATATATTGTCTCTAGAACATTCGCTTCATTGATCTTTCCGTTTTTATCAACGCAGTAATACTCGGATGGCTTAATGTCCTGTTCCTTCATCTTTTGTTCAAAAACCGCATTTTTTTGGCCAAAAGGCATATCTGGAACGAATGACAGCCCTTCCCGTTCAAAAAGGGAGCAGTACAGTTCAAGCAGGTCTTTCTGAAATGGATCCGTTGCCAGTTTCCGATTATAGCGACCGCTATGCTCATTAAGACTGGAAGGATAAAGGCAATCCCCGTATCCAGCGCTCATGACGATGGCCATGTCTAAACCGCAATATTTCATGTAATCAATAAGATTATTTGCGCTTTTATAAAAACCGTCCCACCGGGTTTCCGGGGGGGAGGCAATACTCTTGATGCCGCCGAAATTATCCCTTATCATCATCTCTTCATAAAACAGACCGAGATGCCGTTTAGGCCCTTCAGGCAACGTAACATGGCACTCAGGAAGCCCTTCAGGCAGGCGGTGGAGGCTGATTTTACCGATCGCGGCATCCTTGCCGTCAAGCCTGTTGCTGATTACAACAGCCGCCTTATTTGATATCGGCCAGAAAAATATCCGATGGGTTCTTACAGCGCCGCTGTTGGGATATTCTCCTCCGCAAATCACGCCTGAATTTATTTGCATGCCCCTGATGGCATCGGGCGCATCCGGCTGAAAAACAGAAACTCCAAATGAGCGTAAATCGTCGTCCGGGTATGTTACTTCAAGCAAATGGGGTTTCCCGACATCACTGATGTCGAATCGGTAGGCAAACCATGAAATATTATCCCTTTTCATTTTGTCAGGAGGAACGCTCATAAGGGGGGGGAAAGCATTTTTTGCGTTTGTTCCCGTATGACGGAAATTACCCAAAGCAGTTTTCTTGACACTAGTGTTTCCCGATTCCAGATATCGGACGGGGTCTGGCAGGGAGGAACAATCAACTTCAGCAATAAGCTCCTTTTTAAGTACAGGCGGGCGTATCGCCTTATACTTTGGATCAATAACAACAAACTCCATCATCGGATCTTGTATTTTACCGGACAGGCCTTCAAAAGAACAGGCCACTGTATGAACTCCTTCCGCAGAGGGCGCCAATAAACTGACCGGGAATGCTGATTTGCCGAAAGGGCATTTGATTATTCCGGAAATTCCCGGACGCCGTGTCGAATCTGATACCGTGACAGTATAACGTATCTCAACAGCATCGGCGTTTGAATTATCAATAAGAATAACAAGGCCCATATCTTCTTCAGGCGAAAAAACAGCGCTTCCCTTACGGGAGGAAAGCTCAGCGTAAATTCCCATTTTATTTGCCTCAACTTTCATATTCTCAGTTTTGTTGTCTTCATTTCCTGTCATCCTCAGATCCTTCAGGCCGGCTGCAAGCCGTTCCGCCATAACTGCAAACCCGTCGTCGTTCGGATGCACTGCCACTGCATCAAAATATTTTTCATCCTGATCAATCAGGCCCGGCCCCTCGACAATATATATATTCTCATCATTTACCGTACGCACCACATCACGCAACACCTGCCGATAATTCTCGAGATCGACAGCAGCCTTTACCGGTTTCCATGATGGGGGCACCCACAGCGGCGTTATAATGACAAGGGGAACCGACGGTTGCATGACCCGTAGATTTCTGATGAATCCTTCCACGTTTCTCCTGTAGGACTCCACGGAAGCGCCACTCTGCCAGCTATTCACGCCGCTGAGCATGCATACCACATCGCCTTTCAGCGACGCAATGAGTGTTCCTTCGTTTGCCGAAACCGCGCTCCCGGCGATGCCCATGTTGACAAGCTGCCATTTCTTTTTCTCCGCAAGAAGATAGGCGTATGATCTTGACACATCGCCTGCAGTGAATCCATGGGTGATGGAGTCGCCAAAGGCCACAAGCCGCTGCCTTGGCCGCTGGGGCGGCGCTTCAAAACGCGCGGTATCATTCACGCTGACGCCGAGTACATCAACAGAATCTCCATACGGCAGGACAATCTCATAATCGTGCATGCCGGAGGAGGGAGCGGATATCGGTACGATGACAGATTCAGGAACCCGTACCGTTTTCTGACCTGCACCCGTAAAGCGCCACGTGTCCTCATGTCTCCCGTCAATCAAATAGATGCCGACGGCATTGCGTCCTGATGTGGAACAGTGTTTTTCGCTGTAATAGAGATGCACTCGCAGCACAGCAGCATCTGTGCGGAATCGGCAGCGCATGCCGGGGTTATCCCACTGATATCCTTTTGTCGGAATTTCAATAAGTCGGTCTCCACGCGCCATTTTCAGCCCCGGTGTGAATGGCGAATCGACAAACGTCAGCCGCACATAGTCGGAAAAGGAAAGACGCGCATCATCGGCGGGAATAAATATATCCGCATCCGCATATGCCGGCGATGCTGCGAGACTGATTGCCGCCATGATCCTTATCACATTTTTAAAAATATTGGTTCCCATTTCCGGCTCCTTTTTTTTTTCTTATCGTCACACCATGGACACTGCGGACAAAACGCCTTTGTCTGCCGTCTGGCAGCCTGTTCCCTTTATTAGCTCCACCTATTATGCCCCTGTTTTCCGCCGGGCAGCATGATGTCTCCCGAATTTCAGGAAAACTTCAGTACCTTCCGGCCTCACCATTGCAGAACCACCCTTTTTTATACGAGTCTGTTCCGACACTATCCGGGAAAAGCGATAATGGAACTCCCCTGTTTGCCGGACACACAGTTTGCACATGTCCATCGGCAAAAAGAACATTTGTAGCCCTTTGATGAACAAGGTCTATCTTACCATGTCCGTTTTCTACTACTGTGTTATCCCAAATGGTTCGGTCGGTTGCCAATGAGTGCCAGGGTGACTCCAGAAGCAAATACAATGATCCGGAAAATTTAACTTGGACGTCTTTGTAAACTTCACACTCCCTGTTAAAAGAATAAGTAGTCAATTTCCACCCGTTGCCGCCAAGATATGGCCGCAATGGACAACGCCAGGCGCCGCATTGCCCTGCCATGTATTTATTATCTATATAAGGTGATAACAACAGCATCCAGAGATGATCCGGATCGTATGCCGGATAGTAGCCATTATAGTCGAAATTGTATGATGAGAAAGCAACCCCGAATTGCTTGAGATTATTCAGGCAGACAATGCCTTTTGTCGCGTCCTTCGCGCGGCTTAACACTGGCAATAACATTGAAGCCAGAATCGAGATGATCGCAATTACAACGAGGAGCTCAGTTAAAGTAAAACCGTTTCGCCGCAACAAGTTACACCTTTCAAGCCCCGCATTGAAAGAATATTTCCCGACAGCTGTGTCCAGTTTGGGTTTCAAGACATCCAGCCAACGATTATTCTCATCAGGCATATGGGTGACGTCCAGAGCAATGGAATCATCGAAGACGACTATCGTGACCTTTTTCATGTTATAGACCTCCCTCCGCTATTTATAGATAAAGTTCATCTGAAAACCCGAAATATTCAGCATGCCTCCCGTATAACCCATGTGCCTGTAAATAACATGAATTTGGACTCATGAAATGAGAAAACTCAAAGGTTATCGCCTTCTCAATGCCTGCTTCTTTTGCAGCTTTCAACTTCAAGAGAAGCTTTTCCCATTTTATAGGCAAAAATTTTATAGGCATGTCTCGGTCAAATGTTTCAGAATTTGTCCAGCACCTGAGGCCATGCCTGTCCGCCAGTTTCTTATTCACTGTCAGGAAGTCTTTCAGTTCTGAAAATTCCACATGCCCATCCTGAAATGCCACGACATCCACTGCACCCTTGATAGTACTCATTATGAAATCCCAGTCTTTCTCATGTTGTGCAGTTGAAATACTTCCGCAGCCGTTTTTCAATTGAGAACTGTACTGGCTTACATTTTTACAGCCGTCGATGTAAGGTGAAATCACCACCGGCAGCCCGCCTGACAGCTCCTTGCAATGCCTGCCGATTCTAGAATAAAGGGATGCTATCTCCGGCGTACGTGCCAAAGAGTCGGTTTCCCAGCAGAGATACCATCCCTTAAATGCGGTAGAACTGCCATAAAGTTTCCAAACTTCTTCCGCAACCCTCATGCTGAGCTCTATTTCCTTTTCATGTTCTTTATGTTCCCAGTAATGGTTTGAATCATATGTGCCGAAATAAAATGACATTGAATATTTTTCAGATAGTGTAAGAAATAATTTCACAAGATCCATGCTGGGCATGTGACAATTCTCCTGTTCCGATAGGATTTTAGACGGATATGTCATCCACCGCCTCATTCCACATCGTATCATAATGACGGTGTCAATACCGGCATTTTTCATGGAACGGAAATCTTTTTCCCACTCACTGTATCCCCAATTCTGATGGGGGATGTCATGACTTATTTCATCAAGAAATGTTCCGCTGATTGGAAGGGCGTCAACGTTTTTCATGTATGTGTTCCTGTTGTCAATCTTTCGTTTATGCTTAACGTTCATTGATAATGACGGATTCGATGCCGAGCAGTTCACCGAGCCGCCGGATATCTTCGGCATGATGCCCGACGCCGAGCGCAAAGTGATGGGTCGGGCCTTCGGCAATCCAGCGGCGCAAAAATGTCCTGATGTCCGGTTTGAAACGTCCATGCGTGTTGGTGTTGCCTGTCGGCGGTACCGGTCCATCGACGGATTCGCCTTCCGCGATGATGAACTTGAATTTGCCGTCGCTTTTGAGTCCGATGCTGAGCATGGTGATGGAGCCCTCCTTGATTTTGAATTCCACGCTGGCGCCCGAACCGGGTTTCCCGTGATATTTTTTCAGGCTGCGCAGGACAGGTCTGCCGTTGGCGATATTGAGGTGATGCGGGCCGTCATGTCCGACCAGCACCGTGTCGCGATTAAAATCAATCGGATGGAATTCGGCAAAACTGCCGCCGATATCCAGGCGATCCATGATCATCATCGCGATACAGGTTTTAATGTCGTATTCGCCGCACATCGGAAATCCGGCGGAAGTCAGCATGGAATTGCCGACGATAAAGTTAGTGACTAGCGTCCGCATGTCCGAGCCGTTTCCGGCTTCGTAATAATAGGCGAGTCCATCGAGTTGTTTCTCTTCAATTAGCCTTTCCAGCGCCACAGCTGCCCTTGAGGCTATTTCCAGATCTTTTTCGGTTAATTTTTCGGTCAGCGGATCACTCACCGGAACCGGCGTGTCGAAGAAATCCAGGATGCGTCTCTTCATTGTCTGCACCTCACTGTCGGAACCGGACAGCTTGCTGAAATGAACCATGACATCGTCCGGCTCGCACTGTACGACATGGCAGCCGAATCCGGCGGTTACCGCCGTGGGATCGGTGTGCATGTCGAGCATTGCCTCCAGGACATGTCCCATGTGCCCGATCCGGGCGTGTTTCAAGTCATGAAATGCCTTGGCGATATTGCACCAGTTCGCGATTTCAGCGTCAGCCTGAGGATCATTTTCCAGCATGCCGATGATGACATCCGGCGCTTTTCTCCCCATTCTGACCGCAACGCCGGTAAATTCCGGAACGGAGCAGAAATCGTCATTGCAAAGTTGCATGAAAGTCGAAGCGTGAGCATAATCCATCGCCGCCAGCGGCTGAAGTGCGGCCAGTACGATCGGGACGTCCTTGAATTCTCGGGCGATTACGCCGAAAGTCGAGGACGTGGCGTAAGTCACCATATCCACGAAGATCAGGTCGAAGCCGCCTGCTTTCAGTTGCGGCAAAAGCGCATAAGCGCCCTGGGCATTGTCAATGATGCCAAAGTTTTTAACCGTGACTCCATTTGATTTGACTTTGCGCTCGAAGATTGCCAGTTTCCCGTCCATCTTTTCCTGCAGACCTTCAAATTGAGCCCAGTACACATGGTGGGCAACACCGAATACGGCGATATTGGCGGTCAGCGGTTTTCTACGTTCGATTTTCATGTTTTCCCTCTTTTCCTTGTGAATTTACCACGAGAACATAATGGAGCCGGAAATATTTTTCAGTTTTACACACGTTCCAAACGCAGTTCCGGTAAATTCCGGAGCAATGAAGTCGCCTT
>Ga0172379_10009851_pt1 | contig 11701 bp, 11 predicted proteins | sample GrowelOW334metaG_FD_119756 | JGI IMG/M metagenome (GOLD analysis project Ga0172379, IMG submission 119756) | Groundwater microbial communities from an aquifer near a municipal landfill in Southern Ontario, Canada - Groundwater well OW334 metaG | ecosystem: Environmental > Aquatic > Deep... | reverse complement strand
TTGACACCTTACCTGGCGTCTAGGTGAGATGTCACTTACGTTCTTTTTTACTTCTGTATCAACCGCAATTGGATCGTCGAGCCATGGTTCGACACTAAACGCCTTTGTGTCAAACCCAGTTTCAATGAAAGCCAATCGAATTGTTTGTGCATGGATCAAAGTCTCTTCATCAAGTAATAAAGAACGCCAACCTTCAGGGGTGAAAATGTGAGGCGCAGTAATTGGCGATTTAAAAATAAGACGTAACCGAAACCGCTCACCTTCTATTCCATCTTTTGGTTCGATTGGATCATCGCTATCGTCAATAAAATTTAATTTAAGCCATGAGCATTTATGCTCGGTAACTTTTTGCCAAGCGGATAAAACGGCATCTGATATTCTGCCGCTAATTGAAAGGCAGCCGGGGTCTTCGCTGATATTTGAATCAGCAACAATACGGCTGGCTTCAATTGCCTCGTGGACTTTTTTCAGTATCGACATCGACTTCGATTATTTGGGTCGTGGTAATCACGATTTCTATACGTTTGCCATCAGGGTGAGGCCGTTGCTCAGGTGTATGCATTTCATCATAAGTGATTTGTGTGCCTTCTGCTGTTTTCATACGGTGTCTTGTAGGTTTCGGGACTTGCTCAGGATCAATTTCAAAAGTCTCCTCTGCAATCCCCTGTTCCTTTAATTTACGAGTCAACGTTTTCCGAACTGGCGCGTTTTCGTTAAGTGATCCAAAGATAGTTATAATCAGTGGTTCGATATTTTCTGGATCAAAATGATGGCCGCCTTGGCGCATAACTTCATAAATACGATTTACTCCGCCCTTTTGAATATCGGATGGCAATGAGGATTTATGTTCTTTGAAAGTTTGTTTAAGCGCCTCTATCAACTTGCCACTCATTTCCACGGGTGAATTTACACGACGGACTTGGAGAAATCCATCAAAATAATCAGAAATATGGGTGGGCTTACTTCGGTCACGTACAACAACCTTACCGCCTTGACCATCATCAAGACGAACTAAAGCAATTTTCTGCATGGCTTCAGCTTTACGGACGAAACTTTCGCTAAATCGTTCCAATTTAGGAACCTGAGAGCCACCAGTATTATTGAGCACATAACGAACTACGTCTTCATTGTCATATTTGATGAGTGCGTAAACAGTGTTACCACTCCCCACATCTAGCTCGAAAACAAAAAATACGCCCATACTCGTTGTACCGGAGTGTAGCCTTTGGAAATCTATGGCTAATTCCTGGGTTTGTTCGGCAAAAACATCTTTATTTTCGGAGATCAAACGTAAGATGCGTTCTGTATTTGATTTTTGCCTAAATTCAAAAAGGTTGCCACGCAAACCAGATTCTACCCGTTTTAAAAAGAAATCAGTATGTTCGGGTGGTTCAATCTCTTGTAGCAACACCGGCTCTTCAAGTGATTTGCCAACTACATGGAAAATCATCCGTCTGATTGATAGAGCCTTTTCTTCTTCTTCCGTTAATAAACTCATTATTACCTTCTTGTATAGTTCAAATATTTAATCACGTGTTTACCTAAAAACAATTGCCTTTGCGTCAGCCCACCCATTCTACAAAGTTTGGTTTTCAATCATTATTTTCCAATAGTATATTGCTGTACCAGCGAACCAATCAGCGTCTGAACGACATCGCTGGCTGATAGATCGCTTCATGTCGCTTTACAATAACTGGATGCTGATGGTTTCCTTTTTGCGCATTTTGCGCGTGGGCAATTTTTGTATAGCAGTTTATTTCAATGTCTAAATCATCGACACTGGTCGAGTCTATCTTGTGAGTTAAGGGGGCGGAGCAATGTTCTCGTAGCGATAGAGTATCCGTTCAGCGATAAACCTTGCTGCGACGGCCAATTTTCATAACGATCAAAATGAGTTTACCATGATCCGTTTCAATCACGATGCGCCAATCACCTAGGCGCTTTTTCCAGAGGCCTGACATGATAGTTTTGTAGGGGATGAGTAGCTTGAAAGGGACTGCTTCAGTTTCAAGCTTTTGTAGAAAGATGTAAATTCGCTTTTGTGTGGGCTTGTCCAGGCCACTAATTTGTTTGGCGGCGTAGGCGGATATTTCAACTTTCCAGGCCAAGTGCTTTGCCTAGTTCTTTAAGGGAGACCGTTTCACCGCCTTGTTTTTTGATTTCAGTAACATCTAGATAATCCTCAAGTTCTTCCAGATAGAGGTCTAGCGCGGCTTGGGTGATGGCGTCGGGTGTTTTGCCTGTTCGAGCTGAAAGCTCGGCAAGGCGTGTCTCGATTCTTTCAGGTAGGTTGACGTTTAGCATGATTTGCTCCAGGGCTGACAGTTGAATCATACGCCGCTACAGCGTGGCTGTCTAAAGCGAATTAAAATGAAAAGTCCAAGTTGGTCATGCAATTTATGTCCGACATTGCCATGTTCTAATAGAGCGACGGATTTTGGTTTTGCCCGCCGCATTATCAAACATCCCTATTAATGCTCCTTAACGATTCTCGACTTCCCAGCCCTTGCAGGCCAGGGCAATGTGGTGCGGGACGGGGCGGGCGCCGGTTCCGTAGGAGCTCATGGTGCGTGTGGTCATGCCCAATGCTTTGGCTGCATCGGCCAGCGACAGGCCGTTGCGCAGCCGCCAGGCGAGGAAGGTGCGGGTGTCTTCGTCGGTGGCGGCTTGGTACATGGCTTCCAGCCACAAGGTATCGGCTCCGATTTGAATGTCAAAGGCGGTCCATTCGATTGCCCAACCTATGCAGTTGGAGAGTCGCACCTGGGCGAAAGCGCTCGGATCGCGCAAAGGTGTTAGGCCCGGTTTGCCGAAAATAGCTTCGCCCTTATCCACGGTCATTATGCTGCCGTTAATAAAGGTCATTTGTAGCTGGTAGTTCGGTAGAGGTTTAACCGCCGCCAAGCGGGGTCGTTTCATTGATGCCACAGTTCCATTCCTCAATCAATTCTTCACGGTTTTCCGTAACCCACGCCATTACCTCTTCGCGCAATCCGCGCGGAAAGGTTCCGGTGCAGTTCAGGGTCTCCAGGTTAATTAATACATCAAAATTACCTCCGACCAAGTGCACATGCACCGGTGGAGAGTCGTCTTAAGTTCAAGTCGGTATTTGTTGCGAAAGCGATGCTTCGTAGCCATGTGTAATAGTAGGTAATAATTTCAATATGTCAACCCACCTTCTTGTAGGTTGAGGGGGCTTTGATGGGGTAGGCGTTTATCGATGTATCGGTGGATCTATCACATCCTTGTGTTCTGGATCCCGGCATTCCCTGCCGGGATGACGTGCTGGTTAGATGTTTTTGTCAGTAAAGGTGCGAATTTTGAAGTGTGATGAGTATAGTGATATGCGTCAGTCGGGCATTACACCTTTAGCCTGGAGATCGGCGTGGTAGGAAGAGCGAACCATCGGTGCGCTTGCGACTTGCTTAAACCCTAGGGCTTTGGCAACTGCGCCGTATTCATCGAATTGTTCGGGGGTGATGTAACTTTGAACCGGCAAATGGGCTTTGCTGGGTTGCAGGTATTGGCCTATGGTCAGCATTGAGCAGCCGTGGGCTAATAAATCTTTCATGACTTGGTGAACTTCGTCCGGCTGTTCGCCTACGCCGAGCATCAGGCCTGATTTGGTGGGGACTTGCGGTTGGGCTTGGTGGAATTGGCGCAGTAAATCCAGCGAGCCTTGGTAGTCGGAGCCGGGGCGCACTTGTTTGTATAGACGGGGGACGGTTTCCAGATTGTGGTTGAATACGTCGCAAGGTTGTGCGGCTAATAGGGCTACGGCTTTTTCGATGCGGCCGCGAAAGTCCGGCACCAGGATTTCTATTTTGGTGGCGGGGGTTTGCAGACGGATTTTTTCGATGCAGTCGGCAAAATGTCCGGCGCCGCCGTCTCTTAAATCATCGCGGTCTACCGAGGTGATGACTACGTACTTCAAGGCCATGGCTTGTATCGCATCGGCCAGGTGTTGGGGTTCGTCTTTGTCCAGCGCCAGCGGTTTGCCGTGTGCGACATCGCAAAAAGGGCAGCGGCGGGTGCATAAATCGCCCATGATCATGAAGGTGGCGGTGCCGTGCTGGAAACACTCGCCCATGTTGGGGCAGGCGGCTTCTTCGCAAACGGTGTGCAGGTTGTTTTCGCGCAGCAGTTGCTTGATGCGGGTGACTTCGTCGCTGGCCGATATTTTTACGCGTATCCACTCAGGCTTACGCAATGTGGTTTCGGCTTGCTCCACTTTGATCGGGATTTTTGCCAGTTTTTCGGTGCTGCGCTGGTGGGAATCGGGCGTGGAACGGGAGGGCGCTTGATAAGTCATTTTGCTAATGCCGTGATGATAGCTTGGGTAACAGGGATGGCGAGTTCGGCATTGCTGACGGTCACGCCCTGGTCGGCCAGTTGGGTCACTTCAAGGCCCGAATAGCCGCAGGTGTTGATATGGTCGAAAGGGCTCAAGTCCATCTGGTTGTTGATGCTCAGGCCGTGATAGCTGCAATTTCTCTTAATGCGCAGGCCGATGGAGCCGATTTTTTTGCCGTTGACATAAACTCCGGGGGCGTCGGCTCTGGCTACCGCGACAATGCCGTATTGCGCCAAGGTGGAGATCATGGCGTGTTCCAGTGTTGTGACCAGTGAGCGGACGCCGAGATTCAGGCGTTTAATGTCGATCAGGGTGTAAATGATCAGCTGGCCGGGGCCGTGATAGGTCACCTGGCCGCCACGGTCGGAATTGATGACCGGAATATCGCCGGTATTGAACAGATGTTCACGCTTGCCGTTTAAGCCCAGCGTATAAACGGGTGGATGTTCGGTGATCCAGATTTCATCGGCGGTTTCGGTATCGCGATTTTGGGTGAATCGCTGCATGTCTTGCCAGGTGGATTCATAATCTTGCAATCCTAAGTTACGTATCGTTACCATTAAGATGATTTATATGTGTCCAGGTGCCGGCGGCATCCCTCGTGACCGTTACTGCTGACTTAAAGCCCCCATCCGTTCGCCCTGAGCTTGTCGAAGGGCATTTCACGCAATGACTTAAGCCATTCATGCTTCGACAAGCTCAGCACGAACGGCTTAAGTCAGCACTGCTGTTTCTGTTCCTACAACGCCATCAACACATGCGGATGGTCGGTTAAATCCTGGTAAATAGCATCCAACTGTTGTTTGCTGGAGGCTTCTACAATGACCGTTACCGCGATGTAGTTGCCGTCTTTGCTGGGGCGTGTCGTTACCGCGTCTTCGCTGATATCGACAACATGGCGGCGCACGATTTCTATAACCAGCAGGTCAAGTTCAAGGTCGGATTTTCCCATGGCCTTGATCGGAAACTGGCAGGGGAATTCTAAAAGGGTCTCTTCACTCATGATTGGGATTTTTTGTAAGCCTGGAATAATTGATTCATGGTTTGCCATACCGGGCCGGGTTTGCCGTTTGAAATCATGTCATTATCGAGCTGGACAACCGGGATTATTTCCCGCGTCGAGCTGGTTAGCCAGATTTCGCTGGCTGTTTTTAAGGCATCCAATGAAATGATGTCTTCGCTGTAAGGGATGTTGTTTTGCTCGGCGAGTTCCAGGATCACATCGCGGGTAATGCCGGGCAATATCGCTTGGCCTAGGGGCGGTGTAATCAGGATGCCGTCGATCACAGCAAATATATTGCTGGCGGCCCCTTCGGTCACATAACCGTCTTTGACCAGGATCGCTTCTGCGCAACCTTTTTCTACAGCTTGTTGCCTGAGCAAAATGTTGGCCAGCAGTGTGGTGGCTTTGACATTGCATAGTTCCCAACGGCTGTCATCGACGCTGAGGGCTTTCGCACCGGAATCCAAATCCGCAAAAGGCACGATGGTTGAACTCATCGCGAACACGGTCGGGGTAATCTCTTCCGGGAAAGCGTGGTCTCTTTTGGTGCCGACGCCACGGGTGATTTGCAGGTAAATATACTGGTCCAGATTTGCATCCAGCAACGGCGTTAGTATTTCCAGCCACTGCGCCCGGTCATGCGGGTTAGCCACGCGAATGGAGGATAGGCTGTTTTCCAGCCGCTCCATGTGTTCAGAGAAGTGGAACAATTTGCCCGAGTAGGACGGGATGACTTCATAAATCCCGTCGCCGAACAAAAAGCCGCGATCCATGACCGATATTTTGGCCTCATCTAGAGGCAGGTAATCGCCATTTAGATAGACGGTTTTATTGTCCATCCGACTTCTCCAGCAGCATCATTGCGCTGTCGTAGAGCCGTTGGATAATGTTGCCTTGTTCTACCGATTTCAGCGCGATCAGGTCTTTGCTGACTACAGGCTCACCTTTAAGAGTAACGTTGACAGTGCCCAGTTTGGCGCCTTCTTTAACCGGCGCGGTAATTTTCTTATCAACGGTAATGGCGGCTTTCAGGTCGTCGTAACGGCGACGGGGAATGGTCACATAAAGATCTTCGGCCAAACCAAGTTGTACATTTTTAGTGTCGCCTTTCCAAATTCTTGCCTCGGACAGGGAGGTCTTTCCTGAATACAGTTTGTGCGCTTCAAAAAAACGAAAGCCGTAGTTGAGCAGGTTCTGGTTTTCGTTAGCTCTGGCGTTGGGGCTGCTTGCGCCCATCACCACGGAAATCAGGCGCATGTTGTTTCTTAACGCGGAGGCGACAAGGCAATAGCCGGCGGCATCGGTAAATCCGGTTTTAACGCCGTCCACTGTCTCATCGCGCGACAACAGCTGGTTGCGGTTATGCTGAACGATATTGTTGAAGGTGAATTCTTTTTGTGAAAACCAGCGGTAGTAATCAGGGAATTCCTTGATTAAAGCTCGGGTGAGGATAGCCAGATCACGTGCGGTGGTGTAATGATTTTCGATCGGCAGGCCATTGCTGTCTTCAAAATGGCTGTTTTTCATGCCCAGGCGTTCGGCATGCTGATTCATCATGTCGGCAAAAGTGATTTCATCTCCGGCGATATGTTCAGCCAATGCCACGCTGGCATCGTTGCCGGATTGAATGATGACGCCCATTAACAGGTCTTGAACCTTAACCTGATTGCCGACTTCAATAAACATCCGTGAGCCGGGTGTTTGCCAGGCTTTTTGGCTGATGGTGACCAGGTCGTCTAAATGTAAGTGACCGTTGCTGATTTCCCGAAACACCACATAAACCGACATAATCTTGGTGAGACTGGCGGGAGCTAGCTTAACATCGGCGTTGTTTTCCGCCAGTACTTTGCCGCTGTCAAAGTCCATCAGCATGTAGGCGCTGGCAGCAATGGTGGGCGCTGGGGGGGTTGTGATTTCTGCGTCTTCGGCGCGTGTAGGCGTCGCGGCAATTAATAGGCTAAAAAATAAAAAAAAGGAGAAATCTTTAAAATGGATCATTAGCTCTCTAACAGTGGACATAGGATGGGCTGAGGCACGAAGCCCATCAATCGCGAACGATGGGCTTCCTCAGGTCAGCCCATCCTATGGCTTTATTGTATCATAGTGATTTGTTTTTGATCAGGTTCAGTAACAAATTGGGTCGCTGTTATGCCCAGTTTTGCCAGCTGACTATTTAGCTGTTGAACGTTCGTCGGTGATTCGATGGGCCCCATTTGAACCTTGTAGAGAGTAGAACCCTTGTGTGTTGAGGGCAGTATTTCAGGCTGAGGTAAATGGTGGGCGGCAATTTTATTTTGCAGTTTTTCTGCCTTCTTTTTGTTGCCGAAAGTGCCTACCTGTAAATAGACATTCTTCTGTTGTTTTTCCGCCGTGTCTTTCAGTTGCGCTAACGCCTGTTCGGGCGCTATCGCCTTGATTTCAACGGCGCCTGTTCCTGCCTCGTGGAGATCCAGTTTCTTGGCGGCCGCGTAAGACAAATCCATAACCCGATTACCATGATAAGGGCCCCGGTCATTGATGCGAACAATAACGCTACGCTGATTTTCCAGATTGGTGACGCGAGCGTAAGACGAAATCGGTAGTGTTTTGTGAGCGGCCGTCATCGCATACATGTCGTATATTTCGCCGGACGCGGTTTTTTTGCCATGAAAATCGGAGCCGTACCATGAGGCTATGCCTTGTTTCAGGTAGCGGGCAATGCGGGGTAACAGGTTTTCTTCGTCGGTGTCGGCGGTATCAGAGCCGCCAAAGTGGAATCTTGAATGGTGTTTTGCAGCGGAGGCAGTTGTAACCGATGATTGATCTGAAAAGTCGGAAGTTCTTATCTGTTCGGCGGTACAACTGCATAAAACAAAAATTAAAAGTAGCGGTATGATCTTGTTCATGGAAATGAGCCTTTTTTATTTAAAATAGATAGGCTTAACTGATAAACAGCCATGGCATATAAAGGACTGTGGTTGTAACGGGTAATGACATAAAAATTGTCCAACGCCGCCCAGAGTTCTTTGCCTTGTTCTTGCTGTTCAAAGCTAAGCAGTTTCACTTTACTGTCGAAAGGTATTTGCCTCGATATAATTAAGTTGAGCGATTCTAACTCGGCAACACTTAAATCGGGCTTAAGCTCATTATTGAGAACTGGTTCATAGTTTTTATTTTTAGCTGTAACGGGAACGGCGATAGCTTGCCCTTTTTGCCAATGATGTTTGGCGAAATAGTTGGCGACACTGGCTATGACGTCGCTGCTGTCGTGCCAGATGTCGCGGCGATGATCGTTGTCGAAATCAACGGCATAAGTCCTGAAGCTGCTGGGCATGAATTGCGGCATCCCCATCGCGCCTGCATAAGAGCCCATTGGTTCGGAGGGGTTGATGTGTTCATCGCGGCACAGCAGTAGGAAGTTTTCAAGTTCACTGAGAAAGAACTTGCTGCGCGGGGGATAGGCAAATCCCAGTGTAGACAGGGCATCAATGACGCGGTGGTTCCCGGTATTTTGCCCGAACAGGGTTTCAACGCCGATAATGGCAACAATGATTTCAGGCGGGACGCCATATTGTTTTTCCGCAGCCGCCAGCGCTGGCGCATTGTCCCGCCAGAATTGAACGCCGGCGTCGATGCGCGCATCGGTCAGGAATATTTTGCGGTATTTGTACCAGGGCAAGCCTTCCGAAGGGGAGGCGATTCGTTTGAGAATATCCTGCTTAATCTCGACGGTTTCAAACAAGTCATTGAGTTCGGATTCGTCGAACTGGTGCTTGGATGCCATCTGCTCGATAAAGGCATCAACTGATTCGGTGTCTTTGATGGGGCTCGTGGTGGCGCAGGAGATCAGGAATAGGCAAAAGGCGAAGGGCGAAAGGCGAAAGGCGGGGGTTGCATGTTTACACCAGGATACTAGGTCGATTTTTTTCATCTTTAACCTGTTTTAGTTTGATTAATCCAATAAAAATCATTTCATCCACGAAAAACTCGAAAAGCACGAAAATATTTAAAGAGATGCCAAACTGTAGATCGTTATCCAGAGGGTTAAAGCTACAACGCACTGATTAATTTCGTGTCTTTCGTGTTTTTCGTGGAAAAATCGCCGTTTTTAGGTTAATGCGGTATAAATTTCTTATGCGTATGAATCGACATAAGAATACCGAAACCGGCCAACAGCGTTACGATGGAGGTGCCGCCGTAACTGATTAAGGGCAATGGCACGCCGACCACGGGGAGTACGCCGATGACCATGCCGATGTTAACAAAAACATAAACAAAAAAGGTAAAAGCCAAGCTGCTGGCTAACAAGCGGCTGTAAGTGTCCTGAGCCTGAGAGGCAATATACAGGCAGCGGCTGATGATAAGCAGGTATAAAACCAGCAGGCCTACACAGCCGAACAGTCCGAATTCTTCGGCAAAGACCGCAAAAATAAAGTCGGTGGAACTTTCCGGTAAGAAGTCCAGTTCCGACTGGGTGCTACCCAGCCAGCCTTTGCCGTAAATGCCGCCGGAGCCTATGGCTATTTTCGATTGGATAATATGGTAGCCTCGGCCCAGAGGATCGGCTTCCGGGTTTAAGAAGGTAAGCACCCGGTCACGTTGGTAGGGGCGCATAAAATGCCAGAGTATCGGCGTCAATCCCGCCAGTGTTGCGCCGATGGCCAGCATGAAGCGCCAGGACAGGCCGGCAAAAAACAGTACGCCGGCGCCGGAGCTGGCAACCAGCAACGCGGTGCCCAGATCAGGTTGCTTGGCGATCAATAGGGTCGGAATGATGATCAGTATGCTGGCGATCAGCAATTGCTTCGGTCTTGGCGGCAAGGCATGTTCCGCCAAGTACCAGGCGATCATCATCGGCGTGGTGATCTTGATCATTTCCGAGGGCTGGAAACGAAAAAAACCAAGATCCAGCCAGCGTTGCGCGCCTTTGCCGATTTGTCCCAGAATCAGCACCGCAACGAGCAGCAAGATGCCAAAGCTGAACAGCAGTGCTGAATAGCGCTTAAATTGGTAAGGATCAACATGAGCCAGCGCCGTCATTAAAAGAAAGGCCAATCCGACGCGCGCCGCTTGGCGCATCAGTACATCCATATCCTGGCTGCCCGCGCTGTAAAGAATAACAAAGCTCAACATGGAGATCAGCAACAAGCCGACAAATAACGGGATGTCAATGTGCAGTTTCCTGAGGATATTGCCGATCACTGACGGCGGATGAAATTGCTCGCTACGGGTTTCAGTTTTCATTATTGTCCCTTAAATATTGTTTGATAACCTGTCCCGCCATGGGCGCTGCAACTGAGCCGCCGTGACCGCCGTTCTCAACGATGACGGCAACTGCAATTTTGGGGTCATCGGCCGGGGCGAAAGAAATAAATAAGGCGTGATCGCGTAGTTTGAAGTCGATATCGTTTTCGTTGTATTTGGCATCCTGCTTAATGTTAAAAACCTGGGCAGTCCCGGTTTTTCCGGCGATTTGGTAGTTAATGTCTTTGCCGATACTCTTGGCGGTGCCGTGCGGGTCATGAATAACATTGACCATGGCCGAGATGATAGTGTTGATATTTTCAGGCTTAAGTTCAATGTTGCTCAAATGGTTTCCCGTCTCAGGGTCGGTCGAATCGGAGTTGGCGGAATTTTTCACCAGAAAGGGGGTGACAATTTTGCCTTTATTCGCCAAGGTTGCGGTGGCTCTGGCCAGCTGTATTGGCGTAACCTGAAGAAATCCTTGGCCTATGCCGGTGATCAGTGTTTCCCCAGGATACCAGGACTGGTTGTGTTGACTGCGTTTCCACTCGCGTGACGGCAATAATCCCGGTTTTTCTCCTACCAGATCAATGCCGGATTTTTCGCCAAAACCAAAATGCTGCATAAAGTTATGCATGCGGTCTATGCCCAAGGTTGAGGCCAGGGTGTAAAAATACACATCGCAGGATTGGGTAATGGCATCGCTCATAGCAACCGAGCCATGGCCGCCTTTTTTCCAATCCCGGTAATGGTGGCTTACATTGGGCAGTTGATAATAACCGGGGCAAAAGAGCTTATGCTCGGCGCTGATGGCATTGTATTCAAGTCCGGCCAGTGCAACAAAAGGTTTAAAGGTTGAACCTGGCGGATATAAGCCGCGCAGTGCCCGATTGTAAAGCGGTTGATTCTCGGAGGATTGCAGGGCCTGATATGCGTCATTGGCGATGCCGATAACAAAAGGATTGGGATCAAAACCGGGGCGGCTGGCAAAAACCAGCACGCCGCCGGTTTTTACTTCAATAGCGACTACTGCGCCATTGTAGTCGCCTAGAGCATCATAAGCGGTTTTTTGCAGATCGATGTCCAGTGTCAGATAAAGATTCTCGCCCGGCACGGGGGGA
>Ga0172379_10009850_pt1 | contig 11702 bp, 8 predicted proteins | sample GrowelOW334metaG_FD_119756 | JGI IMG/M metagenome (GOLD analysis project Ga0172379, IMG submission 119756) | Groundwater microbial communities from an aquifer near a municipal landfill in Southern Ontario, Canada - Groundwater well OW334 metaG | ecosystem: Environmental > Aquatic > Deep... | reverse complement strand
GTAACGCCCTGGCCTTGCCAGGGACTCCTCTTGGCGGTAACGCCCTGGCCTTGCCAGGGACTCCTCTTGGCGGTAACGCCCTGGCCTTGCCAGAGACTCCTCTTGGCGGTAACGCCCTGGCCTTGCCAGGGCCTGCGGCTGCGCTGAAAGGACCCCTGACCGAGCCGCAGGGCCCCTGGGTGGGCGTGAACACCCTGACCCCCAACCGCCTGCTGGAGGCCGCCTTCCGCGCGGGCCTGCTGCCCGAGGCCCACGGCTACACCCACCTCGCCCGCGAGGCCAAGACCGGAGCAAGCCGCCTGGACGCGCTGCTGACCGCTGAACAGGGCAGCGGCCTGCCGCCGCTCTACGTCGAATGCAAGAACGTGACGCTGGTGCTGGGCGACCAGGCCCAGTTTCCGGACGCCGCCACCGAGCGCGGGCGCAAGCACTTGGCCGAACTGACGCGGCTGGTGCAGGAAGGGGCCCGCGCGGCTTTGTTTTTCCTGGTGCAACGGCCCGACGGCAACTGCTTCGCCCCGGCCGAGGCCATTGACCCGGACTACGCCCGCGCCCTGGCCGTGGCCCTTGGCGCCGGGGTCGAGGCCTGGGTCTGGCGCGCGTCAATTACCGGACCTGGCCCCGGCGCGGGCATCAGCCTGGCCGAACGCCTGCCCCTGGCCTCGGCCTGGGCCGCACTCCAACGCCCCAAGGAGCACCCGCTCAAATGACGTTCCGAAAATGATGCACCTCATTCTCGGCGCCGCCATCATCAGCTTCTCGCCCGTGTTCGTGAAGCTGGCCGCGCCTTACGGCATCTCCGGCGATCTGGCCGCCTTCCACCGTGTGCTCATCGGCGGGCTGTGCCTGTTTTTTGCCAGCCTGGTCAGCCGCGAGCCGCGCTCCAAGGTCTGGAACATGCCCAAAAGCGGCCTCGTCTGGTCGCTGGCCTGCGCCCTGTTCTTCACCGCCGATCTGCTCTGCTGGCATCTGTCCATCCTCTACATCGGGCCCGGCCTGGCAACGCTGTTCGGCAACTTCCAGGTCTTTCTCCTGGCCGCCTGGGGCATCGTGTTCCTGCGCGAAAAGCCTGGCCTGCGCTTCTTCGCGGGCATCGCCCTGGCCATGGGCGGGCTCTTCGCCATCGTCGCCCCGGCCTGGGCCAGCGCAGGCACGAACTTCCAGCTCGGCGTCGGCTTCGGCCTCTTGACCGGCGTGTTCTACGCCGGGTTCATCCTGACCCTCAACCGCTCCCTGGCCGAGTGCGGCGAGGGCTCGCAACTGGCCGCCATGACCGCCAACTCGCTTATGACTGCGGTCCTGCTCGCGCCCGTTATCCTCTTGCGCGGCGAGACCCTGGCCCTGGACCCCGGCATGCCGCTTCTGCTCATGCTCGGGTACGGCGGCACCTCGCAGTTCATCGGCTGGGTGCTCATCAGCCGGGGCCTGCGCGAAACACGCATGTCCCTGGCCGGGCTCATCCTGCTGCTCCAGCCCGTACTGGCCTACATCTGGGACCTGACCATCTTCGCCCGGCCCGCAGGCCTGGCCGAACTCGTCGGCGTGGCCGCCACCCTCACCGGCATCGGCCTGGGCGCGCGGAGAAGATAAGAGAATAGCCTCCGGCGGCCAAAGGGCCTTAAGGCCCTTTGGAATCCCCCTGGGGGGTCGGACGGTGTGGCGAGGGCAAAGGCGTCAGCTTGGCTGGCCCTGGCAATGCGCGCGCCCCCTTCGGGGTTTCAAGGGTGTCGTGCCGGGAAGACAGGCAGCGGCTTTGCCAGAAAAGCCCCGCGTGCGGTTGGCCCCTACTTGAGGGGGCTGAGGGGCTTTAAGGCCCCTCAACCGCCGGAGGCATCCCCCTTCCCCTTTTCCCCTTTCCTTCCCCACCTCCCGGCCCTGCCTGCCCCTGCCCGCTTTAGCCTTTGACGCCCGCGCCCGAATGCCGTAAACGAGCCTCAAAATCCGGCGTCCTGTCTTGGCCCGGAGTCAACAAAAACAGACAGTTGAGGTTTACGCATGACAAAGCTCGCGACCCTGCCCGGAGATGATGTCCGCCAGATCATGTGGCGTTACGCCGACCGCTACGACCTGCAGATGGTGGTCCAGTCCGCGCGTGGCGTGGCCCGTGGGCACGTTGCCCGCATGGTGGCCGACGGCGTGCGCAACAGCCACGAATGGACCGAGCGCAAGCAGTCCCTGCTGGATGTCTTCGACGCCTCCGGCCTGACCGCCCTGTACATGGACACCAGCCAGGGCGGCTACATCGACGGGCCCAAGAATTTCGGGCTGTCGCTCACCACCTTCGAGCTGTCCTGGGTGGACGCCGGGGCCGCCACCTGCGGCCTGGCCAACAACCTCGCCCTTGCGCCCATCCACGAAAAGGGCACCCCCGAGCAGCGCCAGCGCTACATGTCCCTGTCCTGTCCCGGCCCGGACCATCCGACCTGGCGCGGCGCCTTTGCCCTGACCGAGCCCCTGCCCTTTGTCGGCGTGGACACCGGCATGCTCGGCAGCAAGATGCGCGTGGCCGAGTGGAAGGACGGCTGCGAGCCGCTGCTCCAGGTGGACAAGCGCGGCCGCTTCATCACCAACATGGACTTCGCGAATTTTGTGACCGCAGCGGTGGTTTCGGACGACCCGCGCATAAAAGGCTCGTGCATGATCATCCTGGAGGAGGGCGACCCCGGCGTGTTCGACCGTGGCGCGCCTACCCTCAAGATGGTGCACCAGCTCTCCAGCACGCGCGACCCGGTCTTAAGCCTCACGGTGCCCGCCAGCCGCATCATCGGCGGCTACAGCATCGTTGATGGCGTCATCATCCCCAAGTACAGCCACGCCGAGATCATCGGCGCGGTGTTCCACCGCACGCGCATCCCGGTGGGCATCATGAGCTCTGCCAAGCTCTTGTCCGCCATTGAGCCGGTCATCCGCTACCACCGTGGCCGCTTCCGTGGCGGCGAGGCCGTGCCCGGCACCCCGCGTTTCGAGCAGGGCCTACAGATGAAGGAGGACGCCGTGCAGCGCCTGGCCGACATCTGGGCCGCAGGCGAGGCCGGAGCCTCCCTTGGCTTCGACGCCGCACGCAAGGCCGACCTGTTCGACCCCATCGAGCGCGCCAAGGAAGCCCTGTTCCACGAGCAGGGCCTCACCGGCCCGCGCGCCCAAATGAGCGCGCTGAAAAAGATCGAGCCCGCCGCCAAGGAGTTCCTGCGCCTCTCCTTCATGACCCCGGCCGAGCGCGAGGCCATGCTGGAAGAGGACCGCTACCAGGAGCTGCTCGCCGACACGCTCGTGCAGTACGCCGTCCAGGACGCCGAGGGCAACGTGCTCATCCCGGCCTGCAAGCTCTGGAACACCGGACACGGCGCCACCATGATGCGCGAAGCGGTCGCCCTGGTGGGCGGCTACGGCGTCACCGAGGACTGCCCGGGCTTCCTGTTCCAGAAATGGACCGACTGCCAGCTGGAGGCCACCTACGAGGGCCCGGAGGTCGTGCAGCGCCGCCACCTCGTCGCCACCATGACCAACCCGCTGTTCCTGGAGCTCATGGCCTACTGGGTCGACGAGCTGGACAAGCTGGCCGCGAGCTGGCCCGCGTGCGGGTCCCGCGCCCTGGCCCAGGCCATGCGCCTGTGGCTGTGGACCCTGGAGCACCTGCAGGCCAACAAGGACGACGACGGCAAGAAACTGTTCAACAGCAACCGCCACGGCGTGACCTTCCCCATGGCCGACGCCCTGTCCTGGCTCGTGGCCGCGCGCTGCTTCATTGCAGACGTGGTGGAGCTCAAGAACAAGGGCCCGGAGAACCCCGTGGTGGCCGAGGGCCTGGACGGCCTCCTGTCCTTCTACGCCGACCTGACCCGCATCCAGGCCGCGCGCACCGCCGGCGAAGTGGCGCGCATCACGGGCGAGCTGGTCTACGGCTACACGCGCACCGCCAACTCCCAGGCCGCCGACATGTTCGAACTGCTGCGCCAGCAGCTCGACACCACCCTCGTGGGCGCCCGCCTCGCCCGCGACCGCGCCGGCGAAGCCCTGGCCGGAGTCATGATCCCGGAAGCGCTGGACTACCCGATGTAAGAGAAGAAAATATGCTCCGCAGGCCGGGGGGACGTTGTCCCCCCGGACCCCCCGCATACGCCGAAAGGGCTGTTTCAGGAGGAACCTGAAACAGCCCTTTCGGCTTTGTGTGGGCAAGAAGGCGGAAACCAGTAAGGGCCTTGTATGGCAGGGGTTGTATGAGGGCAGGGGTATGTGCGTGGGCAGGGGTTTTTGCGTGGGCAGGGGGAGGCGGGGCAAAGGCAAAGAAACAAGGGCTGCGAGGCGCACGTCACCAGTGGATGCACCGTCGAATTTCCGACTTGTTGCTGTTTGTTGTTGTTGATTGCTGAGAGGCTATGCATGGGCGCACAGCGGGTGTTTTCGCCCTGCGCGCCCTGGTGCAGGTGCTTGTTCGTGGTCAGCGCATCCCAGGTCCTGCCAGGGGCCTTGGCCTGCGTCGCCAGCCCGAACCGTGCCGGGGCTCCCGGCACAGGGCCGAAAGCCCCGGCGGGGTTGCTGGGGCTGTGCGGGCTTGGCGCCCCTGGACCCAGGCCCGCCTTGCCCTATCTGCCCATTTTGGCGGCCAGCCAGGTTGTGGGCGCGGGCGCGGGGATGGGCGAGGCTTCGCGGGCGTCGACGCCCCGGGCCTCGCGCAGCTTGTCGGCGTAGAGGGACCAGAAGGCCTGGCCCAGCGCGGTGGAGGCGGTGAGGGGGTAGGCCAGGGTGGCGGCCAGGCGCGCGGAGAGCGTCTCGCAGAGCAACGGATCGAACAGGCGCGGGTCGTCCAGGCGGCGGATGTAGGCGACGCTGAGCGGCCCGCTTTCGTCGCAGAGGACCTGCCCGGCCTGGACCTCCCAGGCGGACAGCGCTGTGCCGCCGCAGGCCACGGAGAGCACCCGCAGGCAGTCTGTGGGCAGGGGGTAGGCACAGGCCCATCTCCAGACCGGGGGCGTGGCGCTGGCGGCCAGCTCGCTGAGGGCGGTGGCGCAGTTCCAGGGGTGGGCCCGCAGCACGGCGTCGCGCACGGCTGCCCAGCGCTGGTTGCACAGGCGGGCGGCCTTGGTGTTGTCGGCCAGGGAGGCGATGGCTTCCTCGCCCAGGTCGGTGAGGGCGTTGTTGCAGATCTCGATGACGCTCGTGGCCATTTGGAACCTCCAAAGGGTGTTGTGCGGCGCAGGGGATTCCGCGCGCAAATTGCTGCAAGCATACACCCGGTTTTTGGTCCGGACAAAAATACCCGGTTTTTGGCCGCAAAAAGGACAAAAATACCCTGTTGACAAGGTTTTTGGCGAGGCGGGAGGACCGCCTTGCAAGGGCCGGGAGGCAAGGGGCGGGCAGGGGCTCAGGCAGGGGAAGCGTCAGGGGTGCAGGACTGGCGGGCCAGAAGAAGTGTTGCCGGAAGAAGTGTTGAAGCGAGGCGCTGCACCCGCCTGAGGAGCGCGCCGGGGCGCACAGGCAGGGGCCGACCATCCTTGCGGTTTCAGGGCGAAGGCTGTAGAAATCCGCCCATGCAGCCGCAGGTCACCATCGTCATCCCCACGCACCAGCGCCCACAATACCTGGCCAGGGCCCTGAAATACTACGCGCAGACGGACTTGCCCGTGCTCGTGGCGGACTCGTCCACTGTCGCCTCCGCCGCTGCCATCGGCCTGCAAAACGTCGGCTACCACCACATGCCGGGCGTACCGTTTCTGGAAAAGGTGCGCTCCATCATGCCCCTGGTCGCGACCCCGTGCATGGCCTTCTGCGCCGACGACGACTTCACCGTGCCGCGCGCGGCCAAGGCCTGCGCCGCATTCCTCATGGCCAACCCGGACTACGCCTCGGCCCAGGGGCACTACGTCATGGCCCTGCCTAGCGCCACGGGCGTCGAGCTTGAGGCGGGCTATCCGGCCAACTTCCAGGTGCGCGTGGACGCAGGCGACCCCGCTACGCGCCTGCTTCAGGTCTTCTCACCCTATGTGCAGAACTTCTACGCCGTGCACCGCACCGAGACCTGGCAGGCCTTCTACGCCCTGCAAACGGAGAAGATCCCCCACTACTGCGTGCTGGAGCTGCTCGGGGCCATGCTTGCGGCCATCCTGGGCAAGCACAAGGTGCTGCCCCTGTTCTACTCCGTGCGCGACCGCTTCCTTGACGACGACCGCAAGAACCCGCTGCGCCGCGAGAACATCGACACCGTCTCCACCGACCCGGCTTACGCCGAGGAGTACGAGACCTTCCTGGCCAGCCTGGCCGGGCATTTGACCGCCAAGGCGGGCCTTTCGCCCCAGAACGCGCGCGGCGCCGTCCAGGCCGCGCTGGACCTGTTTGTCCAGGGCACCCTGCGCGCCCGGCCACGCAGGACATTCTGCCAGAAGCTGCCCAAGTACGCAGGCCGCCTGCTCGACGCCCTGTCCGGGGGCCGGCGCAAGGCCGCCGCGCAGCGCGAGGAGGCCCGGCAGCGCGCACAGGACTTCACACGCTTTTTCTCCGGCTTCGACGCCGGCGCCGGAGCCGAACTGGAGCGCATCATAGAGAGCATCAAAGCCTCCGGCGGACACAGGGAGAAACCATGAACGAGCGCCTCATCTACCTCTGCGACCTGACGCACACCGCCCACGGGGTGGTGAGCGAGTTCGTGCCCTACGGCATCGGCTGCATCAAGTCGTTCTTCCACGCCCACTCGCGCTTCGGCCAGGATGTGGCGGTCAAGCTCTTCAAGTTCCCGGCCGACCTGGCCGAGGCCTTCCCCCGCGAGCTGCCCGCCGTGGTCGGCCTGTCCAACTACATCTGGAACTCGGAGCTGGCCTACGCCTTTGCCCGGCGCATCAAGGAGCTCTCGCCCGGGACGCTGGTGGTCATGGGCGGGCCCAACTATCCCCTGGAGGACGACCTGCAGCAGGTCTGGCTGACCAAACGCCCGGCGGTGGATCTCTACGCCACCGGCGAGGGCGAGGAGACCTTCGCCCGGATCATGGACCTCTGGCTGGCCGACCGCAAAGCCCTTGCCCAGCCCGCCGCGCTTATCCGCGCCCTGGCCGAGGCCGGGGTCGACGGCTGCCACGCAGTGGAAAACGGCCAGCTCGTCAAGTCCGGCAACGGCATCCCGCGCCTGGAGAACCTGGACAACTTCCCCTCGCCCTACCTGGAGGGCCACCTCGACGCCTTCCTGGTGGGCACCACGAACATCCCGCTCATCGAGACCACGCGCGGCTGCCCCTTCACCTGCGCCTACTGCGAGCGCGGCTCGCGCAACTGGGCCCGGCTCACGCGCAAGTCCCCGGCTGTGTTCGAGGCCGAGATGGAGGTCATCGCCAAGACCACCAAGGCCACGGTGCTGCTTCTGGCCGACTCCAACTTCGGCATGTACGCCCAGGACGTGGACATCTCGCGCCTGCTGAAAAGCTGCCAGGAGCGCCACAACTATCCGCTCTACGTCTCGGTCAGCACGGGCAAGAACGCCGAGGAGAACATCCTGGCCTGCGTGGACATCCTGGGCGACAGCCTGCCGCTGACCGCCAGCGTGCAGTCGCTGGACCCCGAGGTGCTGAGAAACGTCAAGCGCCAGAACGTCTCGTCCGAGAAGCTCATCAGCATGGCCAAGAGCGCCCGCTCGCGCGACTCCATCACCAGAAGCGAGGTCATCCTGGCCCTGCCCGGAGACAGCCGCGCGAAGCACTTCGACACCATCATGCAGCTCCTCGACGCGGGCATGGACTTCATCCTGCCCTACACGCTGATGCTGCTGGACGGCAGCGAGCTGAACACCACGGGCTTCCGCCAGCGCTACCGCATGGAGACGCGCTTCCGCCTGAGCCACCGCTGCCACGGCAGCTATCCGTTCGCAGGGCAAAGCGTCCAGGCCGCCGAAATCGAGGAGGTCGTGGTCGGCCTCGACACCATGAGCTTCGCGGACTACCTGGAGTGCCGGGCCTTTGCCCTCACCGCCAGCATCTTCTACTCCGACGACATCCTCTTCGAGCTGTTCCGCTTCCTGGCCGCCCACGGCATCAAGGCCTCCACCTTCACCGGGGCCATCCACAGCCGCCGGGCCGAACTCATGGATGCGCCCCTGGCCGGGCTGTACCGCTCCTTCGAGGCCGACACCGAGAACGAGCTCCGGGCTGACAGGGGCGAGCTTGTGGCCGTGCTGGAGCCCGGCGACGAGGCGGAGATCCGCACCCGCGTGGTGGGCTACAACATCCTGTTCAAGCACCGGGCCGTGGCCTTTTTCGAGCATGTTGGCGGCATCACGCGCACGGCCTTCCAGGTGGCGCGCGAGCTCCTGCCTGCGGACGTTCTTGCCGCCAACGCCGACTACCTGGACGAGCTGGAGCGCTACAACATCCTGAAGAAGGAGAAGCCCTTCGACTACACCCTGCGCTCCGAGGGCTTGTTCCAATACGACTTCCCGGCCCTGGAGACCGCACGCTTCAAGGGCCAGCCAGTGCGCCTGGAAGCGCCGCTCAGCCTGGCCTTTGCGCATTCCGACAAGCAGGCCGCGCTCTTGGCCGGGTTTGAGCAGAGCATCGAGGGCGCCATGCGGGCCATCCCCCGGCTCTCCGTGCCCAAGGTCTACCGCCAGGTCCGGCGCCAGGTCCAGCGCCAGGTCCAGAGCCAATGACCGCCCAGCCCGGAAGCGCCGTCCGCCCGGGCGTCCTGGTCACCGGGGCCACGGGCTTCGTGGGCCGCCACGTGGTGGCCGCCCTGCTGGCGCGCGGCTGCGCCGTCACGGCTCTGTGCCGCGACGAGGCCAAGGCCCGCGCGCTGCCCTGGTATGCGGACGTGGAGATCATCCACGGCGACATCGCCAGCCTGAACCCGGCCCTGCTGGACCGGCTGGCGGCGTTCGGGCGCATCCTGCACCTGGCCTGGGAGGGCCTGCCCGACTACAAGGCCGAGACCCAGGTGAGCGAGGTGCTGCCCCGGCACCTGGAGTTTCTGACGCAGCTTGCAAAGCGCGGGGCGCGCCGCCTGCTCGTCACCGGCACCTGCCTGGAGTACGGGCTCACGGAGGGCGCGCTGGCCGAGGACCTGGAGCCCAGGCCCGTCACGGCCTATGGCCGGGCCAAGGACCTGCTCCGCCGGGGGCTTGAGCCGGTCTGCGCGGCGCACGGGACACACCTCGTCTGGGCCCGGCTGTTCTACATGCACGGCCCCGGCCAATCCGAAAAATCCTTGCTCTCCCAACTTGACCGGGCTATCACTGCGGGCGAAAAGACGTTCAATATGTCCGGCGGGGAACAGCTGCGCGACTATCTTCCCGTCGCCGAGGCGGCGGACCTCCTGGCCGAACTGGCCATGCAGGACGAGGCCCAGGGCGTCATCAACTGCGCCAGCGGCAGGCCCGTGAGCGTACGCCAGCTGGTCGAGGCGCACCTGCGCGGGCGCGGGGCGAGCCTGGCGCTGAACCTGGGCCACTACCCCTACCCGGACTACGAGCCCCTGCGCTTCTGGGCCGACACCACCAAACTCGCCGCAGCCCTGGCTGCGAGCCGGGATCAGAAACCATGAGCCACAAAGACACCGCCGACCCCCCTGTTGATATGGCCCTCCAGTTCCGCCAGGAGCGCGCGCTGCGCATCCAGGCCATGGGCGGCAACCAGGCCCTCAAGGACACGGCCCAGGCCTTCACCGTGGAGTCCACCCGCGCCGGATATTCCTACAATTTCAGCTGGATGGGCCGCCCAGTCATCCAGTACCCCCAGGACATGATGGCCTTGCAGGAGATCATCTGGGAGATGCGGCCGGATGTGGTGGTGGAGACGGGCATCGCCCACGGCGGCAGCCTGATCTTCTCGGCCTCCATGCTGGAGCTCCTCGGCGGCGACGGCGGCAATGAGCGCTTCGTCCTCGGCCTGGACATCGACATCCGCGCCCACAACCGCGCCGCCATCGAGGCCCACCCCATGGCCCCGCGCATCCGCATGATTGAGGGTTCGAGCATCGATGCGGGCATTGCGGACCAGGTGCGCCAGGCCTGCGCCGCGTGCAAGAACCCCCTGGTGGTGCTGGACTCCAACCACACCCACGAGCACGTGCTGCGCGAGCTTGAACTCTACTCGCCCCTGGTGCGCAAGGGCGGCTGGCTGGTGGTCTTCGACACCGTGGTCGAGAACATGCCCGGCGACTTCTACCCGGACCGGCCCTGGGGCCTGGGCGACAACCCCATGACCGCCGTGGACGCCTTCCTCAAGACCAACGACCGCTTCGTCATCGACACGGCCATGGACGCCAAGCTCAGCGTGAGCATGGCCCCGCGCGGCTATCTGCGCTGCGTGAAGGACTAAGGGCAGAATGGGGCCAGGGGTATCTCTCTGACGCGAACCGGGCGAACCGGCGCGAACCGAAGGAAGCAGCACATGGAAGTCGTCATCCTCTGCGGAGGCCTGGGAACCCGCCTGCGCGAAGAAACCGAATTCAGGCCGAAGCCCATGGTCGGCATCGGCGCGCGGCCCATCCTCTGGCACATCATGAAGATCTTCGCCTCCCAGGGGCACACGGACTTCAAGCTGGCCCTGGGCTACAAGGGCGAGATGATCAAGGACTATTTCCTCAACTACGAGGCCATGAACAACGACATCACCATCGAGCTGGGCAAGCCCGCCCAGGCCCAGCTGCACTCCTGCCACGAGGAATGCGGCTGGAAGGTCACCCTGAGCTCCACCGGCGAGAGGGCGCTCAAGGGCGCGCGGCTCAAGAAGGTCTCCAAGTACATCAAGGGCGACACCTTCTTCATGACCTACGGCGACGGCGTGGCCAATGTCGACCTGAACGCGCTGCTGGCCTTCCACAAGGCCCACGGCAAGATGGTCACGGTCAGCGGCGTGACTCCCGGCTCCCTCTTCGGCGAGCTCAAGATCGAGGGCGACCGCGTGGCCTGCTTCCACGAGAAGCCCCAAGGCCCTGACCACGCCCGTTCCGACAAGCTCGTCAACGGCGGCTACATGGCGCTCAACCGCGCCATTTTCGACCTTTTGACCGAGGACGACGCCTGCGACCTGGAGTTCGGCCCCTTTGAGCGCCTGGCCGAGGAGGGCGAACTCATGGTCTACCGCCACTCCGGCTTCTGGGCCTGCATGGACACCCTGCGCGACACCGAGTATCTGAACAAGCTCTGGGAGACCGGCCAGGCCGGGTGGAAGGTCTGGTAGCCGGATTGAAGGTCTGGAGGGAGGACGCCATGCATGACGGTTTCTTCCAGGGCCGACGGGTCCTGGTCACCGGACACACCGGCTTCAAGGGCGCGTGGCTCTGCCACCTGCTGGCCCACCTGGGGGCCGGGGTGCTGGGCTACTCGCTTTGCCCGCCGAGCCAGCCCAGCCTCTTCGGCCTCTCCGGCCTGGACTCCAGCCTGAGAGATGGCCCGCCCAAAAGCCAGACCAACCAGCACGCCGATGTCCTGGACCTGCCGCAGCTGACCCGGGCCGTGGCCGAATTCTCGCCGCACATCGTCATCCACATGGCCGCGCAGTCCCTGGTGCGGCCCTCCTACGTTGACCCGGCAGGCACCTTCGCCGTCAACGTGCAGGGCACGGTCAACCTGCTCGAGGCCTGCCGCCTGGCCCCCGCGCCGGAAGGCCAAAACCGCGCCATCGTGGTCGTCACCAGCGACAAGTGCTATGAGAACCGCGAGTGGGTGCACGGCTACCGCGAATGCGACCCCATGGGCGGGCATGACCCGTACTCCGCCAGCAAGG
>Ga0172379_10009849_pt1 | contig 11702 bp, 9 predicted proteins | sample GrowelOW334metaG_FD_119756 | JGI IMG/M metagenome (GOLD analysis project Ga0172379, IMG submission 119756) | Groundwater microbial communities from an aquifer near a municipal landfill in Southern Ontario, Canada - Groundwater well OW334 metaG | ecosystem: Environmental > Aquatic > Deep... | reverse complement strand
GCGGCAATTCGGTTGGGGGCGTGGTGGCCATGATGATTCTCCTCGATGTTGAACAACGCGCGAGCATCGTCGGCGGTTGCGCAATATAAAGCCAGTCTGTTTGCGCGCTTGCCCCCGGCCATAGGGCTGGTATAGACGCGCCCCACACCGGCGGTGTCCCATGCGGGCGTGGCGGAACTGGTAGACGCAGCAGGTTTAGGTCCTGCCATCGCAAGATGTGGGGGTTCGAGTCCCTTCGCCCGCACCAGGCCGCCCGTGGCAAACGGGCGGTAGCCATCAGAAATTCCTGTAAAAGGCACGACTTGAGTATGCAAACTGTCGAGACGTTGAACGAGGGGCTGAAGCGCGCCTACACGCTGAAGATCACCGCGAAGGACATCGATTCGCGCGTGGACGCCGAACTGAAGCGCGTTGCGCCAACGGTGCGGATGCCCGGCTTCCGCCCCGGCAAGGTTCCCGCGAACCTCGTGCGCAAGATGCACGGCGAGGCGCTGATGCAGGATGCGCTCAACACCTCGATCCAGCAGGGCATCCAGGAGTTGATCGCCGAGCACAAGTTGCGCCCCGCGCTGCAGCCCTCGGTCAGCCTCGATGACGGCTATGAACTCGGCAAGGATGCCGATGTGAAGGTCGAGCTGGAATTGCTCCCCGACGTGCCGACCCCCGCGATCGACAATCTGAAGCTCGAGCGCCTGACCGTTCCCGCCGACGACGCCGTCGTGCAGGAGCAGCTCCAGAAGTTCGCCGACCAGCAGAAGCGCTGGGAAGAGGCCGATGCGGCGTATGACGCCAAGACCGGCGATCTCGTCGTGCTCGATTTCGTCGGCAAGGTCGACGGCGTTGCGTTCGAGGGCGGCACTGGCGAGGACATGTCGGTCGAAATCGGTTCGGGTCGCCTGATCCCCGGTTTTGAGGAGCAGGTTGTCGGCGTGAAGGCCGGTGACGAGCGTCAGATCAACGTGAGCTTCCCCGAGGATTATCAGGCCAAGGAACTCGCAGGCAAGGCCGCGACCTTTGATCTGACGGTCAAGACCGTGAAGACCGCGGGCGAGACCAAGATTGACGACGAACTCGCCACCTCGCTCGGCCTGCAGAGCCTTGAGCAGCTCACCGGTCTGCTCAAGGGTCAGATCGAGCAGGAGCTGAACGGCCTGACGCGCACCCACATGAAGCGCAAGCTGCTCGACCAGCTCGCCGAAGGCCATGATTTCGAAGTGCCGCCGTCGATGGTCGAAGCCGAATTCGACCAGATTTGGCAGCAGCTCCAGCACGAAGCGACGCATGAGGAAGACCCGGCAGCCGCGCTCGCCGAGATGGAATCCGAGCGCGACGATTACCGCAAGATCGCCGAGCGCCGCGTTCGCCTGGGCCTGTTGCTGAGCGAAATCGGCCAGGCCAATGGCGTCGAAGTCAGCCAGCAGGAAATGAACCGGCTGATCGCGCAGGCTGCGCAGCAATACGGCCCTGAGGACCGCAAGCGCTTCCTGCAATACATCCAACAGGAGCCGATGGCGGCAGCACAGCTTCGCGCGCCGCTGTACGAAGACAAGGTCGTCGACTTCCTGTTCGAAAAGGCCGAAGTCAGCGATCGCGAAGTGACGCGCGAAGAGCTGGAAGCGGCAATCGAGAGCGAAGAAGGTTTCTCGACCGGCACGCACAGCCACGATCACGAAAACCACAAGCCCAAGGCCGCCAAGAAGGCCGCGTCGAAGAAAGCCAAGGCTTCGACCGACGACGCGCAGGAAATGGAAGCCGCCGACATCGAACCTGCCGCCGCTGGTGATGCGCTGGTTGAAGCCGAGCCGGTGAAGAAGGCCGCGACCAAGAAGGCCCCCGCCAAGAAGTCTGTTGCGGCTGAGCCCGCCGCCAACGAAGGTGAAGCCGAAGCGGCTCCGGCGCCTGCCAAGAAGGCTCCCGCCAAGAAGAAGGCTGCTGCTACCGATACGGCAGAATAAGCGTCCTTTCGCATCTGCACGTCGTCACCCCCGGGGCTTGCCTCGGGGGTGATGTCGTTTCGGGGGGAAGCGTTCGGCAAGACGGGTGGGAAGACATTACCAACGCTTCCGGTGGCTCCCCTGTTACAAAGGGGGTCGAACCGATCACCATTCACCCCTATGGCAGAGCCATGACCACGCGCATCGCCATCCTGCTGCCCTGTTATAACGAGAGTGCCGCCATCGCGCAGACGGTGGCCGGGTTCCGTGCCGCGCTGCCGGATGCGACGATTTACGTCTACGATAACAACAGCTCCGACGACACCGTTGCGGTGGCGCGCGCCGCGGGTGCGATCGTGCGGACCGAGCGGATGCAGGGCAAGGGCAACGTCGTCCGCCGCATGTTCGCCGATGTCGATGCCGATATCTATGTGATGGCCGATGGCGACGCGACCTATGACGCGACCGTCGCGCCTGCGTTGGTACAGCGCCTGCTTGACGAGCAGCTCGACATGGTGGTCGGCAGTCGCGTGACCGAGGTCACCGCCGCCTATCGCCGGGGCCATGTGCTGGGCAACAAGGCGATGACCGGGCTATTGGCACAATTGTTCGGGCGCAGCTTCACCGATATTTTCTCGGGCTACCGTGTGTTTTCCCGGCGATTCGTGAAGAGTTTTCCGGTGTTGTCGTCGGGTTTCGAGATCGAAACCGAGATCAGCGTCCATGCGCTCGAACTCAAGATGCCGGTGGGCGAGATCGAAACACCCTATTTCGCGCGGCCCGAAGGATCGGTGTCGAAGCTCAGCACCTATCGCGATGGCTTCCGCATCGCGCGCACGATCGTGACGCTGTACCGGATCGAGCGGCCGCTCTTGTTCTTCGGTGTGATTGCGGGCCTGCTGTTCGCCGCCGCTTTGGCGTTCGGCATCCCCTTGGTCATTACCTATATGCACACCCATCTCGTGCCGCGTTTGCCGACGGCGGTGATGGCGACCGGGCTGACGATTCTCGCGGCGCTGAACGTGTTTACCGGGCTGATTCTCGATACGGTGGTGCGTGGTCGGCGTGAGGTGCGGCGGCTGGCGTATCTGGCGCACCGCGCACCCGGCGGTGACGATCGCCGTATCGACCAAGGTGCTATGGCAGGCGGGGCTTGAACTCGTTTCCGCCAGCGCCGATGTATGCGGTACGAATTTCCGTTCTTCTCGGGGCATAAGGACTAAAAGGCTCATCATGCGCAATCCGTTCGACACCGGCGACTTTCTGGCTCCCATTCAAGATGGCCTTGTGCCGATCGTGGTGGAGCAATCGAACCGCGGCGAACGCTCGTTCGACATCTATTCGCGTCTGTTGCGCGAGCGGATCATCTTCGTAACGGGCGGCGTTGAGGATCATATGGCGGCGGTCATCACCGCGCAGCTCCTGTTCCTCGAATCGGAAAATCCGAAGAAGGACATCTTCATGTACATCAACTCGCCGGGCGGGGTCGTCACGGCGGGCATGGCGATCCATGACACGATGCAGTACATCCGCCCGCGCGTCGGCACGGTCTGCATCGGTCAGGCGGCGTCGATGGGCAGCTTCCTGCTCGCCGCCGGTGAGCCGGGGATGCGGGTTGCGCTGACCAACGCGCGCATCATGATTCATCAGCCTTCGGGCGGGGCGCAGGGCATGGCATCGGATATCCAGATTCAGGCCAAGGAAATCCAGCGCATCAAGAACCGGATGAACTCGCTTTATGCGCAGTACACTGGCAAGCCGATCGAAGAGATTGAGCGGGCGATGGACCGTGACACCTTCCTCGAGGCGCATGAGGCCAAGGACTTTGGTCTGGTTGACCAGGTGTTCGACAAGCGTCCGGCGCTGCCCGATGATTCGAGCACGCCGCCTGCTTTGACTTCGGCTTGAAGTGGTTTTTAGGTGGCGGGGCTTCGAAAGGCGTCCCGCTACCGTATTTATACGGCAATTTTGGTGATTGTCGGATTGCGCGGGGTCAGTCTAGGATAGGCACCCCGCATATGTGCGCCCGCTGGTGGCGCCAAGGATGGTTTGAATGACAAAGCTCAGCGGCGGCGACTCGAAGAGCACGCTTTATTGCTCCTTCTGCGGGAAGTCGCAGCATGAGGTGCGCAAGCTGATTGCGGGCCCAACCGTATTCATCTGCGATGAATGCGTCGAATTGTGCAACGACATCATCCGCGAGGAAACCAAGTCGGCCTTGGTCTCCAAGAAGGATGGTGGCGTCCCCACGCCGCAGGAAATCTGCGACGTGCTTGATGATTATGTGATCGGGCAGAAGCGCGCCAAGCGCGTGCTCTCGGTGGCGGTGCACAACCATTACAAGCGCCTCAACCACGGCCAGAAGGGGGCCGATGTCGAGCTCGCCAAGTCCAACATCCTGCTCGTCGGCCCGACCGGCTGCGGCAAGACGTTGCTGGCGCAGACGCTCGCGCGCATTCTCGACGTGCCCTTTACGATGGCCGATGCGACGACGCTGACCGAGGCGGGTTATGTCGGTGAGGATGTCGAGAACATCATCCTCAAGCTGCTCCAGGCGTCCGACTATAATGTCGAGCGCGCGCAGCGCGGGATCGTGTATATCGACGAAATCGACAAGATCAGCCGCAAGGCCGAGAACCCGTCGATCACGCGCGACGTGTCGGGCGAGGGCGTGCAACAGGCGCTGCTCAAGCTGATGGAAGGCACCACCGCCAGCGTCCCGCCGCAGGGTGGCCGCAAGCATCCGCAGCAGGAGTTCCTGCAGGTCGACACGACCAATATCCTGTTCATCTGCGGCGGTGCGTTTAGCGGCCTCGAGAAGATCATCGGCGATCGTCTGCAGGGCAAGTCGATCGGCTTCGGGGCCTATGTCGCGTCCCCTGAGGAACGCCGCACGGGTGAAACGCTCAAGTCGGTCGAGCCCGAGGATTTGCTGAAGTTCGGCTTGATCCCAGAATTCGTCGGTCGCTTGCCGGTGATCGCGACGCTCGAGGATCTCGATGTGCCCGCGCTCGTCACCATCCTGACCGAGCCGAAGAACGCGCTCGTCAAACAATATCAGAAGCTGTTCGACATGGAGGCGGTCAAGCTCGGCTTTACCGATGATGCGCTGGTGCAAGTCGCCAAGAAGGCGATCGAGCGCAAGACCGGCGCGCGTGGGCTGCGCTCGATCCTTGAGGGCATCTTGCTCGACACGATGTTCGATCTGCCCGGCATGGACGGGGTCGATGAAGTGATGATCGACAAGGACGTGATCGACGGCCGCAAGGAACCGATCCGCGTCTATGCCAAGAAAGAAAAGACCGGGGCCGGGGCTGCGTGACCCCGGCGCCGCGCTCCACTCCGATCGGTGTCGCTGACGACGCCGATCGGGGAAGGATCGCGGCGATGCTGGCCCGTGCCTTCGCCGATGATCCGGCGATGGCGTATATTTTCCCCGATCCCGCCGAGCGCGCTTGTCGGTTACCCCGGCTTTTCGCGCTGCTGTTCGATGCGGATGCCTATTCCGGTTTGCGTCTGATCGCGGGGGACTGTGCGGCGGCGACACTGTGGCGCGCGCCGGGACATGGCAAAACCTCGCCGCTTGATATGGTGATGCAGGCCTGGCCGTTGTGGCGTGCGTTGGGCGGTGCGGTCGGGCGCGCATTGACAGTCTCCAACGCGATCGACGCACATTTTCCCTCGGGCAAGCTGTGGTATCTGCACGTGGCCGGATGCGATCCGGCGGTGCAGGGCAAGGGCGTCGGTCGCGCGATCGTGCAGGCGGGTCTCGATCGCATCGCCGGTGACGGCCTGCCGATCTATCTCGAAACCGCCAATGAGCGGAATTTGGGGTTTTACGCAGGGTTGGGGTTTACGATGACAGAGGCGTGGCAGGTGCCGCGCGGTGGCCCGCGCTTCTGATCGATGGTGCGCGGGTAAGCGCGCCCAAGGAACCTGTCCCCGTCGGCGTCGTTTACGATCCGTTAACCTTTCGCCTTTACCAATTGTTAACGCGCAGCAGCGCCCATCACGCATCGAAAATCTGGAGAACGACCGCCATGCGTTTCGCATCGACGCTTCTTGCTCTCGCGCCCTTGATGGCGGTCGGCGCGCTGCTTTCAGGGTGTATGGCGGGAACCGCGCGGCCGCGCGCGGCGATCGGCAAGGTCGCGACGGCGCCGGGTTGGGCGGGTTCGATCACTCCGGGCGATCGAACTCTGCTCGAGGCCCTGCCGGCGACATGGGAGCGCGCGCGGGCGAGCGTGCCGCAACGGTTGAAGGCGAAGCTCAATGCCGAAGGGCCGCTGGTCCAGCCCGGAGCTGCACTGGAACTCCCCGCACTCCCGCCCGGTCCCTATTATTGTCGGCTGGTGCGCCTGGGAGGGGCGCACGGTCTCGACACCTTCAAACCCGATTTCTGCAATGTCGATGGCACGACGCACAACCTGTCCTTCACCAAGCAGAGCGGGACGATCCTGCCGGGCGGTTGGCTGTTCCCGGATACCGACAAGCGGCAAGTGTTCCTCGGCACTTTCCGACCGGCGCGGGCGAACAGCGCGCCACCGTACAGCGTGGACCCCAAACAGGATGTGGCGGGCGTGGTCGAGCGCGTCGCGCCGTTTCGCTGGCGATTGGTGCTGACGCGGGCGGGGCAGGGCGCGTTGCTCGATATCTATGAGCTCGTTCCGGTCACGCCGCAGGTGCAGGGGGCCGTGCCCGCCATACCCGGCTAAGCCGCGTCAGAACACGCCCGGTACGAAGCGCTTCACGCGCGCGGCATAGCCATCGTAATCGGGGAAGGTCGCGCGCAGCACCGCTTCCTCATGGCGCACGCGCATCCAGGTGCCGAGCGCGAACAGTGGCGCTCCCGCGATCAGGTTGAGCGTGTGGCCATAGGCGATCGCCATTGCCAGCGTGAACAGCGCCATCGCCACGTAAATTGGGTTGCGGATAACCGCGAACGGACCCGATTGCACCAAAGTGCCGTCATCGCGGGTGCGTGCAACGAGCGCCCAATTGCGGCCCATTGCGCGGGATGACGAATCGAACAGCCACACCGCCCCGAGCATCAGCACCAGCACGATCGCGCCCTCGATCAGCGCCGTGGCGGAGGCGGGATCGAGATCGACCCGGATCGGACCAAATCCGACGATACCGATCCCAATTCCCTGCAGCACGATCCCCCAGATCGAGGCATTGCTGCGACGTGCATCGGGACTCTTCGGGCTTTTTACGCCACGTGCGCGGGCGCGGAGCAGCGCCACCAGGAAAACGCCAATCCCGACACCGAGCGCGATCAAGCCGGGAAGTCCAACAGGATCGGTCAAAAATCGCATCGCAGTCTCCAGAGTATGGCTGTATTATATAAATAACACGCACCCGTCAATTGGCGGCGCGCAGCCGCCGCGTCTGGGCATCGCGCCATGCCTGAAATTGCTCGATCGCGACCGAGCGCCGCAGCAGCCGGGCATTGGGGTCGATCACGACATGCGCGCGTTTCGGCACGGGCAGGCTGCCCACGCCCCCCGCCATAGGCAGCGTCACGATCCGGCCGTCGATCTGCACCTCGACCGGCATTGGGAACACCCGCCCGCCGGGCGCCTGCCAGCGCAGTGCAAGGCGCGTTGCGCTGCGCGTTTCGATCAGTTCGGGCAGCGCCGCCTGGCGCAGATAGACGTCGAAGAACCAGCCATAATCCTTGCCGGTCACGCGCCGCACGAAGCGTTCATATTCCGCCGTCGAGCCGTAACGCGGGGTGAAATTGCCCGGCCGTGGATCGATCCGCCCGTACACCGCCAGCCGCGTGACATCGCGAAACGCGCGGTCGCCGATCAGGTTACGCAGCGTGTGGAGCATCCACGCGCCCTTGTAATAGATGTCCTGGCCCGGCCCGCCTTTGTCGACCTCATACACCTCTTCCTCGGTGCGTACCTTGCCCGAAGTGATGGGGTGGAGGTTGGCGATCTTGCCGCGCTCGTCCGCCAGCATCGTCGCGTACCGCGCCTCACCCTCGCGCCAGCGACCGTAAAGCGGCTGCATGTACGTGCCATAGCCCTCGTGCAGCCAGTAATCATCCCAATTGGCCGCCGTCAGTTGATTGCCGAAATATTCATGGGCGAATTCGTGCTGGAACAGCCAGTCAAACCCTTCGGGCGCCTTGGCATACTCGTTGCCGTAGGCGTTGATCGTCTGGTGCTCCATGCCCTTATGCGGGGTCTCGACCACGCCGACCTTCTCGTCGCCAAACGGGTAGGGGCCGACCTCGCTTTCGAAGAAATCGAGCGTCGGGGCAAATTCGGCAAACAGCGCGCGCGCCTTGGCCTCCTCGCCCGGCAGGAACCAGTAGAACATCGGGATGCTGTTGCCGTAACGGCTCTTATAGACCCCCGAAATCTGCTCATACGGCCCGACGTTGAGCGCGATGCCATAGGTATTGGGGTGCTTGATCCGCCAGTTCCACACGGTGCGCCCGTCGGGCAGCGTGTCCACCCCCAGCAATTTGCCATTGGAGGGAGCCTTTAACCCCTTGGGCACGGTGATGTGCAGCGTGACGACGCCCGGCTCCCCGCTCGGGAAATCGAGGCATGGCCAGAACAGGTCGCAGCCATAGCCCTCCGCTGTGGTGGCGAACCACGGCGCGCCGCCGGGCGTGGTCGTCCACACCATGCCGCTGTCCCACGGCGCCTTGACCGCGACATGCGGCTGCCCGCCATAGCTGATGCGCGCGCCGACACGGGCTCCCTTGGCGATGCGATGCGGCAGCGTGATGACGAGCCGCCCTTCGGGGTTGCTCCAGGCGTCGGGTGCCAGCGCCGTGCCGTCGATGGCAATGGCATCGACCGGCAAGTTGCGATCGAGGTCGATGGCGAGGCGGTCAAGCGGGGCCTTGGCGGTGAAACTGAGCGTCGCGACACCGCGTAGCGTCTCGGTCTCGGGCAGAACCTCGAAGGAAAGGTCGGCGGCATCGAAACCCAATTTGGCCTGATCGGGATCGATCACCCCGCCCGAGCGTGCCGTCTGCGCGGTGATCGCGGGCTCGCCTTTTTTGGGCAGGGTGGCGGCACCGGTCAGCATCAGGCAGCCAAGGGCAAGCGCGAGTCTGGAAGCGATCATGAAGGGTCTAGCTCTACGGAAAAATCGGTGATGGTCATGCGCAGCTCCAACCGGCCATTTTGGAAAATGGAGGTGGTGCGCGGGAAGTGGATGCCTTGCGCGGAAACCGATCCGGCAAAGGACAGATGCTGCCGCACCAGCGCGCCCCGCGCGTCCGAGGCAACGATCGCATAATCGGCGGAGGCGATCCGATCATCGGGGCCGAGCGTCAGCGTAATCGCGGGGAAGCCGTCGCGAATGGCGCTCAGGCGGTGGCGTCCGGTCGCCGAAACCGATGCGGGGGCGAGCAACAAATAGGCATAGACCGCCAGCCGATGCCGTTCGAACAGCGCCTGCGGCCGTGGCAACGATGTTTGTGCACCATTATGGACCAGAAACGCGCTGTCGCGCTCGATCATCACGGTTTGCGTGGTGCTGCGTCCTTCGCTTGGCAGCCAAGTGTCGATGCGGGCGCGGGAAAAGGGCTCGATGCGGGTTTCGACCATCAAGTCAACGGGTGTGCGACCGATCAGGACGCGGGCGACACCGCTCCAGGCTACCACCCGCACGCGCGCCAATTGCGCCTGTCCGCCGGCCGCCGTCAGCGCGCGCTCGACGGGGTCGAGCGGCACGTGCGCGCAGGCCGGGAACGCGGAAAAAGCGATCGCCCCACCCAAAATCGTTCGGCGATTGATGCAACGGCAACTCCCCCCATATAAGGAACTAAGCCCGCGTCGTTGACGCGACCCCGGAGTATCCATGACCAAAGCTTCTTTCACCCCGTCCAAGTCCTCGTCGCCCACCCACGCTTACCCGGTGTTGCCGCTGCGCGACATCGTCGTGTTTCCCAACATGATCGTGCCGTTGTTCGTTGGTCGCGACAAGTCGGTCGCGGCTCTGGAGGCGGCGATGGCTGCCGACAAGGAGATTTTCCTCATCGCGCAGCTCGACCCGAGCGAGGATGATCCCGACCGCGACGATTTGTACGAAATCGGGGTGACCGCAGTCGTCCTGCAATTGCTGAAGCTGCCCGATGGCACGGTGCGCGTGCTGGTCGAGGGCAAGCAACGCGCGGCGTTGACCGGGCTGGTGCAGACCGAGGGTTATCTCGCCGCCGAAGTCGAAAAGCTTGCGGGCGATGACGGTGAAGAGGCGCTCGAGGCAGCCAGCACCGAGATGGCGGCACTGATGCGCTCGGTGGTCGAGCAGTTTGAGAGCTACGCAAAGCTCAACCGCAAGCTGCCCGCCGAAACCGCAGTTCAGCTCGGCGAGATCGAGGATGCGAGCAAGCTCGCCGACGCCGTTGCCGCCAACATTCAGGTCAAGGTGGCCGACAAGCAAGCGTTGCTGATCGAACGCGATCCGGCCAAGCGACTCGAGATGGTGTTCGCCTTCATGGAGGGCGAACTCGGCGTGCTGCAGGTCGAAAAAAAGATCAAAAGCCGCGTCAAGCGCCAGATGGAAAAGACGCAGCGCGAATACTATCTCAACGAGCAGTTGAAGGCGATCCAGCGTGAGCTGGGTAATGAGGGTGACGAAGGCGAAGGCGATGAAATCGCCGAGCTGACCAACAAGATCGCGACGCTGAAACTGTCCAAGGAAGCCCGCACCAAGGCGACGGCGGAGCTGAAGAAACTCAAGACGATGGCGCCGATGTCGGCCGAGGCGACCGTCGTGCGCAATTATCTCGACGTGTTGCTCGGCCTGCCGTGGGGCAAGAAGTCCAAGATCCGCAAGGACATTTCGGCGGCGCAAGCGGTGCTCGACGAGGACCATTATGCGCTGGAGAAGGTCAAGGACCGCATCATCGAATATCTCGCGGTGCAGGCGCGCACCAACAAGCTGAAAGGCCCGATCCTGTGCCTCGTCGGCCCGCCCGGCGTCGGCAAGACCAGCCTGGGCAAGTCGATCGCCAAGGCGACGGGGCGCGAATTTATCCGCCAATCGCTGGGCGGCGTGCGCGATGAGGCCGAGATTCGCGGCCATCGCCGCACCTATATCGGTTCGCTGCCCGGCAAGATCGTGACGAACCTCAAAAAGGCCGGCACCAGCAACCCGTTGTTCCTGCTCGATGAGATCGACAAGCTCGGCCAGGATTTTCGCGGTGATCCGGCCTCGGCACTGCTCGAAGTGCTCGATCCCGAACAGAATGCGAAGTTCAACGATCATTATCTCGAAATCGACGTCGATCTCTCGGATGTGATGTTCGTGACCACCGCGAACACGCTCAACCTGCCGCAGCCGCTGCTCGATCGCATGGAGATCATCCGGCTCGAGGGCTATACCGAGGATGAGAAGGTCGAGATCGCCGAGCGGCATCTGATCGCCAAGCAGATCGAGGCGCATGGGTTGAAAGAGGGCGAGTTCACGCTCACCACCGAAGGTCTGCGCGCGCTCATTCAGTTCTATACCCGCGAAGCCGGCGTTCGCACGCTGGAGCGCGAGATCGCCAAGCTCGCGCGCAAGGCACTACGGCGCATCCTCGAGGGCAAGGCTGAGAGCGTTACGGTGACACCGGACAATCTCTCGGACTTTGCGGGCGTGAAGAAATATCGCCACGGGCTGGGCGAGGAAGAAAACCAGATCGGCGCTGTTACGGGCCTCGCCTGGACCGAGGTCGGCGGCGAATTGCTGACGATCGAAAGCGTCACTGTGCCCGGGCGCGGTGCGGCGAAGATCACCGGCAAGCTCGGC
>Ga0172379_10009848_pt1 | contig 11704 bp, 16 predicted proteins | sample GrowelOW334metaG_FD_119756 | JGI IMG/M metagenome (GOLD analysis project Ga0172379, IMG submission 119756) | Groundwater microbial communities from an aquifer near a municipal landfill in Southern Ontario, Canada - Groundwater well OW334 metaG | ecosystem: Environmental > Aquatic > Deep... | reverse complement strand
GCTTGTTGCCGACCACGGCCAGCGCGATGACGTTGACCGCAAGGTCGCTGCGACGGGCTGCGGGCAGGGTGGCGTTGACGGTGGCGCTGTGGATCGCGCGCGGCTGCATGCACAGGATCTCGACCGGCGCAGACCAGTCGACACCGGCCAGCGCGGCAGGCGCCCAGCCGTCGCCGCTGATGCTAGTGGTGAGCTTGCGCCAGTGCTGCTGCTTGACTGCCGCGCCGTTGAGCATGCGGTGCACCGTGGCGCCTTCGAGCGGGCCGTAGGACTGCGTGGCAGGGAAGGTTTGCAGCGCGATCTCGACGCCGGCGATCTTGAGGGTGGGGACGCTCATCGGCGGTTGCCTCGTTTGAGTGCTTCGGTGCGCAGGGCTTCGGACATCGAAGATGCATAGCCAGACGCACCGGCGCCAGGTGAAACTGGAGTTGTATTTATCACCCCGATCTTGGCGATGATCTGGTCGAGGTCTGAAATCAATTGCTGCGTTTGCGGTCCCGGCTTGATGTCGACCTTGACTTCCTTGCCGATTCCGTCAAGCGACGCCTTCAGTTTTTCCGACTGGGCTGCAGCCATGTCCTGCTGCTGCGCCAAACCCTGATAGCGCGCCCGCTCATCAGCGGCGGCGCGTTCCAGCGCGGTGGCTTCTGCCAGATTGGCCTGGCGGCGCAGGCTTTCCTTCTTCGATACATCCTCAATGCCGTCTGCCAGCGTGCGCAGCGCTTCGGCCTGCTGCTGTACGCTGTCAAGACTTTCGGTGGCGGCGGTACGCTGCAGCTTCATGGCTGCGATGGTGGCGTCGAGCGCGGCCAGTGCCTGCGCTTCTGGACCATCGCCAACCGTGCCGCCGTTGGCCTCGGCGCGCAGTTTTTTGGCCTGCTTGAGGTAGTCTTCTTCGGCCTTGGCCGATTCTGAGAAGGCGGATTGCAGCGCGCTTTGCAGCCGCTTTGCATCGCTGATCTGCTCGTTTACCGATTCTTTCAATGATTCGGCAATGGCCTTTTTTGATTCTTTCGCGGCATCTGCCTTGCGCACATCGTCTTCGGCAGCCTTGGCATTTTCCTTCTTTGCTGCTGCGGCCTTATTCTCGACGGCGATCTGATCTTCCAGCAACTTGATCAGCGCGCGCTGCTCTGCGGCAATGGACGAGGCACGAAGGCTGTTTCGGCTGGCGCCGTCGGTTACTGCCGCTAGCTTCTCGCGGGCCCGCGACAGCTTGTCGGTAGCTGAGGTGACGCGATCGAGCGTGTCCGGGTTGATGTTGCCGAAACCAAAAAAGCGGATTTTGTCGAGCGCCGACCCTTTCTGGATAACATCATCCATCGCCGACAGGTATTCATTCAGTGACGGCAACAGACTGCCGATGATGCCCTGACTGGCGCCGGCAGCGTGCGCCTTGATCTTGTCCAGGTTGTCGCCGAACTTGTCGGCAGCAGCGCCCATTTCGTTGCTCAACACTTTACCAAGCGCAGCCGCCTCCTCTTTCAGGCGGCGGATGCCGTCGCCGCCTTCATTCAGCAACGGGATCATGCCGGGTCCGACTTTCTTGCCGAAGATGTCGATGGCCAGCGAGGTCTTGGTCACGCCGTCCGGCAGCAGGGCAAAGCGCTCGGCCAATGCCTCCAGCGCATCGGCCGGGTCAGTAAACTGGGCAGGGTCAATGCGCAGCGTGGCGAAGGCGTCAGCCACTTCGCCCTTGCCAGTTTTGGCCGAGTCCATCGCCGCCACCAGCGCGATTAGGCTTTTCTCCATGTCCTCGATGCCATTCTGCTTGCCTGCGTATTGCAGCGATGTCAGGTTCTCGACCGTGGTGCCGGCGCGTGCTGCGCTGTCCGCCACATCGTTCATCGAGTCGACCACACCCTTGAGCTTGCCGACGAAATACACAACCGAGATGCCGGCGAATAGGTTGCGCAGGATGCCGCTCAAGCCGGTGGCGGATTCGCCAAGCGAATTGATTCCGCCCTTGGCCGATGCAAATGCGGCCTTGGTGCGGTCAACCGCGCTCAGGATGATCTGGGTGATCGGATTCGCCATCAGGGTTTCACCGGGTCAACTGTTGCGCCATGCCAGGCCACCAGCGCGTTCATTCGTTCGGCGCAGGTTTCGTAGAGGCGGTTGGCGTCGGCGATCCAGTACGCAACGTCCCGATCAGAGGCGGCAAGGTGGGCGGGACTTTCACCAGCAGGCTGGCCGGGGGTTTCGACAAGGCCCCAATCTGAGCCGGGCTGCAGCAGGCCGACAGCAGCGCCAGACAGGCAAGGGGTGCCAGCGGTAACGGATGGGACATAGCGGATCACCTTGACGGTTTTGGTTACGATGCGGCCCTCGGCGGCGACGAGCTGCGCGGCGAGGCTGTCGGCGCGCCGGGTTTCGGCGGCCAGGCGTTTGAGGTAGGCGTCGGCGGAGCGGGTGCGGGCGGCGTCGGCTTGCGTGGTGGCGATGCGGTGGCCGGAATAGACGCCGCCGCCGAACAGCGCGGCGACGCAGGCGAGCATGATCCAGAAGCGGTAGGGCGCGAGCGCGGCGGCGATCATGGCGCGACCTGCTTGTCGGTCCACTCGCGGCCGAGCCAGATCGCCAGCACGCCGGCGACGGCGAGGCCGAACTCGGTCGCACCCATGGCCGGCACGGTGCCGAACAGCGGCAGGGTGGCGCCAGCCAGCACGAACTTGATCAGCAGCGCGGCGTAGGCGGCGGAAACGAAGGCCAGGGTGGTGGACTCGCGCCCACGGGAATCCTTGAGCGAGAACATCAGACCACCTTCCGGTAGCGCACGGCGCCGTCACGGTGCAGCGCCAGCAGCACTTCGCCACGTTGCTGTCCGTCTTCGCTGTGGCTCACGTGCACCCAGCGCGAGAATTCGTCGATCACCTGGTCGAACGGCAGGTCGAGCGCGCGGATCAGTGCCACCACGTTGGCGGTGGACATGCCGGGGATGATGAAATCGACCGCCTCGCCTTTGCAGTGCTGGCTAGATGGCGCGCCGCCGATGCGGGCGTTGACGTTTTTGGCGCGGTAGCCGCTGCTGACGATGATGGGCCACTTGACGTGGGCGCGCAACGGTTCCAGCACCTTGACGCACAGGGTGCGCAGGGCGTCGATCTGGGGTTCGCCCGGGCTGTTGTCCAGCTCGAAGCGCGCGGCCTCCTGGCTGATGGTCAGCTCGTCGAGCGTGAAGTGTTCGGTGAGATTCATTTGCCGTTCCTCATGCGTGCCGCGATGGCTTTTTCGTGATCGATCAGGCAGTCGCGGTCGCAGTAAATCAGCTCTGGTTCGAGCGCCTTGCCGCAGCTCATGCACCGGCCGCGCCGAACCGGCACCGGCTTGCGCAGACTCAGCGCAAAATCGCGTGCCATCTGTTCGTGATGCTCTGCGCGTTCGGCGTCGTCCATGCTGCTAACCCCGCCACTGCCCGGTTTTGACGAACAGCCAGACCGCAGCGGCAAGTGCCAGCAGCGGAATTGAGGCCTTGGCTGCTGCGCTCATCAGCTTGACGGTCCACCAGAAGCCCTTGAGGTTGCCCAGCGCTTCCAGCACATCAGCCACCCGCCCCAGGTTCTGGTTCAGGTTTTTCATGTTCTCGGCCATGTCGCGGTGGCTCACCAGCAGTTTTTCGATTGAGGATTCGCAGTCGGCAACCCGTCCATGTAAATGCAAAACCGCATCCTCATCGGTGCGGCGGCGGTGGGCGCTGGCCTGCGAATCAGGCGCATCGTTGTGGCGGCGCTTGACGAAGCGCGGGTCAGGAGTCTTGGTTCGGTCCACGGTCATGGTTCATCGCCATCAATGAAAACACCAACATGCCGGCGGTGAAGCCGGCTGCGCAGCCAGCCCAGAAAGCCAGCCAGGCCATCGATCAGGCGAAGTCGTATTTCCAGAACTTGGACGCGCCGACCTCAGTGATCGCCGAATCGGACAGCGACTCCCCGGGAATATCAAGCGGGTCGTAGTCGTCCCCAATCAGTGCGATCGATGCCGCGCCGCCCGGCTTGTAACGATGCACCGTCACAATGGCCGCCTTGCCAGACTGCGCTTCGTTAAGGCCAACAACGAACAGCTTGTAGACCTGCGCGCTTTGCGTGAGCGCCTGAACGCGCGAGCTGGCTAGTTTGGTATATGCAACGTGTAGATTCACAGCCCCGGCCACGGCATCCGGGATGGCGCTGCCAGACAGGACATAGATGCCGGCACCGTTAACGATGTAGTCCGTTCCATCGACATAGGTCGTTGTGTCCGTGGCATCCTTTACCACCACTGCAATGGTGGTATCGGGGATGAAGTCGAATGGCACCAGACCACCCTTGAACGCCACGTGTGGCTCTGCGGTAACAGCGGCGGCGGCGATGGTTGACCGTGAACCAAGTGCGGCCAGCGCCATGTTGTGCGCATTACGGTCATAGGCCTTGATGTTGATCGGGATGCCGGAGTTTCGGCTGATCGAGTTGGCCTTGCCGCCGCCCGCATTGGTGAAGTCCAGAATGGACTTTTCATCTTGCGACTGGCCGATGGTGATCTCGGAGCAGTTGCCCATACTGACCGCTGCCGAGAGCCCGTCATAAGGCTGCAGGAACGCCTCGCCTTTTCCGATAAATGAAGCATCTGCGATCTGTGACATTTAGGTCTCCTACGCTCAGGGCGTGTTGAATGTGTCGTGGAAAGTGAAGCTGCCGCGCACCTGCGCGATAACGATGTCGCTGCCGTCTTCTGGCGGCAGCACGCTGTAGCCTTCGAGGCGGGCATCGATGGCCGCGCCTTCGAGGTCGCGCGCGAGGTCGCCGAATAGGGCTTTTTTGAGGTCGCCGATCAACTGGTGGCCGGTGGCCAGCACGCTGGCGGCGGCGGCCTGCTCGGTGCAGGCTTCGGCGACGAAGTTGACGCGGATCTTGGCGGCCGGGCGATGCGGTACGGCGCTCTCGGCCTCGGCGCTTGTTTCGTGCAGGCGGCAAAATGGGAACGCCTCGCCGTCCTGGCGCGGCACCGGCCCCAGCAGCACCGATGCGCCGGCGTTGGTGGCGTAACCGTTGACGATGAGGATCGCCTGCAGGCGCGGCACCAGGCTGGTGAGCAGGGTATAGGCTTTGGTCACTTGAGCCACCAGCCGACGACATAGCCATCGTCCGATTCTGGGCGGTCGAGCTTCCAGCTGCTCTTGCCCATCGCGGCGATCTGGCCGGCGGTGTAGATGGCCGGGTTGACTGCGATCGCCACGCCGGGCGCGAAGCCGGCTGCGGTGGCGGTGGTTTTGAGCAGGCTGATGCGGTCGCGCCGTTCGCTGGTGAGGTTATATTCGCCGATCTGGTCGACACCCCGCGTGAGCGTGGCGTCGAACGCATAAGCGCCCTGGATCAGGGAGATATTGGAAAAAAGCGCAGCCGAAGCCGCCGCCGTCAGTGATTCGACGGCGGCGAAGTTCATGCCGTACCTTTCGGCGGGCGGACCCGCTTGAGGGGCACAGACCGCTTGACCGGCTCCACCACATACGCAGCGCGGCCGAGGCCGACCACGTAGGCGGCGGTGGGCGTGTCCAGGGGGACGACCGCACCGGCTTGCACCGGGGCGCCGTCAACCCAGAACGGGCGGACGACTTCGACCTCGACCATGATCAGGTAATCGTGGTCGCTGCGGAGAAGGCGCCAGCGACGCGGACGCCGATGTCGAGCGTCTGGAAGGCGCGGATGCCGGTGATGCCCGCCGCAAAGTTCGCGTAGGGGTTGCTGGCGATCTCGACGCTGCCCCAGTCCGCCACGATGACCTGGCTGAAGTCGCCGAAGATCATGGTCGCGGTCGGGATGTTGGTCGAGCTAGCGGCGCGGAAGCCTTCGATCTGGCCGTCGAGGATGTTACCTTTCCACAGCGTCGCCGAGTCGGTCGAGGCGATGCGGGCACGTGCCGACAGCAGTCCAGCGACAGCCGGGGTGGTGACGTAGGCACAGCCGCTGTTGAGCGCGTTGGCGGTAGCCACATCGACCTGCGCGTTGATCAGCGCGGCCAGATCCAGCGCGGTGCCGGTGAAGGCGCCGATGGATGCGGTGCCGAGGATGCCGACCGGCGCGCCGGAGCCGCCGGTGGCGAAGCCGGACGCATCGATCGAGGTGGCCAGCGTGCCAGCCAGGTCTTCCATGATGAACGCGTCGGCGTCAGGCGTGGACTGCTGCAACAGCAGGCGGGACACTTCGGTGTAGGCGCCCAGCACTTTCGGGCGCAGTTGCAGCAGGCCGAGGGTCTGCTGGCTTTCGGTGATGGCGGTGGCTTCGTTCGCCAGCCAGTAGCCGGTGGCGCCTGCGCTCTGCTTGGTGATGTCGGCATTGCCGACCAGGCCGGACAGGCTGCGTGCGCCCAGGTCCATCAGCAGGCTGCGTGCGCGCAACAGGCCAATGAAATCCTGCGGGCGCAGTTCGGTGGCGACCATATTGCCGCCGTTGGCTGCGGTGCCGACGGTCATGTCGCGGCGCTGCACTTCGTAGGGAATGAAGAAGCTGTTTTCTGCCTGGCGCTGGATGCCGGCGGACAAAGCCTTGTCGGCGAATGCCTGGCTGGCGGCGCGCTCGAGGCCGGCTCCGGTCCAGTCGTTCGACATCATCGCGCGGATGGCGCGGGTGATGCTGAATGCGCGGGTTTCCTGAGCGGAGAGGCCGACCGATGGGTCGAAAGTGGACTTGGTAGCGATGTGGTCCATCATGCGGCGCGAGAACGCGTCGACCGATTCGCCGGTCTGCATCGCCTGGCGTACCAGCGGCTCGATGTCGAAGCGCTTGAACTGTTCGCCCAGGGCGAGCAGGTCGGCGACGCGCTTGTTGGCGGCGTCGCGGCCGCGGGCTTCGACGGCTGCTTCGTCGATGGTGATGACGGGATCGGGCATGTGTTGCTCCTTGATAATTGGGGTTTCGATGAGGGGTGCGGCTGCGGCGGCGGGTGCGGATTCGAGCGAGCGGCCGACGCCGACGCTGGTGTCTGCCGGCACGGTCACGAGCGAGTTTTCCAGCGGCTCCCAATCGATGACGCGATAGGTGGCGGGCTGGTCGGCTGCGCGCTCGAAGGCGCCGGCATAGGCATCAAGCGCGCGATGGAAGGCCGCCACGTCGCCCGGATGGTCGCGGTGACTACGCGAGAGCGTCCGTTCGAAGAGGCGACCGCTCAGGGCGCGTTCAATCTTGTCGCCGGACTTGCCGACGCTTTGCTCGATCACCGTGTGGATCTCGTAGCCGATGCTGGTTTTGCTGAGGATGCCGGTTTCAACCAGGGCGATGGCCTCGCGGCCCTTTTCGGTGGCGCTGGTGATGCGGACATCGCCGCGCACCACGTTGTCGGCGTCGCAGCGCACGCTGCCCGGCACATGCGCGCCGCGCAGGTCGTTCCAGTCGTGGTTGAACAGCAGCGCGGCGCCGTCGTTGAGGCGGCCGAGGCGCACTGCGGATTCGCTACAGTCAAGAATTTCGATGCCCCACCAGCGCGCGTAGGGCTGCTCGCTGGCGAACGACATCGCCACCACCAGGTCTTCACCTTCGCGGCGGGTGCTGGCGGGGTCGAGTTTCAGTTCGCGGGTCAGGGACATGTGCGGTTCTCCATAGGTGCCATTTCAGCGCAACGGGCGGAAGTGGTTTAGGCGCGGGGTTTCCGATTTCATGCTGCGGCGGGGATTATTGAAATAGCTCTTGCGCGTGCACGCATTGCGTGTATTATTCGATTCAAGGGCGGCACATTGCTTCCCACCGCGCCTCGGGAACAGGGGCTGGAGCAGAAAATGACAACCAAGATGACCAACACCGCTGTCGATACCTTTCTCGATATGTACGACTTCAGCATTGGCGATGCGGACGCTGGAATGGTGGCGCGCATCATGGCCGAGGGTGAGGCTGTCGGATTCGACCTGGCCTACGACCTCACCGGCAAGCCCGACCAGTACCTGACGATCCCGCAGGCGCTCCGTCTCGCAGGATGCAAAGATGCCTAACCATCCAAACCGCAGCCGGGCCGAGATCCCTGCACGTAACCCGACGTCGGAAGAGGTGCGCGCAGCCCGCGAGGCGGCGGGGCTTACGCAGACAGCAGCAGCAGAACTCATCCACTGCGCCCTGCGCGGGTGGCAGGAATGGGAAGCCGGAAACCGTAAAATGCACCCGGCATTCTGGGAGTTGTTTCGCATCAAGCTGGGACGATAGGATCAGCAGGCGCAGGCGCAGCGGCCACAGCATCGCCCAGCGTGATGTTTCGCTTGGCGGCCAGCCGCGCTTCGTTTTCCAGTTCGCTGAACACGTCCTCGATGTCGCGGCCGTTGCGTGCGGCCCAGGCGGTGCGGCTGTCGACGCCTTCCTTGAATGCAGCGCTTGCGGCGTTGATTTCCTTGAGCGGGTCGTTGCTCTGCCAGCCACGATGCTGCCAGGCGTGGGCGGCGAACTTGTCGGCCTTTTGGATCGGCAGCGGGGAGCCGTTGGGCAGCTTGATTGCACCGCGCCCGAGTGCGGCGGTGAGCCAGTGCGAAAACAGCACTTCCAGCCAGGCTTCCTCGAACCAGCGCTGATGGCGGCGCCACTGGTCGCGGTCGTCGTTTTGAGTGGCACGGATGCTGTTGTAGTTGAGGTCGGCGTGGTCGTTGCACAGCGCGGGGTAGGACACGTTCAGGCCGCTGGCCATGCGGCGGTGGGCTGACTTCATGAAGGGGTCAAACACTTCGTTCGGGTATTTACTGTCGACCGACGTCACCGTGGTGCCCACCGGTAGGGTGTCCCAGGTGCCGGGCGCGCTGGTGGAAAACTTACTGCCGTCCGCCTGCTCGTCGCCGGGCATCTGCGGTGCCTGGCCATCATCAGTGACGAAGAATCCGAGGTGGTCGGCGCCCTGTTTGGCCGCGAGCAGCGCGCTCAATGCGAACTCCCCGGCGAAGTGCATGCTCAGCATGGCGGCGTGCATCCACGGGATGCCGCGCGTTTGCCCTCCGCGGCGAGACTTGAAGCGGTGGATGATGTTGCTGGCGTCGACGCGGGTGGCGGTGCGCGCGCCGGTGGCGCCGCTGGCGAACCAGACGGCGACGGTACGGCCCATCGCGTCCTTTTCGATACCGAGCTTGATGGCGTTGACGCCCGCCGCCTTGGGGCGGTTATGCCAGGTGGCGATGGCTTCGACATCGACCGCGCGCAGGGCGTAGTCGAATTCGTTGCCGGCGGCCTTGCCGTACTCCTCGAACACCAGGTATTCGCCATCGCGCGCGGTGCCGCGTGCGATGTTCCACATCAGCTCGATCAGCGAATAATCGCCCGATACCTCGCACACGCCGCGCTTGCCGAAGCGTGCCCACGCCGCCTCGATCGCCTCACGTGCCAGCTGGTCGGATTCGCCGGGGCGGTTTTCGACCAGGCTGACCAGGCGCGGGCCGGTGTCGCCGACGATGTTGGTCTCGCACATTTCCAGATAGCGCAGCGCGAAGTCGTTGTCGTTTTCCAGATTGCGGGCGCGCTGGCGCAGGCGGTCGAGATCACCGCGCAGCTCTTCCACGATGTCGGCTTGCGTTGCGCGCCACGAATCGGTGAGGCGCGACAGTTGCGCGGCGGCGAAGGCGCGCGACATGGCGCGGTCGATCATGCGCGGGTCGGTTACGGGCTTAGGCTTGCGGCGAAACAGATCGGACAGGGCCATCAGAACCTCATGTAGATGCGGCCGCGACCGGGCCGGTTGCCGGCGGCGGCCTGCTCGCGCGCGACCTCGGCGGCATACTGGCTGCGCAGCGCGATCAGCTTGGACGTGTCGCGCTGGATCGAGCGATCGAGCCCAGAGGCTTGCATCAGGTCGATCATGTCGGCGGTGGCGCGCGACTCCAGCGCGGCCTCGATCGCCGCCAGCATGCGCACGGCGTGGCTGCGGCCGTCGAACGTGGTGAGCGCGGACAGGTTGGGGAGAACGGTGAGCGTGCCGGTGGCGGCGGTTTCGCGCGCGGAGGTTCCGGCATTGGTGAAGGTGCGCACCCACTGGTAGTCGCCCGCAGCATAGGCTGCGGTGGCGATGGCGGTGAGGCTGACCGCGTGGGCGTCGCCGGATGCGGTGGAGGTGAGCATGAGCTTGACCGCTGCCGAAATCAGCGTGTAGGACAGCACCCAGCCAGCGCCAGCCGGGTGGTCGCTGTCGCTGATCGTCCAGGCGATGCTGTCGCCGGATCGGAACGAAAGCGGCTCGGTGGTGGCGGCAGTTGTCATGCTGCCTTTTTATCGGATGCGGCGGAAGCGGTTTAGGCGGGGGGCTTCCGATTTGTGCATGGGATGGCCGCGCGAGAAAAAGCCCGCAATAGGCGGGCTGAGTTTTCAACAGGTAACGTTTAAGCCTGCGCTGTTGGAACCTTGCGAACAACAGCAGAATGCACAATCAGATTGAATGATCCTGACGCCACGCCAGTGTTGTATTTAGCCGCGATGTAATTTCGCAGGCCCGTCGTTCCGGCGGGGATCGCATAGAGCGGGCTGCGCAAGACATAGCGGCCAACCGGATACACGCCACCGAATCCTGCATCAGCGCTTCCTTGGAAGTTCTCGGTGTAGAGAATCTCGCTGGTGCCGGTCATGTTCACATAGCCATAAACCGACTTCAGTGCAATAGGTGTGCCGGTAATCTCAACTTCGATTTCCAAGTAAATCTTGTCGCCAATGGCCCATCCGGTTGTGGCGTTGTCGTTGTAGAAATAGGTCGTGTCGCCTGATACCGCTGCCGTTCCAGAGAACGAGCCTGCCAGATTCTGCGAGAACTTCGTGCCGTCTGCCACTTTTGAGCAAACAACAGCCATGCCAGCGGTTCCAACAGCGGAAGCCGTCCACGAAGCCGCCACCCCACTTGCTCCGGTAGCATTTGTGCCGAGCGTGCCAGTGGTGCCAGCCATGCAAGGGTTTGGTATTGCCGACAGAATCGCGTTGCCGTCCATCTTGCCGTTTACACGGTATTTCGGGCGATGGAACAGGTGCGCAATCTGGTCATAAATCCAGCCAGAAAGGACAATATTGCCCTTTACATTTGGGTGCACCGTATTATCTGGAGCACCATATATATAACCCGAAAGAGGTTGCGGGTAGGTGTTGGCTGTGTCAATGTATGCACCAGACACATCAACAGCAATAGCCCCCGCCTGCTTTGCACATTCTTCAAAAATCAGGTCGTTAAGCTGGCCAAAATAATCGCGGTGCGCAGTAGTCGTGTATGACATTGAAGGCAGGCAGGAGAAGACAACAGGAATTGCCCCTGCGTCCTTACAGGCACGAATGGCTGTCTTCAGGTTGGTGTAGCTGTCAGCCAGCGTGAGCGAAAGAATGTCGTTTTCAAACAGGTGCAAGAACACCACGCCCGGGCGATATGCAGCAAGGCAAGCAGCAATATAAGGAACCATCTGTGTGGATGTTCCGCCAGAATATCCCCACACGCCCTGAGACAAGGCCTGACCTCCGATAGTCCCATCACCCGTATCATCGAAGATGAAAGCGTGCTGCATCAGTGAATTAAACTGGCGCACAGCAGAGACCGGGAAGTTTGTTGACCCGCCTGCATAGGTCATTTTTGACTGGTTGGAAATACTGTTGCCGAATACCATCGCCCGCAAAGGCGGTAGCGATGCTGGAAGGCCTGCAAACCCAACCGTATTTCTGGATTGGTCAGTGACCATCATGGAATTAACTGAACGATCGACCTCCGGGGTTCCGCCAGAATAGGCCGCCACCCCGCGCCGCACCAG
>Ga0172379_10009847_pt1 | contig 11704 bp, 11 predicted proteins | sample GrowelOW334metaG_FD_119756 | JGI IMG/M metagenome (GOLD analysis project Ga0172379, IMG submission 119756) | Groundwater microbial communities from an aquifer near a municipal landfill in Southern Ontario, Canada - Groundwater well OW334 metaG | ecosystem: Environmental > Aquatic > Deep... | reverse complement strand
ATGATTATTATCAATTGCCCAAATATTTGGCATTGGTGAATCTGTCTTGAAACTGTCTTTGTCATCGTCACGAGACTCTAGGTCCACTTCCATATCTTTCATGAGGCTGTCATCAAGTTTATTCTGTGTAGGCGCAGCAGTCGTATCGGATGCAGTTGCGTCGCGCTCACTGAAGTAAGATGCATCAAAGCCAGTAGCTACAACAGTTATAATGACCTCGCCCTCTAGTTCTGGGTTGATAGTAGCACCAAAGATAATGTTGGCGTCAGGATCCGCGGCTGCAGTAATTGTCTCTGCCGCAGCGTTAATTTCGTGCATAGACATATCCATACCACCAATAACATTGAACAATACACCCCGAGCACCATCTATAGAGACTTCAAGTAGTGGTGACTCAACAGCCTGCTGAGCAGCCTTAACGGCGCGGTCATCACCTGCGGCGCGACCGATACCCATTAATGCGGAACCAGCATTGCTCATAACAGCTTTTACGTCGGCAAAGTCCAAGTTAATAAGACCGTGCACGGTAATGAGGTCAGAGATTCCCTGTACACCTTGTCGCAGAACATCGTCAGCGACCTTAAAGGCCTCGAGCAATGGGGTCTGGCGGTCAATAGTCTGAAGTAAGCGGTCATTAGGAATAACAATCAGTGTATCTACCGCAGTTCGGAGGTTAGCAATCGCTGTATCAGCGTTGCGGCGGCGTTTTTCACCTTCAAAAGCAAAAGGCTTTGTTGCAAAACCTACAACTAATGCACCTGCTTCTTTAGCTGCTTCGGCTACTACGTAACCGGCACCGCTACCTGTACCACCACCTGCACCGATGGTAATAAATACCATATCGGCACCTGTTACGGCTTTTTTAATCTCGTCGAGGGATTCCTGTGCGGCACGTTCACCAACCAGCGGATCAGCACCTGCGCCTAGCCCCCGGGTAGTATCGCTACCAATATGGATTTTGGTCTGAGCATTTGAGAAGTGAAGTGCTTGAGCATCTGTGTTTACAGCAATAAACTCAACATTCTCAACGCCAGCATCGATCATGCGGTTAACAGCAGCGCCACCTGCGCCACCAACACCTATAACCTTAATGCGAGCAAACGTTTCAATAGCCGGTGCAACTTGTTGTGCCATTCGTAGATTCCCTTCCTTACGATGGAGTTATAGAAAGGAGTATACCTGATGCGGTCTCTCTGTTCAATTCCAAGAACTCGTTCTAACGTTTAAATTTCTTAAGTAGTCCGTCAATTAGGCCAAATACACCACTGTTTGGTTGCCCATTTGGCTCCATACCCGAGGGTACTAGCAGCATATCGAGCATCATAAGACCTACTGCAGAAGTATATGCTGGATCTTGAACTGTGTCGATTAATCCGCCCATTGGCTGCAAACTACCGAGACGTGCGGCCAATTGCAGCTTCTCTTTGGTGAATTCTGCGATTCCTGGCAGTTTTGAGGAGCCACCTACTAAAACCACACCACCAGGAAGTTTACGGGAACGGTGGATCTTCTTGAGTTCTTTATCAACAATTTCCAGTAGCTCTTCAACGCGAGCTTCGGTGATAAGGTGGACATCCCCTGCATCAAATTCATATTTTTTGCCATCGTGATCAACTGTAATGATTCCTGTTGGACGATCTCCAGCAAGACTGGCGTGTTTTACTTTTACTGCTTCCGCGATGTCTAGGTCGGTCTTAAGCCCAATAGCCAGGTCGTTGGTAATATTAATACCGCCTATAGGTAGTACGGCTACATGCTGTACCTCACCGTCCTCTATAACTACGATATTAGTTGTACCGGCACCAATATCAAGTAAAAGTGTGCCTGACTCCTTTTGCTGACGATTTAACACTGCTTCTGCAGCCGCGAGACTGGAAACAGTACGGTGCATAGGTTGCAATTTGGCTTTTTCGAGCACTAATTCAAGACTACGTAAATTTGGAGTTGCAGCAGCCACAATATGGGTGTCAACCTCAAGTCGGATGCCATGCATGCCAACCGGATCTTTAATGTTGTCCTGGCCGTCTACTCGGTAGTTTTTAGCAAAAACCTGAATAATCTCACGGTTGGGTGGTAGTTGCACAATTGTAGCCGCCTCTTCGACACGCAATCGGTCATTGCTATCAATTTCACGGTTAGCCGCACTGATTGCGATAGTACCTTTTGAATTGATACCAGTAACATGCGACCCATTAACGTTGACCGTAGCGCCTTGGATATGCACCCCAGACACTCGCTCAGCCTCTGTGACGGCTTGAATAATGGCATCAGTGACATCGTCTACGTGGACTATTGCGCCCTTGCGCATGCCAAGATTAGGCGCACTGCCGTGACCAATAATAGAAAGACGTCCTGGGTCAGCAGTGTCAACCATGCCTACTACACAGCGAACGTTGCTGGTCCCTACGTCTAGACCAAAATAATGTTGCGATGATTGATCGCGCATGGAAGCAGTATACCGCTTAAGGATGGAAAGTAGCAAACAAAACTTACAGCGCGGTAAGGATCTCGACCCCGTCTTCAGTTATAAGCACGGTATGCTCAAAGTGCGCTGCCAAGGAATCATCCTCTGCAACAATCGTCCACCCATCATCTGCGACAAAAATTTGCTCCTTGCCGAGTGTTGCCATTGGCTCAATTGCTATGGTCGTTCCGACTTCAAGAATTGGACCAGTATTAGCCCTACCGTAATTAGGAATATCGGGTGCCTCGTGCATACTATGGCCAATGCCATGCCCTACAAGCTCACGCACGATACCAAGCTTACCTGCCTTGAGTACAGTTTCAATAGCCTCTGATATGTCACCAGTGCGTGTAGGACCATTTATAGCGTCAATACCTGCGTACAGGCTTCTCTCGGTGTAATCCAATAATCGTTGCTTGTCACCAGTAGGTTCTTCGCCAACTACCATACTAAATGCACTATCGGTTTTCATGTTCTTGTACGTAATCACAAGGTCGAAACCAACTACATCACCCTTTTGCAATACATAATCTGTAGGCACAGCATGCACGACTTGGCTGTTAGTTGAAATACATATACTGCCCGGAAAGTTAACTTCTGACGTTTTGTAAGTGGCTATCGCTCCACGTGCGATTATCTCCTTTGAAACCCAAGCGTCCAGTTCGCGTTCGCTTATACCTGGCACAACCTGCTGCCTGAGATCCCTGAATATACCTGCGAGGATCTTTCCACCATCACGCATTGCAGCTATTTCGTCAGCTGTCTTACTCTGCATGTATTCCTATCGTTCCAACGGATGCAACCGCCCTTACAATATCTTCGTGGATTGACTCAATTTCGCCCTCACCGTTAATCTCAAAGATCGGCACACCATCATTTTTAAGCTCATTAATAATAGGACGAGTCGATTGCTCATACTCGCGGAATCGCTCACGAATTACTTCTGCCTGGTCGTCTTGACGACCACGGGACAGCAAACGATCAAGCACTACGTCTTCTGATGCTTGCAAGTGAATTACGGCAGTTATATCTAGCTGTCCATGACGACGCTGAGATAACAGCCAGTCGGCCTGGGCTACGGTACGAGGGAACCCGTCCATGACAAACTCGTGTTCGGTATCAACAATACGAAAGATCTTTTGGACCAAAGAAATTATTTCTGTGTCGTCCAGCAATTTGCCGGCGAGCATCTGTTTACGACGTTCACCAGAGATAAGCATACGGAGGAACTCCCCTGTAGAAAGCCATGGGAAGCCAAGTCGGTCAGCCAGTAATCGGCCCTGTGCGCTCTTGCCGGAACCGGCAACTCCCATAAAAATAATCATCGGGTTTCGCCCTCTGGATGCATGATAAATCTTAAATTATGGAAAATCATCGGGAGATTCTCCTCTTCACAGCAGCCGCAATACGACCACCATCAGCTGTAGCGCCCACTAGTGCACGAACTTTACCAATTGCCTGACCCATTTGCGCCTGTGTAATATCACCAAGTTCTGCAACTACGCCATCAACAACCTTATTCAGTTCTTCGTCGCTTATCTGTGATGGCAGATATTGCTCAATGACCCGCTTTTCTAGGAGTTCAGCATCAGCTTTTTCCTGATTGCCACCCTGTACATACAGATCGGCACTCTCCTGACGCTTCTTGGCTTCTTTGCTAAACAAATCAATTATTTCTGCATCAGATAGACCCTGGTCGCGGCTACCCTTTGCTATCTCTACGTTCAAGATTACACTCTTGAGGCCCCGTAGCGTAGTAGCTAAAGTCTTATCGCCACCGAGCATGGCAGTTTTGAGGTCACCTGTAAGTTGGTCCTTGATACTCATTTCACTGTTAGTGTACCAAATACTACCTCTATTAAACAAATAAACTCCGGATTTATTCCGAAGTTTATTTATCCTTATTCAGGAAGAGCAGCCCGAGACTTTGGCTCCGCCAAAGCCCGGCGCGATGAGAGACCCGCCCGGGGTCTCTCATTACAGCTACTTACCGCCGAGCTTGATCCTTTTGATCTTGATGCTCTTGCGTTCGCGGCGGATTATCGCTTTCTCGCGACGGTCACGCTTGCTCAGTGGCTTTTCAAAGTACTGAGACGACTTGGCTGTGGTGATAACACCAGCCTGCTGCACTTTACGCGTAAAGCGGCGCAGCAAATTTTCTGTAGATTCTTTAGAATCTTTACGGGTTACTTGTATCATGCGTGTAATTCTACCTTAACAGAGATAATATTGCAACAACTAGCTGTTGATTTGCTTGTTCTTTTGCGTAATGCGTTGTGACTTCAACACTATACTTTGGAGTTCTTTAAAAATTGCGAAGTGTTTATTAGTAGAGTAGATCTTGGTGTTACCCTGACGCTCAGAGATGAGGAAACCAATTTTTTCGAGACGCTTAAGTTCACGCTGAATATTGCCAGCATCTTCTTTGATCAGTTTAGCGAGACCACGAACATGCGTTTTAAAGTCCGGGTACTTTGCGTACACGACTATAATCTTGCGTCTGACTCGTGATGTAATGAATACGTCTAACATAAGCTCTCTATTGTTCGAATGACAACGTAAAGTATACGGCAGCTGTCCACGTATTTCAACATAATTTCGCATTTGCACCTATAATATCGATATGCAGTATTACGAGGTGTTGGTCAGCAGCCAGCGATATCACGGTGTTGAACCGCTTACATATAGCAGCGAACTTCCGCTGAATATTGGGGTAGTTGTGGCAATACCTATGGGCCGCCAAAAGGTTCTAGGCATCGTAAGTAGTGAGGTTTCAAAGCCAAGTTTTGCAACCAAGCCAATTGAAAAAGTAGTCACCAGTGAGCCAATTCCTTACGAACTTATCCAACTACATGCATGGCTTATGAGCTATTACCCTGGGCCATCGGGTATGATTACACAATTGTTCTTGCCCAGTTCCCTTGGGACTGCCGCACGAGCCAAAGACACTCCCCCACTGGTACCAGTTACAGCGCAGGATATACCTCCTCTCACTAATGAGCAGAAGACGATAGTCGCGCAGATACAACAAGCAGAGGGTTCATTCCTGTTACATGGAGAAACGGGCAGCGGTAAAACCAGAGTATATCTTGAACTAGTAAAAACAAGTCTGCGATCTGGTAAATCCGCCTTGATACTCACCCCCGAGATTGGCCTCACCCCCCAGCTTGCTCAGTCTTTTGAGAAAGCGTTCCCCGGGCAAGTTATAGTGATTCACTCCACACAAACACCCGCCGAACGGCGTGACAGCTGGCTGAGAGTTCAATCTACTATTGAGCCCGTGGTGGTGATTGGGCCACGTTCAGCACTGTTTGCCCCCATTCATAATCTCGGGGTCGTAATCATAGACGAAGCGCACGATGCTGCATATAAGCAGGAACAGATGCCGTACTATCAGGCCACTCGAGTAGCAGCAACACTGGCTAACCTACACAAGTCCAAACTTATTCTCGGTACTGCAACACCTCTAATCCACGACTACTACACCTTTAGCGCCAAACAGCTACCGATACTGCGTATGACACAGCCCGCAACTGGCGACATTACAGAAGCAGTTATACAAACAGTTGATCTTACAGCACGCGAACACTTCTCAAGATCACCATGGATATCTAACCAGCTGATTACCAATATTGAACAGGCTCAGGAAGAAGGTACTCAGAGTCTGGTATTCCTTAACCGACGAGGTACCGCCAGACTGGTGCTCTGTCATAATTGCGGCTGGCAAGCCACCTGTCCGCGCTGTGATCTACCCCTCACCTATCATGGTGACCATCACCATCTCCGTTGTCATACCTGTGGTTACACAACTACAACGCCCAGTGCATGTCCTGATTGTGGCTCTGCTGACATCCAGTTCAAAAGTGTTGGTACTAAAACAATCGTCGATGAGCTGACACGCCTGTTCCCGAAGGCCGCCATTCAACGCTTTGATAGTGACACCAAAAAGGCAGATCGGCTAGAACAGCACTACGACGCAATCAAGGAAGGTGACGTAGACATTCTTGTTGGTACACAGATGCTGAGTAAGGGGTTAGATCTTCCTAAGTTATCTGTCGTAGGAGTCGTCATAGCTGATACTAGCCTATATTTCCCTGACTACACTGCTGATGAACGTACTTTCCAGTTACTCCGCCAAGTAATCGGGCGAGTCGGGCGAGGTCATGGCAAGGGTCATGTTGTTATTCAGACGTACTCCCCTGATAGTGCAACCATCCAAGCAGCCGTTGCCAAGGATTATGATCGTTTTTATGAAACACAGGTTGTAGAGCGTGAACTCTACCGATTCCCCCCCTTCTATTTCATGCTTAAAATTGGACTAGAACGGGCTAGTCAGCCAGCAGTAACAAAAGCTGCTCAAGATTTAGCAGAAGAGATACTAAGAGCTGGTATTGCGGTTGAGCTATCCGGTCCTGCACCTGCATTTGTTGAAAGGGTAGCCGGGCGGTATCGTTGGCAAATCATAGTAAAGGCCAAGCAGCGTAGCGAGCTACTAAAAGTTATATCCATGCTCCCAAAAAATTGTTCATACGACATTGATCCTTCACATCTGTTGTAATGGAAACCACAAGCAGTTTGCTGAGATTCCCTTCTAAGCTATACTAACCAGCAATGACTAAAGACGACATAATCACTTTGCCGCACAATCACTTACGCCAGCGATCCAAGAAGGTCGGTGTTATTAGCAAGCAGGTACAGAAACTTATTACTGATATGGAAGCTGCGACCCTGGATTGGGAAGACAGCCGCGCACATGAAGTTGGTGTCGCGTTAGCTGCGGTACAAATTGATTCTTTACTACGCGCAGTTGTTGTACGTAATAACTTTGACGACAAATCAGACCGAACATTTCAGGTATTCATCAACCCGGAAATTACCAAATACGAGGGTAAGCAAGTTGAGGATTATGAAGGCTGCCTGAGCGTCAAAGATATCTATGGCCGGGTGAAACGTTACGAGAAAGTCCGTATCAAGGCATTAGACGAACACGGCAAGCCAATTCGCCTGACAGCTAACGGATTCTTGGCCCGCGTCTTCCAGCATGAGATTGACCATACCAACGGCATTGTCTTCATCGACCACATCAAAGACGATGCCTCTGCCTTCTTCCGTCTTGATGATGAAGGTCATTTAGAGCCCCTGGACTACAATTCAGAAGTTAAGAATAATTCTGAACTCTGGGAGGACTAAATGTCAAAAGATACGATTGTTTTCTTCGGTAGCGGCCCAGTCGCAGCCAAATCACTTGAGCTATTAGCTCAGGACTTTTCTATAGAAGCTGTCGTGACTAAACCCAAGCCCGAGCATCACAGAGGTAACTTCCCGGTTATAGATATGGCAGAAAAGCTCGGTTTACCAATCAGCACGGTCGGCAAACGTGTCGACTTATCCGAACTCATAGCAACCAAGCCATTCCAGAGCAAGCTTGGTGTGTTAATTGATTTTGGTATTATCGTTGGTCAAGACGCTATCGATTACTTTCCACTGGGAATTATTAATAGTCACTTCTCTGTTTTGCCTGAGTGGCGTGGTGCTGATCCGATTACTTTTGCTATTCTGAGTGGTCAACCTACCACCGGTGTTAGCCTTATGCTCATTGACCAAGGGATGGACACCGGTAAGATTCTCAAGACGAAGAGTATTAAGGTTGATCCTAGTGATACCTCGACAAGCCTCACTGATAAACTCATTACACTAAGTAATGAAATGCTCGTAGAAAACCTACCTGAATACATTAGTGCCACCCTAAAGCCGAGGGAACAATCACACCCCGACCGAGCTACCTATTCGCGTAAGCTCACCAAGGAAGATGGGATAATTGACTGGAGTAAATCCTCTGACGTTATAGAACGAGAGATCCGGGCTTTTATTGAATGGCCCAAGAGTTCTACTAAGCTTGCATACAAAGATGTCACAATTACCGCCTCGCATACAATTGAAAAATCAGGCACGTTTGGAAATGTTGAAGTACAAGGTAAAGAAATTATCGTTTACTGTGGCAAGGATGCTCTCGTTATAGACAAACTAAAGCCTGCCGGCAAAAATGAAATGACCGCCGAGGCATTCCTCGCCGGTCATAAACATTTACTCTAGTGCCTTATTGCTGAGGGGGTTGCTGTGCAGATGCCGCAACAATCTGCGGTGCGTCCGCTTTAATCTCACCCTTAAGCTTCTCTAGCTCATTAGCAACTACTTGCTTATAGTCTGGGAAGTTAGTCTCCAGCCACTTAAGCGCTCCAGCTTCGTCGTTGGCATCGATAAAACCTTCAAACTCATTGAGTTGCTCATCTGTCATCTGTTGTGCAAGCGTCATTCCTACGCGCATTTCAAGCGTCTCGTAGATGTGGCCAAGCATCACCTTCTTATCCTCGGGGCTCAGTGTGCCGAGTCCAAGTTCCTGTAGTAAGTTATCATCGAGTTTGAACATATGAATACCTTTCTGTGGTTATTTTACCAGATACGCCAAAAATCCTAAGATAATGATCGCCATTGCCGCCCAGAACCCACTCTTCATAGCCTGTTTATAGAGGTCTTTTGAGGGTGAGTCAGTAAATACTGGTAAGCCGTTTGTCGTGTCGCCCATCTGACGCTGCAAAACCTGAGCCTGGGCTATTCGCTGCTTCTCTGCCGCTTGGGCAGCCATAATAGCCCCAATTGAGGCTGCAGATGATGGTATAGATATGTCATCCTTAACCTCATGGCTCCGCTCGAACGCGATTTCTACCGGCCTGTTGTGTTCCGCTGCGTCTGCAACCTGTTCCATGATCTTGTATTGCTCACGCCTATCAGCTTCATCTGCTTGTCTTACCTCAGGACGCAGACGATCAGGCTGAGGCCTTGCAGCCTCTTGGCGAGCAGGAGCCTTCTCCTGGCGCAATTCTGGCTTTTCTGCACGCTGAACTGGCTGATTCTCTGTCGTCGCACTGCGACCTCGCTTTAGTATTTCCAACTGTTCTCTGTTTTGCTTTACGAGTGTCTCTAGCTGAACGCGAGCAACTTCCTTTTGCTTAACATCTTTTTCGATTGTCTCAATTTTTTCTGTAACTCTGCCCTCTAACTTACGGTCTGCTCGTTTGCGGGCCAAGTACTCGGCTCCAACTAGAGCAACAGGCAAAGCTAAGCCTGAACCTCGCTCAATTACCACTTCCTTCTCAACCACTGTCTTCTCAGGACGCTCAGCAATAGACTGCCATTCCGGTTTTTGGTCAATTAAGGGGACTAACTCTGGTGGTAGTTCACTTTCTTGAATTTGATGAGCAGTAAACTCTGCGGCGGCATCGGGTGTATTGTCTGGAGTTTCTGTGGGCACTTCAGGTGTGAACGTCGCACCTTGGGTTTGTTCGGGAACGATACCCGGCTCTGTTGGTACTATATCTTCAACATGAACCTCTTGGGTATCTAAATATGCTTCTGGGGTAGATGCCGGCGTATTGCTGTAATCCTCGCATCCAAAGAATAATGACTCTAGTCCTGGACGCTTTGGCTGCTCAACATTTTCAAGCTGCGGTGGTTCGACGACACGATTAAATAACCCCTTGAAAAAACGCCTAAACTTCTTGGGTTTTTCGGAGGTTTCTTCCTCTTCATCATCTTCTACCGCGTCACCCTGTGACTCACGGCGTCGAAGAAGATACTGTGACAAAAAGTCACCACCACGTCGTTTTTTAGGCGTAGCTTCAGAGTCTTCTGTGCGGTTTTCTTCTGGACCGTGCTTACGATCTTCCATAACAGAGGTAGATTATACCATAATTTTGCAATAATAACAATGACTTTGTTAGTCTACAGAGTACGGGCAATTACTTCACGGGTAAAGAGCTCGATGTGGTCGCCTTCCTGAAGGTCAACTTTAGAAGTGGTAGCAATAGTCATACCACACATTTCACCCTCAAAAACTTCTTTGGCGTCTTGCGGACCGCGCTGTAGTTTAGTTACTTCAACATCTGCCAGTAATTCGCCGTCGCGAGTCACACGAGCAAGCGCTGGAACAACTAATTTACCCTTAGTTACTTCACCGCCACAAATGACATCACTCTTTGTTGTTTTAAATACACCTTTTACAACCAAGCGACCTACTTCAGTCTCAACTACCTCTGGTGGAAGGAGCTTTGTAAGTTCTTCTTTTGCGTCATCAATGAGCTCATAAATTACTTTGTAGAGCCGTACAGGGACTTTGTCACGTGATGCTAGCTGCTTGATGTTGTTGGCAATTGATACGTTGAAACCGTAAATAATAGCATTACTGCTGTGTGCCAAGTGGACGTCATTTTCACCAATTGTTCCAACGCCCGTACCAACGATACGGATAGCGACTTCTTCCGTGTCCATAGCCTTAAGGCTGTCAATTACAGAGGTCAGTGAACCTTGAACATCTGCTTTAACAAACACGTTTAGTTCGTTTACTTCGTTGCTGCGATTAATTATACGAATCAGCTCTGTGCTGTTCATTTCTAGTCGGCCACCACCTTGGTTACGGATGGCGTATGCAGATGCTTCATTACGAGCAGCTTTTTCATCTTTGACAAAGTTAAATTCATCCCCAAATTCTGGCAACTCTTTAAAGCCAGTAATACGGACAGGGGTTGATGGCAGCGCTTCTTTTATGGCTTTGCCCAAGGTTGTTTCTAGGTTACGGATACGAGCATAGGTGCCACCAGCGACGATGAAATCGCCCGGGTGAATCTTACCCGATTCTATCAACGCTTCAGCAACAGGACCGCGTCCCTGCTCCATGTGCGACTCAATTATCAATCCCGTTGCTGGCACATCTACATCAGCACGGAGGTCTTCTACGTCGGCGACCAGAATAACCATATCAAGCAACTTCTCTATACCCTGGCCTGTTTTGGCAGATACTTCCTGGAGAACCGTATCACCACCAAAATCCTCAACCAATATATTCTGCTCAGCAAGCTGACTCTTAATCATGTTGCTGTCTGCGCCCTCTTTGTCGATCTTGTTAACAGCTACGATGATCTTAACGTTAGCCTTGCGGGCAAAACGAATCGCCTCAATCGTCTGAGGCTTAATACCGTCGTCCGCAGCAACCACAATGATAACCAGGTCAGTCAACATGGCTCCGTGTTCACGAAGGGCTGCAAAAGCTTCGTGGCCCGGTGTGTCCAGGAAAGTGATCTTGCGATCACCATGTTCAATCTGGTAGGCAGAAATGTGCTGGGTGATGCCACCGGCTTCACCCTTAGCAACTTGAGCGCCACGAATGGCGTCGAGCAGGCTGGTCTT
>Ga0172379_10009846_pt1 | contig 11704 bp, 8 predicted proteins | sample GrowelOW334metaG_FD_119756 | JGI IMG/M metagenome (GOLD analysis project Ga0172379, IMG submission 119756) | Groundwater microbial communities from an aquifer near a municipal landfill in Southern Ontario, Canada - Groundwater well OW334 metaG | ecosystem: Environmental > Aquatic > Deep... | reverse complement strand
TTGCATGGTATTTTCAGAATCGATATACGTCATGCTTTTAACGCCGGAAAAGTGGGCTACTTTCACGAAGAAACCTCTGGTCGACGCACACGCCGCCAGCGAGGTGATGCTGGCGCTTTCATGTGAAGATCGCAAGAAGGTAGACGCCCTGGCGGACGCCGCGGCACGCGCCGGCGGCAAAATCGATATAATCCCATCGCAGGATCTTGGGTTCATGTATAGCCGCAGCTTCGAAGACCCCGATGGGCATATCTGGGAAGTATTCTGGATGGATTCTTCTGATCGGAAACAGTAAAGCCAGAATGCGGTTCCGGTTTCAGTGGCGTTTCAATCAAAAGGAATAGAGCCGTGTCTGAAAAAAAGTTCCAAAGGGTTTGCGCGAACGGCCACACTTTTTATAAAAGTTCAGATTGTCCTGTTTGCCCACTTTGTTCAGCAGAGGAAAAACCAGAGCATGGATTTTTGTCGGGTATCGGGGCTCCAGCCCGAAGGGCTCTGGAACGCGAACATATTTCTACCCTCAGTACATTATCAGAGTATTCTGAAAAGGAACTTCTCCAATTGCATGGGATGGGACCCAGTACCATACCCAAACTGAAAAAAGAACTTGCATTGCATGGATTATGCTTCAAAGAAGCCAGATAAGGTGCTTCGCAAGATTACACGGCAATATGATCCATATAATCAGCGCCTTGCATGAACATATCCCGAGACGCTCCCTTGTGGATGACCGGGTTTAGGAGGAGAAACACCATGAAAGCAATTCCCTATGTCTCGTTTAACGGAAACTGCGAAGAGGCCATCAATTTTTACCACTCCATTTTGGGAGGTACCATGGAGGCCCTCAGATTCAGGGATATTCCCGCCGGAGAGGGAATGCCATTAACCGAGAATTGGAAAGAAAAAATAATGCACAGTTCGCTTGCCTTTGATGATGGCAATTGTCTCTATTTTGGAGATTCCTGGGAAGAGTCGCCCGTTACGTTGGGTACTAATTGTACCATTCACCTTCAGGTGAATACTGAAGAGGATGTTTACAGAATTGTAGAGAAACTCAGCGAGGGTGGTGAAATTACCATGCCCGCCGACAAGACATTCTGGAATTCGGTATATGGCAGTTTCATGGATAGGTTTGGAATCTGTTGGGGAGTCGAGTTCGAGATTAAAAAATAAGGCCGGATTTGCACCCGGCCTTGCTTATATGAAGAGCGGCTCGTGCGGAATCATGCCGACGGCCGCGGACCATGGATCGGGGCACCGCGTCGTGTACGCATATATGCCTCCTTACCGTGATGGATACTGCCCAGTGTATATCGCTTCTGCGTTAAGCTCAAGCGTTTCGCTGTGATACTTGTCCGTTCCTGCCGGCCCGCATATCCACAAAAATGCTTGACTGGCAAGCATTATCATATATGATAAACGGTATCACGCATTTGGAGGGGCTATGGACAAGTCAAGCAGGACGCCGCAATTCTGGCTGGCACTATCATTGGTGCTCATGATAGCGGGTACGCTCTTTGCGCACCTTTTCAACACATCGTTCTATACGGTTACGACCAAAGAGATTGCATTCACTACAGACAAGGGCGTCCTGAACGGCTTGCTCTATATGCCCGCCGGAGCCGGCGCGGCCAGCCCCAGGCCGGCCATCGTAACGACGCACGGGTATCTGAACGCCAAGGAAATGCAGGATGCCCCAGCCATAGAACTGTCCAGACGCGGATATGTAGTTCTTGCGCTGGACTCCTATGAACATGGCGATTCCTACCTGAGCAAGAACGACATCAACAATGCATGGTTCGGTTACTGGCCGGCTTCGGTACATGACGCAGTTCAATACATGTACAAGCAGCCGTTCGTGCTGAAGGATGGTCAAAAAAACGGGATCATCGCTGTAGGCGGTCATTCCATGGGTGGATTCTCATCGACGATGGCTGCGTATTATGACGAACAGCAGTACCAGCAGAACCTCAAGGACGGCAAACCCGCCGTGCGAAAAATCAGCGCGGTACTGACCGCGGGTTCCGATTTCCTGTACACGGGCTATCTCGGCGTTACAGAGGCCGTTGCCGATGCTGCCCTCGCGACGAGAATCGCTGGAAAAATAGCGGCGCGGTACGATGAATTCTTCTTCAATGCGGCCGATGCCAAGCCGGGCAATACCATAGTCAGGAAAGATTATATCAGCACGGCCGATGGCAAGGCCTTCCTGGGCAATCCCGCAAATCCACAGGCAAATGCATTCTATCCTACCGCGGAAGGCGGAAAGAGGATTTTGTACCAACCCGCCCAGATGCATGCATGGAATCATTTTTCTGCGCTGACTACCGGATATCAAATACAGTTCTATGCTACCGCGTTTGAAAAGTACGCACCGCCCACGACCCTGGCTTCAACGAACCAGATCTGGTATTTCAAGGAAGCGGCGGAATTCGTTGGGCTCATCGGTTTCTTCATGCTGTTCATCGCCCTGCTGCAGCTCCTGATCAAGCAGCCCTGGTTCGCGGATGTCAAGACGGCGCCGCTGGAGTTTGACGGCCCGACGACCACGCCGAAAAAGACCATCTTCTGGGCTATCGTTGCGGTGAGCGCGGCTTTCCCGGCCATCTACTACGCGACGCTTATGGGTAAATTGCCCGCGGGGCTTGCCCAGATAAAATATTTCTCGCTTGCCGTCACGGCGGTCGCGAGCCTCGCGGCTATCGTAGCTCTGGTACGCCAAAAGAACGACAGGATTTTTGGCCTTCTGGTCATTGCCTCTACAGCGTTTGTGGCTTTTGGACTGACCGCCGGTGCAGGCAGCCTTTTTAACCTGTCGCCCGTCTTCAATGAACCGCAGACGAACGCGCTCATCTACTGGGCGATCGTCGTTACCGCTCTGGTTGCCATGATCCTGTCCATCGTGCACCAGGTGATCAACAAGCCTGCCAATATCGACATACAGAAGTACGGATTTATCGTCGGCTGGAAAACGGTACTCAAATCCTTCGTTACGGCGGTCATCATCGCCGCTTCCGGCTATCTGGTCCTGTTCATCGTAGATGCACTGTTCCAGACTGATTTCAGGCTCTGGCTGTTCGCCGTGCGGGCATTCAACAAGCATCATCTGGTAACGGCTCTGGGGTATATGCCATTCTTCTTCCTGTATTTCTTCATCAACGGCATCGCGCTTCAGATCAATACGAACAGCGCCTATCTGAAGGGTGCAAAGGGATGCCTTGTAGCCTTCTTCATGAACATCGGCGGCCTGGTCATCTGGCAGGTTATCCAATACGGTAAACTGTTCATCACGGGAGTCGCGGCGTGGCCGACGGTAAGCCTGAACAGCATAACGCTGTATGGTTCGCTGGCTATACTCTTTACCTCGACCCTGCTCACCAGGAAATTCCTGGAGAAGACAAACAACGTGTATACGGGAGCCTTCCTCAACACGATCGTCGTCACCTTGATCGCGATTTCTACTTCGACCATGTATATTCACCTTCAATAGCGACGTGATTACTGGAGGCCAGGGTAGAGGCACCCGCGGATATGCTGGTCTCCAGAGTATGGTGAAGTCGTGCATGCCGGGGGAGCGCCTCCTTTACGCGCGGGTCACAAATACGTAGGATGTTTCCATGACCGCAGTCGCGCCCGCCCTGGAGAAGGGCCTCTTGATACTGGAATATATACTCGCCGTCAACGAACCCGTAACGATGAGCGGCATAGCCGAGGCTGTAGGTTTCAAGGTTTCGGAAATTCAGCGCATGGTTGAATACCTGGCCAAGGACGGGTTCATCATCAAAACCGGATCCGGGTCCTATGCTCCGGGCGCCAGGGCCTATAGCCTGGCTGATCACAAGCTTGAATCCGCGGTGATCGCCAGGGCCGCCGGTCCCATGCGCCGCTATGTAGCCCGTACCCGCGCCTCGGTTCACCTCGGCCTGTTCGTTGACGAGCAACTCCATGTCGTGTACGAGGCAGAAGGCGGTGAGGATGTTCGCCTGTGCGTGAGGCCTGGACTCTACGCGGCACATTCTACCCCATCCGGATGCATGTTTCTCGCCTGCCGCCTGGCGGGGACCGCGCGGGATACCGCAGCTTTCAGGAAAATACGCGAAGATGGCGTTTCCTTCGGTGAACTCAAGTGCGCGGCAGGAGTCTATGTCGTAGCAGTTCCCGTATCGATTGGAGCAAATCCGTGCGCCGCCGTGCTGGCGAGCCCCTATGTACTCAGGAACAAGGGTGATCCGAAGGTGCGCGACGACCTGGTTGCCGAGCTTCACCGTTGCGCTTCCGAGCTCTCCGCCCAGTTCTAGCCGCATCGACTGTCCCCGTGCTCAAAACGGGGGCTTCCTTTTTTCCTGCCAATAGTCTAATAATATCAATTATCTCTAATAAAACAGCGCGGGAATGATGAGGGGTGTACAGGATGTCCGATGCAGGCAAGAAGACCGTACTCCTGGTCGAGGATGAAGCGATCATTGCCATGAGCCAGTCTCTGATCCTCAGGAGAAACGGGTATACCATCATTACCGCAAGCAATGCTGAACGGGCCGTTGCGGCCGTTCAGGACAATACTGCCATAGATCTTGTCTTGATGGACATCAATCTCGGAAGTGGTGTCGACGGCACGGTGGCCGCGCAGCGGATCCTTGCGCTCCGTGATCTGCCGGTAGTTTTCCTGTCATCGCATACGGAAAAGGAAGTCGTTGAAACGACTGAAGGCATTACTTCCTACGGCTACATCGTAAAGAATTCAGGAGAAACGGTCCTTCTGGCCTCGATCAGGATGGCCTTCAGACTTTTTGAGGCAAAACAGCAGGAAAAGGAAAAAAGCCTGGCCCTGATCAAGAAGATGGACGAACTGGAACGCATCCACAGACTCACCGTAGATCGCGAACTTGCCATGATCGGATTGAAGAAGGAAATAAACGAGCTCATGATACGGTGCGGAGAAGCGGAAAAGTACACGATCGCGGTGCCGTCATATGCTCCATGAACCGTATGACCGGCTTCATGGCATCCTCGCGGAACAAGGCCTGGACGCTTCTGTATTCGAAGATACCTTTTTCCGGAAAGCGGCCGAAGCCCGGCGCGTAGCCGCGGGTAGCGGTTCGCTGGAAGATTACTGTGGAATCCTGAGCGATGATCCCGAAGAGTTGACACGATTGACCAGTTCACTGCATGTAGGGTACAGCGAATTTTTCAGGAGCCCCCTGACGTTCGCATGCCTGGAAACCCTGCTGCTTCCCGCCATGATCAAACGAAAATCAAGGAGTCTGGACGGTGGATTGCGGATATGGTCCGCCGCCTGCGCCGGGGGACAGGAAGCCTACAGTGTAGCCATGCTCTGCGACGAATTGCTGCAGCAGGATGGAACCGCTCCGTCGTATCAGGTTTTCGGCACGGACATCGACCAGGCAGCGCTGCAGTCCGCCAGAACCGGCACCTATGATGTACATGCCCTCGGAAGGCTCACGCTGAAAAGGACCCAGGCTTGTTTTTCAAGGCAAGGCGAATCGTATACCGTCGTCCAGCGTATAAGGGACGCCGTCGATTTTTCCATCTTCGACCTGATAGCAGATAAAGGCCTGTGCCCTCCGATCAGCATTTACGGCAATTTTGACCTTGTCTTCTGCTGCAACGTGTTGTTCTATTACAAGCCGCAGGTACAGCATCGCATCATCGAAAAAATTACCTCCTGCCTTGCTCCCGGTAGTTGCCTGGTAACGGGGGAAGCGGAGCGCGAACTCTTTGCCAGGCACCATTTCAGGGAAATTTTTCCAGGCTCGGCCATTTTCAGGCCAGAACATGAAGGAGGGCTTTCATCTTGAAAAGGCCCGGATTGAAGATTACGACGCAGATGCTCTCCGGTTTTGCCCTCATCCTGCTCAGCGTGGTTGTACTGAGCATGATAGCGCTGCGGCAATCAAGCCTGATAGCCGGGCAGGCGGATGACCTGTATGACCATCCGCTGACGGTCCGAAGGGCGCTTGGAGAACTCAAGGTTGACATTCTCAAGATGCACCGGGACATGAAAGACCTGTTTCTGGTTGAAGGTGAAGATGAGATCTCCGTTATTCTTCAATCCATCGAGGGCTCGAGGCGCAACGCCTTGCGGCAGTTTGACGTCCTCCATGAGCGTTTCCTTGGCGATCGTGCCGACGTGGACAGGGCGCATGATGATTTTGCCCGCTGGGACGTCATCCGGGAAGAGACTGTCCGGTTGCTGCGCGAAGGCGACAGGCAAGCCGCGATGGCCCGCACCAGGTCAGACGGACCGGGCGGCGCGCACGTGGCGTTGCTGCTCGAACACCTCCAGAAGGTCGATGACTTTTCCTGGCAAAGAGCCGATCAGTTCAATGCCGATTCGAGGGCCTTGAACAGTGACCTGTTCATCCAGATGAGCCTGATGGTTACGGGAACGATGGTGCTGAGCCTCGTCATCGTCATGGTGCTGTTCAGAAACATACGCCGCCCGCTCAAGGAACTCAATGCGGCCACACAGGGGTTTCTCAAGGGAGACCACGCCATTCGCTGCACGTACGTCGCTTCCGATGAATTCGGCCAACTTTCCGACTCCTTCAATGAAATGGCCGGCGCCGTTCAATCCGAGCTTGATCTTGGTGCGCGCGCCGCCGCCCTGGCGTCAGTTATGCTGAGCGCCGACGATGCGCGGCATTTCTGCCGCAGCCTTCTGGCAGCGCTCTTCGAGCATACCGGCGCCCAGCTTGGCGCCGTATACCTGCTCGATGACGAGAAGACGCGCTTTGATCATTTCGAGAGCATCGGCATGGACTCTTCGCATTGCGGATCCTTTTCAGCGGTTCAGTTTGAAGGCGAGTTCGGCCATGCGCTGGCGACCGGTAAAATCCAGCACATAACCGACATTCCGGACGATACCCGCTCGGTACTGAAAACCCCCGCGGGCACTATCTTCCCACGGAGCATCATCACGGTTCCCCTGGCCGTAGGCGGAGAGATACAGGCCGTGGTATCGCTCGCAAGCACGGGCGTTTTCAGCGGGAGCAGCCTCAGGCTGCTCGACACCATCGCGGGTATCCTGAGCGCCCGGATGGACGGAATCCTCGCGTATAACCGGCTGGAAGAGTTTTCACACAAGCTCGGCGAGCAGAACCGGGAACTGGAAGTTCAGAAAAGCGAGCTTTCGTCACAGACGAGGGAACTCACTGAACAGAACATCGAGCTTGAATTGCAGAAGCGTCAACTTGACGAAGCCAACCGGCTCAAGAGCAGCTTCCTGTCCACCATGAGCCATGAATTGCGGACCCCCCTCAACTCGGTCATCGCGCTGTCTGGGGTGCTCAGCCGCAGGCTCAAGGATACGGTACCGGCGGAGGAGTACGGCTACCTCGATGTCATCGAGCGCAACGGCAAGCACCTGCTGGAACTGATCAACGACATCCTCGATCTTTCGAGGATTGAGTCCGGACGCGAAGACCTCGAGCTGGAGCGGTTCGACGCGCGTGCCCTCATCAAGGAAGTGGTCGAACTCATAGGTCCGCAGGCGGAACAGAAAGCCGTGAAGCTGGATTTCGCGGAAGGAGAAGTCCTGCCTGAAATGCTCAGCGATCACGGGAAATGCCGGCACATACTGCAGAACATCGTTGCCAACGCCGTTAAATTTACTGAACAGGGCAGCGTAACCGTCAGCGCCGTGACCGAAGCCGGGACTATCCATATATCAGTTGAAGATACCGGCATCGGCATAGAAGAGAAAAACCTCTCAATGATATTCGATGAATTCAGGCAGGCGGACGACTCTGCTTCACGGAGGTACGGCGGTACGGGACTCGGACTCGCCATAGCCAGAAACTATGCCGAGCTGCTTGGGGGCGGTATCTCGGTACGCAGCCGCATTGGCGAAGGCTCCCGCTTTACCGTGTCGTTGCCCCTGTTCGCTGATTCGGGCCGCCTGCGTGAAGGAGTCGATCTTTCCTTCCATGAAGCCACGGAAGCGATGCTCGCGCCTGTCATCGAGCCTCATGAGGCCAGGCGCAAGACCATCCTGCTCGTGGAGGATTCGCAGGCTATCGTCATACAGCTCGAGGATATGCTGACGGCCCAGGGGTACACCATCATGGTGGCCCGCGATGGCGGCGAGGCTCTGCAGAAGATAGACCGGCAGATGCCGGACGGCATGATCCTGGACTTGATGATGCCGGGGGTTGACGGATTCCAGGTGCTCAAGCGGATACGCGAACAGCAGAAGTCAGAACGGCTACCCGTCGTCATACTTACCGCCAAGTACCTGACGAGCGATGACCTCGCCTTCCTCAAGCATAACGGCGTGCATCAGCTCATCCAGAAGGGCGACATCAACAAGACCCAGTTGCTCGATGCCGTTGCGCGCATGCTGTTTCCGCAGGCGCGCGCCATGGAACAGAAGTCATCCGTGGCCCAGCCCAGGAAAGCAGCGCCGGCTCCGGGAATCGGACTTCCCCTGGTGCTGGCGGTGGAGGACAACGTCGACAACCTTCTCACCTTGAAGGCTCTGTTGGCAGACAGGTATCGTATAGCCGGCGCCGAAGGAGGTCTCCAGTGCATCGAACTGGCCCATCGGCTCAAACCGGATTTCATACTCATGGACAGCACCATGCCGGGTATGGGCGGCTCGGAGACACTTGCCCGCATACGCGACGATGAAGCGCTGCGCGGCATCCCGGTCATCGCGGTAACGGCGCGGGCGATGAAGGGCGACAGGGAAGGCTTCCTGGCAGAAGGTTTTGATGGATACGTCTCCAAGCCCATTGACAGGGAGCTGCTTCTCAAGGCCCTCGCCGATTGTACGGGAGAACGCTGACATGGTGACGATACTGGCCATAGACGACAATGCCGACAACCTCATCAGCCTCAGGGCTCTCATCGGTGAAAGCTTCGGCGATGCCAGGGTTCTGACGGCCCAGAGCGGGAGGCGGGGAATCGAACTGGCCGTGACGGAGGATCCCGACGTCATGCTGCTCGATATCGTGATGCCGGAGATGGATGGGTTCGAGGTGTGCCGCGTTCTGAAAGCGGACGAACGTTCCCGAGACACACCCGTAGTGTTCCTCACCGCCATAAAAGCCGACAGGAAGAGCCGGGTACAGGCTCTGGAAGCCGGGGGCGATGCCTTCCTCTCCAAGCCCATAGATTCGGCGGAACTCACCGCCCAGATCAAGGCCATGGTCAAGATCAAGACCGCAGACAGACGCCAGCGCGATGAACATGCCCGGCTGGAAATACTGGTTTCAGAACGGACCCGCGAGCTGGAACAGAGTCATACCGCAATGCTCAACCTCCTGGAAGACCTCAAATCGGAGAATGAAGCGCGGAAGGGCATGGAGCAGAGCCTGGCAACGGCCCTCAAGGAAAACCAGGTGCTGCTCAGCGAATTGCAGCACCGGGCCAAGAACAGCTTCAACATGATTTTCAGCTTGATAGACCTGGCCATGCTCGCCGTCGATGCGCCGGGAAATAAGGCTCCCCTCGTCGAGCTCGGCAACAGGGTCATGGCAATATCGGCGTTATACGACCTTCTCTATACGGCAGGATCGCTGGCGGAAGTGCCTCTCGACGGTTACTGCGCCAGAATAGCCGCGCCGCTCGTCTTCAAATCGAATGTGGGATTGAAGCACGACATGGAGAGCCTGACCATTCCAACAAAGCTTGCCGCGCCGATCGGCCTCATCGTGGTGGAACTCATTACCAATGCGGTGAAGTATGCCTTTCCTGACGATCGGCAGGGCACCATTTCAATTTCCCTGAAGGCAACAGAAACAGGCGCCCGGCTTGAAATCAGCGATGACGGCATCGGGTTGCCCTCCGGCTTCAGACTCCCTGCCATGGCGGGAAAAGGCCTGAGCCTCGTGCAGGGACTTTCGGTTCAGTTAGGCAGCGATTTTACCATGGAAGGAAATGCTGGGGGTACCCGGTGCGCCCTCGAATTTGTATGCAACCCTTGTGAAATTTCGCCGATACGGTAGAATTCAAGGTTCATGATTCCGTAGTATCCGTCTGGAGGAGGCTGACCCGTGCAGTGGAGCTACGAAGCAGCCACGGCCTGCGGTCCAGTCCGTGGCTTGAACGAGGATGCGTTCCGCGTCGGCACCGAAATGGTATGCGGGGGCAGGGAAGGCGCCGTTCGCGGCCGGGCCCTGTATGGCCGGCCCTTCGTCGCCGCGGTCGCCGACGGCATGGGCGGCCACGAACACGGCGAGGTGGCGAGCGCCATGGTTGTGCGCTGCCTCGACCACCGGGCGTGGACATCGGAACGTTCGCCCGCCAGCCGTATCCAGCAGGAACTTGAGTCAGCCCACCTGTCATTGAGCGCGATGGGCAGCGGGCAAGGCAGAAGTCCCGGCTCGACGGTCGTTGGCATCTACCATGACGGGGAGGATTTTTTCAGCTTCCACGCCGGAGATTCCCGGCTCTACCGCCTGCACGAAGGCCGACTGATGCAGCTCACCACGGACCATACCATGCAGGCCCGCTATGGCGGCGTGTACAATCGCAACGTCCTGTACAACTGCGTAGGCGGCGGCAGCGAAGATTTTACCGTGGTGATGAATAATCTGCCACCCATGGAATCCCCGGCCGACCTGCTCGTCCTGGTATCAGACGGCCTGTACGATGGCCTGACCGACACGATGCTGCTCGATGCACTGCAGTCCGGCTCGAGCGCCGAGGACCTCCTCGCGCTGGCAATAAAGGCCGGCAGCCAGGACAACGTCACCGTCATGCTCCTCAGGATTGTCGATACGGACGGAAATCCTGGTCAGCCTTGATACGATTTTTTTACGCCATCTCTGGGCACTACCGAATATCCCCGCCGGCATGCTGAGTTCCAGGATTCCATCCTGGCAGCAGAAAGCCCATGCCTATCCCTCCAGGTTACCGGTATTGACCAGAACGTGGAAGCGCGCGAAACGCCTGCCGGGAGTCGTCGTCCAGACCGCATCCCTGCCCGTCAGCATGACCATGGACGGCTGCACGGAGCCGATAGGGCGAAGATCCTGCCCGTGACAGGATCGAAGGCATGCTCCTGGTCGTGGGGCGTTACCCGGGAGATGGCTGGCCTGACTATCCGGACGTACCACGGAGGTGGACCCGGGCAACGTGCAGGAACCTTCAGTACGTGCCGCATCGTGCTATGGCCGCTGACGATTACCCTGGCTGCTTGCATCCAGGCTGAGAATACCCAACACTATGATGAGTCTCAATACACCTGCTGGTTTTCAATCCGGAGGCATCTATGGTTTTGGCATTGACAGCTTTCCTCGGGGGGCTGGCACTACTGCTCATCGGTAGCGATCTCGTCACGGGACAACTCGGTCCGGTTGCGCAACGCTTGCATATCAACGAACTCGTTGTCACGGTGCTCGCAGTCAGCGTGCTCTCGAGCTTGCCGGAATTGATGGTATCCGGTCTCGCCGCCGCCAGGGGGCAGAGCGATGTCAGCCTTGGCAACGTGGTAGGATCAAACTTCGTGACGCTGACTTTTGTGACTGCGGTGTGCGCCCTCATTAAGCCGATAGAGACGACAAGGCAGATCAAGGACAGGGAATCGAGCTGGATGATCCTCTCGACTTCTCTGGTATTGGTTCTGGGGCATGACGGAAGGCTGGGCCGGGTCGATGGCATAATCCTCATCCTGTGCTACTTGCCGTACCTGATCTCGGTGATAGCCGGTGCGCTGGAAGACAAGGATGCCCACCATGCG
>Ga0172379_10009845_pt1 | contig 11705 bp, 11 predicted proteins | sample GrowelOW334metaG_FD_119756 | JGI IMG/M metagenome (GOLD analysis project Ga0172379, IMG submission 119756) | Groundwater microbial communities from an aquifer near a municipal landfill in Southern Ontario, Canada - Groundwater well OW334 metaG | ecosystem: Environmental > Aquatic > Deep... | reverse complement strand
TTTTTAACAGCAACGTGGGAAATCGGGCATTGGGGGCGCTTGAAGGAGTGATATTGGTTCTTTTGTTTTGCGGGTATGTAATCTATATCTTCACCAAGAAAAAAATAGAAGGCAACGGCCCGGTCAAGGTAACTAAGAAGGAAGCCCTATATGCGTTTGTCTATTTTTCAGTTGCAATAATCCTGGTTTTAATAAGTGCAAGCTTTGTGGTAGAATCCGCGGTCAAAATTGCAAAAGCATTCGGCTTGGCGGAAAGCTTCATAGGCGCGACCATCATCGCAATAGGCACTTCGCTTCCCGAGCTGTCTATCGACATTCAGGCAATAAGGAAAAAGCACTATGGGCTGGCGCTTGGCGATGCAATTGGGAGCAACATGACTAACATCACGCTTGTCTTGGGGGTTGCAGCGGTTATAAACCCAATTTCCGTCCTTTTGCCTGTTTTCATAGCGGCATTGCTGTTTGCAATAATTGCAAATATGCTGCTTTTCTATTTTGCGGCCGTGAACCGCAAAATAACCCGCTTTGGAGGGGCGCTATTCTTATGCACCTATATCGTTTACCTTGCCGTCATTTTCTATCTCCAGCTTGGCAATGAATCAGGAACTATCTCCTGAAAACCCTATTGTTATTCCTCCTTCTCCCATAGCTAATGTTCTTATAATCAGCAACAGGCGGGATTTCAACATCGACAAAGGTTGTTGCCTTTCCCTCTTTGCCCATCCTTCCTGTTCGTCCAATCCTGTGGGTGTGCGTTTCGTTATCGTTCGCCTTATCATAATTTATGATGTGCGCAACGTTGTCTATATGCAACCCTCTTGACGCAACGTCCGTAGCTACCAAAACATTGAATTCGCCTTCCTTGAACCCGCGCATTATCCTTTCACGCTGGTTTTGCTTCTTCCCGCCGTGCAAGTCCCGCGCGTTTATGTGGTATTGGTTAAGCTTGAAGCAAACGAATTCAGCGCACCTTTGTGTAGCCACGAATACTATCATTCTCGAGTTCGGGTCTTTCTTTATAATCTCTTCGAGCTTTCTCATCTTGTCTTTCCTGCTCACTTCGATGAACTCTTCCTTGATGGTTCCGACTTTTTCTTCTCCAACTTCAACCCATTCCGGGCTGCGCATGTAATTGTTGATTATTGATTTCACGTTCTTGTCAAAAGTCGCGGAGAAAAGCATCATCTGCTTCCCGTGATAAACCTGCCTCAATATCTCGTCGATGTCTTCCTTGAATCCCATGTCGAGCATCCTGTCCGCTTCGTCAAGTATTACTATGCTGAATTCTGCCAAATCCAAATTGCCTCTCCTGAAATGGTCAAGCAATCTTCCTGGGGTTGCAACTACAATGTCATAACCCTGTTTCAGCAATCTTGTCTGGCCGAACATGTCCTGCCCGCCATATATTGCGTAAACATTCAGCCTGTGATGCCTTGAAATAGAACGGACTTCCTTTGTTATTTGGAGAGCCAATTCTCTTGTCGGTGCCATGACCAATGCTTTCTTCATCTTGTCTTTCAGCATCAGTTCGACTATCCCGATTCCAAAAGCGGCTGTTTTTCCGGTTCCAGTCTGGCTTCTTACCAGTATATCCCTTCCCTGCATGATGAGCGGTATCGCCCTTTCCTGCACTTCGGTCGCATCAAAATATCCCAATTCGTCAAGGGCAGCTATAGTCCTGTCGCTGACGCTCATTTCTTTAAATTTCATTTTTTGTTCACCTATATAACAGACAAAATTCGATTTTGAGTTACCCATATTGTCTGCCATGGCGGACTCCCGGACAATTGCCGGTTGATAACTGAAAACCAGAATATTCTGTTTCTTACTTACTTGTTCCTTTTGCGCCGCCTATATTATAATCTTATGGATTTTTTCTAAACAAGCGCATCTGGAATGTTAATATTAATGATAGGTTGTGATTATAAAGGTTTGTGTTGGGGTTTTGTTGAATTGCAGTTCTAATGCCCCTAAGCTTTCTCCAGTGCCTTCTTCAAGACTTCGAGCGAAAGAAGCGCGCATTTCATTCTCGACGGATTTTTGCTAAGGTCAATCTTAATCAATCGCAATACGTTCTCCTTTTTCATTTTCTCCGCCTGCTCAATTGTCTTCCCTTTCAAATGCTCAGTAAGCAGGGAAGCGGAAACCTGGGAAATTGCGCACCCTTTTCCTGAATACTTGATTTCTTTTATCGCTCCGTTCTCTGCTTTTATAAAAAGCTCTAAATTATCCCCGCAAAGCGGATTATGGCTCAATGCATGATAGTCTGGGTTCTCAAGCTTTCCGAAGTTCATCGGGTTCTTGTAAATTTCCATTATAATTTCCTGGTAAATATCGCTCATTGGATTCACTTACTTTTTTTTGCCTGCTTTTTTCCAGTAGTTTTTTTGTTCACATCCATTTGCTTTCCAAAATCCCCAGAAAATATTTTTTTAATCCCTAAAATCCCATCTGCCAGCGCATCTACGTCCTTTCTGTCGTTATACAAATAAAAGCTTGCCCTGTTTGTGGAGTTCAACCCCAATCGCGTATGCAACGGCATTGCGCAGTGATGGCCGCTTCGTATTGCAATTCCCTGTTCGTCCAATAATCCTGCAGCATCATGCGGGTGCACCCCTTCGATATTGAAAGCGATAATTCCTGCATGGCTTTCCAGCTCCCGCGTTCCGTAAAGCTCAACCCCATCCATTTCCTTCAGTCTCCTAATCGCGTATTTTGTAATCTCCATTTCATGCTTTCTTATCCGTTCCATTCCTATATTTTCAAGATAATCAACTGCCGCACCAAGCCCAATTGCCCCGGCGATGTTTGGGGTTCCAGCTTCGAATTTGAACGGAACGTCATTCCAAACGCTTTTGTACACATGTACTTCGTTAATCATGTCCCCGCCAAAAAGGAAAGGCGGCATTTTTCCCAGCAATTCCCCGTCTGCAATCAATGCTCCAATCCCAGTCGGGCCAAGCATTTTATGCCCAGTGAGCGCAAAGAAATCGCATTTAATTTTCTTTAGGCTTGTTGGCATGTGCGGAACGCTCTGCGCTCCGTCAACAACAGAAATGGCTCCGGTTTCTTTTGCTATCTTGCAAATTTCTCGAACATCATTCACTGTTCCGATTGCATTTGAAACATGGGTTGCTGCAACCAGTTTCGCGCCCTCAATTTTTTCCAGGTCATTATCATTTAATTCATAATTTCCGGTAATATCAATTATCTCGAGCTTTGCGCCCTTTCTCATTACCAGCTGCTGCCATGGGACGAAGTTGCTGTGGTGCTCCATTATTGTAACCACAATCTTGTCTCCACGGGTTATATTCTGCTCCCCCCAGGAATAGGCAATCAGGTTAATTGCTTCGCTTGCGTTTCTTGTGAAAATTGCGTCCATCTCCTTTCCAGCATCAACGAACATCTTTAGCTTGTCGCGGGATTCTTCGTATTTTTCCGTAGCTTGTTCGCTGTGCTTGTAGACCCCTCGGTGGACGTTTGCATTGAATTCTTCGTAATATTCATCCATTGCTTCAATGACTTGCTTTGGCCGTTGTGATGTTGCCGCATTGTCCAAGTAGGAATATTTTTTTCCATTAACTTTTTTTCTGAAAATTGGAAAATCTCTTTTTATTTTTTCTGCATCCATCGTATTCACCCCCCACAAATTCGTTTTGTTCGTCAGTTGGTTGTTCTTTTTCCGTTTCCAATCTGTTCCTCTTCCTTAACTCCGGAACTGTTCATATCCTTTCTTTTCAATTTCCAAAGCCAATTCATATTTTCCTGATTTTACAAGTTTTCCATCAACAATTATGTGAACAAAATCCGGCTTCACAAATTTCAGTATTTTTGGGAAATGGGTTATCAAGAGGAATGCGCGCTTTCCGTCCTGCATTTTTGCTATCGCGTCCGCGGCCATCTTCAATCCGTCAACGTCCAATCCAGATTCAACCTCGTCCAATATTGCAATTTTCGGCTCAAGAATTTTCATTTGCAATATTTCCATCCGCTTTTTCTCCCCTCCGGAAAATCCAACGTTCAAGTCCCGTTTTACAAATTCCTGCGGAAGCCCGAGCTCGCCCGTTGCCTTAATTGCCTTTTCGTTTGCTGCAACCATCTTTTCCAGATTGCCGCCAGAATTTGATGCTTTTCTAAGTATGTTAACGACGTTTACCCCATGAATCTGTTGAGGGTTTTGGAATGCAAGAAACAATCCTTTTTTCGCCCGCTGGTCTGCGCTTATGGAAAGCATTTCTTCTCCATTCAATTTCACGCTTCCGGTTGCCATGTATTTCGGGTGGCCCATCAGCCCATAGCAAATAGTGCTTTTTCCGGAGCCGTTCGGCCCCATTATGGCATGGACTTCGCCCTCGTTAATAGTAAGATTGAGATTCTCGATGATTTTCTTGCCTTCAGTGGCTATAGCCAGGTTTTTGATTTCAAGAAGCATGGATAGCCTTTCGAAACTAAAATATAAATACCTAGAGCCCCAGTTATATATCTGCAAATGCCTACCATTTATTGGCAGGTCGGCTGGTTCATATGGAAAAAGAAGAGTACAAATACGGCTTCCACGACAAGGAAGACTACCGATTCAAGAGCAAGAAGGGGATTTCAGCCCAGCTCATACGCGATATTTCCAAGATGAAGAATGAGCCGGAATGGATGCTGAATTTTCGCTTGAAGTCGTTTGAACAATTCATGAAAATGAAAATGCCGCGCTTTGGCCCTGACCTTTCTGCCATAAAATTCGAGGATATAATTTACTACGCAAAACCTACTGAAAAAACAGAAAGCGACTGGGAAAAAGTCCCGGAAAGCATAAAGAAAACATTCGACAAAATTGGGATTCCTGAAGCTGAACGGAAATTTTTAGCCGGAGCAACCGCTCAATACGAATCAGAAGCAGTTTATCATAACCTGAAAAAAGAATGGGAATCCCAAGGAGTAATCTTTACTGATATGGACTCCGCACTGAAGCAATATCCGGAAATAGTGAAAAAATATCTCGGAACACTCGTTCCGCCAACTGACAATAAATTTTCAGCATTGAATTCCGCAGTCTGGAGCGGCGGTTCATTCGTTTATGTCCCGAAAGGAGTGAAAGTTGAAATCCCATTGCAGTCCTATTTTAGGATTAATACTCAGAACATGGGGCAGTTTGAAAGAACTATGATAATTGTCGAAGAAGGAGCTTCGGTAAGCTATGTAGAAGGTTGCTCAGCCCCTATTTACACAAGCGGTTCATTGCATGCCGCAGTGGTCGAAGTTTTTGCCCATAAAAATTCCCGAATCCGCTATACAACCATCCAAAACTGGTCTAATAATGTCTATAATTTGGTGACCAAGCGCGCGGTTGCAAATGAAAATGCAACCGTTGAATGGATTGACGGAAATATCGGCTCGAAATTAAACATGAAATACCCGTGCGTTATTTTGAAAGAACCTGGGGCGCGTGCGGATTTATTGAGCGTTGCTTATGCGGGAAAAGGCCAGATACAAGATGCAGGCGCAAAGGCAATCCATCTCGCTCCGAATACGAGTTCAACAATAATCTCAAAAAGCATCAGCAAGGATGGCGGGCAGGCAACCTATCGCGGGCTTTTGAAAATTGCAAAGGGTGCAGTTGGCTCCAAAGCTACCGTTCGCTGCGATGCATTGATTCTTGATGAAAAATCCCGCTCGGATACCTATCCGAAAATCGAAGTTGATGAGAATCAGGTTACGCTTGGCCATGAGGCAATGGTTGGAAGGATTGGGGAAGAGCAGTTATTTTATCTGATGAGCAGGGGAATTTCTGAAAAGGATGCGCTTTCAATGATTGTTCTTGGGTTTATCGAGCCGTTTACAAAGGAATTGCCGATGGAATATGCGGTTGAGCTGAACAGGCTTATACAATTGGAAATGGAGGGCTCAGTAGGCTGATGCCATACGAGCCCGGCAAGCGCTTCGCTGCGCTCGTGCGGTAATTGGGTTATTGATATGGACGACAAAGACATAATCTCGCTTTCAAAAGAGCTGAATGAACCGAAATGGCTACTTCAGGAAAGGTTGAAATCTTACAAAGTATTTACGGTTTTGTCAGCTGGAAAACCACAATCCGAATCGCCCGCCACTTCCGCAAAAATATCCGCAAAATGCGTTGGCATCCGTAAAGATTCGCTCCACGATTTCCTCGAAGACAAAAACAGAAAAGATATTGCAAAAAATATTTTCATGAACCGCTATTTCCAGCCTGAACATTCCATTCAGGCAGCGTTTGCCAATGCTTTCTTCAATGAATGCAACTTTTTCGGAAGCGAGGATGGCGGGAAGGCAGGAAAGGAAGAAAGAAAAGGAAAAATAGAGTTGCGTTCGAACGGCGGCATTTCATTAAACTTCTTCATGCCTCCTGAAAGTTATTCGTTGGAAATTAGTTCTACCTGTTCCGGTTCGCATTTATTTGAGCATTATATCTCGGAATCTTCCAGCTGCACGTTCAACTCATCCATTTTGGGCAGTCCATCTGGCGATTCCAATTCCAGTTCGGAAGTCTGTGCTCTTCTTTTCGGCAAGAAAGCGTCTTATAGGGAAACTTCTCTCATTTCCCTATCTTCATCCCAGCAGGCATACGCTGGTAGATATTGTATTCATATCTCACCGGAAACGATTAGCAATATTTCTGTTCGCGGAGTTGTCCGTGATTCCGCAAAAGCAACTGTGGACGGGCTGGTAAAAATAGAAAAAGGTGCTGTCGAGTCTGATTCGAATATCTCCGCGCATGTTCTTCTATTAGATGCGGGTGCAAGAGCGCGTGCAGACCCGAAAATGGAAATTCTCAATAACGACGTTTCAGCCAAGCATTCTGCAAGCGTTGGTGAAATCGATTCAGAGCATATTTTCTATTTAATGAGTCGTGGGATGGGCGAAAAGGAGGCAAAGGAGACGATAGTGGAAGGGTTTTTGGGCAAACTCTAGCTTCCGGCAGCATCCGAACCGCTTTTTCTTACCTCCCATTGCCCGGGTTCGTTTCTGGATTTTCGTTTAATTCGAATAGAATTAACTACGTTATCTGGTGCAACTAATTGTTCCGCAACTTCAAGTATGCGTCTAGACACATGTATAGCCGCTCCATGGATTAGGCCTACCATATAAACATACGCAGCATTAATTTCATCCCCAGTTCCGATTTTTCCCTTGTCTTTTTCTCCAATTATTGAGGCAACTGTTCGTATATGCAAGTCAGTTTGCCGCATATCTTCCACAAGTGCTGCAGCGTTCGCGTATCCTTCTATTATTGGCATAATTAGTTCAATTCTATTCAAGCACCAAAAAACTTGCGCGTTATATCTTACTGCGCCGCTAAGAGAATTTTCAAGATTAAAGTCATATTTTGCATTTCCAGTCACGCCTTCGCTGTATCCAAGCATTCTGCCCATTAATACCAAATCTCCATTAAAAAAATCCCGTTTCCATGGTCTGGAACTCAAACTTTGAAATAATGCCTTGGCGATTTCTGTTTCCATTACCACCATTCCAGTTCCTCTTCTCTTTCCATGAAATATGTCTATTCCGATACTTCTTAACGAATCCGTGCCAAATCTCTCAATTAACTGCCATGGCGTGTTCGTATCAGCAAGGGTAACTGGTTTTATTCCAAAAATAGTTAATGCAATTTCTAGGTCAAATTCCCTCGGCTTAAGCACGGTTGGATTTACTTTCATCGCTCTTATTATCTCATAAGATTCAGCAAAATGCCTTTCGAATCTTTTTTGTGTTTGCGGGAAAAACGGCAGTACCCGCTCTCTGTAAACTGCGCGGCATTTTTCCATGTGAGAAGTCATAAAAATATATTTTTACAAACATTATTTAAATCATTCGAAAATAGCTCTTCCCACCACCAGCTATTTATAAACCTTTCTCCCCAAAATGGAAGAATACTCTTTTACAGTTTCATCGGTACAACCGACGAGGCGAGGCATCGCGACCTGTGAAGGTTGCGAGCAGTCGTCAGCAGACGACTTAAAGGCCGAGAGTGTTTATATGAAAGACAACGAACAGCTTAAGCAGTTAATTGAATCCCTGAAGACTGAAAAGAAGGGGTTCTGGAAAAAGGTAGCCTACGAGCTAAACGCTCCGCGAAGAAAGCGAGCCCAGGTCAATGTGAGCAAGCTTGACGCCTATGGCAAAGATGGTTCAGTGTTTTTAGTCCCGGGAAAAGTCCTTGGCTCTGGAAACGTAACCAAGAAGCTTACAGTTGCCGCATTTTCATTCAGCGACAGCGCAAGGAAGCTCATTGAGGCAACGGGCGGAAAAACGATGTCAATAAACGACCTGTTGAAGTCCAATAAGGACGGGAAGGATGTGGTCATCCTGAAGTAGGTGGTATTCATGATATCCATAGACGGAAACAAGCTTATTTTGGGAAGGCTCGCAACCCATGTTGCAAAGAACCTCCTGAACGGAAATGAAGTTCATATTTTCAATTGCGAAGGAATCGTAATTTCTGGAAGCCCGCAGCAAATCCTCAATAATTTCAGGACAAGGAGGGCGCTCCAGCACAAGGGAACTCCGGAACACTCGCCGCAGTGGTCCAAAAACCCAACGCTTTTGATAAGAAGGATTATCCAGGGAATGCTTCCTATGAAGAGCACCCGTGGCCAGAACGCATTGCGAAAGCTTCGCGTTTACAGGGGCAACCCCAAGAACACCCAATTGGTTTCTCTTGACTCAGCGAAATTCAACAGCGAGTCCAGGTTCATGACCATGGGCGAACTGTGCAAGGAATTAGGTTTCAAAGCAAGGTGATCATGATGACTGAAGAACACAAGCACGAAGAAAAAAAGGTTGAAGAAAGCAAGGCTGCAAAAAAGCCTGCTAGAAAAGCTGCTCCTAAGAAAAAGGAAGAGGCAAAGGTTGAAGTGAAAGCTGAGGCAAAATCCGTTGTGCCGACACAAGTTCATGCAGAACACAAGCCGGAACACGCAGCTCATGTCGAACACAAACCTGAGCATATTACACACAAACCATTAGAGCACAAGGTTGAAGCAAAGCCTGCTGAAGTTCCTGTTGCAAAAGAGAAAAAGGCAAGGAAAAAACACGCAGTAAAGGGCGGAAAAGCGCTCGTCGTGCGAGGAAAAAGAAAGGAAAGCGTTGCACGCGCAACAATTACCAAAGGGACTGGCGTTTTGAGATTCAATAAAATGAATGTCGATGCTTTGAACAACAAGTACATGCGTGACTTGATAAAGCAGCCATTGCAGTTTGTTGGCGTTGAAGCAAGCAACATAAACATTTCCGTAACCGTTAATGGCGGAGGTGTCATGGGCCAAGTTCAGGCCGCAAGGAATGCTATTGCCAATGCGCTTGTCGCGTATTTCGATGACAAGGCAATGATGGACAGGATGCTGGAGTTTGACCGTTTCATGATTATCGAAGATTCGAGGCGTGTCGAAACCAAGAAATACAAGGGTCCAAAGGCAAGGGCAAGATTCCAGAAATCTTACAGATAAAGGTGGTATGTTTGGAATTTCCGGTTAGATGTTTTACGTGCGGCGCCGTAATAGGCGACTTGTACGAAGAATACAAGAATCTGTCAAAGGAGAAGAGCATCGCTGGTGCTCTTGATTCCCTTGGCATTGAACGGTACTGCTGCAGGCGAATGTTCGTCTCGCATGTTGAGATGTCGAGTGTCATCTCCAAGTATCCAAGGAGGTAAATACTAACGGGGTCTGATTGGCTTTCTTAGCCAATAACCCCCCAAAAACTGACGTTTTTAGGGGTCGTGAGGCAACCTGGAGGTTTTAATCCTACCAAGGTTAAGTCCGGGGAATAACCTGCGAGCTTGGGGTGTTCGTTATCTGAGTTCAAATCTCGGCGACCCCATTAATTATTTTTCCTCGTGAATTTCATAATAATAAAAAATTAAGGAAATCTAGGTGTAAACCACAGGTGTGAAAATGACTGACGAAAAAGCGAAACTGCTCGTGAAGCAGGAAATGTATCTGGAAGCAGGTATTCATATCGGAACCAAAATCCGGACGTACGATATGAAGAAGTACATATTCAAGAGAAGGGACGATGGCCTCTACATCTTGGATTTGAGGAAGACTGATGAGCAGTTGCTCAATGCCGGGAAGATAATGGCACAATACAGACCGGAAGAAGTGCTTGTAGTTGCGTCAAGAACATATTCGAGCAACGCTGCGGCAAAGTTCGCCCAGCTTACTGGCGTCCAATTAATCAAGGGAAGGTTCATTCCAGGAACGATGACCAACCTCTCTTACAAGGGTTTCAGGGAGCCAAAAATTGTTTTCGTATGCGACCCGAAAGGCGAGCGAGAAGCAATTATGGAATCTGCCAACAATGGCGTTCCGTTGATTTCACTTTGCGATACTGATAACGAAACCAAGTCAATTGATTTGGTTATCCCGGCGAACAACAAGGGAAAGAAATCGCTTGCATTGATATTTTACATACTGGCAAGGGAGCTTATGGTAGCCCAGGGCAAGATTGGGGGCTATGATGAGTTCAAGTATGATTTGGGCTACTTCGAGCAGATGTACGAAGAGAAAAAGGAAGTGCCAGTGGCTGTAGAACCAGAGCCGGAAACAACTGCAGCTGCAGTCCAAGCGGCACCGGAAGCAAAACCTTCCGAACCGGTTAAATCCGAACCGGCGAAGGCCGAATCTGCACCAGTTCCGTCCGTTCCAGCCAAATCCGAACCAGTAAAAGAAGAAAAGAAGTAGGGTTCGGATTTTCTTTCATTTTTTTAATTTATTTTTTGTTTTCCACTTATTTTTTATTAAATTTTCTTGTTTTCCTACTTTCTTGGTTCAACCATCATTCCCATCTCATTCAGTCTTTCAACATCAGCTGGGTTTATTTCAACTATGACCGTGCCGGGGCATGAAATATCCAATCCTATATATATCTCCCTTCTTTCCCTATCCGATCTGAATCCTACTCCTCGTACCAATGGGCCGACATACCCCGATCCGAGATTTCTATCCAATGCTGCAACGTCTGGGCCTTCCCTGCAAAGCACTATCTCTTTTTCAACTAAATCTGGGCCATAGGGAACGGTTGTAGCGTTATCTAGCTGGTGAACTCCTGGAAAAGTTGGGAAATCTTTTATTGCGATTATTCTTTCGGCTCTTGCAACTATCCTATATCCGTTTCCGTCTCTCAAAACTTCTGGAGCTCTTAATTCTGGAATTGCCAATGCGGTGCTTGGTTTTCCAACGTGTTCTGGTGGGACTGCCAAGCGGAATATTCCTTTTCGGGCTGAGCGTTCGTACAATTCTCGAGCCGGATCAAATACTATTTCCCTTTCAAGTGCTGCTCCCATTCCTCTTACTATTGCAACCAATACGTCGGTTGGAAAATAGAAATTTTCTTCCGGTGTGTGTCTTGCCCATATTGCCCGTTCCCAGCTTCCTTGGTTTTCTTTAAGCAACAGTTCGTTTGCAGTAACTGGAGAAATTAGCCTAATGTTTGTCCCGCATTTTCCATTCAACCCCTCTAGTTCCGGAAGAGCATCGAAATAAGGAAGTTTTGCAAGTTCCTTTCCGCTTAAGGCAAGCGCAACTACATTTTTCGTCTTCGGAACTTTGAATACTATTGGCCTGAATTTTAATGCTTCTCCTCCCATAGCTAAAACCTCGGAATCGTATGTGTCAGTTTGTATAGGAAATGTTTTAAATGCCCCGTTTTCCTGCTTTTTTCGTGGCTTTTTCTCCCGT
>Ga0172379_10009844_pt1 | contig 11705 bp, 10 predicted proteins | sample GrowelOW334metaG_FD_119756 | JGI IMG/M metagenome (GOLD analysis project Ga0172379, IMG submission 119756) | Groundwater microbial communities from an aquifer near a municipal landfill in Southern Ontario, Canada - Groundwater well OW334 metaG | ecosystem: Environmental > Aquatic > Deep... | reverse complement strand
ATAGCCAGGTCAGTGGTCTTATTTCGTATGTAATTTACAAGGATGGCCAGGAGGTCAACTCCGGCTATTTCAATGACAAATATAAATTCGAGCTGGCGGAGATCTCTTCCTCTTCCGCTATAGAAGATGTCAATGAGTTTTTTTTGAAAGCGGAACAAGTGCATCCAGATCTGCTGGCCAACATCGATGTCGAGGATTATCTCAGATTGAAAAAGTGGACCACTGCGGAGGTCCTGAAAAATATCAGTGCAGGCGGGTTTATTCCGGTTCAGCGCCTGGCTTACGCGCTATACTATGCGGCCGCGTCGTTTAAAGACGGACATACCAGTCTCCGGTACTGGGATTTACCGGATCAATATCTTAATGCCGCGCGGTTTCCGCCCTTTCTGGCTAAGTTCAGTGGTGGTGCTTTTTATGTTTCAGCTGCCAAGGAACAGGAACTGAAAGGGGCAGAGATAGTTTCTGTTAACGGAATGCAGTTCCGGGATTTTCTTAAACCGGTACTGGATCGCTGTTCCGGAGAGCTTTTTCACTTCAAAGCCGGAAAATTCACAGAAGATCAGCGGTTCTGGTGGGCGTTCTCCGGACTTTTTTCGGGACTGAAAACTTTTGACTTGGAGCTTAAATATCTCTCAGGTCGTAAAGTCGTGAAAAAAATGTCCGTTGTAAATGCGGAAACCTTCCGCCGGATAGAAATCAGCGGTATTCCCTCTGTGACGGAAATCACAAGGTTGGAATTTTTGGAAAATGGCGCCTTAGCCTATTTCCGTTATCCGGCCTTTCGCCGTTCCGACGCCGAGAAAAAAACGATAGACGGTATTTTTTTAGAAATAAAAAAGTCTGGCGCTCGCAGTTTGATAATCGACATCAGAGGCAACGGCGGCGGGAGTTCCGAGATGGGCGATTTTATTATGAAGTATATAAGTGAAAGGGAGGTGCGATCCTTCTCCAAAATCCAGATGAAAGTTTCCGAGGAACTGCTTGGAAATCCGGGAAAACTGCTCGGTCTTGAGCATTTGACCCGCCTGCGTGGTCTGAACGTAACCGTGAGGTTCGATGAAAAAAAACAGCAAAAACCGGACTCTTTTTTCAATGGAAAAGTTTATCTACTGGTTGATAACGAAACGTTTTCTTCCGCTTCCGATTTTGCCGCAATGTTCAGGGATTACGAATGCGGAAAAATTCTGGGTTATGAGACCGGCGGCCTTCCAGCTTGCTTCGGGGAGGTGGTGAAGATGACTCTTGCAAACAGCGGCGTAGATTTCGGCGTTTCATCCAAGAAATTCTTCGGGCCGCGTCCCCGGCCCGGCGACGACGAGCATGGGATCCTGCCGGACATTCCCATGACGGAAGAACTCCTGTCCAAATTTAAAACCGGAGATCCGGTCTTGTCGTTCGCGGTGGATTATGTAAAGAACGCCAAATAACGCGAGATTTTTTATGTTCTCCGCTAGAATATCAGCCGGGATCATTGGAGTATTATGAAACTTGTTTGCGCGGCGCTGGCCGCGGTTTTCTTCTCGGCATGTTCCGGGCAAAACCCCGCTGAAAAGCGGGAAACGGCGGCGGGAGGGGGAGGGATGGAAGAAAAAATAAAGAAGCTTTCGCCGATCCAATATAACGTGACCAGGGAGTGCGGGACCGAACCGGCCTTCAATAACGAATACTGGGATAATAAACGCTCCGGTATTTATGTCGACATTATAACCGGCGAACCGCTTTTCGCCTCCTCCGATAAATTCGATTCCGGCTCAGGCTGGCCGAGCTTCACGCGCCCTATCGACCCCGGGCTGATCGAGGAAAAAAAAGACGCTTCGCTTGGCGTCGCGCGTACCGAAGTGCGCTCAAAACACAGCGATTCCCACCTGGGCCATGTCTTTGACGACGGACCCGCTCCCGGAAAACTGCGGTATTGCATTAATTCCGCCGCTCTGCGTTTTATCCCGGCGGAAGATATGGAGAAATCCGGATATGGCAAGTATATCCCGCTTATTTCTCCAAAAGACGGAAAATAGACGCAAGTATGCTTTCAGCTATTGTGCTTGCCGCCGGGAATTCAAGCCGCATGGGCAGCCCTAAGGCCCTGCTTGAATACGTCGGCCGGTCCTTCATAGAGAACGTGTGCGGCGCCCTGCGCTCGGCTGGAGTGGCGGAGCGCGTGGTCGTCCTGGGCAGGGACGCCGGAATTATAACCTCGGTCTGGAGAGCTTCGGGTGAGAAAGTGGTCTTGAATTCCAACCCCGATCTGGGGCAATTATCTTCGCTTCGGGTCGGGATCGCTGCGACCGGCCCCGCCTCGGAAGGTTTTATGATCTGCCTGGCGGATCAGCCTACGATCAGGGGGGAAACATATAAGTTGATCGCGGACTTTTGGCGTGACAATAAGGATCGTATGGTTATTCCCAGGTGCCGGCGGGAGTCGGGAGCGTGGCTCGCGGAGCGGGGTACGGGGCTCGGGCCTCGGGCCTCGGGACTCGGACCCGCCTCACGCGCCACGAGCCCCGAGCCTCGCATTTACAAACGCGGGCACCCCATCATAATCCCCGCGATATACCGCGATCTATGCTTTGAGGGTCCGTTGGATAAAGGGCTTCACTGGGTTACGCATCATCCCTCGGTAAAAATTGCGGATCTGACCGTGGAGGACGCCGGGATCATACGCGATTTCGATACCCCGGAAGAGTACGAAAAGCTGAAGTATGAAAGCTGAGGTATGAAAAGCGGAGGATGGGAGTGGGGATATCCTTGAATTCGCGCGCGGGGGGCGTGCCGCTGACTTTAATAAATGCGATAATATACTGAATTTTCCTGATATGACCACCGAACGGGTTCGGATAAAGACCGGAGGGAGCCTATGTATAAGCATACACAGCGCGGCCGTTTACTCATAAATCTGTCCATCACTCTTATAGCGGCGTCGGTTATTGCCGGCTATATGGGAGACCGGGGACTGCTGCTTTACCCACTCGGACTGGTCGGATTGTTCCTCTTTTTATGTTTCAGGGACCTCACCGTCGAGGTTAACGATACCTCGGTGCGGCTTACTTTCGGGGTAGGCTGGATAAAAAAAGAAATAAAACTGGACACTGTGGAAGCGGTTTTCATCGTGCGCAACCCCTGGTGGTACGGCCTGGGTATCAAGTATATGCGCCGGGGGTGGCTGTATAATATCGGGGGGCTGGACGCGGTGGAGCTGCAGTTTAAGAACGGGAAAAGGGCGCGTATAGGCACCGACGAGCCGCGGGTTCTTCAGACCGAGATATTCAAGCGGCTGGTCCGGCCGGAAAATAAGGCGCAGGTATCTTTATGAACGAATCAAAAAATCTGATCAAAGTCCTGGGTGAAGCGCTGGACAGCGGTAAGAACGCGGCTTTTGTCACCGTGATCTCCGTGGACGGTTCCACGCCGCGCGAAGCGGGCGCGAAAATGCTGGTTTTTGAGAACGCGGCCACGGAGGGCACGGTCGGCGGCGGCGCGCTGGAGGCCCTCGCCATCAAACAGGCCGTGGCCTGTATCAAAAAGGGCCAGGGCGGGAAATTCATTTTTAATCTCAAGCCGGACGGCAATACGGGTATGATCTGCATGGGCCGGGTGGAGCTCTTTATAGACGTTTACAAAAATCCCCTGAAAATATTTATCCTGGGCGCCGGCCACGTGGGGGTTAAAATCGCCCGGGCCGCCGATCTGGCGGGCTATCCCTGCGTGGTGGCGGATGACAGGCCGGAATTCGCCAATAAAGAAAGGTTCCCGGGCGCTTCCGATATAATACTCGCGGAACCGCATGAGGCCGTCGTCCGTGCCGGCGTGGACGAGAACACTTACGTGGTTATCGTCACGCGCGGGCATGCGCTGGACCGGGAATGTCTCGAAGCCGCCATGAAAACCAAAGCTCCCTATATCGGCATGATAGGCAGCGCCGCTAAGGTCCGGGAAACTTTCCGCCTCGTCGGAAAGAAAAAACTTTATCCCCTGAAAGATGCCCGGGTTTATTCGCCCATAGGGCTGGATCTGGGTGGTAAAACTCCCGGCGAGATCTCCGTATCGGTGCTGGCCCAGATAATCATGGTCCATTATAAAAAGGACGGAACCCCTATGCGCGTGACGGAAGCGCGGGGGAGCCGGGGTATGGGGCGCGAGACGCGGGCCGCGGGCCGCGGACGCTGAATTTATGGGCAAATTTTCATATGTGGGAAGATCCGTTACGCGCAAGGACGCTTTTGTAAAGGCGACCGGGCGCGCGGAGTACGCGGCCGACCGTGACTTCTCCGGGATGCTTTATGCCGCCGCCGTCCGGTCCCCGAAACCCCGTATAAAAATACTCTCGATCTCGGACGCCAAAGCCAGGAAGGTGCCCGGCTATGTAACTTTAGTTACATTCAGGGACGTGAGAGGCGTTAATAAATGGCCGCTGGTGGCCGATGATTACCCTTTTCTGCCTGAGACCGAGGCTAAGTTCCAGGGCGAGACCGTGGCCCTTGTGGTGGCGGCTACGCAAAAAGCCGCCAGGAACGCCGCCCGCCTGGTGGAGCTCGCCTATAAAGAGCTCCCTTTTATCGAGGACCCGCTTAAAGCGCTGGAGAAGGATTCCATAAAGCTTTATGGCGAGGACAATGTTTTCGCGAAGTTCATTATTAAAAAGGGCGACCCTGACGCGGCCCTGAAAAAGGCCCACACCGTGGCGGAAGGCGAGTTCGTCACGAACTACCAGGTGCACGCTTATCTGGAGACGCAGGGAGTGACCGCCGTGCCGGAACCCGACGGCGGTTTGACCGTTTACAGCTCCACCCAATGTCCGTTCTACGTGCTGGACGGCGTTGCGGCAGCGGCGAACCTCGGCTACCACCAGGTCAAGGTTATTCAGACCGTTACCGGCGGAGGTTTCGGCGGCAAAGAAGACGTGCCGGCTTTGGTGGCTTCGCACGCGGCCCTCTGCGCGCTTAAGACCGGGAAACCGGTCAGGCTTATTTACGACCGCAAAGAAGATTTTAATTCCATGTCCAAGCGGCATCCGTCCTGGTCCCGGGTGTCCTACGCGGCGGACAAGGACGGCCGGATCACCGCTTGCGTGGTCAAATATGTGCTGGATGGCGGGGCTTATTCCACGCTTTCACCGATAGTTCTGTGGCGCGGGGCCGTGCACGCGGCCGGGCCGTATAAGATCGAAAATGTGCGCATCGAGGCCTATGCCGCGGCCACGAACAAAGTGCCGTGCGGCGCCTTCAGGGGTTTCGGTCAGCCGCAGATCTGCTTCGCGCAGGAATCACTTGTCGACGAGCTGGCGGAAAAATTGAAGCTGGACCCCGTGCGGCTGCGCCTGAAGAATATTCTGCGCGCCGGCGACAGGACAGCCACCGGACAGATCATAGGCGAGTCCTGCGGCCTGGAAGAACTTCTTGAGACCGTAAGAAAGAGGTCCGGCTGGGACAAAAAAAAATCTGAAGGCTCCAGGCTGAAGGACAAGGGCGACATTGTCAGGGGGCTTGGCGTTTCAGTCTCCTATTACGGTGTGGGACTGGGCGCTAAAGGCAGGTATCTGGACCGCGCCGGCGCCTATGTCAATATTTACAAGGATGGCACCGTTGGCGTCAATGTGGGCAATACCGAGATGGGGCAGGGCGCTCTGACGGTGCTGAGCCAGATCTGCGCCGAAACCCTCAACGCTCCCTACGATAATATAAAACTGGAAACTGTGGACACCTCAAAAGTTTCCGATTCGGGCCCCACCGTGGCCAGCCGGACCACGCTTATGAGCGGCAACGCCATAATCGAGGCCGCTTCGCCTATGAGAAAGAATATCTTCAAGGCCGCTTTCGACCTGCTTGTCGCCGCCGGGGCCGATGGTTCCGGGCGCATGACCGCTTTTCAGGGGACGTTCTCCATCGGAAAGGTATCCGTTACTTTCGCGGAAGCGGTAAAGGAATGCTGGTCCCGCCGCATGAAAATGGGGGAACAGGGCTGGTATGTCTCTCCGCATACGTCCTACAACATGGAGGACGGCCAGGGCGACGCTTATGTTACCTATTCCTACTCGGCCGACGCGGCCGAGGTGGAAGTGGACCTCAAAACCGGGGCGGCCAGAGTGCTTAAGATCTATGCCGCCTACGACGTGGGCAAAATAATAAATCCCCGTCTGGCCGAAGGCCAGGCCCAGGGCGGACTGCTGCAGGGTATGAGCTGGGCGCTTTACGAGAACCTGGCTTATAAGAACGGCATCATGCTCAATCCCAACTTCACCGACTACGTAATGGCCACTACCGCCGACAAACCGGAATATGATATAACTTTCATAGAGAAACCTTATGCCGAGGGCCCATATAAGGCCAAAGGCATGGGGGAAGTGCCTTTAATAGGCGTGGCGCCGGCCGTGGGTAACGCCGTAAAGAACGCCGCGGGCGTCAGGGTGAGATCGGTGCCCATTCTCCCTGAAAAGGTCTGGGCGGAGCTCAGGCGCAAATAAATTTAGTCGACGGACGACGTTTAATCCCAGGAGGCTGTACAATGAAACTGACTCATAAACTATTTGGAATGGCGCTGGCCGCGGGGGCGCTTTTAAATTCAGGCGGCGCGGTTTTCGCGGCGGATAGATACGAAACACTGGCCAAAGAGATCGCCGAAGCCGGCGACAGCATTAATAATAAAAAAATAGCCATCATTCCCTTTTCCTACGCGGACGGACGTTCGGCGACCAAAGACGGCTCCGTGATCTCGGAGCGCATAACGATGAAACTTATCAAGCTCCGTAAATTCGAGATCGTGGAACGCAGCATGCTTGATAAGGTCATGGGCGAACTGAAACTCCAGAATTCCGGCATGATGGACGCGGCCAGCACGCAGCAGCTGGGAAAGCTGCTCGGCGTGGAGGCGATAGTCACGGGCACGCTGGTCGAGATGCAGGCCGGTAAAATAGAAGTTAACGCCAGGCTTATCAAGACCGAGACGGCGCAGGCGATAGGCGCCGCGCAGATGACCGTGGAGAAAGACTGGGTGGGCGACGCCGCCACGCCGCAGGAGCAGGCACAGCCGCAGGCGCAGCAGCCGGGGTACTATCAGCCTCCGGCTCAACAGGCCGGCTATTACCAGCCGGCGGCGCCGGCGCCCCGCGTGCGCGGGAAATATGAGTTCGGTTTCTTTGAATTCTTCTATGGTTTCGGCGCCCCGAAAATGAACCTTGAATTCTCTAACACCAACGCGAACATCGTTCCGGTCACCGAGCTTGGCATCGTTTGTCCCTCCTGCGGGGCCAGGGCGTACAGGACCGTCACTTTCGAAGGCCTCAAGACCGGAGGTTTCGGCCCGCTGGGCCTGCGCGTCGGCGGTTTCAGTAATACCATCATAGGCGGAGACTTTGAGCTGTCCTACGAAAAACGCAATATAGCCGCCCAGGGCACCACCTGGTCACTGAACGGCGGGGCTCCGGCCACTTTCACGTTCTCAAGCAACGATTACGCCACGGTCAAGACTTTCGGCATGAGCTTCGATCTGCTTCTAAGGATCCCCGGTGAGGTCGTAAATCCGTACACGGGCATCGGCCTGGGTTTATCGATGAACACCATAGATCTGCCGAACGTGTGGGGGGCTAACCGCGCGGCGCCGGCCTCGGAATTCAGCCCCGGCCTTATGGTGCGGCTTCCGATCGGGGTAAGGTTCAGGCTGCATAACCATATGAGCCTGTTCACCGAATTCCGCTATGAATCGAACAGTATGACGTTCGACCGCGGTTTTGAGGGCGAGTCCGATTCCATACTGCTCAAAGGAACCAGGTTCCTTGTAGGATTGGGCGTCACTTTCTGATCCGGGAACCAGATCCCGGCTTACACCATGAAAAGTTCAAAGCCCGGCTCCGCTTTCGCGCTTAAATGCCGGGTCAACGGCGAAGCGGTGGAGCGCGGGCTGGACCCCTCAAAAACCCTGCTTGAATTTATCCGCGGGGACCTCGGCCTTAAAGGAACGAAGGAAGGCTGCGGAGAGGGTGAGTGCGGCGCCTGCCTGGTGCTGGTGGACGGGAAAGCCGTCAACTCCTGCCTGATGATGGCTGTCCAGCTTCACGGAAAGCACCTGACTACGATAGAGGGGCTGAAGGGCCGCGACGGCGGGCTGCATCCCCTGCAGAAAACTTTCATGGAAGAAGGGGCCGTGCAGTGCGGCTTCTGCATTCCCGGTGTTATTATAGCGGCCGAAGCTCTGCTACGCGAAAATCCCGGCGCTTCGATAGACGAGATAAAGCGCGGCCTCACCGGCAACCTCTGCCGCTGCACCGGTTATGAAAAGATCATAAGCGCGGTGGAAAAAGCCGGATCCCTTTGATTTTCCCGATCCCCATATGCCCAACGCCTGCGTTGTGAAACCGCGCACCTTAAAAGAGCTGTGGCGCCTGCTTCCCTCCCTTGGCCCCTCAAGGAAATATATTGCCGGCGGCACGGATCTCGTGACCTCCGCCAACGCCGGCCTTGACCGGGGCGATATCTGGGTGGATATAAGCGACCTGCGCGAATTGAAAGGCGTAAGAGAAACAAAAAATTCCGTCATTATAGGCGCTGGAGTAAAAATAGCCGAACTCGGCGTTTCCCCTCTTGTCGGGCGCCGGCTGCCGGCGCTTGCGGCGGCCATCCCTCATTTCGCCGGCCCCTCCCTGAGGAACATGGCCACTATAGGCGGCAATGCCGCCAACGCCAGCCCCTGCGCCGACGCCGTCTGCGCTTTGTGCGCGGAAAAAGCGGAGGTGTGGCTGGAACTTAAGGGAAAAAGGCGCAAGCTGCCTCTGCCGTCCCTTTTCAGGGGTCCCAAAAAAACCGCCCTGAAAAAGGACGAACTTATAATCGCTTTTGAGACGCCGAAACGCGCCCATTCCGGCGCCTACCTGAAACTCGGCCCCAGGGCTTATTTCGGAATTTCCAAGGCGGCCGTGGCGGCGGCCCTGGAATTAGACGGGAAAATAGTAAAGTCGGCCTCCATCGCTTTGGCCTCGGTCGCTCCCGTTCCGCTTATGGCCGCAAAGACCGCCGGTTATCTGGTTGGACGCATTCTTAACAAAGAGAACATCCGCACGGCGGCTGCGCTGGTGAAGACCGAAGTGTCTCCCATAACCGACGTCCGGTCGGAGGCCGCTTACCGCCGGGAAATGTCCGGCGTCCTGCTTGAAAGGGCGCTGAACTCCATAGCGAGGGATCTATTATGAAAAATATCGGATATTACAGCTTCCCGGAAACTCCCAAGGCCGCTTTGGCCGGGCTTCTGGACCGTAAAGCCGAAGCTATCGTGGTGGCCGGCGGAACCTTGACCGCGAAGACGCTGCCGGATACCATCGTCAACTATATAGATCTTAAAAACCTTCCGCTCGGCTATATAAAAAAGCGGGGCCGCGACCTCGTCATCGGCTCCACGGCCACCTTCGACGAAATAGACAACTCGAAGCTGGTGAAAAGCTGGGCCGGCGGGGTGCTCTCCGCGGCGGCGGCCCGGTGCTCAAGCCAGCTGATCCGGAACATGGCCACGCTCGGCGGGAATATCGCCAGGCCTCATTCCTTCAACATCTTTCCGGCCGTGCTGCTCGGCTTGGATGCCGGGGTCAGACTGCTTTCAAAGACCGGAGTCAGGACGATCCCGTTCTCTGAACTGTACAGGGCCGGCTTCAGTCTCAGGCCGGGACGGGACTGCCTTATTCTCGAAGTCATCATCCCGGCTAAGACCAAAAACTGGGTATGCGGGTTTGAGAAATTCGCTAAAACCGAGGCCAGCTGGGAGGCCTACATCACCCTTTTCATGGCGGCTGAGATGAAAAACGGCGTGATCAAAGAGGCCCGGATCTCGCTTGGCGCGCTGTCGCCCAAACCGTTCAGGGCGTTCGCCGCTGAAAAGGCCCTGTCGGGAGTGAAGCTGTCCGATGCCGCGGTCAAAGCGGCGGTAGCCGCGCTGAAGTCCGAACTCGACGCGGCCCGGGCCGGAGAGTTCAAAAAAGCCGCGGCCGCCAGACTGCTCGCCGGGTTCCTTCAAACTATCTGATCTCCGGAGAATTTTATGAAAAAAGAAAATACCAGGCTTGAGGCTCTGAACGGGATGTTCGGGATCGAACTGAGCGTGAACGGCGTCAAAAAAACTTTTAAAGTGAAGAACGATGAGTTCTTGCTGGACGCGCTCCGCCGCCACGGTTATAAGAGCGTGAAGAAGGGCTGCGATACGGGCGACTGCGGTTCCTGCACGGTGCTGCTCGACGGCAAGCCAGTGCTCGCCTGCCTGATACCGGCTTTCGCCGCCCATGGTTCCGATATAACCAGCGTTGAGGGCCTTGGCACGGTGCGGGCTCCGCATCCACTGCAGGAAGCTTTCGTGGAAGCCGGCGCGGTGCAATGCGGTTTCTGTATCCCGGGCATGATCCTTGCCTCCAAGAGCCTGCTGGACGCGCATCCGGATCCGTCCGAAGACGAAATAAAAAAATATCTGGACGGCAATCTGTGCCGCTGCACCGGCTATGTGAAGCAGATAAAGGCCGTAAAAATGGCCGCTAAAAAACTGAAAAGAAGTAGACAGTAGTCAGAATACAGGATTCAGCGCGTAGGATCTACTGCTTCCGTACCCTGTCAACCTGTGTCCTGTATTCTGACTTCCGGCAAGGAGCCTTTTATGGATACCCAGAACTTTAAAGTAGTCAACACCCGTGTGCTGAAAATGGACGCCCTCGGCCTGGCCTGCGGGGAGCCGGTCTTCACCGACGATGTGGACATCAACGGCATGCTGTATGGGCGCATACTCTGGAGCCCTTACGCGCATGCCCGCATTAAAAAAATAGACACTAGAGCGGCCGAGAAATTACCCGGGGTAAAAGCCGTGCTGACTTACAAGAACGTGCCGCGCGTTCCCCACACCACGGCGGGCCAGGGCTACCCGGAACCCTCCCCTTACGATACCTATATACTGGACGACAAGGTACGTTTTGTCGGCGACCGCGTGGCCGCCGTCGCCGCCGAGACCCCCGAGGCGGCCGAAGCCGCGCTCAGGCTGATCAAAGTGGAATACGAGCCGCTGCCGGCTGTCTTCGATACGTTCGCGGCGATGAAGGACGGCGCCCCGGTCATTCACGACGAGGAGGATTCTAAAAATATTCCGGACGCCACACATAATATCGCGGCCAAGTTCGAATTCGAAGTGAGGAACGGGGACTGGTTCAAAGACGCGGATTTCGTGATGGAGTACACCTACGAAATGCCTTATCTCCAGCATTGCGCCATCGAACCGCATATCGTTATCACCTATTTCGACCATTTCGGCAGGCTGGTCATAAGGACCTCCACCCAGGTGCCCTTTCATGTGCGCCGCATCGTGGCCCAGGCGCTGAAACTGCCGGTAAAAAAGATCCGCGTCATAAAACCCCGGATAGGGGGTGGTTTCGGGTCCAAGCAGGAGATCCTGCTCGAAGATATAACCGCCGCCTTGTCGCTTAAGACGGGCAAACCGGTGAAGATCGAGTATACGCGCAGGGAAACTTTCGTTTCATCGCGCACACGCCATCCCGCCTCGGTGCGCCTTAAGACCGGCGTCAAAAAGAACGGCACGATCACGGACGCGGAAATGGACATAGTCCTGAACACCGGCGCTTACGGTTCCCACGCGCTGACCGTCATGATGTGCGCCGGTTCGCACACCATACCTATGTACAAGGTGAAGAATAACATAAAATTCATAGGCCGCAGCGTTTATACCAATCTGCCGGT
>Ga0172379_10009843_pt1 | contig 11705 bp, 12 predicted proteins | sample GrowelOW334metaG_FD_119756 | JGI IMG/M metagenome (GOLD analysis project Ga0172379, IMG submission 119756) | Groundwater microbial communities from an aquifer near a municipal landfill in Southern Ontario, Canada - Groundwater well OW334 metaG | ecosystem: Environmental > Aquatic > Deep... | reverse complement strand
TACTATCTCCGTTTCAGCACATCTTCTCCAAGCAACGCTTCCAGTTTTTTTGAAATTTCGCTAGCCGTCCGCATTGCCATTTCTATTTGTGGAGATAACGGCTGGCCATATGCTGGTTCCTGAACATTTATGTCTATTGTTCCAGTATTTATCGTTCCATTATGTGCCCCAAAGCAAGCTATGTGTATCAAGTCGTCCAGCAATACATAGTATATGAAACCGTCCCGAACATCGAGCCGTTCTGCCACCAACGGTTCGAAATAGGTGCGCGGTCCGCTTAGACTGAGCATAGTAGTTGTTTCCATTGTCGTTTCGGTCCCAATAAAGCATGGCTTTGTTTTTCTTGAAAAGCTGCTTTCAAACCTCTGTTCTACTGGCTGAATTACATTAACGAAAGGCCTTAGCCAATTCAAAAGCAAATCTTCTTCCGCGGGTCCGTTAACTCTTGCTCTGGCTTGAGACTGGCTTGGTTTTGGTTTTAATCCTTGGCACCAGTAGCTATTTCCGCCTAAATTCAAAAGGTCTATTGCTATGCTTGGAAACAAGGATAGCTTTTCCCTCATCTTTCTCGTAGGGACAGGCAACATTGTTTCACCATGAACAAAAACGTCTGCAGGCTTCAGGCCAGGATTGCATTTTTCATCTCCAATAATTTCGTCCATTGCGGCTGAAAGCCTATCCAGCTTTATCCTATTTCGCATTTCAAATTTTGCTTTTGAAATCACAGTTTCAACCTGCTTCTTGGTCCCGCAAATCCCATAATCCCCGTAAACATAGTATTTTTTCATATCCCCCACCCTTTCATATACTATAACCGAACAAGGAGTATTAAAAATGTTGTTGTACTTATATAATACTACAGAAAGATAGATTAATTGTATGTGGCATTGATTCCGGGTGGTTGGTAACTAATGATTGAAGATTTGCTCTCCCGCGCAGGGCTTTCCCAACGAGAGGTCAGGGCTTACCTTACGCTATTGCGGCATGGCGAGCTTACGGCAGGGGAAATAGCTAAAATAACCGGCTTTATCCGGACTAATTCTTACGATGTGCTCAACGACTTAGTCAGAAAAGGGATTGTCGCTTACGTAGTACGGAACGGAAGAAAATACTTCCATGCAACCGAACAGGAAAAGATTTCCGATTATATTGAAGCAAAGAAGCGGGACTTGGACGAGTTGAAGGGAGAGATTGCCAACGCATCGATAACCGCTGCAGTTGACCGTTCCGAACGCCCGACAATTGAGGTTTACGAAGGTAAGGAAGGCATGAAGACTATTCTTGCCATGTCTGTCCGGGAGTCGATAAGAACAGGAAAAGAAATTATTGGCATTTCAGTCCAGCAGCAAAAGTGCAGGGAATTAGCCGGCAATTATCACGCCCGCTGGTACGCGGACAGGGAAAAGCACAAAATCAAGAGCAGGTATATCATGTCTGTAGAAGAGCCAATTATTCCTGTCAAATATACTAAATTCAAAGTTTTGCCGGAATCAGCTAAAAACCCGAACGAGATTTTCATTTTCGGGGATGTTACGTCCCAATTCTTTTTTGTAAAAGGAGTGTTCAGCGCAATAGTGATAAAGAACAAGGAGATTACTGATAAATACCGGGACTATTTCGATTTTTTATGGGGAGTTTTGCCTGAAAAATAGTATCCTGCCCACTACCTACAAGTCACCACCCACCGAACTTAACGAGCATAGCGATCGACATCTCGGTAGAGATGGAGAGATTTGGGCAACAGCCCAAGCGAAGTGCTTTCAATCTATCCTCTTTCCCCATACTCCTGCCTGAACCTGTCATACTCAACTAGCATGTCCTTGGTTATTGAAGGCCTCCTGTTTGCAATTATGCCCAAAAGCATGGCCTCGGTTATCTTGACTTCCTTGCCCTCCAGCTTCCCTCTCACCGCCTTCATTTTCGCTTCCTGGCAAATCGCAGCTATATCTGCACCGGAAAATCCTTCAGTTTGCGTTGCGGACTCAATCAAATTAACCCCCTCAGCGAACTTTCCAAGGTGAATCCTGAACATTTCAAACCTTCCGTTTTTGTCTGGCTGGGGAATGTAAAATATTTTATCGAATCGTCCGGGCCGCAATATGGCGCTGTCTAGCATTGATGGCTTATTGGTTGCAGCAATAACAACTACTCCCTTAAGTTCCTTCATCCCGTCCATTTCCGTAAGCAATTGCCCGATTATTTCAGAAGATACTGAAGCAGCGCTTCTTGCGGGTGCGAATGTTTCAATTTCATCTATGAACACTATGGATGGTGCATTCTCACGCGCCCTGTTGAATGCCTGCTTTATGACTGTAACCGCCTGCGTATAGCCAAGCTTCATTACTTCTGCGCCGCTCAAAATCTGGAATGATGCGTGCAGTTCATTGCTTGCCGCTTTCACTATAAGCGTTTTACCAGTACCTGGAGGCCCAAACAGTAAAATTCCCTTGCTCGGCTTTATCGTAAACTCCTTCATCAGGTCTTCGCGCAAAAGCGGTAATTCAATCGTCTCAAGGAACGCCTGTTTCACCTTGTCCAATCCGGCAACATCCTCCCATTTAACGTCGCTTGGGCGGTCTTTTGTCTCTTCCTTTCCGCTCACGCTCCGTTCAAAGTCCATTTTGAACCGTTCATAATCTTCAATGGCTGCAATGGAAGTGCTTGGCTTGATTTTCTTAAGCGTTAGGAGCAAATGGTCCATCTTTATCGGGACAATGACTCCGGTTGCATTCGCTTCCTTTGCGGCCATTCTGACCGCTTCGTCCACCACGTTCTTTATGTCCGCCCCTGAGAATCTTTCGGTTTTTACTGCCAGCCTCTTGAAATCTATATCTTCGTCGCACGGGACTTTTGCAAGGCTGACCTGGAATATTTTTTCCCGTCCTTCAGCTTCGGGCAAGTGCATGTAAATTATCTTGTCGAACCTTCCAGGCCTTAGCAATGCAGAATCCAATTGCTGTGGGACGTTTGTCGCACCAACGACCATCACAGAGCTTTTGCTTCCTTTGAACCCGTCTATTTCCTGAAGCAATATGCTCAATATCCTTGGGCCAACATCATCCGCAGTATAGCCAGTCCTTTTCTTTCCAATAGAATCTATCTCGTCAAAGAATAATATGCTTGGGGAATTGTGCCTTGCGGCCGTGAATAATTCGGAAATATTCTTTTCCGATTCCCCATACCACTGTGAAAGGATGTCTGAAGATTTTATGTAATAGAATCCATACTTCAATTCCTTTGCAAGCGCCCGCATGAGCATGGTTTTACCCGTACCTGGAGGGCCGAATAATAAAATTCCTGCAGGCGGCTTTATCCCATAGGTATAGCTCAATTCTTTTTTTTCAAGCGGCATTATTATGGAATCGCGCAACTCCTGCTTTACGTCATCATAATTGCCTACGTCTGCAAGGGATTTTTCGCTTCCTCCCGAACCCATATCCTGGATTCCAAACTTTCCAAACGACTTCATTTTTTCCGAACGGGTTACTTCATCCTCATGTGAAATCTGGACATGAAACTGCTCAAGAATCCCGACAACAACGATTGTTGTCGCAACCGCCAATGCCATTCCCTCGTTGAAAGCGTATCCAAACAAAACGGTTATTCCATAATAAATTGGGATTATGGATATGAGCAAAAGTGACGAAATGAACTGGCTCCTTCTTCCCTTTATTTGGCCTGAAACATAGCTTATTGCAAAAAGAACCAACGCCCAGCCTGCAAGCTGGAAAAATCCGCTGTCGCCGAATAGGATAGTAACGATATTTCCAAACACTGTTCCCATGGCATTGCTTACCATTGAAATTTGGCTGAAATCCCCTAGCGATGCCAATGCAGAGCCAATGCTTCCCGGCAGGCTCAAAAGGTCAACGGGCGGGTTGTTTATCATCAACGTGTTGTTTGGGATATATTTATCCAGATTCAATGGCATGAATGCATTATTTTCAACAAGCCAGATGGAAGATAGCAATAGTATTGCCATTACCGAAGGTATGGAAATCATTATGCTTCTTTTCGAGCCGAAATAAAGCGAGCCAAGAACCATCCCCAAAACAGTTATCCATCCGAAAAATGGGACCGAACCGAATGCAAACGGCGCGAATATCAAAACTTCCAATGCTGAAATTACCATCCAGGATTCGAACATTTCAAACAAGGTGATTGCAATTACCAGAAGGAAAAGCCATCCGAATATAGCTGATTGGTAGGCAACTGCAGGGAACACCAATAAAACAGAAAGAAGCGTCCCGATGTGCGGCATCTTGTACGCGATTCCCCCGCAGATGAATGCAAGTATTGGAATCATGTATATTGGATAGAATGGGAATGTCCCGAGAATAAAGAGCGCGCCCAAGAATACAATGAATGATTTCCAGAACTTTTCATTATCCTGGAGCAGTTTCAGGTAGGTCCCTACTTTCTGCTGGTTTAGTGTTTTATTTTTCTGTTGCTGGGACGGCATGGGAATATACCGTTGTGAAGTTATAAAAAGACTGCGATGTCAGCCACCATGCTATTTCTTCATGTACGCCTCAATTTTGTTAAAAGCCAAATCTATCGTTTCTTCCGGAGGCAATAGCACAATCCTGAAATAAGTAGGCGGCAAAACAGTCGTGAAAGCCGAACCCGGAACGGTTACGACCCCTTCCTTCAGCAACGCACGGACAAAGCCCCAGTCGTTCTTGTGCCCTTTCATATCCTCGATTTTAACAAAAGCGTAAAACGCGCCATTCGGGACAGACAAGCTCAACCCATCAATTCCATCAATCCTTTTCTTGAGCAAATCCCGTCTTCCTTTTATCGTCTGGTTGAACGCAGCCATATGCCCCGGGCCTTTCTTCAATGCGGCAAGCGCACCTCTTTGCATTTCCCAATTGACAGATAATCGTTGGTTGCACAATCGTTGCATTGCGTTCTTTACCAAATCCAGCCCTTCGCCATGGAATGTCAGCCAGCCAACGCGCGCTCCCGGATATAAATAATTCTTGGAAATCGAGCTTCCGGAAATCAATGGGACATCCTTGTGTAAGTCCCTGAAATTTACTTTCTCCCCGTCAAAAACTACCTCTTCATAAGCGTCATCTGCAAGTATGGGAAGCCCATGTTCTCCTGCAATGTCAACTATTCCTTGGAGAGTTTTCCTTGAATAGACTGCTCCCGTTGGATTATTTGGGCTTATTACCGAAATTGCCTTTGTTTTCGGAGTAATTGCTTTTCGCATAGAATCCAAATTCGGCTCCCACGAACTATCGTCGCATTCGTAAAACGTTTCTGTCCCAAACCCAATTCTTTCTTTAGTAAGATAGAGTGGATAAGTTGGAGATGGCAATAATAGGGTATCTCCCGCGTCCATCATTGCCTGAAATACGAAATCGATTCCTTCGCTCAATCCGTTCATTACAAATACGTTTTCAGGGACTGCTTTCTCAATTCTTGCTATTTCCTGCCTTAATTCCGGGTCTCCTTCGCTTGGGGCATAGGCAGAATATTTTGGAGTGTCTAACGCTTCTTTTACCGCGTCCAATATGTGCTGGGGCGGGCGGAATCCGAACGTTGCCGGATCTCCGATGTTAAGATAAATCATCTTTGTTCCTTCTTTTTCCAGCTTTTTTGCTTCAACGACGATGTCCCTTATCGGGTAGGAAACCAAATCGCTTCTTTTTGATGCGGTTATCGGGTTTTTCATAGAGTTCCACCTGAGTGTTCGACTTAATCTGTTTGATACAGAGAATATTGTTCTGCATTTGTCCATGTTTATTTAAAAAACTGCGTGGCTGTGGTTCGACTATCAACGGACTTCTCAATGGTCGCCTTAAGGGTTTTTAACTGTTTCTTCACATCATTATAACTTCGTTTTAGGTGTTACTTATGGCTAAAGCTCAAATAGATGGGAAGGAATTGATGGCGGTAAGGGTTCAAGGTGTTCCAACAACTTTGCTTGTTTTGAGAAAGGCAGAATCGGTATCTATTTCTGGAGTGCTTCCTCTAATTGACGGTTTTAATCATGAGCACGGAGTAAATCTCAGGCTTCCATCCCCAAACGCAGCGGATCGTGCAGTTTTTTTCCTTACAAACCAAATGAGCGAAGCTGGGCTTTTCCCAGTAGGTCAATTGGTCGCATACGAACGGCCGAGAGCAGAATTGAGGAGCGATATTGCATTTTATGCAGGAGATGATTCAAGGCTTTCTTTTGCAATCGGCCATTTGCAGAGAGAGGTGCAAACAGCGATTCGCGCCCTGCAAGATGCGCAATTTGAGGCAGGTTTTAGTTTCGCTGCTCATGATGACTCGCCAAGGAAAACAAACGTTGTTGGTTTTGTGGTTTTAGACCCGCGTTCATCTGATTTTGTTCCTAATTCCATCGGTGCTCAGTTAACGCTTGCTCCTGAACGCGTAATTATATTGTCTGACCTTCCTCCTTATCGTAGGGGCACTTTCTGTCTAGATGACAAGACTGCGTTTCCTCATGGTCGGGACCTTTTAGGTAATGACAATCCGAGCTATGAAAGCATGGCAAGAGTTCTTGTTAAACTGGATGATGCCCCGTTTGTCGGGTTTGTTACGCGATTTGTTCGTAGTGACTATCGCGGCCAGAACGTTGTCCGAGCTTGCGATGACTATGTATCAACCCAAGTTGGCGTAGTTGTAGAAGTTCCGCGCGAGGATGTTGCAAAAATCGAGCAGCTTTTGAAATGAAAAGCATGGGATGAAATTTATTCCCGCAATCCGTTGCGAACCTTTATATTTTTTCTTAGCGCCACTATTACTCATCTATTTTTCTAAGGTGGAAGCATGGAAGAAGAAAAGGTCAATTTTGTAAGGAAAGAAATCCCAAAGCCTGTGGCAATTGGGGAAGTGGTTCAAGTCACCATTGAAAGCGAAGGCGCGCAGGGAGACGGAATTGCAAAAAAAGACGGTTTTATTCTCTTCATAAAAGGAGCAAAGAAGGGCGAAACCTGCAAAGTGAAGGTTACGGAACTGAAACGAACGTACGGAATTGCGCAAAAAGCGTAAGTACGAAAAGCATACCAAAAGCTAAACTAGCTACTAACTCAGGCGATTTTCAAAAATGGCACAGGAAACTTCACCGCTTATTGTTGAACTTGAGCAGGTTCATGATTGCACATCCATTGGCGTAACCGACAAAATCAGGGACGTTAAAATAAAATGGATTGCAACTGTCGGAGAAGACGATAAGACAATCACAAATATGTTCGAAGTGGATACTCCCAGCCTAAAGAAAATAGTTGACAAATGGAAAAGCTTCCAATCTGTAAAAGAAGTTCGGATTGTGATGATTGGGCCTCAGAAATCCCAGCTTCTGGTTAAGCAAAATAAGAATATTGCGACTGCACCTGCATTAGCAAAAACCGGGACGATGTGGATTGAGCCAACCTGGACAGAAGGCGGTGTTGATTACGTTTCCATGCTTGCCCCGAACTACAAAAGCCTAAAGGAATTTATCGGAATGGTAAAGGACAAGGGCTATGACATAAGCATACGTTCGAAAAGGTTCATAACTCCGAAAGAATCCGTTTCATTGAATTCGTTCCGAACCGCCGGATTTACCAAATTGAAGTTTGCGAGCGAACTTTTGACCGACCGGCAATTGGAAGTTTTCGATTTAGCCTGCCGCTATGGCTATTACGAACAGCCGAAGAAAATTAGCATAGAGGAACTGGCAGCAAAGCTGGGGGTGGGCTCGTCTACCTGTGCCGAATTATTAAGGAAATCGGAAAAGAAATTATTGCCGATACTGAATGATATACTGAGACTGATACGGTAGATTCTTATGGTTGCCAGCACGAACGAAAAATTACGCTCCGTACTTGCGCTTTACAAAAAGGAAAAGATTTCGCTTGGAAAAGCTGCGTCAATGGCAGGAGTTAGCTATGATAAAATGCTCGATATCTTGTGTTCGAATGGGATCCAGCCGAAATTAGGTCCGGATAATAAAAAAAATGCAGAAAGGGAATTGGCTAAAACAAAGCGGCTTCTTTGATAAATTGGATTGGTGGGTAACTATAGCTTCTTTTCATATAAAACTAGTCTTTCTTCCTTTAGCGGGCTAATTCCAACTTTTGTAAATCCCAATTTTTCGTAATACGACCGTAATCCAGGGTTGCTTTCACTGCAATCCAATCTCAGATATGTTTTTTCATGTTTTTTGCAGTAATTTTCAACCCATTTCAGAATAATGTTGCCTAAACCGCGTCCCGCGTATTTTCTGGATGTAGTCAGCGAGTGGATATACCCGGACGGTTCCGTTCTCTTCCCCCAAAATAGTTTATCTTCGAATTGCAAGCGGAACATCCCTATGATTTCTGAGCCGTGCAAAACAAAGAAAAAATACTTTTTATTAAAACCGTCCGTAACCCATTTTTTGTTTGCTTCTGTCGGGTTTAGCCAGTTTTGCCAATGGTCAATATCGCGGGACTTCAGCCATCCCGCAGCCGTTTCCAATAAGCCAAATGCAATGTCTATCTCTTTTTTGTCAGCTTTTCTGAAGATTAAATCGTTCTCGGTAATTTGTGCCATCAACACATACTAATGTTAAGCACAAATTAAAATTTATCTGCTGTTTCCGATTGAGTATATGCTGCGCCAAATATATAATTTGGCACAACTATACAAAATCAAAGTTGTAATTACTTAATTGATTTTGTATATTCCCAGCTCCAAATCCTTGTCTCTCTCAATCTTTGCAACCAGCTCATCAAGCACCAGCTTCTTTATTTTTCCGTAAAGCTCCTGCCCAACCTCAACGTTCGCAATCGCATACCTTTTCGCTTTTACGTTGAAGCAGAACATACAGTTGCTCAGGTTTTCGCAGTTGTGGCAGAAATAACAGTCAGTGCAATTATTGGAATCGCTGATCTCAAAGCATCGCGTAAGCTCTTGCGACGTGTAGCATTTCACACAGAACTTTGATGAAAAAGTATAGTAGCATCCGACCAAATACTCTGAATATCTTGGCCAGAACGAATACAAGCAGCCCCGTGCCTTGTTCAGCGCTGGCGACTTGTAGCACGCATGCGAATTGTAGTATAGCGGGCAGTCAACAATGTTCGTGTTCGTCCCGTATTGCGTGTCTGGAGTGGTTGTGGAAATCTCTTTCAAAACGCTTTTTGCATTTGCAAGTGATAACTGCTCAAGCTGTCTTTCAGTGAGCTGTTTCTTTCCCATGATTTCGTATGCCTCTTCTATGTCCACCACGTTCTTTCTAATGTCCCGGTAGAATTGATAGGGTGGAAGCTGAACCATGCTATCGCTGATTTTGGATTTTTCCTTGTCGCTTACGGTTACGTTCCTGCTCAGCCATGCTTCGTAATCCTGATGCTTTACCAGTTTTTTTCCGAATACAATGCCAGTAATAGTTTGGAAGTTCTGTTCGAATTCTTCGAAATTTATTGCACCGCCATTATTGTTATGCTTTTGAGCACTATTCGGTTTACCTTCTATGCTTGTCATTAGTCCTCACCCCGTATTATGTCAATTATTGAAGGCAATTTCTTCTTGCTTTTCAGTTCATCCGCCATTTCTGCAACCAATTTTGCTTTCAATGTTGCGTATTTATCCCTTGGAAGCTGGATATTCCCAATCAGGTAATGCTTGTTCTTCTGGTTGAATGAAAACATGCAATTATCCGAATCTTCAATCGTCCCGCAATAATAGCTGTCTCCAACTACGTTTGCATGGAACAGTTCCACCGATCTAGTCACGTTATACGGGTCAAGGATTTTTATGCAGAATTTAATATCCCCGCCAAAGCAGCAGCCGAAAGAGTATTCCGGGTTCCTGATTGATGTCGTAAAAGCAACGTATTTTCCGTCCCGGACGTCCTGGCATCCATAGGAATAGGAAAGGTTTACGCATCGGTGGCAGGCTTTCGATCCAATCGAGTTTCCGAGCAATACGTTTCCAGTATAGAATACTTTCTCGCGGGTTGCAGCAACAATAGAATCAATATCTTTTATCTCGTTGATGTTAAACGGAACGCTGGCGGTCATTTTCGCGTAATAATCCGCTTCGTCATGGGCTATTACCTTTGCATTGGTAGGAATCCGATTAGAGGATATGGTTACGTCCTTTCCGGTTATCGCGGATTTCCTGTTTTCCATCGGGTCTGTATATCGTTTTAGGTAGTTTTCGTATCCCGAAAGCTTGTCCATCTCTACTCCGAATAGGACTTTAGTAGTGCTCCTCCATGCTTTGCCAAGTTCTTGGCAAATAGCTCCACCATCCTTATCGTCTGGTGTCGATGCTTTTTCAAGCTCAGGAATTTCATCTTTCGTTTCCATTTTTATCACGAATAATAACACTAGTTCAGACTACTTATTCATATAGCCGTTCCACAGCGGTGGGCCCTACTACGTAACCACTTAACAGGCCAGCCGCCCTAATCTAAGTTTAATCCAGTGATGGGCGTCTTTCCGTCGCGCCTTTTCTAGCGCTCGGAAGGTATTCTAACTACTAAGTACGTTAATTAAATTCCTTTTCGTCCATATCTCCCTAACGGTATTCTATGGAACTTTCCGACTTCTGCGTAAAATATCCATTTTCCAAGCGTGCAAAGGAATTGCTGGAAAACGAGCAGGTGCAGATTAATGAGGAAATCGTTTCGCTTGGCCTTAAGCGGATAAAGGACGCTCTTGGCGGGGGGATTCAAAAGAGCTCGGCTCTCCATCTGCAGGAAAAGGTTTACGAGGTCGCATCCTACGCTGCGGCAAGGATGATTCTTGGCCATATGCGCAACCGCTATTTGACCAACAGGTTTGCAGTTGCAGAAGCAAAGCGCGCTTCGTCCTATCTGGGAAGCGAAAGCGTTTCGGTTGTTGATGAAATCGCGCTAGAATTCGGGATAGTTAGTTCCAATTCGCCTACGGGGGGAATTTTGTTTGTTCCACTCCCAACATTCGTAAAATTCGCCCCGAAATCCATTGACTATCGGCTGATAAACCGAAACGTTCACAATGGGCAAGTCGAAATAATTTATAGGGAAAAAGTCCGTTTGATAGAAGAAGCAGTAAAGAAACGGGCCGAAGTCATTCCATTAGTGAAAGCCCCGCCGGAATCCATCAAGCTTGCAGCAGAATCATTAAAGGCAGAACTTCCAAAGCTCGAACCACAACGCGCACCGGTTACATTTAAGGAAGGAGACAATCCACCTTGCATTGAGCGTTTGTTAGACCAAATCAAGAAACACGAAAACCTTAACCACCAGGCAAGATGGTCATTGGCAGTTTATTTGACAGGAAGGGGACTGGAATTCGAAAAAATAGTTTCGCTTTATTCTAATCTTCCGGATTTCAATGAAAAAACCACCCGCTATCAATTGGAGCACATAAAAAAGCGCGGCTATTCTACCCCGGCATGTGCAACCATGCTTACCTACGGGTTATGCTGTGCGGATTGCAGGATTGGAAGCCCGTTAAACTGGAAAGGAAAGATTTACGGTTCAAGGCAGCAGGAGCAAAAGGAACAGAAAGAAGCTAAACCAACTGAAGCAAAGCGCACGGAAGCAACGGAGGAAAACGAGGCGGAATCCAACGAAGCAAATGAGGTGGAAAAATGATTGACAGCAACGAAACCCGTTTCCTGCGAAAGAAATTTTCCGATTTTTACTCCCAGCACGCCAAGTTCGAAATTCCATCATTGGAAAAAAGGGAATTCGGAATCGGGAACATAAAGAAGATTGACGCACG
>Ga0172379_10009842_pt1 | contig 11706 bp, 13 predicted proteins | sample GrowelOW334metaG_FD_119756 | JGI IMG/M metagenome (GOLD analysis project Ga0172379, IMG submission 119756) | Groundwater microbial communities from an aquifer near a municipal landfill in Southern Ontario, Canada - Groundwater well OW334 metaG | ecosystem: Environmental > Aquatic > Deep... | reverse complement strand
CGTTTTAAAAAACGGAGGTTCTGGCTGGGCAAGTAATGGTTATAGCTAATTCATGTCAAAAAATCAATTGCAACATATTGTGGATTTATTAAAATTTGTATTAGAATTGGATGATGAAGAAATTACAAAATCATCTATTGAATCTATTATTGATTTATTAGAAGAAGAGATTTCTAAAAAGAATTAGTGAAATTTGTTGGTAATTAGTAATATTTTGTTGGTATCAATAATTAAGTATATGTGTACTTTATTTAAGAGAGAGATAAGAATGTTGACAGAACAAGAAGCCCAAGACCTGATGACGACGTTAATTGACCTCAGAGAAAAGAGCAAAAACTCTGACGATCCTTCTATACAAAAACAATTAAAAAAGCACGAACGTGTTTGTATGGCAAAATTCAAGTATTTAGTTACAATGAAAACTGGACGTTATAAGGCATTTAGTAATTATGACGATCTTAATCAAGAAGGATATGAAGCTTTGATTAAGTCTATGAATAACTACGATAAAAATAAAGGATCTTTTTTCTGGTGGGCTCATAAGTATATTGATACTAGAATTTCTAGAAGCGCCAATCTACATACTACAATTAGATTTCCATTAAAAGTAGCAAAAAATAATACTCCTCATAAAGAAACATTAATGCCAACATTAATTGAAGAGAAATATTGTCCAGATAAAGAACTTGAAGAAACTCAAACAAATATAGCTATTCAAAACGCACTCTCTTTTTTGAATGAAGACCAAAAAGAAATCATTAGTCTTGCTTATGGATTTTCTGGAGATAAACCAATATCTATTAACAAAATTTGCAAGAAACTTAATATATCTAGGATTAGTTGCATTAAATTAATAAACTCTTCTTTATCGATTATGAAAGAACACATTAGAATATAATTTTGGAGTATAAATGTTTAATAAACCTATATCTTTAGATATTTGGGAAACTACGTATCGCGGTCCAGATGACAATTCAATCAATGATACTTGGAACAGAATTGCATCAGCATGTTCTTCGGTTGAAAAAGAAGAAATAAGAGAAAATATATATGATGATTTTATGTGGCTGCTAAGTGATTTCAGAGGATCTCCTGGCGGCAGAATAACAGCCAATATAGGCATTAATGCAAGAATGGCAACAACACTATATAACTGTTTTGTTCATTCTCCATTAGATTTAGAAATGTGCAACGTAGATAGTATAGACGGAATCTATAATCTACTTAAAGCCCAAGCTCATACTCTTAAATCCGAGGGCGGATATGGTATGAATTTTTCATGGCTTAGACCAGCAGGAGCGTATGTCAGAGGTATCGGTGGCAGAACACCTGGTGTTGTTAAATTCATGGAATTATGGGATAAGTCTGCAGAAATAATTACAATCGGAGATGAGTCCAATAAATTATCTTCTAATAAGAATGAGAAAAAGAAAATACGAAAAGGCGCACAAATGGGCGTATTGTGTTGCTGGCATCCAGATATTGAAAGTTTTATTGATGCCAAACTCGTTCCTAATAGATTAACAAAATTCAATATGTCTGTTGGAATTACTAATGGATTTATGGATGCTGTCATGACTAACAGCGATTGGGATCTAAAATTTCCAGATACCGAATGTATAGAATACGATAAAGAATGGAAAGGCGATATTTATGACTGGGAAAGTAAAGGATTACCTATAGTAGTTTATAAAACCGTAAAAGCACAAGATTTATGGAATAAGATTATGGAAGCAACTTATACCAGAAATGAACCCGGAGTTTTGTTTCTTGATATAATTAATAAATTAAATCCATTGTATTATGCAGAAACAGTCGCAACCACAAATCCTTGTGGGGAAATTCCTATGTCCTGTGGCGTCTGTTTATTATTCTCAGTTAATTTGGTTAAATATATAAAACAAACTGCTAACAAATTTGTGTTTGATTATAATTCTTTTAGAAAAGCAGTAAAGATTGCTGTACGTTTAGCGGATAATGTTAATGATATATCAAGAACACCACTTCCTGAATATCAAAAAGCAGTAGAAGAAAAACGCAGAATTGGTATTGGTGTTATTGGCTTAGGATCTTTACATTACATGTTAGGCATTAGATATGGTTCCAAAGATTCATTAAAACTAATCGATGAAATCTTCAAAACAAAAGCCGAAACAGAATTGTTAGCAAGCGCTGAGCTAGGAAAAGAAAAAGGTAGTTTCAAATTATTTAATAAAGAAAAGTATTTTTCTAGTTATTGGTGGGAAACTCTTCCCATATCTAATGATGTAAAAAAACAAATTGAAGATATTGGCGAAATGAGAAATTCACATCATTCAGCTAATGCACCTACTGGAAATATGTCTCTATATCTCGGAGCAGTATCAAATGGTATTGAACCAGTTCCATGGAAAGAATATGATCGATGGATTACTATTTCTGAAAATGATAAATCCCTTCTAAAAGAATCTGGAATGTTATTTCCTGATACATCTAATGGTGAATGGTTTGAAACAGAACAGTTTAAGTTTTCAAAAGCAGGAACAGATGAAATTCTATTAGGAAAATTTAATAACCAAGAATATCAAATAGATAAAAACAGAGGTCTAACCAAAAAAGTAATTATAGAAGATTATGGTTGGGCTTTTGTTAAAAGCAATTATTCTAAAGAACAAATTGAGAAAATGACCAAAGATGGAATATTTGCAACAATTGATGATTTAGATGTTAAAGGTCATATTAATCCACTAAAAACTATTGTTAAATATGTAAACATGAATAGTTCTAAGACAGTTAATATTCCTAACGAATATAAATATGATGATTTTAAAAACCTATATATTGATGCTTGGAAAAATAATATAAAAGGAATTACATCATATAGATTAGGAACGATGACTGCTGTTATAGAAAAATCCGGATCAGAAAAAGAAGATTATAGACCTGAGGCAATTACAACATCGTTATCACCTAAGAGACCAGAATGTTTGACTTGTGATATTAATATTACTTCCGTTAAAGGAAATAAGTGGGTAGTTCTTGTTGGTTTATTAAATGAACAGCCATATGAAATTTTTGTAGGATTGTCCGAAAATCTTTCTTTGCCATCTAAATATAAGCGTGGTAAATTATGTAAAAATGGCAATGGGGTGTATAATTTGCATGTTGATGTTGGCGGAGAAGATCTAATTGTCAAGAATGTAGTTAAAATGTTTGATAATCCAAATGATGCTTGGGCAACAAGAATGATATCTATGTCTCTAAGACATGGAGTTCCAATAAAGTTTGTAGTAGAACAATTATCCAAAGATGGTGGCATGGGCGATATAAATAAAGCCATTTCAAGAATTTTAAAGAAATATATTTTCAACGGAACTAAAGTATCTTCAAAAATTAAATGTGAAGCCTGTGGTAGTAATGAATTGGTATTTATAGATGGATGTGTTTCTTGCAAAAAATGTTTGTGGAGCAAATGCAGTTAAATGCAAAGCATAATACTTTTAAATTACGATGAAAATACCAAACAAGTTGAAGAAGAAGAAAAAATCAAATTTCTTAGAAACTTGTTAGAGCAAATGGGTGTCCCAATTGATGATTTTTGGACGGCTGGTACAAGTTTATCTATTGACCAGCGAGTAAATCTAAGAACTATATTGGCAACTTACGCAATCCAAGTTATAGACGATTTAGATGGACACATGCAAGTTTATGTTGAGCGAGAATTAGTAGGAGAATGGTTCAAAAGTACATATAAGTTAAAACGCGATTTGCGCGAACTTGATACTAAAAAACAATTATACATGGAAATGACAGTTAATTTTTGGACAATCTTTGAAGAACAAGAGAAATAATGAGAAAAATATATATATTAGACACCTCAGTCTTAGTTGATGATCCGGGCGCTTACAAACATTTTACTAACAGTGACGTAATAATTCCAATCGTTGTTGTAAATGAATTAGATAAAAAGAAGTTATCTATAGGAGAAGCAGGAAGAAACGCTAGAGTGTGTTGTAGACTTTTAGATAAAGCCAGTGACCTTGGTGATATTAGTGCTGGAATCTTATTAGATAATGATATTTTGCTAAAAGTAGACGCCACTTATTATGATTTAAAATCAGATATATATAAGGGATTTGGAGATCCATATTATCCAGATACCAACATTTTAGTGGTTGCCTATAATACTCATTGTAGAAATAATGGCGAAGTAACATTGGTAAGTAATGATGTAAATTTGCGCATTAAAGCAAGGGCAAGAGGCATTAATGCAATAGCATATGAATCACCAAAATGTTCTTTAAGTGATTTATATGCTGGTAGCCAAGTTATTGAACATGAAGATGCTGGTTTAGATTTACAAAAGAAAGGATTTATCGATCCCGAATTATATGGAATAAATCTAAATGCTAATGAGTGCGCGTATTTTGAAGACGCATCTGGCAGTGGAATAGCATTGGCTCGTAAAGTTGAACCTAATAAATTAAAACTTATTAAGAAAACATATCCATGGAATGTTTCTGCAAGAAATAAAGAACAATCTTTTGCCATTGATATGATCATGGATAAGAAGATTGATTTAGTTACATTAATTGGTCGCGCAGGAACCGGTAAAAGCTTAATTGTTTTAGCTACAGCATTAGAACTAGTTCTTAATAGAAAAGAATATGAAAAGCTAATTATCTATCGTCCAATTCAACCAGTTGGAAATGATATTGGATTCTTGCCAGGTACTATGGAAGAAAAACTTGCACCATGGTTCCAAGCTATTATGGATAATTTTGAAACATTATTTCATAGTAAAAATGGCGGTGACTGGAGACGTGAATTAGAAATGTACCAGAAAAAAGGTAGAATTGAAATGGAAGCCATCACATACGTTCGTGGTAGAAGTATTCCTAATTCTATAATTTTACTTGACGAATGCCAAAATCTTTCTAAAGAAGATGTTAAAACTGTGCTAACTCGTGCTGGAGAAGGAACCAAAATTATTCTTACAGGTGATATAGAGCAAATTGACAATTCTGTGTTAGATGCAACCAGCAACGGTTTGACATACGTAATTGAAAAGTTTAAGAAATCTGAACTGGCTGGTCACATTACATTTACACAGGGAGAGCGTAGTAAATTAGCAACATTAGCAGCAGAAATATTGTAAGGAGTTATTATGGGCGAAGAAGAAACCAAGGAAATAAAGCCAATGCCAGTTGATCAGCTTCACGAAATAGATAGAATGGCTTTAGAATTAGCTAAGTCTAAAAGACATCTGGCATTAGCTCAGGCAGAAAAAGCTTTGGCTCAAAATGATACAGCAGATATATCATATAAATATGTGGTTTTACAGTTATATATGAAATACGGATTGACTGAAGCTGATGCCATTGATGAAAATGGTAAGATCTTGAGAGGCGCAGCTAATCAACAAGCAAAGAAGTGAGTCTATATGTTTGATGAAATAACAAGCCTAATACAAATTAGACAATATCTGTCTAATACAATGGGTAATCCAATATTAAATAAAACTACTGTAAATGAAATGAATAATACTTTATTGCTAATTGATAAAAAAATAGTTAGTCTATTACAATCAGCATCATTTAAAAAATATATTGGATACGAAGATGTTAGAAAAGTTGTAGAAGAAGCTGCCCGTACCACTAATATAAAATATGGCATGAAAGATAATTCTTAACAAAGGCAAGACAAATGAGAGTTATATCAAAAGAGTCGTTTGAAAAAAGCGGCTTTTTTCCTTTACAGAATGATAATTGGCTACAAAAACAAAGGCGTGCAGGTTTAATTGCCGCAAAAGTCCTTAAAAGATTAGAGAAAGAAGTTAAGGATTTAACTAAATTATCATTACTCGCATTAAATGATTTGGCAGAACAAATCATTACATATGAAGGGGGCTTACCCACATTTAAAGGCTATAAAGGATTTCCTGCAACACTATGTATCTCTGTAAATGAACAGTTAGTTCATGGCATACCTAAAGATTATTATTTACAAGATGGTGACATTGTTACATTCGATGTTGGTGTAACCTATCAAGGAGCAATCGCTGATACCGCTATTACCTGTATTTATGGTAATCCAAAAAATGAGCAACATAAAAAAATTGTAGAAGCAACTGAAGAGGCGCTAAATAAAGGTATTGCCGCTATTGAAGTTGATAAACATTTAGGCGTAATTGGCAATGCTATTTATAAATCTGCAAAAGGTAATGGATTTTCCGTAATAACTAAATATGGTGGTCATGGTTTATCTTGGAACGTTCCTCATGCGCCTCCCTTTGTGGATAACAAATCTGAATTAGATAGTGGTATAAGAATACAACCAGGATTAGTGATTGCTATAGAACCAATGTTAGTTATTGGCTCTACACATACACATGTATTATCTGATGGTTGGACTGTAAAAGCAGAAGGTATTTGCGCACACGCAGAACATTCCGTATATGTTCACAAAGATCATGTAGAAATTATTACAGATAGGAGTTCTATATGAAAATTCAATTTTCTGATAAATCCTTCATAGAGGCTAAAAAGATAGAAGGCGGAAAAGTATTAATTACAATTCAGGCTAAAGATCACGAAAATCCATTAAAAAAGATTACTAATGCAGTAGAATTATCTGCTGAAGAATTTAAGATGTTATTATCCGATGTATGATTTTAATGAATTACGAAGAACTGTTAGAGATAGGTGTAAAAACCGAGTTACATTTAAACGAGCTGCTTTTCTGCAAAGAATTATTGATAAAGAAAAATGGTCAGTCAGAGAAGTTCTTAAAATGACTAGAGGAAATATTACCTGGATTCCTTGCACCAAAAATAGAAATTTCATTTCAGATGCATTAACTTTTAATCTTTCTGTAGATAAAAATAGCGGTAAAGATTTTGAATATATAATATGTGTGGATAAATGCAAGGATAGAGATGTTCCAACTGCTATTATTTTTTCTAGAAAAAATCTAAAAAATAATGCTCGTAGAATTCGTAAAATGTCAAAATTAAAGGCATTCTTATAATCCTACCATTTTTATGACATCATATTAGACTTTGTGGTATAAACGAGGATAATATGAGCACACTGCCAGAACCTGGGTATATGAAATGGGACGGAATAAAGTTTATACTTGTTCCAGATATTGAAGCTGGTGCTGGTCCTACTGGTCCAACTGGTCCTTCCGGTCCTACTGGCTCAACTGGTCCTCAAGGGGCAACTGGAGCAACTGGCGCCGACGCCCCAGAAGAAACTGTATATTTAGCATCATTTGTGGAAGGCGAAGATACATTTCCAATGTCTCTCACTCCCTCTGCACAATTTCAATTAGGTACAAATACTTCTAATTTAATAACTGTAACTGTACTTGCTACTAATTATTATGACAGAACAGCATATCAATTTGTATTTAAAGTAACATATCATCCACCATCATATCAATCCCGCAGCTACCTAGTGTATCCTATTGATTATGTAACAGATACTGATATATTATCACCTTATAGTGCGTCTGTGACACATATAGGATCGGGATTAATAGAAATTAAAATTACCGGAGACTCTGCTGTTACAACTAATTTTGCCGCAACAATCCATATAATAACTGCAACTTCGTTAGGTATAGCACCAATATTTATGGATTGATTAATTCATTTTATTGAATTATCGGGGTATACTAAATTTTACGTATATAGTGAGTGGTAGCGTAAAATTTAGTTTGGAACGGTAATAAATGGTTATTGACGACAAAGCAGTTGCAATTAGTGCCCTAACTAGTGCAGTAGAAATAATAGAAAGAACGCTTGGTATTACTCCATACGGAGTTTATGCTGACGTTAGGGTGCGTTTAGATATTCTTGAAGCAAGAATAAATAATCCTAATGCCCCAGCTCCAAATGTTACAAATCCATTTTATGTAGATGGATATGGAGGAGTTTCAGTAAGCGTTGGCGATGGCTACCCAACTGAAGATAGAGTAAATGGATCACTATACCTCAGACGCGATGGTTATGTCTATGAAGGACTCTATGAAAGACGTAATGGCGTTTGGCAACTTATACCTACCGATTTTTGGTTGGCAGGAAATGATTTGTCTGGCGGATATTATAGTCAAACTGTAATCGGTTTACAAGATAGACCATTAGCCTCAACAATGCCATTAGATGGATATCATGTAACTTGGAATGATACAGATGGTTATTGGGAACCTCAAATTGGATTTTATGCATCTAGAGATTTATCAGGTACAAAAATAGATCAAACCGTAATTGGCATTCAAGGGAATCCAATTTCTTCAGAAACGCCTATTGACGGATATGTGCTTTCTTATAGATCTGGAACCTGGTATCCTACAAGATTACCTGTCATATTTGATCCTGGTTATGAATCTCAAAATATTGTTGCAAATAGACCAACAGATCAATCAACAATAGATAATACAAAAATTGGTATTGTTAATTTAGCAAGTAGCAATCTGGCTACTGGTGTTACTGGTGATTACGCCACATCAGTCGGTGGCTATAGAAATCAAATTACTGACGATTATTCTATTATAGTTGGTGGTTTAGATAATACTGTTTCTGCAGAGCATTCTATTATAGTTGGCGGAATGAGTAATCTTGCCTCAGCTATATTTTCCTCAATTCTTGGTGGGTCATTAAACTCGGTAGTAAAACAATATACAACCATTGGGGGTGGCTATAGTAATACTGCTGATGGTTATTATTCTTCAATTCTAGGAGGTTATGCTAACTTAGTAAGCGGAAATTACGCATCTATATTAGGTGGTAATACTAATTTAGCTGATGGATATATGTCTGTAATACTTGGCGGCTCTGGAAATAGAGCACAAGGAGACTCTTCCTTCGTTGCTGATGGCTATGGAAATCAAGCGACAGGAAATGAATCAACTGTATTAAATGGATTATCTAATACAGTATCAAGCAATTATTCTACCATTATTAATGGCACGCTTAATAATATATCTGGTGCCAATAGTATTATATTACTTGGCTCTAATAATACTATAAGTTCCCAGCACTCAGTAGTTGCTGGTCAAAATAACACATCGAGTTCTAATAGTACTTTTATCAATGGTGATTCTAATATTGTTGTTGGAAATTATTCTTGTGCTAATGGATATGGTAACACCACATCAGCTATTCATAGTTCCGTTTTTGGATATGCTGCCAATGCAAGAATTATTGGACAAAAATCTCATGCAGTAAACTATTTCACAAATCCTGGAGATTCGCAATTTTCACGAATATTATTAGATGGTTATCAAGTAAATGGAGGTCAGTTTAATCTAACTATCCCTGGTACTTTGACTAATATTGAAATGGAAAACGGAAAATCTTATGATATTAATATTAGAATTATCGTTGTAAATACTTCAGGGACACCAACCTGTGCAAGATTTAAGTATAATGCTTTAGCACATCAAGAAAGTGGGACATTAGTAATAGATATTCTTAATGATGATTTAATAGATGATAATGGAACTAATTGGTCAGTTACTGTTGATACGTCTGGCGCGGAATTAATAATTCAAATAGACTCATATGGTACAGATGATAGAAGAGCTTCAGCTACTATTGAGTGGAGAGAGCTTTCGAGGTTATAACTAAATGGCTAATGTTAAAAACAAAACAATTATTGGCTCTTTTGAAGTTCCTGTTGATGGATATATTTTAGCTTATAGTGCAGCAGAAGAACGTTGGACCCCTAGATCTCCAGATTTTGGTCCTGCAGGTCCTACTGGTCCAACTGGTTCTGCGGGTCCTACTGGTGCAACTGGAACTCCAGGTGCAACTGGAACTCCAGGACTAACCGGACCAACTGGACCAACAGGATCTGCTGGTATAGTTGGTGCTACTGGACAAACCGGTCCAATAGGACCTACTGGTGCTCCCGAATGGAATGCGTTAGTGGCTGTAACAGATTTTGGCATTACAGCCGTAGATGGCTATACTATTAACATAGTCACTGATCAATCTGTTAATTTAAGAAAAGGAGTTAGCATAAGAGTTCTCGACGGATATGGCGTAACCTCTTCTTCATATTTTGGAATTGAAAATAATTATAGCACTATGACTGGTATGTCAGAAAATATATTAGCACGAGATGGTAAATTATATTTTAGATATCAGGATCTTGGAGGAACTTATTCTTTAGATATTTATAGTGATAGTTTATTAACACAAAGAGACGGGTATACTGGAGTATTTTCCTATACACCAGGAATGGATGTAACAATACTTCCTGACAATAGTAGTGGTTTAGGAGGTGTATTACGAGTTAATTCTATTCCAGCAACGGCAGACGAACAATTTAATGTAGAATTTTATAAATGGTATACTATATCTGCTTATACGATTGGATCGCCAAACACTATAACAGTGATGGGACCTTCATTAAGTTTAGGTTCTGGAAATATTAAATCAATATCTTATGCACAACCTACAAGAACAATTTTTATTCCGATACTAGTAGCTGGGACTTATGCAGTAGCTGCGCATACTGGTTTAAATGCTGGCATGTTATCAGTGTTTTTAAAGATGTATGGCGGGTTATATTGGAATTGTCCGAAAAGTAGAGTTACATATGTAAAGATATTAACAGATACATTAACTGGTACACCAGCAAATAGACCAACTATTAATTTACAAATAGATGGAAACGATCTTTTAACAACCGGAATTACTCTTACATCTGCACAAACTTATTTTACAAATACTAATGCTGTTTTAAATCCATTAAGAACGGCGCTAGACACATTTAATTATCTTGATATATCTAACACTATAGGGGATACTAGTAGTAGCGATCTTAATATTTGTATTGGATTAGTTTTGGAATAATTATGATAATAAATATAATAAGAACAACAGCGATATCTATTCCTCCACTTGTTAATACATATTCTATTTCATTTGACGGTTTAAATGACAGAATTAGCATGGGAGATACTATAGGGTTTGAAAGAACAGATGCTTTTTCAATATCTTGTTGGGTTAAAACTACAGATTCAACTGGCTATATGGTTTCTAAAGCTCTTTCTGGTGTTGGATATCTTATGAGAGTTAGTACCGGGCATATCAGAATAGGACTGGTAATTGATGGCGGTAATCAAATTGATGTTATAACTCCAGAAATAGTAAATGATAATATATGGCATCATGTAGTTGCAACATACGATGGTAGCAGTTTAGCATCTGGTGTTAATTGTTATATTGATGGTGTTGCTAGTTTATTAACAGTAAATGCTGATACATTGGTAAGCACAATAATAAATACTTATAATTTTACAATTGGTGCAGATTCTAGCGGGTCGACTCTTTTATCTGGCAATATAGATGAAGTATCTGTTTATGATAAAGAATTGTCGCTTGCTGAAGTTCAATCAATATATAATTATGGAACTCCATCTGATTTATCAGAATTATCATCAGCATCTAATTTAATGAATTGGTGGAGAATGGGAGATGGTGATACTTATCCTACATTAATTGATAATGCACATGATTATTCATTTCCAACATTAGCTGATGAATGTACTGGAGGATATCATGGAACAGCTACAAGTATGGCTGTTTCTAATATTGTGATAGATTCAACCTATGGAAAGGTTACATATTTTTTGGGTAGCAGCTCAGATTATGTTACAATGGGGGATGTATTAGACAAACATAGCACTTCTCCATTTAGTATATCTTGTTGG
>Ga0172379_10009841_pt1 | contig 11707 bp, 7 predicted proteins | sample GrowelOW334metaG_FD_119756 | JGI IMG/M metagenome (GOLD analysis project Ga0172379, IMG submission 119756) | Groundwater microbial communities from an aquifer near a municipal landfill in Southern Ontario, Canada - Groundwater well OW334 metaG | ecosystem: Environmental > Aquatic > Deep... | reverse complement strand
CGCTGTGCGCTTTTTTGTTTAGGACTCGAAGCCCTATTGAGTATATTTTATGAGGGAAACGAAATAAAATATCCAATAGGGGTACTGAACCTGTAAGGTTCGAGTCCCTCCTTGCCCACAATAATTTAAGTTGCATAAAAAAGCGCTGTGCGCTTTTTTGTTTAGGACTCGAAGCCCTATTGAGTATATTTTATGAGGGAAACGAAATAAAATATCCAATAGGGGTACTGAACCTGTAAGGTTCGAGTCCCTCCTTGCCCACAAGATTCTATTTGACAACCTGCCGTATATATGCTAGACTTGCTGGCGGAAGTAATCTTTTTGAAAGAACTATTTTTTGGCGCTATGTGGCGTTCAAAATTTCCCAAACGGGTAGTTTGATCAGAGAGATATCATAAGGAGAAAAAACGTGCAGCACGGGCAGCAAATGTCAGGAATAGTCAGCAACCTGGTCCGATACGACAAGGTTCGTCAAGTGCAGGTCGAACCCACTTTCGGATTCATCAAGGTTGATGGGGAACAAATTGCAGTTTTTATGCACAGAAATGATTGTCCGAACCGGATGATTATTCTGGAGGGGATGCAAGTTGTCTTTACTGTGGAAGCACAGGATGGCGGGAGGTTTAAGGCGAAGAATGTGCGTCTTGCCAAAATTGTGGAGACCCCGAAGCCTCAGGTTTCTGTCTCCGCCCCGAAAAATCCCCGTCATGCCGGAGACCCCAAAGAAGTGCCGATGGAAGTTGAGGTTAACGGGCAGACTGTCGAGGTGTGTGTCCCAAAGATGCACACCCATCGGGCGATGGTCCATGCAGCCAAAAGGCTGGCGGCCGCGGCTATTCGTAGCCGTTCGCCCGAGCTTCAGGGATCATGGAGGTAGCGTCCGGTCGCGAAAGTTTAAGTCCTCGGAAGGGGAGAAGCAAGAGAGCGAAAACTCTCAAACTTCTCTTCTTCCGGGGCTTTTGTTTTATATATTTTATTGTGTTGACAGAAAACGTTAGGTATGCTATACTTGTCGACAGTTAAAAGAATGTTCATTAGCAGTTAAACAATCAACAAAGGAGGCCAAAATGGCCAGTAAGTGCGATACGATTGAGATCAACAAAGGGATTAACACGGTCCTTCTCCAGTTCGGAGTGAAAGCCGCCAAGGTTCCGGTTGGTGTTCGTGAAGCGGCTGGGATGTTCGTTCCAAAAGAGAAGGTCGCCGGCAAGCACGTCGTCGACAATCTGAAGGACGTCAACATCGAAGCGCTCGTCGCGGGACTCAAGTCTTCTGGATTCGTGCTCTGTGATGTTCATCAGCGTCCAGGCAGTGGTCCGGATCGGCGGACGGTCGTCCTTCGGTTCTCGCTCAGCGAGACGCCCAAGGGTGATTTACCGGACGTCGAGGCCCTGATCAAGTCTGCGTGGGCGTTCGTCCACGTGTATGACAATCCGGGGGACCTCCTGTCCATCACTTGCGTCGGGATGAAGCCCGACCGCCCTAAGCATTTCTTGGGGTTCGATATCGGCAAGCTCTTCGACACGTTTGACGAAAACGACGTCGTGGAGATTCCGAAGTCCGACGGGTTCGTGAACAACCCGAAGGTCGAAGTGACTACGCCCGCAGTCACCGGTTAAACGGCAAGAAGCGGATGAAGTAAAGTTTATGGGGCTCTCGGGAAGAGACATCAAATCTTCCCGGAGCCCCATCTGCATATCTACGCTTTTTAGCTCCCAATTTGGGAGTTTTTTGTTGCAAAAAATTTGCCTTGACAATCGTGTTCTAATCCACTAAGGTAAAAAATAGGTTGTTCTTCGACAACCGGCAAAGCCGGAGCTCTAAATTTAACGAGCGAGGCGTTGCATCACAACAAAAGAGAGGAGAGAGTGCAATGAACACTCCAAGTAGCAGTAGCGGTTGCGGTGAAGGAAAGGTAAGAATACTGAACGGTGTCCTGGATGAATTCACGACACCGGGAGGCGGGAAAACGATCGTCCTTCGTGGGGTGATCGATCCGCGCACCTATGAATACATACAGTTCGATATCTATCAGCGAGACATTCTCTCGCCAAAGAAGATTCGAAGCATCACTGAGGCGCTGAGACGTTCAAGTGTCCCGGATGTTGAGCTAGGGATGCGCGGCGGAGACTGCAAGTCGAGAACTGATGATAAGGACGGAGAAGTTTTCGTTCTGAATGATCCTGTTTTCGGCATCGATGGTCTTCAGCGTATTACTGGAGCAAAACTTTTGCTTCAGAGAGAACCCGGGGCAAAGCCTCGTCTCGGCGCAGTTGTGCATTTCAAAACAACTTTTGACTGGGAGCGAGAACGTTTTCGTATTCTCAATCAGGACAGGACAAAGCTTTCAGCAAACGTCCTTCTTCGCAATCTGAGGTCTGAGAACTCTTTTGTGGACATGCTCTACAGGCTTTCCCACAATGAATCGTCATTTGCTCTGAATGGCCGTGTTCAGTGGAAGCAGAGGATGGTCAGAGAGGATATTCTTCCGGCCCTGGTTCTTGCCAAGGTCGTCGGGGTTCTCCATTCTCGTTTCGGTCCCGGACGCAGTTCAAGTTATGATGAACTCGCCGCATCGCTTGAAAGCACCATGAAGAAGGTGACGAAGAGCGTGATGCGCGCAAACATCATGACATTTTTCGACATCATCGATAAATGTTTCTCGATTCGCAAGATTGTCTACATAGACAGAGCTCCGCAGGTCAAGAGTAGTTTCTTGTCTTCTGTGGCGGAGGTCTTTGTTCGGCACTCGCAGTTTTGGAACGGGGCATTGCTCAACGTTGACTTAAAGACGTTGACGAGACTCGGAGAGTTTCCAATCACCGACCCGAACATTTCCAATCTCGCTTCGTCGAGCGGCCCGTCAAGGCAAATGTTGTATCAGTTGCTTTTGGAGCATCTGAACAAAGGCAAGCACAAGCGCTTAATCGAGGATGACATCTCTGGTTCGGATGTGCCAGTAAGGCAAGCTGTAATCCTTGAGAGTCAAGCCAAACCGATTGCTAACACCGGAAGGTCTGGCCCCAAAGCCCTTGAGAAAATGTTCGGCAAAAAGGAGGGAAGGTAGTCATGAATGACAAACTTACTCCAGAGCAGTTCATAATGTTGGCGATCGAAAAGTTGGCGCCACCAGGCAGAGAGACAATTCATACGGTATTTTCGGGCTTCAATGAAGCTTTCAGAGAATACTTCAAAGATGAAGGGTTTGACCCCGTAGTAGAGGTCAATAATCTTTTCAAGGTGGGGAAGGTTAGTTTTCGTTTGGCGAAGGGTGGAGCGATCATCGCGAAGCCTGGCGTGATTCAACCTCAAAATTCTGGAGCGGATGCGCTCAAGAAGATGGGGGATATTACTTCCTCCGCAGGTTAAATTGAGGCAGTTCTTTAGTGATAGTGTCCCCGAAGCAGAAATGCTTCGGGGACTTTTCATATTTAATTTTTCAAGCCCAAACCATTTTCAGATAGGGAAGATGTGGCTCTAAAAAGGCTTAAAATCCTGGGCAAAACAAGGGGATTTGAGGCACCTATAATTGCTTGACAAATATCCTGTATATGCTATAATAGACACAGAGAGTTCAAATCGGAATAAACAATAACGCAGTGGCTTTTTACTCTGAAGTCAGGCAATACCTGATGGTGGACAATGTTCCACACTAGAGGTTCCGAGCCGAGAACATTGAAAGAAAGGTTGGTTTAGATCTATGAGCAAGAGCAACAAACGAGGTGGCAAGAAAGTTGGCAGTGACAGCAAGACAGCGGTGACGGCAACAGCGCCCGAACCGACACCGGCTCCGGCAAATGCCGAGGTCGCGGTCATGGAACCGCCGGCTCAGAATGCCGGAAATGCGACGACCCCTGCGCCGGAAAAGCCGGCGGTCACCCCTTCCGCAACGGAGGAACAGGTTGTGCCTGTGGCATCGGAAAAGCCGGTGTTGGCGGTGACCGAGCAAAAGGCCCAAAAGCCTGACTTCCGTCGCTTGCCGATGGACCCCGAGGCATATCGGTATTACCGGAGCACTCTGTCGTCCGGAGTGAGGGTGAGCGATATCCTTCTGTGGAAGGACGTCGTGAACATCGCCTTCGAACTCGATCGGCAACTGGAGCTTAAGGAGATCGAGGTTCTGGTTCGATGCGAAGACGTGAAGGGAAAGTGTCTCCAGCCGGGTTGCGGCTGTGAGAAGCACGGCCACATCATCGTGAGGATCAACAGGGTGTTCGTGTCCCAGCTTCGCAGGTTGCCGAAGGGCTCGAAGCTCACGGACATGGATTCGACGAAGTTGCCGCTTGTCGGCAACTACTTCGTTGCCGGCTCGCAGTTGGTGTTCTTCTGCGGGAATCCTTACGATCCGAAGTCTCACTCCTCGATCGCCTACTGGAGCAGTGGAAACGAGAAGAGGATAAACGGAGGGGTTGTGCTCGACGAGCGAGGCAAGCCTCAGCGTCATCCCCGTCTCCCGCTCGCGGCTTCGAAGAAGACCCTCGAAATGATCGTCTCTCAGCGAGAGGCTGATCGGCGGAAGAGAGATCAGGCGTCGCAAGATGCCGGGAACGCTCTCTCTCAAGCTCGTCAGCAGCACACCGGCTGGAAGGTCAGCCAGGTGCTCGGTAGTGAGGATCATCAAAACCTGAACCGCGCGGCGCGTCGTCAGGGACGGCAAGACAACGGCTGGCGTCCCGGACAGCGTGAAGGCGACGACGGGCAGCGATAACAACCAACCAGTCTACAAACAAAATCCAAAATAGCCAAAAGCTTTTGGTGGCCCGGGAAACATTCGTTTCCCGGGCCTCTTCGTTTTTATAGCAAAAAATTTCTGAACAAATTTATTATATGAAGCGGATGTGATACGATGTTTTTATGAATAATGGTAGAGATTCTTTCAAAGGAAAAAAAATAGTCGTGATGGGTTTGGGCCTTTTAGGTGGAGCACTGAATGACACTATTTTTTTGGCTGAACATGGAGCAGAACTTTTGATAACTGATTTGAAAAGTGAGGAGCAGTTGAAGTATTCCCTCGATAAATTAAAAAAATACAAAAACATTAAGTATGTTTTGGGAGAACATCGGCTAGAGGATTTCAAAAATGCTGATATGATTTTGGAGCCGGGAAATGCTCCATTGGATTCTATATATTTGTCTGAGGCGGAAAAAAATAATATACCCGTTTATGTAAGTGAATCTCTTTTTGCTGAAAAGGCAGACGGAGTTTTTTTGATTGGTATCACTGGTACGCGAGGTAAATCTACGACGACTCAGCTTATTTATGAAATATTAAATTCGGCAAAGTTTCAAGGAAAAAATGTTTTTCTTGGGGGCAACGTAAAAAATGTTTCTACACTTTCTCTTTTGGAAAAGGTGAAAACGGGAGATGTTGTGGTAATGGAACTAGATTCTTGGGCTCTGGGCGGTATGGGTTTAATAAAAAGAAGTCCAAATATTGCCGTGTTTACGAATCTTATGGACGATCACTTAAATTATTACAAAGGTGACAAAGAACTGTATTTTGAAGATAAGGCTAATATATACAAATATCAGAAAAAGGAAGATGTTCTTGTTTGTGGAAAGGATGTTTCAGAAAAGATAGGGAAGACAAAAAGTAAAAAGATTGTTACTAATGTCGAAGATGTTCCAAAAGATTGGAAACCAAATTTGGTAGGGAAACATAATTTTGAAAATATTGCTTGTGCTATCGCTGTGGCAAAGGAGTTTGGTATTGAGGAGGAAAAGATAAAGAAAGTTGTTGAGAATTTTAAAGGGGTTTCCGGACGAATGGAGTTTGTGAAAGAGGTTGAGGGTGTGAAAATCTATAACGACACGACAGCGACAACTCCGGATGCCACAATTGCCGGATTGAAAGCGTTGTCTAAAGAAAAAAATGTAATTTTGATTGCCGGAGGTGCGGATAAAGGACTTGATATGGGGAAACTCATTTTGGCGATCCCGAAATATTGCAAAGATGTTGTTCTTCTGGAAGGGACCGGTACGGTTAAACTTGGTCTTAAAAATTATTTGGTATACAAAAATTTGTCTGAGGCGGTGGCCCAAGCTTTTAAGCGAGCAAAAAAAGGTGATACTATTTTATTCTCTCCGGCCTTTGCGTCTTTTGGGATGTTTAAGAATGAGTTTGATAGAGGAGAAAAATTTATGGATATAATCAAAAAGATGAAATAAGATGAAAATAGATTTAGCTAAAGTTAACAAAGTTCACTTCATAGGTATTGGAGGAATTGGTGTGTCTGCGATTGCAAGAATGATGCTTTTAGAAGGAAAGATTGTGAGTGGTTCGGACGGTAGTGCTTCAGAAATAACTGGTGAACTTGAAAAACTTGGGGCCCGGTTTTTTGCTGGGCAAAAAACCGGGCAAGTTCCCAAGGATGCCGATCTTGTCATATACACCATTGCAATAACTGAAGGCAACCCAGAATTTATCGATGCAAAAAAATACGGTCTCAGCATGATTACTTATCCTGAAGCACTTGGTTTGATATCGAAACAAAAATACACCATAGCTATTTCCGGAACTCACGGTAAGACCACAACCACGGCAATGATCGCAAAGATTCTGCTTGAAGCAAAAGAAGACCCAACTGTAGTGGTGGGAAGTTTGCTCAAAGATGGCGCCCAAGGCAAAAGCAATTTTATTGCAGGGAAAGGCAAATATTTTGTGGCAGAGGCTTGTGAATACAGGAGGTCATTTCTGAACCTAAATCCTTCTGTACTTGTTATCACAAATATAGACAATGACCATCTGGATTACTACAAAGATATGGATGACATAGTAAGTGCGTTTAGAGAAATGGCGATGAAGGTTCCAAGAACTGGGTTTGTTGTGTGTGATATAAAAAATAAAAGAGTTTCGGAGGCTGTTGAGGGTATAAATGCGAAAGTTGTGGACTACATGGATTTTTTCGAAAAAGATCTTCCGTTGAAAATACCGGGAAGACACAACAAGTTAGATGCTGCCGCAGCTTTATCCGTCGCACATGTTTTAGGCCTACAAAAAAAGACTACAGAGAATTCGCTCAAAGGTTTTTCCGGAACGTGGCGAAGGTTTGAATACAAAGGAGAAACAAAAAATGGTGTTATTGTTTACGATGATTACGGACATCATCCGACAGAAATAAAGGCGACCCTTTCTGGGGCCCGTGAATTTTTTGGAAACAAAAAAATAATTGTTGTTTTCCAGCCACATTTGTATTCCAGGACGAAGCTTCTTTTGGAGGAATTCGCAGGAGCGTTTAAAAATTCAGACCAGGTTTTACTTGCTCCAATATATGCGGCTCGGGAACCAATTGATAATTCAATCTCATCAGATATTTTGGCTGAAAGAATAAGGAAAGTGGGAATTGAAGCAAAAAGCTTCCCAAACTTTGAAGAAATAGAAAGTTTCATTTTGGAAAATGCAAAATCTGGCGATGTTGTCATGACAATAGGGGCTGGAGATGTCTACAAAATAGGGGAAATGATTATTGCGAATTAGCCATGAGGTGGCCTGGATCTGTTCTCTGTTTGGTTGTCCACATAAAACTTAAAAAACTGTAAAAAAGAGGTGTTTTTTGTGTTATAATTCCATTTGTAAATAGGAGAAAATAAAGTTAATGATCAGCCGTTTAATAGAAGAAGTTCGCGGAAAATATTCGGGCAAAAAACTCGGCCTTTTTGCTGTTGTTTTTGTCTTTTTTGTTGCCATTTTTGCTCTTTCTGTCTTTTCAAAAGATTTTAAAGAAATTATTGCAAAAAGTGTTGGAGGCCAATCTTCTCTATCTGCGTCTGTTATCAAATCTGTAGACACTACGCAGCTTCCTTTGATTCCAGGACAGCCTGTGAAATGGGTCAAAACAGTTAAAGCTGACTCCCTCAGTAAAGGTGAGCATCTTCTCTTACTTCCTTCAACGGCTAAAAATATTCAAATAACAAAACAGCAAAATAATGAAAATTTTGGAATAATTACAAAAGCAGACAGAATCAAATTTTCTGAGGAAGCCAAAAAAAGAATCAATTCTAAAGAGTCTTTAGCTCTTTCAAAATCTTTACAAATCAAAGGTAGTAAGATATTTTCGTTTTTGGGAAGCAAACTAGGTCTGTTCTCTTCGATATTTAATTCTTTTCAATCAGTAAATACCTCCTTGGTTGCAAGTATCGGGGAAATTATTAATGATACCGCTCCAGATTCTGCTCCTTCGTCTGAGCCTGTGATTGTTGATCTTGCTCCACCCGTCACAGAAAGTGTTTCTGTGGAACAAGCCACTTCTACTCTAGATTCCACCTCAGAACAAGTTCCTGTTTTTGTTCCGGAAGAAGCTTCCACTACCATTCTGGTTATTAATCCTGATTCTTCTTCTGAAGTCTCCACCACTTCAACATCTTCAGCCGAAGCTTCCACTACTGTTCTGACTCTCGATCTGTCTTCTATTGAAGCGTCTACTACCGCCACTTCATCTTTGCAAACAGAGTTGTCTCTTTCAGTTTCTTCAACCTCTCTTTCTTCCGAAAGCCCTTCTCTTGTTGCCTCTTCGACAGGATCCAGCTCGTCTTCTTCTGCACCTGATGGCCAACAGCCGGCAGTTACTATTAATGCTCCCATCCTCCAAATTATTGGAAATAATCCTGCGAGAATAGTGAAAGGGTCTTCTTATATTGACCTTGGGGCTACCATTACAGGGCCTTCAGAAGACATCAATTTGAACGTTGTGGTGAGCGGAGACGAAGTGGATACATCAAAAACTGGTACTTATCGTGTTGTTTATTCTGCCACCGACCAAGAAGGGAATACTTCTACCTTAACAAGAGATGTTATTGTTTCTGATCCAAATTCTCTCAATGTTTTAAACACGATTTCTACAGCTTCTACGACTTCCGATGTTCTTGTTACCTACGAGACGCCTGCACCAACTATCGCAGAAACCAATACTGATACTGGAAAAATTGTTCAAGTCTCTGCACCTGATACAGTCACCACTACAACTACAGGGACAACAGCTGAACAGCACATAACAAATGTTCTTGCTTTCACCAACATTCCCGAGATTTATAAAGTTGGACAGGAATCTAGAATAAAAATTAAGTGGACAAACAACAATGACCAGCCGGTAGAATTTCATGCTTATGATTTGAATGGTAATGGCAAGTTAGATTATGTGGAATGGACCGTTCCTCATCTTTCTACTCAGACATTTGAAATTATTTTTATTTCCAAAGCTTTTAGGCTTGATACAGATCAAACTGTTTTGGAAGATATTTACAATCAAGTTCAGACACAAGACGGCAATTATGCATCTATAACAAATGGCCAATATGTCAGAGTTACTTTTGCCCAAGTGTTGGATAGTACAAATGATAATACTATCTATGCCAAACCAACTGATCCATCACAGCCGGTTACTATAGAAGTTTATCCAGTTTATACAGATCAAGATGGTAACCAAACCGAAGGGTCAAAAGTAGCCGTATTTTCTTCTGTTAATCATGAGGGAACTTACAAAGTTTTGCTTACAAATCTCACAACACCAACAAGTGTCTTTGATTTAAAAGTTGTCGGTGGAGTAGATATTGATTATATCGTTGATCCGGATGCTGAGTTACTTCATTACACCATGAATGATAATGCTAGTAGTATGGATGTGGCTGATAGTTCTGGTAATTCATATAGTGGAACAGCTACTGTAAATACTGATACTATAACTACTACCGGCAAGACACTTGGAGCTCTTAATTTTTCTGTTACACCATACTGTGGGGGAACTGAAACAACTTGTGATATAGCAAACTTTGGAACTAGTGGTGCTTGTTCTGCTCAATCTGGTTGCACTCCTACATCGGCAGGTGATTGTTCTTCGGCTTCTTATCCAGATTGTTTAGGCTATGAGGGGTGTTCTGATAATCAGCAAGTTTCCTGTTCAGGTTTTTATTATAGTTCTTGTGATGGAACAGCGACAGCTTGTAGTTCTTTTGGAGATAGTGGTTCATGTGGAGGACAAGCGGGCTGTAACTGGGTAAGTGGTGCATCTGGAAATTATGTTTCAGTTCCAAACACAAATATTCCAACGGGTTCGAGCCCGATAAGTATTTCCGCTTGGGTAAATATTGCAAGTACAGGAAGCCCAATGGGTGTAGTTGGAATAGGTGATACTTCCAGTTGCAGTACAGATAATAGTCATTTAGCTTTATTTATTTCTGGTGGAAATTATTGGATAGCTCATCACGGTGGTGCTTATGATTGGAATACAGGGCAAGCGGTATCAACAGGAACATGGCATCATTTAGTATATACCTCAAGTGGAACGCATGAATATACTTATTTTGATGGTTCAGCAATAGTTGATAGAGCACAAACATCAACAATAGCTAATCCGGGTGTGAGAATTGGAAGTTGGGATGATACCTGTGGAAACTATTATTATTTAGATGGAGCGGTAGATGATGTTAGAGTTTTTAATTATAACTTGAGTCAAGCGCAAGTAGATTTTCTTTATAATAGTGGAAATGGAACAGAATCAGCGTTGGTTGTTAACACTGCTCCATCTGCTCCGACCCTTGTCTCTCCGGCAAATGCTTCATATGTTACCGACAATACTCCAACTCTTTCTGCCATCTATACTGATTCAGACACTGGAGATGTCGGTACGACAAACTATCGCATCTCATCCGGCACTGCGCAGAATTGTTTGGATGACGCCAATGTCGTAAGTTCTGGCACATCATCTGAAACCGCTTCAAACTCTGCAGACACGACTTGGACACCAAGTACTTCTATCGGTTCTGACGGCACATATTATTGGTGTGCGCAAAACAATGACGGTGTAGCCACATCAAGCTGGACATCAATGGGGAATTTTATTTTAGATACTACTAATCCAGCTGTTACCATTACTTCACCAACAAACAGTGCAAGCTATAATAGTGCCTCAGTCAGTATTTCTTCTTCAGCAAGTGATACTCATCTTGGAAATCTTATATCAAACTTAGATTCGGGCTTAGCAGCTTGGTGGAGAATGGATGAAGTGGATGGTACTGGAAACCCGACAGATTATATGGGTTCATACAATGGCACAAAATACGGTGATGCCGTACAAGTTTCTGGTGGAAAATTTGGGAAAGCTTTTACATTTGATGGAACTGATGATTATGTATTGGCTCCTACTGTTTCTTTTACAAGTAATAATGTTAGTGCTTGTGTTTGGATAAAAACATCTGCAAGTAATACTGCTCAGGCCGCAAATTGGATTCTTGGAAAAGCTCATGCAGGCACAATATCAAAAAGGACATTTTTGATATATCAAACACTTACTACAAATACAATTTCGTTTTTTACTTCTAACTCAGGCGCTTACCAAGCGGGAAATCTTCTTACATCAACTTCAGCCATAAATGATGGGTCTTGGCATCACATTTGTGGAATTCATGATGGTTCATATAACTATTTATATATGGATGGCGCTTTGGATAAAAGTGTAGATGCTACAAACGGATTATACGATTCTGATGAACTTATTAGTATCGGTTGTGCTAGAGTTTCGGGTTCCTGTCAGGCACTTGATTATTTTAATGGTCTTATTGACGACGCGATGATTTATACTCGCGCATTGACTTCTGACGAAGTAAAGGCTCTTTATGATGGTACGGCTGTCAGTCATAGTTCAACTCTCACAGATGGAAGTCATACTTATAAAGCATATGCGCAGGACACCTTGGGGAATATCAATAGTTCAGG
>Ga0172379_10009840_pt1 | contig 11708 bp, 10 predicted proteins | sample GrowelOW334metaG_FD_119756 | JGI IMG/M metagenome (GOLD analysis project Ga0172379, IMG submission 119756) | Groundwater microbial communities from an aquifer near a municipal landfill in Southern Ontario, Canada - Groundwater well OW334 metaG | ecosystem: Environmental > Aquatic > Deep... | reverse complement strand
TTGCCATATTTAAAAAAACATTCTCTCTTTGTTGCAAATAAGCCTTTCTCAGCCCGTTAAATTGCCAATTTTAAGCGTTTTTTTCTCTCTAGATTTCTAAAGGGACTTTTTCAGTGCCCTCCTTCAATGAGCGGCTTTTTTTGTTTTAGTAGGCATCAAAAGGTATAATCATTGAAATTTCTTCACATATTTGCAAATCATAAAATTTTAGAATTGTGGGTAGGAAAAAAAACAATCCATTACTTGAAAAGATACTTATACAAAGTATTGCTGCCGAAGGTAAAGCGATAGCCAGATTTAACGATCAAGTAGTGTTTGTGCCATTTGTAGTTCCGGGCGATGTGGTTGATTTGCAAGTGGGAAAAAGGCGGAAAAAGTACATGGAAGCTAAAGTCGTGCATTTTCATGAATATTCAGCCAAACGGGAAATAGCATTTTGTAAACATTATGGTACCTGTGGCGGATGCAATTGGCAAATACTTCCCTACACCGAACAATTAAACTACAAACACCAGCAAGTAATTGATGCCCTTACCCGAATTGGAAAGTTGGAAATCCCGGAACCGGAAAGAATTATGGGAAGTGCTGCAACTACTCAATATAGGAACAAATTGGAATTCACTTTTTCAGTTCACCGGTGGTTGTCGAAACAAGAAATGGAACTTGAATCAAAAAGCATTAATGCCCTTGGTTTTCATATTCCAGGTTTTTTCGATAAAATTATTGATGTAGAGCATTGCTATTTGCAACCGGAACCAAGCAATGAGATACGTTTGGCAATTCGAAATTTTGCCTTAGAAAAAGGGTATGAGTTCTACAATCAACGCAGTAATAGTGGGTTTCTTCGGAATATTATCATTCGTACCTCTACCACCGGCGAAGTAATGGTAATTGTTATATTTGGTTCTGACCAAACTGAAGCCATTCAGGAGGTAATGAAATTTCTTTTGGAAACATTTGGTTCAAAGATTACATCGCTGCAATACATTATCAATAAAAAAGTGAACGATTCTTATTCCGATTTAGAGTCTGTTGTTTATAGTGGTCAGGATTGCATTTATGAGCAAATGGAGAACCTGAAATTTAAAATAGGACCCAAATCTTTTTATCAAACCAATTCAAACCAAGCCTATCAGCTATATTTAAAAGTACGCGATTTTGCTGATCTTAAAGGGAATGAAACTGTTTACGATTTATATACCGGTACCGGAACTATTGCGTGTTTTATAGCGGGTAACGCATTAAAAGTAATTGGTGTAGAGTATGTTGAAGATGCGGTGAAGGATGCTAAGTATAATGCTCAAATGAATAAAATTAATAATGTGCATTTTTTTGCCGGCGATATGAAAGATGTGCTTACTGATGATTTTGTGCTAACTCATGGAAGCCCCAATGTAATTATTACCGATCCACCGCGTGCCGGAATGCATCCATCCGTGGTTGAGACTATTAAAAAATGCGGTCCCGAAAAAATTGTTTATGTAAGCTGTAATCCGGATACCCAAGCTAGGGATATCGATTTATTAAAGGATGTTTATAAAATTACAAAAGTTCAGCCGGTTGATATGTTTCCTCATACCCACCATGTTGAAAATATTGTTTTACTTGAAAAAGGGTGATAAGAATCAGAATAATATATCTTTTTTTGTGTGATTAAATGGTTAAGTTTTTATATTTTTGGTTTTTATCATGTTATTCAGCATAAACTAGTTGTAGAATGATGCAAAAAAATATTGATTGTGATAAATGCTTAGATGCCCCTGAGGCAATCTTTTCATTATTGCGTCCTGAGCAGATTGAATTTGTTAGGGAGCGACACTCATGTGGTTATTATAAAAAGAACGATATTTTGTTCAAAGAAGGAGATGATCCAATTGGACTATTGGTTCTTTGTGAGGGCAAAGTCAAAGTTTTTAGAGAAGGGGTAGGTCGCAGGGAACAAATTGTTCGGATGGTTAAACCTTTCGGATTAATGGGGTTTAGAGCTCTTTTTGCCGAAGAACACCACATAGCCACTGCAGTAGCATTGGAAGATACTACTGTTTGCATCGTTGATAAAGATGATTTAATGAAACTGATTCGTGAGAACAGTGATTTTGCCATAGGATTAATACGTTCGCTGGCTACTGATTTGGGATTTTCAAACAGAAGAACGGTTGCTTTAACACAGAAGCATATTCGCGGACGCTTAGCGGAATCTATTATCTTCCTTAAAGACACTTATGGTTTAGAGGATGACGAATCAACTATTAAAATATTTTTGTCGAGGGAAGATATTGCCAACCTTTCTAATATGACTACTTCAAATGCCATTAGAACTTTATCAACATTTGCCAGTGAAGGGGTTATTTCAATCAGTGGAAGAAAGATAAAGATTCTCGACATGAAAAAGTTGGATAGGATAAGTACTCTTGGTTAAAAAAACAGTTTTTTTTCGTCATATTTTTTTAATATAAAAGATACATTTATTTTCCTTTTAAGCTTATTGTATCGGTGAATTAACTATTTTTAATTATATATTTGTTCACTATTAATAGGGTGCACTTTTAGGTGTTTTTATTTGAAAAGGTTTAGTAAAATTTAGTTATGTTGAAAAGGATTAAAAGCGCATTAATTTCAGTTTACTATAAAGATAATTTAGAACCATTAGTAAAAGAATTAAACCGTTTAGGAGTTAAATTCTTTTCTACAGGGGGAACGTATGATTTTATAAAAGGAATGCAAATTCCTGTAACTGGAGTTGAAGAGTTGACCTCATATCCTTCAATTTTAGGTGGAAGGGTAAAAACATTGCACCCCAAAGTATTTGGAGGAATACTTGCCCGAAGGGAAAACGTTGAAGATAAAAAGCATTTGGAGCAATATGAAATTAATGAAATTGATTTAGTAATTGTCGATTTATATCCTTTTGAAGCAACGGTTGCTAGTGGAGCAGCAGAGGAGGATATTATTGAAAAAATTGATATTGGAGGAATTTCATTAATAAGGGCTGCAGCAAAAAACTATAACGATGTGGTGATAATCAGCTCCCGAAATCAGTATGGTGAATTGCTTTCACTCCTTAAAAACCATAATGGGGAAACCACCCTTGCTCAACGGAAAAAATTTGCCCTTCAAGCCTTTGATACTTCTTCTCATTACGATTCAGCAATTTTCAATTTTTTCGATAAGGAAAATCCAACCAGTTATAAAGCGGAGTTTTCAAAATGCATGAACCTAAGATATGGCGAAAACCCACATCAGAAAGCAGCTTTCTATGGTGATTTTGATGCATCGTTTACTATTTTGGGTGGTAAGGCTGTAAGCTATAACAACCTGCTTGATATGGATGCTGCCGTTAAATTGATTGATGAATTTAACGAAACCACCTTTGCCATTTTAAAACATAATAACGCCTGTGGAATTGCATCGCGTCCCAAACTTGTTGATGCTTGGAAGGAGGCCCTTTCTGGCGATCCTGTTTCTGCTTTTGGTGGCGTTTTAGTTACAAACACCGAAATTGATTTGGAAACAGCCAAAGAAATTGATAAACTTTTTTACGAGGTTTTAATAGCCCCAGCTTATGAAAAAAGCGCCCTTGAATTACTCTTAAAAAAGGATAAGCGCATATTAGTAAGCGACCACCGTAAAAAGCAATCAATTAAACAGATAAGGACAGTACTTAATGGTGTATTGGTTCAGGAATTTGACCACGTGGTTGAAGACCGGAATCAAATGAATGTGGTTACTGTGGTTGCACCCAATGAATCGCAATTTAGCGATTTGGAATTTGCCTTAAAAATAGTGAAGCATACCAAATCAAATGCAATAGTTTTAGCCAAAAACAAAAAGTTACTTGCCAGTGGAGTGGGTCAAACTTCTAGGGTAGATGCATTGAAACAGGCTATTGAAAAAGCCCATTTATTTGAAAATGGATTAGCGGATGCTGTGATGGCTTCTGATGCTTTTTTCCCGTTTGCCGATTCTATTGAAATTGCATTTAAAGCGGGAATAACTTCAGTTGTTCAGCCAGGTGGCTCTGTTCGAGATAAAGATACCATTGATTATTGCAATGAACATAAAATAGCCATGGTATTTACAGGAATACGACATTTTAAACATTAACAGAAATAATATAAATACGACAAATGGGATTATTTTCATTTTTAACACAAGAAATAGCAATTGACCTTGGTACAGCTAATACCATCATTATTCATAATGATAAAATTGTTGTTGACGAACCATCAATTGTGGCCATTGATACTGCAACCGGAAAGTTAATTGCCATTGGAGAAAAAGCCCGGCAAATGCACGGGAAAACGCACGAACACATTAAAACTGTTCGTCCACTGCGTGATGGGGTTATAGCCGATTTTAATGCAGCAGAATTGATGATTCGTGGGATGATAAAGATGATAAATAACAATAAAACACAACTCTTTAGTCCCGCTTTAAAAATTGTTATTTGCATACCTTCTGGTTCTACTGAAGTGGAAATCAGGGCGGTGCGTGACTCGTCGGAACATGCCGGAGGACGTGAAGTGCTGATGATTTATGAACCCATGGCAGCAGCTATTGGAATGGGTGTTGATGTGGAAGCTCCCGAAGGTCACATGGTTGTTGATATTGGTGGGGGTACAACAGAAATTGCTGTTATTTCTCTTGGAGGTATTGTTGCTAACCAGAGTATTCGTATTGCAGGTGACGATTTAACTGCCGACATTCGCGAGTACATGCGTCATCAGCACAATATTAAAATTGGGGAACGAACGGCTGAAGATATTAAGATTAACGTTGGTTCAGCATTGCCGGAATTGATAGATCCGCCTGCAGATTATATGGTTAGAGGACCCCATCAAATGACCGCTTTGCCTATTGAAATACCAGTTTCTTATCAAGAAATTGCCCATTGTTTAGACCGTTCTATTTGCAAAATTGAAGCTGCTATAATGGCAACATTGGAGCATACACCGCCTGAATTATATAGTGATATTTACCGCAAAGGTATTTTCCTTGACGGTGGAGGTGCTTTGCTCAGAGGTTTAGATAAACGATTGACTGAAAAAACCAAAATTCCATTCCATGTGGCTGACGATCCATTGCATGCCGTGGCACGAGGTACTGGAATTGCCTTGAAGAATTCTGATAGATTTTCGTTTTTGATTAAATAACCGAAGCATTAATTCTTATTGAAGGATAAAATAATACATGAGAAGTTTATTAAATTTTTTTTACACTTACCATTTTATCATTTTATTTCTTTTAATGGAATTTTTTTCATTTTTTCTTCTCATTCAATATAACGACTATCAGAAGGCTTCTTTTTTAAATTCATCAAACCAAATTTCGGGAATAGTTTATAAAAAATTTTCTTCCATTAGCCAGTATTTAAGTTTGAAGGATAAAAACCTTCAACTAATGAACATTATAACTGATAGCCGCAATACTTCCCTAACCTCTTTTAAACAGTATAAGGTACCTTTGATAAATGTTTACGACACAATTTATCAACAACAGTATCAGTTTTTAAATGCTACGGTAATTAATAATTCAGTTAATAAGTCCAATAATTTTCTTACACTGAACATAGGGCGAAAACAAGGAATTGATAAAGGCATGGCTGTAGTTTCTCCTGAAGGTATTGTGGGAGTTGTAAAGGATGTTTCTGCTAATTATGCCTCTGTAATTAGTTTGCTAAATCAGAATTTGAAAATAAGTGCCATGTTCAAAAAGTCGGGTTATTTTGGGTCGATTAATTGGAATGGAGCTAATTACCAGTATATAACTTTTTCCGAGTTACCAAGCCATGTTTCAGTTGCAATTGGCGATACGGTTATTACCAGCGGTTATTCGGCAATGTTTCCAAAAGGTGAATTAGTGGGGATTGTAAGTGAAGTAGATAAAAGCGAAACGGGTGAATTCATTGAAGTGAAAGTGCAACTTGCTGTAGATTTCAAAAAGCTTCAACATGTAATGGTTATCAAAAATTTTTTATTACAAGAACAAATACAATTAGAGACCGAATCAAGTCATGATTAAACTGCTCCAAAAATATATATTGCTGTTTATTATTCTTGTTTTGTTGCAAGTTTGGGTCTTGAATAACATTCAGGTGAGCGGATATATTAACCCCTATCTTTATGTTTTATTTGTTCTTTTGTTGCCATTTCAAATGCCCAATTGGCTCCTTTTGTTTTTATCGTTTATACTTGGGCTGGTTATTGATATGTTTTGCGATACGCCTGGAATGCATGCATCAGCAACGGTTTTCATGGGATTTTTGCGGCCAATTGTTCTTCAGGTCATTTCTTCGCGTGATACTTATGAAACCGGTACGTCGCCTTCGATACATTTATTTGGATTTAATTGGTTTATAAAATATTCCTTAATTCTAGTTTTTAGTCACCATTTGTTTTTATTTATTGTTGAGGCATATAATTTCAGTGCATTTTACCTCATATTATGGCGAACTCTAGTTAGCACATTCTTTACCATCCTTCTTATTGTGCTTAGCCAATATATAATATTTAGAAAGTAATGAACCCATATCTGAGCCGAAAGTTTATTATTGGAGGAATATTTAGCCTTATTATTCTGGTTTATATCATTCGATTATTCTTTTTGCAGATAGTGGATCAATCCTATAAATTATCTGCCTCAAATAATGTGCTACGGTATGAGACTCAGTTTCCATCACGGGGTTTAATTTACGACCGGAATGGAAAGCTGATGGTATATAATGAAGCTGCCTACGATATTCTGGTAATCCCCCGACAAGTAGAGCCTTTTGATACCAATCAATTGGGGCGATTGCTGGATTTGACGAAAGAACAAATAATTCAACGGCTAAAGGCTGCAAAAAGTTATTCATACTACAAACCATCAGTTTTTGAAAAGCAGATTTCGGCCAGGAATTACGCCCCATTGCAAGAGCAGCTTTATACTTTTAAAGGTTTTTTTGTTCAAACCCGGACTTTACGCAAATACCCTGAAAAAATTGGAGCTCATGTTTTGGGGTACATTGGTGAGGTAGATGATGAATTAACAAAAAAAGATACGTATTATAAATCAGGCGACTATATTGGTATTAGTGGTGTCGAAAAATCGTATGAAAAGGTGCTTCGCGGAAAGAAAGGGGTTGAGATTTATATGGTTGATGTGCATAACCGCATAAAAGGACGTTTTAAAGAAGGTAAGTTTGATACAATTGCCATACACGGTGAAAATATTACCTTAACCATTGACGCCAAGTTACAAGCTTATGGCGAGGCTCTAATGAAAAATAAAAGAGGTAGCATTGTAGCCATAGAACCTGCTACCGGTGAAGTTTTAGCTTTAATAAGTTCCCCGGGTTTTGATCCTGATTTATTGGTAGGCCGCAACCGGACCATAAATTATGACAAGCTGAAAAACGATTCTTTACTTCCTTTGTTTGATAGGCCTCTGATGGCAAGATATCCGCCCGGTTCAACCTTTAAGTTGGTTAACGCATTAATTGGTCTTCAAGAGAGGATAATAAACCCTTGGACAACGTTCTCTTGCTATGGGGGTTATAACGCTGGAAACTTCCACATGGCCTGCCACAACCATGCAAGTCCGCTTGATCTTAAGCATTCAATCCAGAATTCATGCAATGCCTATTATGCCAATGTTTTTCGTTACATTTTGGATGCACCCAAATATGGTACAATTGACAATGCATATAGCATTTGGCGAAATTCAGTTACTTCATTTGGTTTTGGGCAAAAACTTGGGATTGACCTGCCCCACGAAGTGAATGGTTATATTCCCACGCTCAGCATTTATAATCGCATTCATGGAACCCGTTTAAAATCTTTAAATATAGTATCACTGGCTATTGGGCAGGGAGAATTATTGATGACACCATTGCAAATGGCTAACTTGACAGCAACCATCTGCAACAAAGGATATTACTATGTACCTCATGTAATTAAAAACACATCGGAAACTTACGATACAGTTCAAAAACCTTTTTTGGTAAGGAAATATACCAATATTGACTCGGTGAATTTTGATCCGGTTATTGAAGGTATGTTTCTGGGAGTGAATGGGGATGATGGTGGAACTGGCCGTATTGCCCGAATGCAAGGAATTGAAATTTGTGGAAAAACCGGAACTGCTGAAAATCCACATGGCGAGGATCACTCTATATTTATTGCATTTGCCCCGAAAGACAATCCAAAAATAGCATTGGCCGTGTATGTCGAAAATGCTGGTTTTGGAGCTACCTGGGCAGCTCCAATAGCAAGCCTAATGATTGAATTGTATATAAACGATAGTATTTCCAGACCTGCTATGGAGACCCGCATATTAGAAAAAAATTTAATAGATGAACAACCCTAAAAATAACGTTTGGTATGACCTTGACTGGATAACCATAGGTTTGTATTTCTTGTTGGTTATTCTTGGGTGGTTGAATATTTATTCCGCTGTGTTTAATGAAGAGCAACAGCAGGGTTTTCATTTTGGGACGCGTTATGGCAAGCAACTTATATGGATAGGTGCTGCCTTTTTTATAATTGTAATTGCTTTGGTTGTTGACAGTAAGTTCTATTCCTCATTTGCTTACATAATTTATGGTTTATCAATTCTTCTTTTAATTGCAGTACTTATTGTGGGTACCCGGATTAATGGGGCACAATCTTGGTTAGTAATTGGCCCCATCCAGTTTCAACCGGCAGAGTTTACAAAAATTGCCACCGCCTTAGCAATGGCAAAGTACTTAAGTCATTATAGTTTAAAACCGGAAAAGTTTAAAACCTTAGTAATGTTTTTTACCATAATAGGAATTCCAACCCTATTTATTTTGTTGCAAAATGATACCGGTTCTGCTTTGGTATTCTTTATTTTTATCCTGGTTTTTTATCGCGAAGGGATGCCTTCGGTTTATATGCTTTTCGGTTTATTGGCTGTGGCTTTGTTTATTTTAGCCATGCTTTTTGAATATTATATAATCATTCTCATTTTGGAGGTGTTGGCTTTATTGGCCTTTTATGTATTATACCGGCGACGAAAGGATACGATACTAGCTGCTTCAATTTTAGTAATTTCATCAGTTTTGGTAGGGGCCATAATAAACTATTTTAATCCTGATGTGTCAGTAACTTTCCTTCTGCTAATAGCCTTACTTTTTTCAACACTATTTTTTGTTTACATACTTTTTAAGAATAAATTAAATGGGGGTTTTGTAATTCTAGCTGTATTATTTGCATCCCTATTATACGCCTATTCCGTTGATTACTTTTTCGATAATGTATTGGATGGTTATCAGCAGCGCAGAATAAAAGTGCTTTTAGGAATACAATCTGATCCTTATGGTGCCGGTTACAATGTTAACCAGAGCATGATTGCTATTGGTTCCGGCGGACCCACTGGTAAAGGATACTTGCTGGGAACTCAAACCAAGTTTAAATTTGTGCCGGAACAAAGCACCGACTTTATTTTTTGCACCGTAGGCGAGGAGTGGGGATTTGTAGGATCAACTATAGTTTTGAGTCTGTTTTTGGCGTTGCTCATGCGGATTATTATTATGGCCGAACGGCAAAAATCGAAATTCAGCCGTATTTATGGCTATTGTGTAGCCAGTATTCTGTTTTTTCACGTGGCTATAAATGTAGGAATGACCATTGGGCTGGCTCCCGTTATTGGTATTCCTTTGCCCTTTTTTAGCTACGGAGGCTCATCGCTCTGGGGATTTACTTTCCTACTATTTATTTTTGTAAAACTCGATTCAAATCGCACACAGCTTATTACTTAAGAAAGTTGGTTAAAAGACTTTCCATTGCCCGTTACCGCCCGATTACCTTCGTTGAAATCACTTCGTTATGTTGCATCGCATGGTTTGCCATTTTCTGCTTTAACAATATACGGCAAAGCTGAATAAACTTCGTTAATATTATGCCACACGAGAGGACTCGTGCGGCAGCAGGAGTATTGCTAGCAAATTTGAATTGCTAAAATATTGCTTTTTTAATATCTTTGTAAACAGTTAGGCTTCGATAAAAAATTAATATTATTATTGATTGATTTTTTAATTGTGATAATGCACCATTTCATACCATTCTGAGAAATCTAAAATTATGAAACAATTAACATATAGAGTATTATTAAATCCAGAACCAGAAGGGGGATATACTGCAACGGTTCCAACCTTACCTGGTTGCATCACTTATGGAGAAACGATTGATGAAGCTATTTCAATGGTCAAAGAAGCCATGGAGTTATATGTTGAAAGTTTAATTGCTCACAACGAGCCAGTAACCGATGAATCAAAAACCCTTGAATATTCATTAACCATTGCGGCATCCGCATGAGCAACACTCCCTCACTGACACCAAAAGAAATTGTAAAAATACTGAAACGAAAAGGTTTTATGTTAGACCGAAGCCGTGTAAGCCATCAAGTTTGGTTGCACCCGGAATCCCGCAAACGTGCTATTGTTCCAATGCACAACAAGGATATTCCAGTAGGAACTCTTAAATCTTTTTTAAAACAAGCCGGAATTGAAAAGGATGAACTCTAAGCAAAAAAGTTAATTTGCCGGGCTTTTCAATTTTATCCCCCCGCTACCGCACGATTGCATCGCGTGGTTTATCATTTTCTACTTTAAGAATATACAACATTATCGGTTGATCAATCAATCCCCCGTTTATTGAAAAGAAGGTAACCAAAGTTTATCTGAAAATAAAAAGGTGTTTCTTCGTGCATAAAATAGCTGGCCGTAAGCGATAACGATCCAATGGGGGTATGCCAAACTAGTGCGCTGGAACCCATTAAACTTGGTGTTGGAAACGCATCAGAATAGGTGGCACTAAAATCATTGAGCAAAATATATTTGTAAGGCTCGTAAATAGATGCTTCAACCCTAATATTGATGCTTTTTGCCAGTTTGAAAATAGGAACAATTTCCACAGCTAAAAAGGTGTTAGCACGGTAGTTTTGAAGTATGCCAATCTTACTCTGTGGGAAAGGAGTATAGCTAAAAGCACTCAATAGGGTTGACATGGAATTGCTGAAGGCACTTTTGTTTGAATAAGTAATAGTTGACCTAAAACCCAAAGCAAACCATTGGTTTATAGTCGGATAGGTTTGGTAATCGGCTGCAATGGAGAGCCAGGAATGGCCCGATTGCATCTCAATTTGGTATTGAGGTTCCGGAGTAGTTCCTGGTAAATACCATTCCTGTCCAGTTACATAGCGTGTTTGAAACTTGAAAAAAATGCCTTCGGTAGGGTATTCTTTGTAATTGAGGGTGCTGTATTCGTAAGTGGCATGAATACTTGAATAATCAAAGGTGGTGCGGTCAGCTACATCGTCTTTGCTAACTAAATTGGTTTGGAAATACTCATCGGTTAATTTACCATACGAATACCCGGTGTAAATTAATCCCCGTATGGCAACCGGCCTTCCAAAATTTGATTCAAAATGGTACTCTTTTCTTACGATTAATGAGGGCGATTTGCTATCGATGAACCATTCGTTCGATAATTTGAAATAATTCCAGTTGTTTGCATTGGCCGCGATATCGAAATAAAAAGAGGAAATTACCCGATCTTTTTTAATGGTCCGGGGTGGAAAATCCATTCGGAATTTTCCCATTGTGGAATTATAAAAATTTCCGAAATATAGATTGGAATATAAATTGTAAACATTCTTTTTTTGGAAATAGTAATTCAAATCAAGATACCCTGTATTTCTCAAGTTCG
>Ga0172379_10009839_pt1 | contig 11708 bp, 10 predicted proteins | sample GrowelOW334metaG_FD_119756 | JGI IMG/M metagenome (GOLD analysis project Ga0172379, IMG submission 119756) | Groundwater microbial communities from an aquifer near a municipal landfill in Southern Ontario, Canada - Groundwater well OW334 metaG | ecosystem: Environmental > Aquatic > Deep... | reverse complement strand
CCTCTCTACATGCCCGGTTATAAAAACGTACTTCGTCGAGTGTTCCTTTAAAGGGTCCAATATTCGGATTGACAGAACAAGGGGTAGAACCAATAGCAAAATTGGCAGTGTTTGTCATGTCAATAGTATTGCTTGTCCATGTACTTGAAGTAACAGAGTCGCCATTTATAAATAGTGAAGAGGTATGAGTAATATTGTTTTTTACAAAAGCAATGTGTACCCATTCGTCAATATTTCCATACTGAGTGCTTACATGACCAGTTTGTCCATCGTCACGCATTTCAACTCCAATAGTATATCCCAAGGTCGAAGAATTAGTTACTCGAATATCGAAAAACTGACCTTCACTACAAATCAATCGTTTTGAAAAAAAGCTATGGCTGTAATTGGAGACCAAAGCAGGAACTTTCATCCAGAAAGCCAGCGTAAACGAGCCGCTTCCGAGTGGAATATTTCCGAAAGATACTTTATCGGTTCCATCAAAATAATAGGCCGAATTTGAGGCTCCGTCGAATCCTTGAACCAATTCCAAGGCACCTGCAGTTAAGGTACCGTTGAAATTGTTGGCTGTTGAATCGTTCAGGTTGCCCTCAAAAGCATAAAAATGTTGCAGCCCTGTTTCTATATCAACCTGTGCTATTGCAATCTGGCTTATTGCAATTAAAACAATTGCAATGATTGAGGTCAATACTTTTTTTAGTTTGGCTTTCTTTGTTTTAAAGCCGCCACTTTCCAGATTTTGAGTAGTGGTTAAGATGTAATTCTCAGTAAATGTTTCCATGGTATTTGTTTTTAAATGTTTTATAAAACAAAAATGCATTGAATTACATTGCACAAAGGTAAACACTTAACGAACCCCTTCTTCTGGTTTGTGAAACCATTTGTTTTTCAAATAAACGAAATAAAGAGAAGAATATCCTTTTTGCAAACTCTCTTAATAATAAGCGTTATCAATAGTTAGCTACCAATGAAATAAGAATAATACCTTCAACAAAAAGTTATTATCGGTGTTTGCATTTTGGGTTCGAGTTAAAAACCAAAAGCATAATTGTTCTGATGTTCCGAAAAAAAAACAGTTTATTAAGATTATTATTGTTTGTTATAATCCAGACTATCAATAATTTGAATGCCCAAGAACCCTATTACTATGGTATTGGTGAAGACTCCGGATTTCCCGTACAACAGGTATATGAAATTTATCAGGATAAAAAAGGTCACTTATGGATAGGGTGCAACAGTGGTCTTTTTGAATATGATGGGAACCGGTTTTTACACTATCAAACCGAAGGACAAAATTCAGGATCGGTTTCAAACCTTACCGAAGATAGCCAGGGAAGAATATGGGCCCGTAATTTTAAAGGGCAGGTTTTTCATACTCAGAATAAAAAGTTGATACAGTATGTAAACTGGGAAGACAGCATTCATCAGTTTCCTAATTTGTTTATTGATGCAAAAGATCAGTTATTCCTGACTTCAAGAAAAGGGGTTTATCGGCAAAATTTAACTACCAAAGAATGGACACTCATTGCCCCCAGTGATTCTTTATATCTGGAAGGTTTGGCATTTCAAATGGCCAGTTTTTTTACAAATTTACAGGGAGAACCTAACATTATTACCGTTTCCTCAGTTGCCGGAGTTATAAGAGGTGATAGTTTATCTATTTTTAAAACTAGAGCTAATGACCCAAAACCCGATATATTTATACGGTCATTTATTTGTGATAAACGGAACTATGTCATCGATTCTCACAATGCAATTTTTGAAATTAACGATGACACCGTTAGGTATGTAACCAATCTATCGAAATGGGGATTGTCACGGCATTCTATTTTATGGATTACCGATCTACACGAAAACAAAATTGCCATTGGCACCCGCGAAGGGTTATACCTGCTTAATTATCAATTTGAACCTATTAGCCGAAAACCATATTTTAAGGATAAGAAAATCTCCTGTGTTTTAAAGGATCATGAAGGCAATATATGGGTAACTACCTTACAAGATGGTCTCTTTATGATTCCAAACATAGAAGTAATGCTATACAATATGCAAAATACAGGGTTCCCTGAAAACAGCATTTACTCCATTGAAGTTTCGCCGAATGGTGATTTATTTTTAGGTTTTGCCAAAGGAACCTTTGGAAAATTATATAAGAATGGCTTTTTTGTTGAATTATTCAATCCATCCATTCGCAGCGAAATACCCGATATTTACCATTTGGCAAGTAAAAACCTTACCTATTTTATTAATTGGTCCCGATTACTGAGAATGGATGAAAAGGGCGCAATTACAGAATTTTCAGCTAATTTAAGTGCTCCAAAAGAGGTGAAGTTTTTTGGAGCTAATCTTTTAGTGCCTACCAATTCAGGAATAATTTGGTTGCAACCTTTGGTAACTAGCGATACCCATTTTAGTAAATTGAATATAATTCCTGATAATGAACTGCTAATTAACGATGATTTGCTTCCCAATCAAAAGAACGGTGAAAAATCGAGAGAGCTTCTAATCCGTAATTCAAAAAAAGCAAACTCTGTTGAATTGGATACTTTACATCATAGGCTTTGGGGCATTTTCAGCGATGGGGTTTATTGGTTTAAGGACCGAAAATCGGAAAAAGTGCTTATTGACAGCACCCCTGTTTACGGAAGTAAAATGTCAAACTCCACTGATAGTCTATTATGGATAGCATCTTCAAAAGGATTACTTGGGTATAAGGATAACCAACTGATTCATAAAATTGCCACAACAAGCGCAGTGCAGGCACTATTAGTTGCCGATAGCTTAATTTGGTACGCTACCATAAATGGCGTTTTTCAGTACCATAAAATGAGCCGCATTATAACCAAAATTGATAAATTTGATGGCATCGCTTCGCTTGAAATTCATGACATTCAACTCTTTAATAATACCCTTTATTTAGCCACCCCTAAAGGTTTGGTTACATTACCGGCCTATAAGTCGTATCAGAATAAGGTTCCTCCAGTTATTGAACTAAACCGGGTTACTATTTTAGATAAAGACACACTGATACTTCCTAATTACAAGCTAACTCACAATCAGAATATAATTACAATTCATTTTAATGCACTGGCTTATAAAAGTAAAGGAACGCATCAGTTTCAATATCGGATGGGGGGTTTGAATGACACGTGGATAACCGTTCCCGGACAGCAAAATGTGGTTCGGTTTATTTCAATTCCACCCGGAAAATTTACTTTCGAAGTAAAAGCATTGAACGAAGACGGCACTGAAAGCAACGAAACAAAAACTATTTCCTTTCTCATTAAACCTCCCTTTTGGAAAACACTTTGGTTTGCCGGTTTAATGATATTGGTTGGCGGGGCAATAGTGATCACTTATTTTAAAATCAGAATTAAAAACCTTACCAAACGGAATAAGTTGGAAAAATTGCTTAAAGCATCTGAAATTACTGCCATCAAAGCTCAAATGAATCCTCATTTTATTTTCAATGCTCTGAACTCCATTCAGGATTTAATCCTACAAAACGACCTAAGGGCTTCCAGTCTTTATCTAGGACGGTTCAGTGAATTGTTGCGACAAGTTTTAGAAATGTCGGGTAAAGAAACGGTGAGGCTACAGGAAGAAATCAGAATTTTGGAAGTGTATCTAGAGCTAGAAAAATTGCGGTTTGCCGAGAATTTTAACTATGAGATTATTATTGAAACCTTACCAGCCGACCCTAGTCGTATTTCCATTCCAAGCATGATTATTCAACCTTATCTCGAAAATGCAGTTAAGCATGGATTATTGCACAAAAGCGGTAGAAAACTGTTAACGGTTCAATTTAAGGCAGATGAAACACATATTAAATGCATCATCTCCGATAACGGAGTGGGAAGGGCAAAAGCGGAAGAAATAAAACTGCGACGGAGTAATTATCATAAATCGTTTGCTAGTGTAGCAACCAAAAAGCGGATTGAATTGTTTAATCAACTTAACGATAGCCAAATTGAGCTGATTATTGAAGATTTGTATGATGGAAATACAGCGGTGGGTACCCGGGTTGAAATAAAGTTTCCCATTCATCTCATTCAATATTAAGGTAGTTTGGTAAACTCAAACCTACCCGTTGTTAAAGAACCCGTTGTTGACACAAAAAAAAGCTGAATTTTGAGCCATGATAAAAGCAATAATCATAGACGATGAAGAAGGTGCCATAAGGGTGTTAACCAATTTATTGCAACAATTTGTAACCGATATTGAAATTGTTGCTACTGCCCGCAATGTGCCCGAAGGGGTGCTTGCCATTAACCGCAACAAACCCGATGTGGTTTTTTTGGATATTGAAATGCCCGATTACAGTGGTTTTGAGCTGCTCGAATTTTTTAATGATGTGGAATTCGAAATTATTTTTACTACCGCATACAGCCAATACGCCATTCAGGCATTTGAAGTATCCGCAATTGACTATATACTCAAGCCCATTCAAATTGACAAACTGGAGGCATCCATTGAAAAACTAAAAGCCAAACTGAATTCGCATTCTATGTTTGAAAGGTTGCAAGTCTTAAAATCGAACCTTAAAGACGATTTGATAAAAAAAATTTCATTGCCGGTTTCCGATGGATTACTCTTTATAAATGTTGAAGACATTATTCATTTGGATGCCGATGGCGCATACACCAAATTATGGGTTAAAGGCGGTACCCACATATTGGTAAGCAAAAACCTTAAATATTTTGAAGACCTGCTGGAAAAACACACCCCGTTTTTCCGCCCGCACCGCTCTAATATTATAAATGTGAACTTTTTAAAAAAATATTCCCGCCACGATGAATTGCTCATCATGGATAATAACCACGAGATTAGTCTTTCAAAAAACCGAAAGCAAGACTTTGAGTTGTTTATGAAACAATTCCATTAAAAAAACCTCAGGCTTAGTTCCACCCACCCCCATTTCTATGATTGTTAATGGTAGTTTTTATTTTATATTTGATGCCTTCAAAGCGAGCCATTTTTACAATTGCTGAATAGGCTAGATAGATTCAACCGTTAGCGGCAATCAAAAATTTAAAAACCAATAATAGAATAAATGATTTTAAATGAAACGTATGATTTATTAAAATCGAAATACAAAAATAAAATTGAAAATTTAACTATTTCAGAGGTACGAATTGGTGTTTATCTATCAGCAATTAAATTATCCGACGGAAGTTGTGGAATAGCAAGTACATTATCTGGTCATCAGTTACATTGCGTTAAAAAAAACCGCGATTTCGGTGATTTTACCCCTTCTAAAATTAAATGACAGAAAGCAATTGATTTGCTGGAAACGAACAAAACATCACCTGTTATTGATACGCTGAAAATAGCCGTTTTAAATGCAATTTCTTCGCAACTAATTTCCGGATCAAATTATAAAGTACTTGAAAATACTGACCCTATTGACCTTATTGATTTAAGTTTAAAGAAAACCATAACAATTGTAGGTGGATTTCAAACGTATATTCAAAAAATAGCAGAAACACCTAACAAATTATACGTTTTGGAACTCAACGAAAGTGCCTTGTCCGAAGATCAGAAGCAATTCTATATACCGGCAAATGATTATGAAAAAGTCCTGCCTATTTCGGATATTGTTATTATTACAGGATTAACACTTGTAAACAATACCATAGATGGATTGCTTTCATCAATTAAGCCAAACACACAAGTAATTGTTACGGGACCTTCAAGCAGTATAATTCCAGATATTTTATTTAGAAATAAAGTAACTATAATTGGAGCAACTCAAATAACTGATCCTGATATGTTATTTACCATTGTTAGCGAAGCCGGTGCAGGATTTCATTTATTTAAATATTGTGCACAAAAAATTTGTATCATCAATGAATAAAAAAACCGAAATCAGTGAAAAATGGATAAAAGCCTCAATTATCGGAACAATTTGGGCTGCCTCTGAAATTGTATTGGGAAGTTTTTTACACAATCTAAAAATACCTTTTAGTTCCAATTTATTAACCGCAATTGGCATTATTATATTAATATCGGTAAGTTACTTATGGTCAGAAAAAGGTTGTTTTGGCGCGCCGGTTTAATTTGTGCACTAATGAAAACAATGTCGCCAAGTGCCGTAATTTTTGGCCCAATGATTGCAATTTTTAGCGAGGCTGTTTTACTTGATATTACAGTCAGACTATTTGGCAAAACCCTGTTTGGATATATTTTGGGCGGAATGCTTGCCATGTCGTGGAACTTATTTCACAAAATAATGAATTACATCCTATTCTATGGTCTTAATATTATAGAAATCTACACTAATTTATTAAAATACGCACAGAAACAACTTGACATTCATTTTGAAATTGTTTGGCTGCCAATTCTTGTATTATTGTTAATTTATTGTGTGCTTGGCTTTTTATCGGCAATAATTGGAATTAAAGTGGGTCGCAAAATAGTGAAACAACCTGCCGATTACAAGTTGTTTAATGTCGCAACTACCCATAGTGAAAAACTAAATAAAACAAAACCCGAATTCAATTATTCAATGGTTTGGCTTTTTATTAATATCGTTGCAATAATTGGTTCATTAATATTATTAAACTATTCATTTATTTTTGGAGCTTCCTCAATAGTAGCAATCGTTACAATTTGGGCTTTTCGATATAAAAGAGCATTACGGCAATTATCGAAACCTAAATTTTGGTTATTTTTTGTTTTCATAACCATGATAACTGCCTTTGTATTTACAAAACTACAAGCCAAAAGTTTGGAACATGCACTTTTAATTGGCATTCAAATGAATTTAAGAGCAGTAATTATAATCGTTGGTTTTTCGGTTTTGGGAACGGAACTATACAATCCCAAAATCAGGGAGTTTTTTCTAAAAACTTACTTTAAACAATTGCCTTTGGCATTAGAACTTTCGTTTGCAAGTTTGCCATCAATGATTGCCAATATCCCTGATTTTAAAACAATTATTAAAAATCCGGTATCAGTAATTTATCAAATTATTTCGCAAGCCGAGTTTCGATTAAATGAAATAAAAAACAATTTTTCACAAAAAATATTTATTGTTTCAGGTGCCATAGGACAAGGAAAGACAACTCAGCTGCAAAAAATAATTGAAGCATGTAAGGCAAAAAACATTTCAGTTGGAGGAATTTATTCACCCCGGATAGTAGAAAACGAAACTACAATTGGTTACGATATTGTTGATATAATGAATAATACCAGAGCTGAATTTTTAAGAAAAACAGAGGATAAAAGTTTAACAAAAATTGGCAGATATACCATTTTACCAGCAGGCCTTCAGATTGGGATAAACGCATTAATGCCATCGAAAAACAGTAATAATAAAGTTGTAATAATTGACGAAATTGGTTTATTAGAACTTGATAATCAAGGGTGGGCAAATAATCTTAACGATTTATTAAAAGCCTCCAATAGTCATTTAATATTGGCTGTTCGAGATAGTTTTACGGAACAAGTAATTCAAAAATGGAAATTTAAGGAATATACCCTTTATAACATCTCTAATAAGGATTATTTGGAAATAAGTGATTTAATAACCGAAAAAATTATATGAATCGTAAAATCCAATTGATTTATGATGACAAAGCAACAAGCAATAAAAACGATGATTGGATTACTCATAGCAGTACTCCTATTTCATCTATCCATAATTACTCAAATAATACCTTTTACTATTGTTTGGGCAGGTAAAATAAACACTGTGGATGAAATGAGAATCTTTGAAACAATCTCAATTTTAGTAAACCTTTTATTACTTATCCTATTTCTTTTGAAAGGAAACTTTATAAAGCATAAAATTTCGCACAAAGTATTGAATGGTATTTTGTGGTTTTTTTTAGTCGCTTTTATATTGAATACCGTGGGAAACTTGTTTGCAAAAACAATGTTTGAACGATGGGTATTTACTCCACTCACACTACTCTCAGCCTTGTTAATTTGGGTTATCATACGAAATAAAAAAAATATCGAGAACTCTTAAACGGTTTTGTAATGCTTGAGGTTTGAAGCATTTCATTTTTTAGTTACATTTGAAAAAATCAAATACATTGATTAGTGCAACGTTCCATTTTTTAGGTTGCGGTTTTATTTAAAAAGCTCTGTATGGGAAAGTATATATTGTCGCTCGACCAGGGAACCAGCAGTTCACGGGCAATTTTATTCAATCGGGCCGGTGAAATAGTAGCTACGGTTCAAAAAGAGTTTCCACAATACTATCCACAACCGGGATGGGTAGAACAAAACCCCTTCGATATTTGGAATAGCCAGCTTGAAGTAGCTCAGCAGGTAATTCAAAAAGCCAGAGCCACAGCAACCGATATTCATGCTATTGGTATTACAAACCAACGGGAAACAACCCTACTTTGGGATAAAACCACGGGCTTGCCAGTTTATCCGGCTATTGTTTGGCAAGATAAACGTACAGCCGGTTTTTGCGAGGAATTGAAAAATGAAGGATGGAGCAACTATGTTTCAGAAAATACGGGCCTTGTTATTGATAGCTATTTTTCGGCCACTAAAATACATTGGATTTTAAGCCACGTTAAAAGTGCAAAAGAACGGGCCTTGAATGGCGATTTACTTTTTGGTACCGTTGATACCTGGCTTATTTGGAACCTAACTAAGGGGAAATGTCATGTAACCGATTTTACCAACGCCTCGCGTACGCTTCTTTTTAATATAACCGAACTGGAATGGGATACCGATTTATTGGCCCGAATGGGAGTACCAAAAACCCTTTTACCCCAAGTGGTAGCATCCAGTGAATGGGTGGGCAGCACTCATTCCTCTATTTTCGATGGATTTGAGATTCCCATTGCCGGTATTGCCGGCGATCAGCAAGCGGCGCTTTTCGGACAGGCAGGATTTGATTCCGGTGTGGCCAAAAACACCTACGGCACGGGTTGCTTTATTCTGATGAATACCGACACCAAAAAGGTGGTTTCATTGCATGGATTATTGACCACTCTCACTTGTGGTACCCGAAAGGATTGTCCGCGTTATGCCCTCGAAGGAAGCGTATTTATTGCGGGTGCGGCCATTAAATGGTTGCGCGATGCGTTGCACTTGATTGCGGATGCTAGCGAAACCCGGGCTATTGCCGAGCAATTGGAAAACACGCAGGGAGTTTATGTGGTTCCTGCGTTTACCGGACTGGGAGCTCCTTATTGGGATATGACTGCCCGTGGTGCCATTTTTGGGTTAACATTAGGTGCTACTGATAAGCACATTGTAAAAGCCACCTTGGAATCGTTGGCATACCAAAGCAAAGATGTACTGAATGCCATGGAAAAAGATGCGGGGGTAGCCATAAAAATTCTGAATGTTGACGGTGGAGCATCGGCCAATAATTATTTAATGCAGTTCCAGAGCGATATTTTAAATGCACGGGTGGAGCGACCATCCATTATTGAAACCACAGCACTGGGAGCAGCTTTTTTAGCCGGACTTGCCACCGGATTTTGGGAAGACGAAAACGAACTGAAACAAATCCGGAAACTGGATTGCACATTCCACCCGGCCATGAACGACGATACCCGACAACATTTGTACAAAGGCTGGCAAAATGCAGTAAAACGCATCCTAAATTGGGATGCAACCAACGATAATTTGGAACGGTAACTAATTGCAAAACCAGTTGAATGGTTCTAATGCTTCACCCACTTGCCTCTATCTACCGCTGCCGCACGAGCCCCATCGTGTGGCCAGTAATTAAAAGGAATATATTAGCTGATTTATAAAAACCACATTATGCAACCTAAAATCCACAAGGCATTTGGGAAGCCATTGAAAGTCACGGGGTGACTCAATTTTACACAAAGCATGCAAACAATTGTTGTTCAATTAGTCACCCCGTGACTTGCGGAAATAAGGTGTAATCGTGCGGTAGCGGGGAAAAAAGATACAGTAAAAACCCTAAGCCATCGGATGCCCTTGCGAAGCAATCAAAATCCGGAACCACTGTTCATCGGTTAGTTCAATGTGAGTGGATTTAATTGCTGATAAAATCCGTTCTTTATTTAACGTTCCTATCACTGGTATTGCATTTGATGGGTGCTTTAGCAGCCATGCCAGTGCAATTTGGTCAATAGTAGCGTTGTTATGTTCACGGGCAATTTCGGCCAGTACTCCGTTTACCCTATGAATCTGTTCCGTTTTTCCGGTAAATAGTGCACCGCCTGCCAATGGCGACCAAATCATTGGTTTTATTTGATTTTTAATGCAATTATCGAGAGTTCCATCATTCAAAGGAGCAATATGCAATACCGAAAGCTCAATCTGATTGGTAATAAGCGGGGTTTCCATTCGCTGGGTTAGCATATCAAACTGGGTGGGTGTAAAGTTTGAAACCCCAAAATGCAGCACTTTGCCCGATTTTTTTAACTTCTGAAAGGTCGTATCCAGTTCTTCAGGAACCATCAGCGGACTAGGGCGGTGTATCAACAACAAATCAAGGTATTCCGTATTCATATCGCCCAGTGTTTTTTCAACCGACTGAGTGATATGCTGCTGCGTAGTTTTGTAATATCCTATGCCACTTTTGGTAAAAACAGAACCGGGAAGAATTACTCCTGCTTTTGAAACCAATTGAATCGCATCGCGCAACGATGGTTCTGCTTTTAATGCCCTTCCCAAATATTCCTGACTCCGGTAACCGCCATAAATATCGGCCTCATCAAATGAAGTAATTCCATTATTGATGGAATAGTGCAGGATTTCCAACAATTCATTGGCTGGCATGTCGTTCAGCCGCCATAAACCAAGAACAATTTTAGATAAGGCTAATTCTGATGCGGGTGATAAGTTAAGTTTTTCCATTTTATTTGACGGGTGCAAGTGAATCATAGGGAATTATAAAACTAAAAAAAATAAAAGAAGACAAAATAAAAGCCGATATAAATCAGCTTTTATTTTGTCATTACTTGTGTTTTATGAAATTATTGGATCGCTATTTCCTCAACTTTACCATTTGGATAAAATACCTTAACCCATTGGTTGTTGTTAATATCACCTTGAGCCAGTTTCACGGTTTCAATTCCATCGGTTGCATACCAAGCCGTTTCGGTAGTATTGTATAAAAGGTCGATTGATTTTCCTGCATTTAACCCTTCAGTTTGTTCAATATGAAATTGATTTTTTGTAGCGGTAATAACATACTTGCCATTTTCGGTCAGTACCATTTGTGAGTCTGATTCGCCCTCATTCATTGATATGGGGTTGGAGCCGGTCCAAAATTCGATGGTATTTAAAACTACTCCATCAACAAACAAGCAAAATGTGTAAACCTGAAAAACTGCCATTCCAAAAAACAAAACACTGTTTATCCATTTATCACCCACACTACCGTTCCATTTATAAAGTTTATTGGTTACCGAAAACGAACCGTAACAACCGGTAGTTGACATAAGAACAGTAACTGCCAATAAGCCTAAAATAATTTTCTTTGCTTTTTTCATAAATAAAAATTTAGTCGATTAAAAAATCAGGAATATAATTTATTGGTTAAACAAAATTATTAAAATAACGTGAGTTCGATGTAAGAATTGTGTTTAAAATTTGCATAAAAAAAGGTTTTTGATTATATTTAATTACTTGAATATTAAATATATAACAATCAAAAACCTCTTATAATATGATAGACAAAATTACTGAAATTTTCTGTTTAGTTGACGATTTTTGCAAAGAAATTGATTTAGCCAAGGAGGGACACCTCT